>Ga0172379_10000025_pt1 | contig 368685 bp, 348 predicted proteins | sample GrowelOW334metaG_FD_119756 | JGI IMG/M metagenome (GOLD analysis project Ga0172379, IMG submission 119756) | Groundwater microbial communities from an aquifer near a municipal landfill in Southern Ontario, Canada - Groundwater well OW334 metaG | ecosystem: Environmental > Aquatic > Deep... | reverse complement strand
TGGCCAGAATCAGACCACCACTGCCGGTGATGGTCCCGCTGTCGGTGCCACTGGCATTGTTCAGAGTCAGATTATTGCTGCCGAGCGTGGTCGTACCACTGCCTGAGAGGGTGGTGATGCTGGCTCCACCCGTGGTCACGCCGCTGATGTCGAAGCTGCCGTTATTGGTGACACCCGAGGAATCGGCAATGCTGCCGGTGCCGGTCAGGGCCAGGGTGCCGCCGTCAATGTTGGTGGCGCCGGTGCCGGTATTGTTACCGCTGAGGATGAGCAACGAGAGACTATCAACGGTGGTGCCCCCACTGTAGCTGTTGGCGCCGGAGAGAATTGTCGAGCCCGGTCCAAAGAAGGTCATGCCGCCGCTACCGGAAAATGCACCAGAGAAGGTGTCTGAGTTACCGTGGTTGTTGATGGTGCCGCCGCCGACATTTACGCTAAAGGTCCGGCTGTCGGTGATGCCTGCCGTGGTCACCAAGGTGCCACCATTGAAGGTGACATCACCCACAGTTGCGCCTAAGTTATTATCTTTGCTGATGGTGAGTGTGCCCCTATCAATCGTGGTGCCACCGCTGTAGCTGTTCGCGCCGGTAAAAGCGACATCACCACTGATAGCCACATCACCACTGCCGGAAATTATCCCGGAATAAGTACCGCTGCCAATTTGATTGAAACGCAAAGCTCCACTGACAACGACGTCGCCTTGAATGCTGGTTGTATCACCAGTCAGTGAGCCGGAATCAATTATCCAGTTTTGGGCCGTATCGCCTGTCCCGGTGAGTGTCCAATTCGCATCGTTTTGAACAAGATAATCGCCGAACCCCTGTAGTTGATTGGCGGCAATGCTACCGTTCCCGCTGCCACCGAGAATCAATTGGTCGCCACCGTTTGCGCTTCCACTCGTACTGACCACATTGCCGGTAATGTTGGCGCCCGCGTTGAGAAAAACTTCGTTTCCGCCGCCAGAGAGCGAAACGGCATTGGCGCGGGTGCTGCCGTCGCCGCTCAGTCCGCCGATGATTTTGCCACCCTGAGAAACCGTGAGGATGTCCCCACCGGTCAAGATCACGCCGACGCCACCCGCACCGTTGACCTGTCCATGCCCACCGGCGCCTCCGGCAATGGTGCCATTGGTCCAAAGGGTGGCATGACTTTGCATGGCTGCGCCTGCACCACCGCTACCGCCATAAAAGCCATTGCCGCCATTGCCACCGGTGGCACTCGCTACACCAGGAAGCGCTGTTCCCGCACTCACATAAACGGACGAAGAAGAACCGACCAACACCCCTGCGCCACCGCCACCACCGCCACCGTCATAACCAAAATTACTACTATATTGCGCGTCACCGCCATTGCCACCCGTCACGCCGCCGGCGAAGGCGGCCACTGTACCGCCGGTAACCAGCCCTCCCGCGCCGCCGCCGCCGCCACCGCCGTAGAAACCCTGACCATTGAATAACGGGGCACCTTCGCCAGCACCCCCATTTCCGCCGTTGCCACCTGTAACAGCAACACCATAACTATTATTACCGGCCGCATTCAGATTGACGGCAACGCCGCCGCCACCGCCACCGCCACCACCGGAATAACTGCTGCCCGGAGCACCACCGCCACCACCACCGCCTATGCCACTCGTCTCAAAGCTGCCGCCACCACCCCCGGCACCGGCGCTGCTCGTCGATGCTCCGCCGGCACCCCCGCCCGTGTTACCTGCCCCTCCGGCGTGGCCGAATACGCCGCCAAAAGTGCCACCGCTGTTGGCCGCGCCGCTTCCTGCGGTACCAAATGATTTTGGATTGGCCGAACCCCCAAGACCGCCATCATTGGCAGGGGTATTGCTACCGACACCACCGGCACCGGCCAGGCTGGGGTTTTGAGAGGTGCCGCCGTTACCGCCATTGGTACCAGCAAGCGCCCACGCCTCACCCGGCAGGCCAATGGCTGCCAGGGCCATGATGACCGCAACCCGCAATGCGGCACGATTTCCGGAAGGCACCCCGTTCCTGAGACTTTCCGCAGATGTCTGATCGGGCAATTTTCCGCTGCCACGGCCATGCCCTCTGGCATGCTCGGAAGCGACCTGCACAAGCCCGTGAGCGACATTGAATACAAGGCGGTAGATGCGGTTCATGAAGGTTCTCTCTGGCGGCAATCATCGGAGTTATTAAAACGGGTGAGGGTGTTTATCAGGCATTTATGGTAACAATTTATAGTGACGCAGTTTTAACCGCTATTGCGCTTGGTAAGGGCACGCTGCCGTCTGGTGATCCTCCCATGTACCGTCAGTGCTCCGGCATCTGACGGCATGTTTGGGGGCGCAATTGAAACGGGTAGGCATATCCTGATGGGTCACGGGGCCACATAGTCCCGCTGCCGTATCCACTGGGTTGCTACCCATTTTTCGCCTTGGGTGACCGGGTTGCCGGCGTGCAGAGAGAGCGGTTCCCGCAGGCCCTCCGCGTTGAGGTTGCTGAACAGGATGCCGCTGCCCGGCAGTGGATAGACGGTAATCCCCAACTCAGGAAAGGTGGTCTCGCCGCCACCCTGCACCGTGTTGAGGTAGAGAATGAGGGTCAGTAGCCGGTTGCCGCAATGGCCACTTTGAGTCCCCTGAGTCTGGCGCGGACAGCGGCATGATAACCACCGGGACCACTACCGATGATCGTCAGGTCGATGGGCTTGTTGATATTCAATGTGACACCTCTGACGGCGGCGATGGGCGTTTAGATCAATCCGACATGCGCAGTCAGCGCCCAGGCATCTGCCGGAATGGTCCAAGGGGCGTGGTGGAAACGCTCGAAGGCGGGCACCAGGGCGAGTTGGTGGGAGGTGGCAGGCAGCCACTGTATTACCAAGGTGGCTATGGTCTGGGCGATACGCTCGATGTAGGGGCCGTGCTGGTCCAGTGCGGCATAGCGTCCGCCGGTCAAGGTGATGGGCGCGCAGGTGGGGGAACGTAGCGTGATGGCCTGGTGCTCCGGCAGCAGGAAGGCGCAGTCATAACGAATATGGCCGGGTGGGGTAAGATCAGGATCGTCGTGGAGAATACCCATGAAGGTGAGACCGGATGGGTCTATATCCGCCATGCGCAGGCGCCAGGAAAAATCCAGCCAATGCGCGGGGACATCGGCATAGTTGCCCAGATAGCGCCGGCCCAGAAGATGTTGGGTGGGCAGGGTCAGGACCTGCACCGCGCGCACGAGGTCGGGAATCGGGGGCGCGTGGTAGATATCTTCGCGGAATTTGGCGCGAAACTTGGCAGGCGACAGGCCGTATTCGCGGGAGAAGGCACGGGTGAAGGCCTGCTGGCTTTGGTAGCCGGACGTGAGTGCAATATCCAGAATGGTTTTGTGGGTGCGACAAAGCAAGATGGCCGCGCCATTGAGGCGTTTGGCACGGGCATAGGCCAGTGGTGCCAGGCCGGTATTTTTCCGAAAAACACGATTCAATCCAAACAGACTCAGGCCAGCCATTTCGGCCAATTGCTTGAGGTCAGGCCAGTCGTCACCGTGGTGCTCAATGCTCCACCAGAGCCGCTCCAATGCCGACAAGGGCGTTATCGGGCTGCACATGCCGCACGAATCGCCATCACCAGAGGGGCTTCGGCGCTCTCATTGTTATCGTGAAGTAAAGGCGTAAGCCATATCTTCAAGTTTTCCAGAGGCGACAGGAGTTTTCTGGGCATCTTCCGTGATCTGCAACTTGTGCGGCTTTTAATGGACCGATAGGCCATTGATGGCGTTTCCCGCTTCTTAAACCGATACAAGTATGGTGGAGGGGTGTGCGGATGACAACCCGAGTTATTGACGGCCTGGCGTATGCGGTAGATATGTTTTTTTGGATATTCGTAATTTGTTGTGCACGCCGGAGGGAACCGCTATGCCTACTGGTGGGTGGACGGCGTCTATACCAATCTGCGTGCGGAGGGGGATCCGCGCATCTGCCTGCTGGTGATTATTGGCGTGGCAGAAGTCCATGAAGGCGCTGTGCCGCGCGCCAGCCAAGCGATATGTTGTGCCGATCTAGTCGCCGCAGATTTTGCGGAGATTGACGCCGTTATTCTCCGCCAAGAAAAGGCGGTGGCGCAGTTCGGGTATGCACTCGGTGAACTGCGCCACATTGGGTGCAGGTGGGTGCACTTTATGCACCGTCTAGTGGCAAGGGGGCGATCCCCGTTGGATGCTCATCCAACACATAGCTTGTGCTGCGCCCACCCGCATCCATTTTCCGCAGCACGCCCCGCGCCAGCAGATCATTGATGTCACGCAGCGCCGTATCCGGCGAGCACTTGGCGATGGCCGCCCACTTGCTGCTGGTGAGCTTGCCTTCAAAACCATCAAGCAGTTTGTTGAGCAACTTCACCTGCCGCTCGTTCAACGGCATGGTCGCCCAGCGTTGCCAAAACCGTGTCTTGGTCAGCACAGCGTCGAGCGTGTGCTGGGCCTGGTCGACTGCGAGATGGAGCGTGTCGAGGAACCAAGCAAGCCACTCGGTGACATCCATTGACCGCTTTTGCGTGCGCTCCAGGATGTCGTAGTAGGCCCTGCGCTCACGCTGTATCTGCGCTGACAAACTGTAGAACCGTTGAGGACTGCCATCGGCACGCGCCAGCAGCAGATCGCCAATGGCTCGGGCGATACGACCATTGCCGTCGTCGAACGGATGCAAGGTAACAAACCAAAGGTGACCAAGGCCTGCCTTAAGTAGTGCTGGTTCGCTTGATGGAGCATTCAGCCAATCGAGGAAGCGGCTGGTTTCGGTTTCAAGGCGATCTGCTGGCGGTGCCTCGAAATGCACCCGCTGCCGATCAATGGGGCCAGACACCACTTGCATCGGCCCACTGGCATCGTCGCGCCAGCCGCCGACCTTGATTTTGACTAGACCGGAGTAGCCGGTGGGAAACAGTGCGGCATGCCAGCCGAACAGGCGCTCCCGCGAAACTGGTGAATCGCTGTTGGCAGTGGCATCGAGCACCATCTCCACCACGCCTTCGACGTGGCGATCCACCGGGGCGAGCGCGCCGATGTCGACTCCCAACCGTCGAGCGATAGACGAACGCACGGACTCGACGTTGAGCTGCTCGCCCTCGATTTCGCTAGTCTTGACCACGTCCTCGGTCAACGCGGCCAGGCTTGCCTGATCGCGCAGCGCCATGCCCACGTCGGCCAGACGTCCCATCAGCACACCTTGGGCACGACTCACCTCCGCCATGGCCCCAGCGAGCGTCGCTAGATCGAAGCACCAGTTCGGCCAGTCACCAGCCTGCCAGATGTATTTGTAATCTCCGCTATTCATGCGGAGATTATGGGGCGAATTCTCCGCACGTGCAAGTTATTCACCGCATATTGTGCGGCGATATAGAGCTCGCCATTCGCCGCACGATGGGCCGAACCGCCTAGAAATGGGTGTCAATGGATATTTATGGGAGTTATTTTTGCCGCATAGGCCTGGTCTTGCTTTTGGTCTTATGGTTAAACAGCGTGCAAATTGACCGCCTGATATCTGCCTGGTTTAGCCCGACGGGCGCCGGATGGACTCTACGACTTTTGTGGTTTGGGGTAATGGCGCACATAAGTCAGTGCCTTCTTAGCCGATTCTTCCGCCTGGAATCGGTAATCCTCCATCTCTGCAGCATTCATCATGGATAGGGTTTCTGGTCGGCAGTAATAATGGGGCGGTATACCATTTAGTGCCATGGCCATGGCATCACAAAGCTCCTCTTCATCATCGGTGAGCCGTCGTAGCACATCCTCGACCAGAGACTCGAAAAGATTTATCGGCCTGCCCATGACAAAACCCCTCCTGCCAAATGTGAATGATTTCGTCATTATAGTTGCCCCAGCAGGATAATGTTTTTGGTGCCACCATACCGCCCGCACCGTTACCATCACGCACGGTGTTTCCAGCTGAACGGCTAGGTGACGCGTGACTGGAAGAGGTGAAAATGACACGGCTGTAATGCCGTCTTTTGCCTTGCGGGCTGGGATGGTTGTCAGGACCACAAGTGAGCCAAAAGCGACTATATTTGTAGAGAAGGAACTGCACGCCAGGACTGTGAAGCACCGTGGTGGTGGCTCTCTGTGAGAGCTATGGTCATGCCATAAGCGTTCATTCAATTTTTTAAATTGCTTGCAAAGGGCTCGTCATGTCACATCGCCACGGATTAGTAGTCATTGACCTTCAATTTGGGTTTTCCCCTGATGCTGATCTTGTTGAAGGTATTCGGGATGCTGCACGAGATTATGCCGTTGTTGTGGCCACGCGGTTTTGCAGCCTGCCTGACAGCCTCTTTCGGCACCGGTTGGAGGACGGCCATGACGGCGGGGCGGTCATTGATATCGGACATTCCCTGATCATAGACAAGCCAGGGTACGGGCTGGACCAATCCGCGATCACCGCGCTTCGGGAATTTGAGGTCGATGAATGGGGACTGGTCGGCAGCAGGACGGGGGCCTGTATTATAGCCTGTGCGTTCTCCCTCTGGGACGCAGGAATCCCGTTCCATGTGCTCCATGAGTTGTGTGCCGCAGAAGACCGTTCGCTGCGTGATGCGACCGAGACGATCTTGCAGCGGCAGTTCGCGGCCTGTAGAGGTGGTTTGGACGTTAGAGTCTCATGAATCTTGGGTTGAGGTCGCCATTGTGTAGTCCGCATAGCCTTGCCGCAAAAATGGGCCGGATTGCGTTACTGGGTTTTCTCCCGGTTGCCCTGCTGTTGGGCTGGGATATTTATGCCCATTACCAGCAGGCTTACACGGACGCGACCCAAAAGCAGTTGCACAATGGCGAAATGGCGGGTGAACGCCTGCAGGACAGTTTCCGCGCTGCACAGGCTTTGCTCGGAGGCATCGCGCTGGAGCCCAAAGTGCGCGATGGCAGTCCCGCCGTCTGTAGCGACTACCTCGCACAGGTGACTACACCCCGTGCCTTTCGTTATACCCTGTTCGCGCGCAGCGACCGGCGTGGCATCGTGGATTGCGCTTCTACCGGCCCACAGCCGACGACGGTCGGGGTCACGCCCAACATTCGCGACGCCCTGCAAGGACACTTTGGGATTGGTTCCGTGCGCAAGGGTCCGCTAAGCAGTCAATGGATCATCCCGCTCTCCTATCCGCTGCGCGACGCCGCAGGACACATTACGGGCGCCATCAATACGGGGTTGCGCGTCAGTTGGCTCATGGCCCAGATCAAGTCTGTACAATCTCGGCAGAAGGAACGTTTCTGGCTGTTACGCGGCCAGCAGATCATTCTGGCGGATCCCGCATTGGCGCCGTTACCGTCCTGCAGAGGTGGTTTGCCCCCCTCTGGCACCATGAAGATCTGCCGCGACCCACAAGGGGAGCGACACCTGCTCACGGTCGCAGATGTCTTCACAGGACCGGGGGCAAAGCTTGAAATTGTGATAGCCGAGCCTCTGCATCAAGTACTGGCTGGCGCCAACACTCGCGCCTGGATGGGCGCCATTGCCGGTGCTGCCATCTTGTTTTTTTCCTGGCTCCTCAGCATGGGGTTCGCTCGGCGCAGTCTCTACCGTCCCTTGCAAAGGATTCAGGATTTCGTGGAACGTCTGAGCACGGGACACTATGCGGACCGGCTCCCGGCGGATTTTCTCGCGCAAGCCGAACGCAACGACATCATTCGCCTGGGCGCACGGATCAATACCCTTGCGCTCAATCTGGACGATTCCCGGCAACAATTGCAGGAGGATCACGACCTGATGGCACAAATGGCCATGCAGGACGCGCTCACCGGCCTGCCCAATCGTCGCGCCCTGGATATCGAGATCGAAAAGGCCATGGCCCGCGCCATTCGTCGCCACACCCTGCTAGCGGTCTGCATGCTTGATCTGGACGCCTTCAAACCGGTGAATGACACCTACGGCCATGATGCCGGAGATCAGGCATTGTGCAACATCGCGCAGCGCTTGGAAGAGGCCCTGCGCAAAACCGATTTTTTGGCGAGAGTCGGCGGGGATGAGTTTGTCCTCGTCCTCGAAGACGCGCAATCCATCGACGATTTACTACCCATTTTCGACAAGATCGCCGAATGCATGACGCAACCCATTGCCCTGTCCGACGACACCAGCGTTTGCGTTGGTATCAGCATGGGTGTCGCCATTTATGCTCTGGAAGATGAGGATGGCCCGGATGCGCTCCTGCGCTATGCCGATCACGCGCTCTATGAAAGCAAGACGCACAAGGCTGTGCGCACCCGTTACTGGGCCTTGTATGGCGAAAACTTCCCCCAGTACCAGACCCATTATCGGCACCTGTTGCAGCAGGAAGCCGTCGAAGCGCATTATCAGCCTATCCTCGATAGTCGGCAGCACCGGATTGTCGGTGTCGAGGCTCTGGCGCATCTGCGAGAAGAGGATCATCTGCTGCAACCCGCAGAGTTTCTCCCCCATCTGGCCAGCGAAGATATCGATCACCTGTGTGCCCAGGTACTTCGTACGGTCCTCCGCGACTTACCGGAATTGGATGCAGACGGGCATACCTTATGGGCCTCTTTCAAGGTTGATTCGCACTCGTCCTTCGATGCGCGCTGTCGTGATGATCTGCGCGAGCAGATCGTGCATAGCGGCGTTGATCCTCGGCGCCTACACCTCGAGATTTTGGAGGGCGGGGATTTCTCGGAACGACGATCCACTGTAAGTTTCCTTCAGTCCATTCGTGACCTCGGTGTTGGTGTTTGTCTCGTCCTGAACGACATCGGCAGCGCCCACTCCTCGCTGCTGCAGCTGAAGGAGTTACCGGTGGACGAGATCAAGCTCGATCAAGGATTTGTTTACGGTCTGGAAGAACGACCGGAAGGTCTAGCCTTTGCAATGACCATCCAAGACCTGGCTGAAGAACTGGGCCTGGATCTGATTGTGAAAGGGGTTGAAACCGCCGCCGTTCAGGATGCCCTGACGGTGCTCGGTGCCAAGTTCCTGCAGGGCCACGCTATTGCCGGACCCTTGCCTATCACCACGTTACGCACCTTTCTGGCCGGTTTCTCTGGCGCTCCGCACCAGGGTCCGGAAACGATGCTCGGCTTGTACGCAGAAGACATGTTACACCACAAGTTCTGGCCCCAGATCCTCGCCCATGATCCGAACATGGTCGATGCGCAACATCTGAGTGACCCGCAGCGCTGCGGCTTCCAGCGGGCTTTGGAGCAACTGGGTTATAGCGAAGGTACTGAACTGGATATCCTGCACCGAGAGTACCATCGTATTCTCGGAATCACTGCCCGCGCAGCCATGCGCGATATCGATTTGCAAGGACTGATTGCCGCCGGCAATGCGTTGCGCAAGGCATTGAGTGAGAAATGGCGGGGGCTGCATTGCGAGGCGGGGTAGGTGTGCTAGAAATGGAACATCGCCTGAGTTAGGAAAGATCAACGCGTTAATCCGAGAAAGAATATCTGACCGTGTCGGCGATATTGCGCTATTGTGCCTTTTGTAACTGTGGTGTTACAGTCGCTAAATGCTAATGGATGGCGATATGTGAGTAAAACAGATGTTTAGAATAGATAATATATCTACCACATACCAAATTATAGGTGGCCATGTAGCCGTAGGTGATTCCTTATGAGCGAATCACACGTAACCCCACTGGAACCCTTTCCCGAATACGCAGACGCTGAAGTGACAAGCCATGCCGGGGCACTTCTACATCCTGACGGCCTCAATCTTCTGGACCGCACCGGCCTGGCTGTTGTCCAAACATCCGACTGGCGCTGGAACCGTTATCAGGAAGATCAGATAGGTACACAGGTGTCCTGTTCCGGAGACGTCAAAATGCGGGTCGAGGCTTGGTTCCAGCCCGTCGTTTCACTGCGGCGGGGGCGAGTGGTAGAGATCGAGGCACTGGCCCGCCTGCATGATGGCAAGGACCTGCTGACCCCGGACTATTTTCTGCCACGCCTGAATTTGGCCGAGAAGCGTGCGCTCAGTCAGCAAATGTTGCAGCAGGGGGTAGAGCAACTGGTAGCGCTGGATGCCACCCGCTATTTTCTGAACCTTGCCGTCAATGTTGAACCGGAGTTCATGGCTGATTTCGATTGCATGAACTGCCTCTTGTCAACAGTAACACCGGCGCAGATTTCCGCATCGCGGATCAGTCTGGAAATGCTCGAAAATGGAGATTTTTTGGGCACCGATGCAAGTCTTGTGCACCTGCGGCAGCTGCGCGAACAAGGGATCAGTCTGATGCTCGATGACATCGGCACCGCCTATTCTTCGCTCTTGCGCCTCAAAACCATCCCTTTCAGCGGCATCAAGGTGGATCAATCCTTTGTGCGCGGTCTCCCACAGCACCCAGAGCATCTCGTCTTTATCCAGAGCCTGCGGGCGTTGGCCCGCGGCCTCGGCGTCCATCTAGTGGTGGAAGGGGTGGAGAGTCTGCCTATTTTGCAGGCGATGCAGGTATTGAAAGTGCAGCGAGTACAGGGCTACGCCATCGCTCGCCCCATGCCTGGGGCGGCACTGGCGGAGTGGCTTGGCCGTTGGCAACTTCCTGAGCTACCCACCCAGGCGGAGGCCCTCTCGTTTTTGGCGGCTTATGCCTATTATGTGCGCGCGCTAAGCACGCTGGATGCCTTGATCCAGAACGACATGACCGGATGGTTCTGCGCCCACGGTTTCTCGCGCCCCTTGCGGGTGCTGGCTCTTCACCAGGGATTGGATGACCACCACCCGCTTCTGATACAGGAACATATTTTCATAGAAGCGTTACGCAGCGCATGCGTTCAGGCCGATGATGAACGCATGCCGCCGCTGGTGAAACAACTCAAAGCCTTGGGCCAAGAGGTCGCCGCGCTGAATGCAGGATATGGTAATTCTGGGCAGATTCCCAAGGAGACCCCGCATGTCGCTGACTAAGGAAATTGACAATCTGACCATGATTCTCCCAATTCGCGGAGAGTTCAGCCTACCGGATTATTTCGCTCTGCTGCAGGCGGACCAAAGTGTCGTCAAAGGCCCTTTTGACCTCGCCAATCGCCTTGAGCAAGGATACCCGGCGATTGTGTTTTCGGAAAACCCACAAGACCACGGGTGCCCCTTTTATTTTGGCGGATTCGAGTCTGGGCGGGTTTTGCTGACGCCGAAGTTTCCGGTCGTTGTGGCGGATTATGAGCGCACGCTGGTCTTCGCAGAAAAGGACGACGTTGTCTGTTTCTTTCTCGCGCGCCTGGAATATGTGGCGGAGGGCGTTTTCCATTACACCCCTGCTCCTGAACTCTTCCAGCGAAAAGTCCGTGCCCACAAGAGACTCTCCATGCCCGGGCATGTTGTTGTGCGGAAACAGGATGCCAGAACCTTCGTCTGCGATATCGTCGATTTCAGTCCGGCAGGGATCAGCTTCAAATCCCGTAATAACGATTTTGCCATTGGAGAAATGCTGCTACTGGAAATGGAAATCCCCGATTGCGGGGTCTGTGAAACTACTATCACTGTTAGCCGTCGGGAGGAAGGCGGACTGAGCAACGCCATCTACGGCGCCAAACTGTGGCTGACCCAGGAACAAACTAAAAAGGCCGAACATCTCTATCTCTGCAAGAAGGGAGAACAGATCCAAAACCTCTCCAAAAATAGCGCATCCCGTCTCCACGACTTACGCTGGCGAGATTAAAGCGGGAAAGAAAAATAATATCGGGTGGTGCCGCCTCGGCGATATAGCGATAAAGCTCGGCAAGTTGCTCTTGGGCCTCCGGGCTGAATACGACGCGATATAATGGGATTAAATCCCACTCTTTTGGGCAAGCAGTAGTCCAGCTTTCTGGAACTCACCGTTCTGCGCAAACTGAACCGACCCCGCGAGCAGAAGCGAGCGTGATCCTGGTTTGAAGTCGGCTTTGTTTTCACGCCTTACCCACAAACCCCTTATAAATGAACGCCGAGGCGGGGGATACGAAGTGCCTTGTGGATGTGGCAGCGTATTTTCTGTCATGCAAGCAGCCATCCGTGGCGATCCTCTGGTATGAAGAAGCCGCAGCGAAAGGCGATGCCTCTGCCATGAACAGCCTGTCAGAATGCCATCTGAAAGGACTCGGCACAGAGCGAAATATCGCGCTCGGATTAAAGTGTCTGGATGAGGCGAGCATTTACGGAAACGCCCTTGCGCAAGCCAAAATAGAAACCCTCTCTTTTGCTGTTGAGCGATAACGGCGTGGTCCTTTGACTGTGCGGCCCGTTATCGCTGCCACACGAACGGCAGTCAGTCCTACGGTGTCCGAAGCTGAAGGGTTATATCCTGTTTCGTGATGGTCATGCTGCTATGCGCTCATTCTTGCCAAAGCGTCGTGAAGTCGGTGCTCAGCGCTATCCGACAACGTAACCGCCTCAAAACAGTTCGCCGGATACAGGTAATCCTCACCGCTCTGGTCAATGATTCTGATCATGCCGTGCTGGTCAGGGTCGCCGATAGTTTCATAGACGTGCCCGATGGTCACATCTTCACCGGACAGGTCGCCGAACCCTTCCTTGTTGACGCAGACCACAAATTTCATAGCCATCGTTTCACCTTCATTTTGACCTTGCCGATGAGTATAGCGTTTCAACATCTGCAAAGTCTTGTGGCCGGTGACGGCTGAAACTTCCATGGGATTGAAGCCTTTCTGAAACAAGCGGCTGGTGGCTTCGTGGCGTAGATCGTGGAAGGTCAGGCCCATCGATACCGGCATGAGTCAGCGCGCGACGCCAGGATGCCCTCATACCCTCCTACGTGTACGTCCATACCTTGCCATCCAGACGGCGGGGCAGGGCGGCAAGCACCTGTTCTGCCGCCAAGGCCGGGTGCAGGCCGATCGTGTTGGCCGATTTTCCCTCAGCGTAACGATTGAGCGCTTCTTTGAGCGTGGTGCGCTCGGTGGCGGACGTATCCCGCCAGACACCCTTGTCCATCTCTGAAGATGTAAGTCTAGTGCAGTGCAAATTCAATCAGGCAAAGAAAAAGGGCCTAGACCGAAGCCTAAGCCCTTGTTCTATTTGGTGGGTTGTGAGGGGATCGAACCCACGACCCGCTGATTAAGAGTCAGCTGCTCTACCAACTGAGCTAACAACCCGAAGGACCGGTATTATAGGAATTTTTGCCGAGAAGGCAAGTGCTGATGCCGTGCTTTAGTGGATCGTGCGTTGCCGCAGTCGGATCACCACCTCGACTTTTTCCACCTCTGTATCCGGTGGAAGCTCGGGGAGCTCGCTAATTTGCAGGGCAGACCCAGGGATATCCTGGAGCTCTCCAGAATCTACATAGTAGAAATGATGATGAAGGGATACGTTGGGATCGTAGAATACCTTGCCGGGCTCTACGATCACTTCGCGCACCAAGGCGTGATCGGCAAACAGGCCAAGGGTGTTGTAGACGGTCGCCTTCGATACTACGGGATAATCCGCATTGACGCGCTGCATGATCTCTTCCGCGGAGAGGTGCGCGCACGAGGAGAAGAGCGCATAACCAATCTCTACCCGCTGACTTGTTGGGTTGACGCCCGCGTCGCGAAGCACTTCCAGTACACGTTGCTTGTTCCAGTCGTTATTTTCCAAGGGCGGCCTCGCTTTAATTTTAAACTGGTTATAATTGTAGCGCTATTGCACCATCAGGAAAAGACCTTGCTGAGTCGACCTCGGCGTTAGACAGGCATCCAGGGTCACCGCGCCATCCTAAAAATCAATTCGGTAAAATATATTGGCGCCATTCTGGGTACCGTTCTCCGTCTGTAGTTCGATGTGGCGGGAAAGCTGGTAGCGCAAGCGTGCCACGGTGCCACTGCCGAGCACGGATTGCCCGACGCTGAGATAAAGATCGGGGGTAAGATAATGGCCCAAGGTGACCATGGCACCCGCCAAGCCCGAATTAGCGTCGGAGCTTACGCCAACGTCAATGCCGCTGCTACTCAGGCTATCGCCGAAGACGGCGGCGCGGCTGGCAGAAAAGAGCGTGCCCGCAGCAGCGGAAAGCAGCGTATTCTGACTGGTGAGACCACTACTTGGTGTGCCCAGCACAAGATAGGAGAGGATATCTGTCTGCGACAGGGAGGGTTTGGAGTAGAGCGCTACCTGGGGCACTTGCAGTGTACCGGTGACTTGTACGCCAGCCTCTACGGGGGTGTTGTCCACGGCGAAGCTAGAGGAGCTTTTGATGGTGCGTACCGCCAGCACGTCCAGGTTGGCTTGGTTCGCGGCGCCGCGGAAAAGGATGGAACCACGCTGGAAGGTGAGGGTGTGCCCATAAATCGCATAATGGCCATCCACCATGCGCAGTGTGCCATCGACTTGCGGACTTTGGCCGTCGTGCATTTCGACTGCGAGGCTGCCTACCAGCCGGGCGCGCAGCCCACTGATGACGACTCGCGCATCGTCCCCGAGGGTTACATGCACCTTCACACCGAGGGCAGGTCCGCTGCTTTTGTGCTCATTTTTTACAAAAACGACATCGCCTGAGGGCTTGGGTCCGCTGAAATCCGTACCCAATATACGCAGACGATCGGTGTGTATATTTCCCTGCACGTCGATTTTCTTCAGATTTCCGGAGATGCTCAGGTCGGGGCTGATCGCAGCTTGTACCTGCGGCAGATTGAGCGCCGTGAAGTTCTTCCCGGTGACGTGGAGCGTAAAATCATTCGCCGGCTGAAATTGGACGATGCCCGTCCCGGATATTTGGCCAGCGCCGGAGCTGGCTTGCAGTTGATTGATTCGAAATTCTTTTCCGTCTCCCACGAGTTGGGCGCCCACGTCACGAACATCCAAACCAGCCTGCGGGACGAAAAAGCCCAGACCCTGGAGTTGTGCTGTACCCGTCCACTGCGGATGCGCCCAAGTACCCAGAACCTGGGCGTCTATAGTCCCTTGACCTTGCGGTCGAATCCGCAAATTCCCGACGGGGAGGGCGGCAAACAGTGGTGCGCCTACATGCGCCTTTATAACCCCTTGTAGTGGGGCATTGGCATCCCAATGCCAGGGGAGAGCGAGTGTTGCGGGGCTGTGCAGGGTCACCTGGGCATTACCCCAGTCATTGGCAAGACGAAGGTCAGCAGCAAGGGAGAGGTCTTTGGGCAACCAACGGAGTTGGCCGGTAAACTGTTGCAGAGAGAGTGTATGCGGCGTGCCCGCCTGCTGCCATTGCAATTGGGTTTTTTGAAAATCCCAATGTCCTGCCGCTTGGCAAACTCCCTGACACTGCGCTTGCAGATGCGCATTCAAAAAACCGTGGAGCGATGCATCCTCCGCCTGTGCAAAAAAGTCCAGAGGTAGAGATTGCAAATCGAGTCCCAAATCGGCCTGGTTGGTGGCGGGATTGTAGTGACCTTGCGCGGTAATCCGGGCAGCATGCGCATCGGCGAGAGCCATTTTGCTGAGCGATGCAGCACCGTTGGCCCATTGCAGGGTGGCTGGGTGGAGTAACTGCCAGTTTCCCAGAGGGATGCTGGTCAGTGTGGTCTTCTCCAATTGCAGTCCCCACGCATCGGTCTGATGAGACACCAGCCCGGTGACGGACAGACGGCTTTGTGGCCATTGCGCGTCCAGTCCCAGCGTAAAACGTGTTAATGGTCCTTGCGCATGAGCCTGCAGATCAATGCGATGGCCAGCGTATGCCAGTCCCTTTACATGGATCATCGCCTGCAAGGCGTTCGTGGCGCGAAGTTCGGCTTGTGTTTTCAGTGTATTGATCTTTACACCACGATAGGCAAGACCTTGTCCTGTGCCCTGGATTTCTCCCGTCCACTGCGCCTGAGGCCGCGCTACCCAACCCTGAATCAGACTCTTACCCCGGGCACCGGGAAGCAAGCCCTGCCACTGCGCCACGTTGAGGACGAAATGCAGACGTTGTTGTAAATTACCTTGGGCGCTCAGGCTGACACCCGGACCAAAAAACTGCGCCTTTTGCAGATCCCACGCACTCCCTGCAAAGCGCACCAACGCCTCGCCCTGCAAGGTTTGGCGGTAAAGCTGGCTAGGTAGCAATTGCAGCCGCACATCACCCGTGATCGCTTTGGAAATTTGGGTGGCGTTGACGGTCAGGTCCCCGGAAAAAGTGCCCGGTACCTGGACCATAATGCGCTGTGTTTGCAGGCCCCTGACCCGAACTTGTCCGGTGACGGTGAGTTGCGGCCGCCACCGGACGGCCAGCACCGAAGGCAGCAGATCCGCGCCCAGCAACTTACCTGCATAATGGTATTGCAGGTTTTGGCGATTTCCGTTCACATTGCCCTGAATGCCGCCGAATTTGGGATCACCGCGCAGCGCCAGTTGTCCCTGATAGCGCTGAATATTTCCCCGTAGATTCAAACTGATGGCCAACGCTCCCACCGGTAACGTGCTGGGCAGCGCTTTTGCCAGGATCTGCTCGAAGCCGCCACTGATCTGGTAACTCCCTGCGCTATTGCGGGGCAAATCGAGGCGCCAATGCCCCTGTGCGGGTTTCTGGAGCGCAGGATTGCTGATCTGTAGCGACTGGAGCGAAATCTGCTGTGACGAGATTTGCGTCATACCGCTCAAAGTCGTCAGTTGCTTGTTTTCTTGTACCTGAATATTCAGGGGGCCGCCGAATGTCTGGGCCGAAATGCCGTGCCAGTGTGTTTCCCAACTTATGGTCAACGGGTTGGTGGCGCTGCCTTGTCGCCATACACCCAGGCTTTGTAGCCCGCGCTCTCCTGTTTGCAGGTCTGCCGTAAGCTGGAGTCTGCCCTGGGGCATCTGTGCCGACAGGTTTTTGATGTGCAGATTGCCACGCTGCCAGGCCAGCTCGGAAAATGTCGCCAGGGAGAGGACGAAGGGCTTCTGCGTTCCTTGCCATATACGCAGGTTCGTACAAGTAACCGGGCTCAGTTTCAGGTCGATGAGACGGGTCCACAGGGGCAATGCGGGCCAGCGCAAATGAATTGGGCTGGGTTTATCGGAGGGCACCGGCAGGTACAGATCAGCCTGGTGAAGCTGAAGATCGGCAAAGTCGACTTCTCCCCAGAGCAAATGGGCAGGATGCCAGTGCCACTGCAAAGATTGCGCACGAAAGCGCATGTCCGCACTATGCCAGGAAATGCCGGAAAGCTGCATCTTGCCAGTAAGCGAGCCCTTTACCTGTTTGACCTGTAAGTTGGGGACCTGCGCTAACGCCCACTGTGCGCCGTGGCTGGTGGTGAGCAGCCAGACCAGGACGGTGGCCAGCGTGATCAGAATCAGCAGCACACCGGCAATCATACCGTGGCGGACGCGGATCACAGGCTGAAACCTACCGAGAAGGCGATACGGACAGCGGGCGTTTGCGGGGCGACCAGGGGGTGCGCCAAGTCAAAGCGTATCGGTCCGACGGGGGAATACCAGCGCATGCCTAGGCCAACATCCTGAAGCGCATGAAAACTGGACCAACTGTTGAACGCATTACCCACATCATAAAATGCGACAACCGCCCAGTCTTTTGTGACAAAGCGCTGAATATCGAGGCCACCAACGGCGAGAAGGCGCCCACCTTCCACCGCACCGTCCACAGCCAATGGTCCCTGCGATTGATACGCATAACCGGGCAGACTATTTTGACCACCCGCGAAAAATCGCAAATTGGGCGGTAGTGCGCTGATGGGTCCGGTTAACCACATTGCTCCCAGCTTGGCGCGGGTGCCAACGACCCAGTTCTGACTCAAGCGCTTGTGCCATTCTCCCTGGGCGCTGATGCGGATGAAATTCGCGTCGCTACCCCATACTTTGCTGGCACCTTCAACCCGGGCCGTTAGTGTATAGCCGGCTATGGGGCGCAAAATGTCGCGGAAATTCTGCATGCTGTACTGTATGGAAGGATAAATATAAAAGCTGTTATTAAATTGTCCAGCCACATTGTAGTTAGCTTGCTCAGAATTGACTAATGCCTCTATGGTTGCACTTTTACTAAGGCTGTTTTCGTTGCGCAATGACCACTGCCGACCAGCGCTGGCGAGGATTTCATTACTGTTATAGGCGGTCAGATTTTGGTTCTGATAACTGGCTTGAGCAATATATTCAGATCCCAGGCGCGCACCAACCGGCCAGCTGTAGGTGACGCTGGCATTGCGATTCAGTTGCGCCGCTAAAATGGAAACTCGGACATGCTGCGCCTGATCAAAAACGTTATAATTATCATATATAATAGCCGCGTTTGGCCCAATATTGGTGCTGTAGCCAGCGCCGATTTTCAGATGCTGTTCTGTTATGCTTTTCAAATCGACAGTAATGGGTATGGCGTCGTTTTTTGCTTTATCCAGATCGCTATTTACCGAGATGTCGGAGAATCGGTCGGCGTTGCGCAAATTACTCTGGGTGACGGCCAGAGAATTGGGCGAGTACCAGTCTCCAGTCTTGAAAGAGAGGTACCGTTGAATGAACCAACGCGGGTAGTGTTCCGCACCGGTGATTGTAATATCCCCAAAGCGGAAGCGGGGTCCGGTATTGAGCCACAAGTAAATATCAGCCCAGAATTGGTCACGATCCATACGGATTTCATGACGCGAATAATCGGCACGTGCGTAGCCGCGCGTGTGGAGAAATGAAAGGACTTTGCCTTTCCATTCCTCATAGGCAATCTGATCAAGAATATCTTTTTTATGTAGTGGGAATTGGGTAAATAGCCTTTGTAAAGCGGTTAGCTCGTGGCCTGCGCCCGCTGATTTCAGGTCGATTCGGCGAACCAGGATGGGCCGCCCGAGCGTTATGGAGAAGATGATGAGATATTTCCCCGGTGCGCTCTTTTCACTGTGCTCCGTCCATCGCGCGCTATAGTAGCCGTAGGCTTCGAGCGCATCCTTGAGGCGCAAACTCGCTGACATTTCCGTTTCTTCCAAACGGTCCGCCAGCGACCCGATAACCACGGAGGGGAGGGCATGGGCAAGCTTCCCCGCTAGAGGCCCAGAAACCCCATCCACCAAAAAATGTACGTCGTCGGCGTCAGCCGCTCCGCAGGACAGAAACGAAGCGCAAAACCCTGCAAGCAATAAGCCACGGCGCATCTTGCTCAGGCGATGTCGCCTCGCCTTATTATCCCGCCTGACTGTGCCCAGAAAGACCTCCTGCCCTTAGCTGCCATCCACTCACAGCGTGATGATTTGCTGAGTTTAGCACGATTCATGGAGGTGGCAGGCGCAGGTGAGGGATGCACAGCAGCACCTTAACTTCTTGACGGGTCAGGCAGTCATCGACGGATGTTATCAAAAGGCGGACGCGGATGATGAATTTCCCGGTAGTCGGTGACCACGATGTCCGTATGCATCCCTTTGCGCATTTTCCGCCGTTGCCACCAGAGGAAAAGCATCCCGCTAACCCCAAGTATGGCAACGGCGATGACCGCAAAAATAGCGAAAAAGAACAGACCGACCAGAAGGACCATGCTCACCATCACCGCGAGCAGGCGCACCCACCACGGACCCCGACTATTGAACGATTGGTAGTATGTCATGACGCCCCCCTGGAATGGTTACACAGTGTAACTATGATACGTTCAGACCTCGATCCAAGGTCTGAAGTTCATTTATGGCCGAACGTATAGCCCTCCCCAGTTGCAGTCACGATCACAATTTAACATAATAAGTATTATGCGAAGGACGGCGATATTTTTTGGTGTTGTGGGTTGAGCGCAACATTGGTTACTATACTTAGTATATTTCACTGTTGCGCAGACCGCATGAGCTACAAACAATTCTCTACCCAGTTACCAGTTCCCATCTCCTTGAAGGCTCCAGCGTTGACAGATGCTTGGGGGCTTCCCAGATATTGGGTGACTGTATGGGCATTGATCAATGCCAGAGATCTGGCCGAATCCACAGAAATGAAGCAGCTACGGTACATCGAAGCGCTGTACAGATTTTGTGATGGCCTGCATGGAGACGGCTACCTGGATGACACCTTGGGAGCCTGCCAGATTAAGGATTTAAGCAATCTCCTGGAGGCTTACTTTGTCTCCCTGAAAAATCGCCCAGCAATCACGCAAGCCGCCGAAACACAATGGAGAACCGGATTATCCTTCGTCAAGGATGTAATCTTTCGTGTAAGCAGAAATGGTAACTCAATGAATCAGTTGGCTGAGACGGAAAGCAGGCTGCTTCATCTGGATGCACTTTACGGCCAGCTGCATATCCGGAAAACCAAATACCCCACGATTCTGCGGTCATTACCTGCCGCTGTGGTGAGCCATCTGTATGACATGCTGGATCCAGAGTCATCAACCAATCCCTTTTCCAGAAAAAGAACCCGATGGACGGCATTTCTGGCCTTTATCCTGATGTTACACCAGGGGTTACGCCGTGGTGAGGCGCTGTTATTACCGGTTAATGCGGTCGAATCTGGCTATGATGAACGATCACAAAAAAAGCGCTTCTGGATCAACGTCCAGGAAAATAAAAAACTTGTCTCCCAGGATCCCAGGTCTAAACGACCCAGCATCAAGACTGCAGATTCCGTACGACAAATACCGGTCACTGAGTTGACTGCTAATTTGATTCAAACCTATGTGGAAAATTACCGGGGTAAACCGGATCATCCGTTCCTGCTGAATACCCAATGGAATACACCGCTTTCCCATGATTCCATATCGAGTTATTTTGCCAAGATCACCCGTAACCTACCGACCTCAGTAGTCAAGACGCTGGAGGACCGAACCGGTAAGACTTCCATTGAACCCCATGACCTCCGACATACTTGCGCTGTTGTCCGATTGAATCAGCTCCTCTCGAAAAATGTGCCCATGGACGAAGCGTTACAGCAACTTCGAACATTCTTCGGGTGGACGCGAACCTCCAATATGCCGCAACGTTATTCGCGCGCAGTCTTCGAAGACCGTCTTTCGGATGTCTGGGCCAAAGTGATGGATGAACGTATCGAAATACTCAAGTCGATTCCCCTGGGGCACGCATGAAAAATAACGCCTTAAATGTACCGCAACAATCTTCCGGGCTTCAGGCCATCCTGGAAGGTTTGCCAAAACTCCCCGGCGTGCTTCGATACCAGGACGATTTCGAGGACACCATGAGAAGCTTAAACCGGTATGATAAAGACGATGTCTTCTATATCACTTTTAACGGTCTCAGACATCGTGTTGATTTCAATACCTACGAGAGCGGTCATCAACTGATTGCAAAGCATCTGTTTTTTCACTGGATCGCAAGTGACCTGAGCATCTCGACAACATACAACTATTGGTCGGTATTGCGGGATATCGACGGAGAGATGCTGTCGGAACTGCTGGTAGCGGGACCAGAAAATATCAAAAAAGTCTGGTCCAAACTACTGGCGAAACATTCTGAAAAAGGCATGTTATTCCCAGCAGTACGCGCTATGCTGGTTTTTCTGGCTCGCTATCACCTGGTCGGATGGTCCCCACTCTACCTGGAATTCATCAGTTACACCCTCCCCGGTCCTTTCAAGGATAAATATGCTGCTGTCAGGAGTGGCGATGTTTTCCTGACCGTCCAGGAGGAGTCGTTGATCGTAAACCATCTGGATTCGCTCGCCACAATGGCAAAATCTCACCTTGAAAATCTGGCTATCGGTACCCTTGAACCTGCCTGCATGCTCCTGTGTTCCTATCTCTTTGGTATGCGCCCGATCCAGATTGCCTTGCTGACCATGCGCGACATTCGTGTTTGGCAGGAAAATGACATTACGCATCCCGCAGTACACCTGACCTTCAAGATGGTTAAGCAGCGCAGTCAGTCAAAGGCCTTTCCGTTGACACGGCGGGTCAAGCAGGAATGGACCCCGCTGATTCTGGAACTTTATCGCAGGGCCAAGGCGAAAAAACGTTCGGGGGGTGATCGACTATTTTTGGTTTCAAGCTCTCAAGAACTAGGGAAGGCTATCCAGAAATTAGCCAGTTCCATCGTGGGCAACAATGTCACCGCCACAGATCTCCGGCACACCGCCGCGCAACGCCTGGTCGATGCCGGTGCCAGTCAGGAGGAAGTCGCTGAATTCCTGGGACATGCCGACAATACTACCTGTCTGGTCTATTATGCTTCTTCACCTAATCAGGCTGAACGTGTCAACAGAGCATTGGGCATCTCGTCGGTTTATCAGCAGGTCATCAAAATTGCGCATGCCCGATTTATTAGTCCGGAGGAACTGGCAGAACTGAAAGGCGAACAGCAGATTGCCGGGGTTCCCCATGGTATCCCTATAACCGGGATCGGTGGTTGTACAACAGGGCAACCGGCCTGCCCTTACAACCCAATTACTTCCTGTTATGGTTGCCAGAAGTTTATGCCAGTGACCGATCTCTCACTGCATAATCAGGTGCTTGCCGACATGCGGAGCGTGGTGAAGCTTTTTTCTGACACCTCTCGCAATGATGAAAATTCGCCGGCATTCATGCAACTCCAGCGGACCGTGGCCAGCATTCAGGCCGTCATCAATGAATTGGAAGGCCCAGAAAATGCTTGAATCCTTTTCGACATTTATTGAACAGGGAAAAGCCTTGGCTGCTGAAAAGGGTCTTATCTGGGATATCCCCTTGGATGAACAAGGGAAAACACCCGAGGGCTGGAACATGACCGAAGCCGTTGGCGCCCTCCCCCCAACTCTGTATGTGCGTGACCTCGGACACGATGCGGGTATCCTCCATCTGCTTAACGCACAGCGCGTAGCAGCGGGCTCCCCTGCCCTGCCTAAGTCGGCATTAAGTCAAAGCTGGCAAGACCTCATCAAGGCGGCCGTTTGTGATCAACTGTTCTTCCATCGGAATACCCCACGGCATGTCTCCCAAAATATCATCCGTCCACTCAAGGTGCTGGCTACTTGTGCAGGTAACCTGCAACCCTGGCAGATGTCAGTCGATATCATTCAGGAAGCCGTAACTTTGGCAACCATGTTGCAGCCCTCCGGAAAGTTGGCAGACCTGGTGCTGGGCATCACGAAAACCCTCATTGATACAAACCATTTGGCTGTAGCATGCCCTTTATATTCGGTTGTGTCCAAAGGCAGATCTTCAGGATTCAACGACAGAAAATCCAGAGCAGTAAAATCCCAAAAGCAGCTCCTGGATGACTTGGAGCAGCGTAAAAAATCGGAGCGCCTACCGGAAAAAAGGGCATTCTGGGAGCTGGTTCGTATTATCTTTACTGAACCGCCCAGGTCTTATTCTGACGCTTTGCGTTTCGCTGCCCTGAAAGTCATGGTTCTCTGTGGGCTTCGCATAGGGGAAGCTACCATGCTGCCGATGGACTGGAAGCGATACCGGGATTATTACGATCCGAAAGGACGTCCTGCCGGAGAACTGGGCGGTTATTCCCGCTCCCTGTCACTACGGCATTTTGCAGAAAAGCAGCAAGTTGCACAATCAGACAGTACCGTACTGGTCGAGGCAGCACAGCCGATTCCAGAAATCTTTGCGGAAATCTTGAGTGAGACCTTGGATGAGGTCATTCGTATTACAACCCCTTTGCGAGAAACGTTACGGCTTCAAGTCCAGTCAGGTCGTTGGTTGCCCTGGTATAAGCCTGATGACCTGGTTCCGGTGACGGAGCTGTATGGAAGGCTGACCGGCAACCCCTTTTGGTTGAACCTTCCTGTAGAGATGTCCGATCAGTACGTGGCCCGTTATCGGGAGCATTTTAGCCCCGACGTCCTGGCAGAACTCTCCCAGTACCAACTGGAACGGTACCAGGATTCTTCCCATCCGTCCGCGCTGGATATGGCTATGTATGTATATTTTCATCGCTTGTGCTCCAAAACGGGTGCCCCCAAGCTTCGGCATGCCTCTGGGGCGGAATATCATGAAAAAAGAAAAAACTGGAGAGAAGTGTGCCTGAAGATTGGCGAATTGGAGGATTATCTGATCAAATCGGTGCCGACCAAGCTTTCTGATTTGAAGCCGATCCGGCTCCAACAAGGTGAATTGCAAACCTGGGAGTTGCTGTTCCTATCACCTAAGCGGACTCTGGCGGAAGAACGCGACGAAGGAATCACTGACCTTACCCGATATGCCTCAGTGGGCATGCCCGAAAGCAAAATGTTGAGTTTAGTGCTTGGTGAAGAAAAAAACAGGGAAAGTCTGTTCAGTCGTTATGGGGCATCAGATGAAGATCGTCAGCTTTTTCTGGTATCCCATTCTCTGCGTCACCTGCAAAATACAGAACTATTTCGTATGGGAGTGGCTGATACCATAATCACGAAACGATTCAATCGTCGTAGCGTCGCCCAGAGTTACCAGTATGACCACCGAAGTCTTGCGGAAGAACTGGAGAGTGTTGAATTGCCTGCAGAAGTCGAGGTGATGCTGGGTTCAAAAGCCGCTACGGTGGCTAGGTTGATCAAAACGGGCAAGGCAAGCGGGCCTATAGTAGACGCATTCAAGCAAATTCAGAAAACCAAGGGTGACGCAGATGCCTTTGATTATCTCAAGGGCGAATCTGATGGTTTTCATGTCACGCCTTATGGCTACTGCATCAATAGCTTTACCGTTGACCCCTGCCCTAAGAATCTGGAGTGTTTTTCTGGTTGTTCGCATCTGACGTCCACCGACATGCCTGAGCACCGCCAGCATCTGGAAATTTTGGAACAGCGCTTTGAGGCTGCGATTTCCGTGGCCGAATCCCGACGTTCAGGTTCTATAGGCCGGGAAAATCAGATTGTGCATGCAACAATCAGACTGGAGGCGATCCGCAAGATATTGTCTACATCAGCCGGTCGGCAGGTGTTTCCGGATGGTCCGGATTTGTCGGTAAGCCATCAGGTACGGAGTGTCCTTGATGACTGAAGAGACTAAACCACAATCCTATGATCCCGAAATGGAAAGTATCTTACAAGAGATGCTGGAAAGGGATGAAGATATGACTGCCAGAGCGGTGGCACGCGTTCATCCCCGGGTGAAAGCAGCCTCATCCATTACCCGGAATCCGGATCGTTCGGCATTGTTAGCCAGTTATCAGAAAAAACAGGAAGAGTACCGGGATTGGCGTAAGCGCCTGGCCAAACGCTCTCGGGATAGCACAGCGATGGATATGGCTGAAAAAGATATCCGGATTAAAGAGCTGGAGCAGCAGGTAGAAATTCTGACGGCTTCCCATGTGGCGATGCTCCGTGCTGTTGGGGAATTGGGAGGATTCGCTAAATGGGCTCAATTTTTTGAGTCCTACAAGGAAGTCCGTGACAACCTGGCTAAGCTGGGTGCCATGCCCGATGCCGAGGTCTTCCAGATAAGGTAGCGGCGCTATTCGGAGCTACGCTTCGAGAATTTTTGTCAAGCAAACAACCGGTAGCCCTGCAGTGCAGGCGCTACCGCAGAAGCTCACGCAGTGCTATCCTAGCCCTCAAATACCGCACCGCAAAATGATAGAAGAGCTGCCGAACATGCCAACACTCGCCTGGGTAGGGAAGGACAAGGTCGTCAACCACCACCACGAGGTGCCGTTCAGGGTCTTCAACAAGCAGTACACTTTTGAGGCCACGCCTGGCACCCTTACCAACAGCACGGATAACCGCTGACAATCCGATGATCTGCAAACCTCGTGACCAAGCCTGGCGACAATTAGCGGAACAAGAGTTAGAGCTGCTGCTCGGTTGTGCGCTAACTCCCAGACACAGGGACTTGGTGCGCAATGAACTCTACCGGTTTCGCTCCGGCAACAAGGGCGAGCGGGATACCGCCTACTACCTCGACGTCCGATTTCGGGACACTTCCAACTGGATCGTTCTCCACGACCTTCGTCTCACCAACGGCACCGACGTTGTCCAAATCGATCACCTGCTCATCAATCGCGTTATGGAGTTCTTCGTCCTTGAAACCAAACGCTTTCAAGGTAAAACTCTCCGAATTACGGAGGAGGGAGAGTTCTTGCTGGAAGAGAACGAGCAGGTTCGCTCACTTCCGTCCCCCCTCGCTCAGAATGACCGCCACATTACCATCCTCAAGCGAATCCTGCAGGCGCAACAGATTCTCCCCAAAAAACTTTTCTCACCGGTCTTTTACAACTACGTTCTGATCCATCCCGACACCCGGATTGAACGACCTGATTCTCAACGATTTAGCACCCAAAATCTCTGCAAATCCGATCTCTTTTACCAGGAAATCAATCGGCTCCTGCAACTGAATGCGTTCACGAACTTTTTCCACAACGTAGCCCGGCTGCACTCCGTCGTGGGCAAGGACACCCTCCAGAACCTTGGTCAAGCGATTCTTCGGCTTCATCAACCCGGGCGTCCCGATTACAAAAAGCAATTCGGGATTACCCCCGAGGAGATCTCCTCGGGGGCACCGACTTCAAAACCCTCCCCGGCCGCCCAGGAAATCGAGGGGTTCTTTTGTTTTCATTGCAAGGAGTCTATCTCTCCGGAAGAAGCCCGCTTCTGTTTTAAACGAAAAGAGCGCTTCCAGGGGCGTCCCTATTGCCGGAAACATCAGCAGGAGTTCTCCGTTCGTCATGAGTAAGTCAGCCAGAAGGGCTAGGTTCTGCGGCCAACTTTACCGGAAATAGGCAGCTTCAACCCCATGTTCATCTAGCCGATATCAGCCTGTCTCACACAGCCATTCCTGCATATAGGTGGTGGCGTTCTCGCCATCCCCCATCTTCTCGAAACCCATCAAGCGTATCGACTGCGGGCTGATGAGCACCAGCTTGGGGTCGTACAGCGGGGGCAGCGGGCGTGCATCGCGGGGCAAGGCCGGTTCCAGCGCGGCCACCAGGTGGCATTGTTGCTGGTAGGTGCGCAAATCCCCACGAACCGGCGTTTGCCGCGTTATCGCTTCCGCCTTGAGGCGTCGCCCGCGAACGCGCAGGGGGTATACACTGACTAGCATGAGCCGATTCCTTTGGTGCTGTATTTCTTTACAGTATACCCTTTTCCAAGAGGTGCGCCATGTGCGGACGCTACGCCGTTGACCCCCGTAAGCTCGAAAGGCTGGTCAGGCTGCTCTCCTTGCCAGAGCCAAAATTCACGGCCCACTTTGATATTCATCCCAGCCAAACCGTGCCTGTAATCCGGGATGCCGGGAATGGGCCGGAATGGGCGATGATGCGTTGGGGACTCGTGCCCCACTGGGCCAAGGAAGCGAAAACTGCATACAGCACCTTCAATGCCCGCGTCGAGACCGCGGCCCAAAAGCCCGCCTTTCGTGAACCCTGGAAACACCGTCGTTGCATCATTCCGGCCACGGGCTTCTATGAATGGCAGGCTCTTGAGTCCGGCAAGAAGCAGCCCTGGTACTTCGACAGCGGCGATGGGCAGGCGTTAGCCCTGGCAGGGCTTTGGGACCACTGGACGGACGGCATCGCCGCCCTGGACAGTTGCACCATTCTGGTAGGGTCGCCCGATCCTGCCGTCACCGGCATTCATGACCGAAGTCCGGTCATGCTGGGGGATACCGCCTTGCGGCTTTGGATCAGTCCGGCATTGAAGCCGGAAGATGTTTCCCGCGTGCTGGCCTTGCCGCATGACACGCTGAAGGTGCAACCCGTGTCCCGTGTGGCGGAAGATGGGCTGCACCCGCTGACAGCCTGACGCGCTTTGCTTCCCGTGCTATAACAACACAAAGAAACAGAAGGAAGCTCCATGCCGCGCGGACCAGCCAAGAAGAAGACCGAAGAACCCACCAGCCAAAGCCTCGAATCCAAACTCTGGGCCACCGCTGACAAGCTGCGCGGCCATCTGGACGCCGCTGACTATAAGCATGTGGTGCTGGGCCTCATCTTCCTGAAGTACATCTCGGATCGCTTTGCCCAGCGACATGCGGAAATATTGGCTGAAGGTCCCGGCGCCGACCCCGAAGACCGCGACGAATACACGGCGGAAGGCGTGTTTTGGGTGCCCGCGTCCGCCCGCTGGCATGTGGTCCAGGCCGCCGCCAAGCAGACCGACATCGGTACGCGCATTGATGACGCCATGACCGAGATCGAGCGGGAAAACCCCAAGCTGAGAGGCATCCTGCCCAAAGGCTACGCCCGCCCTACCCTCGACCAACGCCGCCTGGGTGAACTGGTAGACCTCATCGGCACTATTGGGCTGGGTACGGCAGAACACCAGGCCCGCGACACCCTGGGCCGCGTCTATGAATACTTTTTGGGCATGTTCGCCAGCGCGGAAGGTAAACGGGGTGGTGAGTTCTACACCCCGGCTTCCGTGGTACGTGTTCTGGTCACCATGCTGGCCCCGTACAAGGGTCGCATCTATGACCCCTGCTGCGGGTCCGGCGGCATGTTCGTCCAGTCGGAAAAGTTCATCGAGGCCCACGGCGGCAAGGTGGGCGACATCAGTGTGTACGGGGAAGAGTCCAACCCCAACACCTGGAAGCTGGCCCTCATGAATCTGGCCATTCGCGGCATCGAGGCCGATCTGGGACCGGAAGCGGCGGACACCTTCCATAAAGACCTGCATCCTGATCTGCGGGCGGACTACATCCTCGCCAATCCGCCCTTCAACATATCGGACTGGGGCGGCGACCTGCTGCGGGACGACAAACGCTGGCAGCATGGGATACCGCCCACGGGCAACGCCAACTTCGCCTGGATGCAGCACATGGTCCATCACCTGGCCCCCTACGGCATCGCCGGTTTCGTGCTGGCGAACGGGTCCATGTCATCCAACACCAGCGGCGAGGGTGAAATCCGCAAGAACCTCATCGAAGCGGACATGGTGGACTGCATGGTGGCCCTGCCCGGCCAGCTTTTCTACAGCACCCAGATTCCCGTCTGCCTTTGGTTCCTGGCGAAGAACCGGGATGATGGACGCGGCATGGCTGGCAAGGGACTGTTTGAACGCACCGGCGAGGTGCTGTTCATTGATGCCCGCAACATGGGCTTCATGGCGGACCGCACCCATCGGGAACTGAGCGACGAAGATATCCAGAAGATCGCCGACGCTTACCACAACTGGCGCGGCGATGGTGAAGGGGAATATGCGGATGTGCCCGGCTTCTGTAAGGCGGCGAGTCTGGACGAGATCCGCAAGAACGGCCATGTACTGACGCCGGGGCGATACGTTGGTGCGGCGGCCAAGGATGACGACGGTGAGCCGTTTGAGGAAAAAATGGCGCGGCTGACCAAAGACCTGTCGGAACAGTTGGCTGAGGGACGGCGGCTGGAAGACGAGATGTTGAAGAACTTTCGGGTGTTGGGGTATGAACTGTAACAGTTAATTATAGGGGATATTGCCATGACTGGATCACTACCGGACTGTTGTGCAGAAAACAAAATCACCAACAGGGCAGAGTTGATTGATTGCCTTGAGGCCCTAGAAGATACAAATAATTTGACAATAGAGGCTCTTGAAGAACGACTAAATCATTTGACCGTTATGCGTAATACGGATCATTTGGGGATGTTCAGGGAAGATGAGGGGTTATTGGACATTTACACCCGTGCCACAATTACTTTAGAGACCGCTATTGATGCCCTACGAAAAACGCATTCGCATAAATGAAAAACAGTCGGCTAACAATTTCACAGTGAGAAGCCATGATTCAGGAACTGGATACCGTCATTCTAGTGAAAGACTACCCCGACCAGGCATTGGTGAAAGGGGATATGGGTGCGGTGATCATGGTTCATGATGGCGGGAAAGCTTTTGAGGTGGAATTTGTCACGCTTGCCGGTGATGTGCTGGGCGTGCTGACGCTTACCGCCGATAAGATACGACCTATATCGGCGCGGGATGTGCCGCATGTGAGGGTGGCGTGAATATTTTATGATTGAGGATTGGCAGGAAACACGAGTTGAAGACATTGCCGAAAGGATAGCGATGGGTCCTTTTGGCTCTGACATAAAGGTAGATAACTTTGTCCCTCAAGGCGTACCCATAATCAGAGGCGGCAACCTATCATCAGGACGTTTTAATGATGACAACTTTGTCTATCTAACAGAGGAAAAGGCAGATAAGCTATCCGCCGCGAACGCTTTTCAGGACGATATTGTATTCACACATAGAGGAACCCTAGGGCAGGTAGGTATTATACCAAAAACTAAATTTGCTCGATATGTAGTATCTCAGAGTCAAATGAAGCTAACCTGCAAGACGAACTTGGCCGCCCCGCCTTTCATTTACTATTTCTTCAAGTCAAACATCGGGCAACAGGCGTTATTGATAAACACATCGCAGACGGGGGTTCCTGCGATAAGTCGGCCTGTAACTTCTCTTAAAAATATTACCATATTGCTTCCATCCCTATCCGAACAACGCCGCATCGCCCACATCCTGGGCACGCTGGACGACAAGATCGAGAACAACCGCAAGACGGCGAAGACCCTGGAAGCCATGGCGCAGGCCATCTTCAAGTCGTGGTTCGTGGACTTCGACCCGGTACGCGCCAAGATGGCCGGGGAATCCCCGGAAAGCATCTGCAAGCGGCTGAAGCTCACGCCCGAGATACTGGACCTGTTCCCGGATAGGCTGGTGGACTCGGAATTGGGGGAGATTCCTGAGGGGTGGCTTACTACTACGCTTGGGTCAATCACCAGCCGCATTAAACGGGGTCTTTCACCAGCCTATTCTGATGGTTATGGTATTTTAGTTCTTAACCAAAAGTGTATTCGTGAATTTATGGTAGATACTTCGAAAGCACGTAGACATGACCCAGCTGTGCGTAGTATCGAAGGGCTATTGCTAGAAGTCGGTGACGTTCTAGTGAATTCAACAGGGGTTGGAACCCTTGGGCGTGTTGCTCAAGTGCTACACATCCAGGAATCCAGCATAATCGATTCGCATGTGACGCTAGTTCGACCAGATAAGAAATATCCATGGTCATACCTTGGTCAACTAGTCATGACTTTGCAGCCTCAGATTGAAGAGATGGGAGAAGGTTCTACCGGCCAGACCGAATTATCTCGTGGCAAGCTTGCCAACCTACATATCACGCTTCCAACCACCTCTATCCTGGAAAAGTATCACAAGATAATTTTACCTGTAAAGGGTAGAATATCCGATTGCGAACGGCAAATTCAGATATTAAAAAACATAAGAGACACCCTTCTTCCCAAACTTATATCCGGCAAAATCCGCGTACCTGATAGCGAAGTAATAGTTGAGGAAGCACTGTAATGCAGCCCAGAGGGTACGAAAGTATATACCATAACAACCACAATGTTTTTATATTAGGGGCAGGTTTTTCAGTGGATGCTGGACTGCCCATTGTAAAAAACTTCATAAAACAAATGCGTTTAGCAGCATCAAGTGGTAATAACGCCACCAACCGTGAGATTATTGAGGGAATCAATGGCGTGCTACAGTGGCGGTTGTTTTCCGGCTCAGCGGCCCACAGATGCAAAATTGATCCCAACAACATTGAAGAACTTTTTAGCCTTATTGATGGTGACCAGGGGGGAAATGGTCGATCAATGGGGAAAAAAGAAACCATGCAAAAAGCCATTGTTAGTACTTTATCATTTTGTGCCGGGCACAATCCGAAGGAGGACATGAAAACGCGACTATTCTTGCAGTTAGGAAACAGAAGCAAGCTCAACAAAATATATTTAGAGGACAAAAAAGATAAAAGTGGTAAACAGAACTCATGGATATTACCGGTTTATGATGCCATAGCGTCCGTGTTGTCAGGCAATATTTGCCCAGTCGAAATTGATTCACAATCGCAAAGAAACACAATAATTACGTTTAACTATGATACCGTTGTAGAGGACGCCTTTGAACGAATTGGTGCAAAATTCAACCTTGGACTGCCTGATGTTCCAAATCTGTCAGTAGACTCAGACTACAGTTGCAACTCCTCAGAGCAAGACGACGATGTGACAAGCATATTCAAACTTCATGGTTCGATTAATTGGAAGCTTGAGCATTCAGAACCATTGAAGCTCATCATTAGAAAGTCTGTAGATAGTTTGTGGTCCCAGGTCAGCCAACTAAATAATTATATTCTCGAACCGCCCACTTGGAACAAAGGGCGAAGCGCAGAAATACTACAACGTCTTTGGGATGCTTCTCTTTCTTCAATAAGAAATGCTACTAGGATCTTCATCATTGGCTATTCATTGCCAGAGACAGACATGCACTTCAAATATCTCATGGCTAGTGGTCTCGCACAGAATATTTCACTCGAAAGTATTTGTTTTGTAAATCCAGCGGTCAAAGATTCAGCAGAATTTGACGCTCTCTCTGAAAGAGTTTTTCGTATCTTTCGAGAAGAACTTAAAACAGATGGAACAATCGAATTCGTACCAAACACTGCCACATCATTTATATTAGCAGAGAATACTAGCCGTTCCCTAAATAGTGGTTTGCTACCATTCAGACTGTATCCTGACCTAGAGCATTCTTTCTTTTCAAAAGTTGAATAATATTAGATGACTAATCTCAACGAATCCACCATCGAACACCACGCCATCACCCAGTTCAAGGAACTGGGCTACGCCTACGCCTTCGGCCCTGACATTGGCCCCGACAGCGATCACAAAGAACGCGCCGATTACGATGAAACCCTGCTGCCCGACCGCCTGCGCCAGGCCATCCACACGCTGAATCCCTCTACCCCCAAGGACATCAGGGACGAAGCCCTGCGCATGGTGCGGGATGCCGCCCTCGGCGGTTTGATGACTCAGAATAACCTCATCCAGCGCATGTTGGTGGAAGGCGTGCGGGTGGCCCATCAGGTGGACGGCGAGGAGCGCGGCATCATCGTTCGCCTCATCGACTTCGCGGACCCCGAGCGCAATGACTTCCTTGTTCTGAACCAATACACCGTCATCCACAACCGCATCAACCGCCGCGCCGATCTCGTGGTCTTCGTGAACGGCATACCGCTGGGCCTCTTTGAACTCAAGAACATGGCAGACGCCAATGCCACCATCCGCAAGGCATGGAACCAGTTGCAGACCTATCAGGCCGATATCCCGAACCTCATGGCCTACAACGCCGTGCTGGTGGTCAGCGATGGCCTCAAGGCCGCCATGGGCTGTCTGGGTGCCCCTTATGAACGCTTTCTGCCCTGGAAGACCATCGATGGGCAGGAACTCATGGATCGGGGGGATGATCCCCTGCGTTTTCTGATTCACGGTATTTTTGAGCCAAAACGCTTTCTCGATATGCTGCGGTACTTTATCGCCTTTGAAGACGATGGCCGCAAACTCAGCAAGAAGATCGCCGCCTATCATCAATTCCATGCCGCCCAGAAGGCCCTGCTGACCACTTTGGCGGCGGCAGGCATCGGCGGCGACCGCAGGGGTGGTGTGGTCTGGCATACCCAGGGGTCCGGCAAAAGCCTCACCATGCTCTTCTTCGCAGGCATGCTCATCCAGCACCCGGCCCTGGAAAACCCCACCATCGTCATGCTCACCGACCGCACGAACCTGGACACCCAGTTGTTCGATACCTTTGCGGCGGGCAGCCAGCTTTTACGGCAAGACCCGCAACAGGCCGAGAGCGTTGGTGACCTTCGGGAACTGCTGCAAAGGGCTTCCGGTGGCGTCATCTTCAGCACCATCCAGAAATTCCAGAAAGACCGCCACGAACCCCAGGGCAAGCACCCGGTATTGTCCGACCGGAAGAACATCATCGTTATGGTGGACGAGGCGCAGCGCAGTCAGTATGAGATTCTGGATGGTTACGCCGCCAACCTGCGGGCGGCCTTGCCCAACGCGACCTTCGTGGCCTTCACCGGCACCCCGCTGGAACTGGATGATCGGGACACGCGGGTGGTGTTCGGCGATTACATCGACATCTACGACATCCAGCGGGCCGTGGAAGATGGGGCCACCGTCCCGATTTATTACGAAAGCCGTCTGGTGCGTCTCAACCTGCCGGAAGATCAGCGGCCCCTCATCGACAGTACCTTTGAGGAAATCACCGAAGACGACGAGCAGGAAAGCAAGGAACGTCTGAAAACCCGCTGGGCGCAACTGGAAGCACTGGTGGGCGCCCCCAAGCGGGTGGAACAGATTGCCGTGGATATGCTGGACCACTGGGAAAAGCGTAAAAGCATCCTGTCCGGCAAGGCCATGATCGTCGCCATGAGCCGCCGAATCGCCGTGGAACTCTATGATGCTATCATCCGTATCCATCCCGATTGGCACAGCGATGACGACACCCAAGGCCGCATCAAGGTGGTCATGACCGGTTCGGCCAGCGATCCCATCGAATGGAAGCAGCACATTCGCAGCAAAAGAGGTTGTGAGGATATTGGCGACCGCCTCAAAGACCCTAATGACCCGCTAGAGATCGTCATCGTCCGGGATATGTGGCTGACGGGCTTTGACGCCCCTGCCCTGAATACACTCTATGTGGACAAGCCCATGCGTGGGCATAGCCTCATGCAGGCCATCGCCCGGGTCAATCGGGTCTTCACCAACAAGTCCGGTGGGCTGGTGGTGGACTACATCGGCATCGCCCAGGATCTGAAAAACGCCATTGCGACGTATACCCGATCCGGTGGCAAGGGCAATCCGGCGGAAACCGTGCAGGCCGCCATCAAGGTGCTGCTGGAAAAGCTGGATATCTGCCGTAGCATTTTCCACGACTGCGATTATCAGGATTACTTGAACGGGGATGGTTCCGAGAAGGTCGCCACCCTGCGTAAGGCCACAGAGTTCATTCTGTCCCAGGAAATCACGGAAGAAGGCATCAAAAGACGCTTCCGCAATGCCACGTCCGGCCTGAAAAAGGCAGCCACTTTGGCCGCCGGCGACGATATGGTGGAACGCTGCCGCACCGAGATCATTTTCTTCCTTAGCGTCCGCGCCACCCTGGACAAGACCAGCGACGCGGAATCCCTGGTGGAAGAGCAGGAATACGCCATTCGCCAGTTGATTGACCAGTCCATCGCCCCGGAAGGCGTGGTGGACCTGTATGCGGTGGCGGGGCTGCCCAAAAGCGAAATATCCCTGCTGTCCGATGAGTTCATCCACCAGATCGAGGCCATGCCCGAAAAGAATCTGGCCCTGGAAATGCTGCGAAGGCTGCTACAGGACAAGGTGCGCAAGGAAGGCAAAGGCAATCTCATCCAGAGCAAAGCCTTTTCGGAAAAGCTGGATGAAGCCCTGCGCAAGTATCACAACCGTTCGGTGGATACCGTCGAGGTGATGCAGGAACTCATCGAACTGGCGAAGGCGTTACAAAAACTGGATCAGCGCCATGCGGAACTGGGTCTGAGCAAGGACGAGGCGGCGTTTTATGATGCCCTGGCGACCAACGATTCCGCCGCACAGGCCATGGGCGACGATGCCCTGAAAATGATTGCCAAGGAAGTGGCCGACACCGTGCGTCAAAATACCCGCATCGACTGGTCCATCCGCGAACAGGCGCGGGCGCATCTGCGAAGGATGGTAAAGCGGGTTTTGCGGAAGCATGGGTATCCGCCCGACATGCAGGAAGGGGCGGTGAATATGGTTATTGAGCAGGCTGAGGGGTTGGTGGCATAATCGCCAAAAGGCGAACTGCCCCCCGATACCGCGCATCCCGCCATTTTAATGCTGGATTATCTACAGAAACACGGTAAAGTCAGCCTGGAATATTTGGCAATAGCAGACAGCCCCGTTTCAAGCGGCCAATCGTGTGCCCGTGCCTCTTCTGGCGTTGTCGGACAGGCATAAATGATGTAGTGTTTTTTACGATCGTGCGCATTCCGAAAGCACCAATGACGAGTGAAGATTGGAAGCGGTCATTCAGCAGCAGAATGACATCATTCGCCCCGCCGCCGCCGTTCGCCCTGCTGCTACGAACGACAGGAATGCAGCGGAAGCAGGCATTCCCGGGCCGCTTTGGGAGGAGTAATATCAGCCACAGCCAGTCAGTCATGCGTTCTGTGGGTCAGCCGTTTGAGTGGCTGTTTCCGGCGGCAAAGCAGATACCTCAAGGTGGACAGCGAGGCGTCCGCCTATTCAGGCATGCATATAGTGGCAGAGAGATGTTAAGGGTCAAACAATCAGTACGTTACCATATGTTTTGACGGGTTTCTTTATTTATTGTTAGCGGAATTAATCATGACCATCGATGAACGTCTCGCCTTTTTCGAAAAGAACTTTGATCTAATTGCTGTTGGAACCCATTCCCGAGGCGACAAACATTTCATCTCTGATGGCAAGTCGAGGTTGTGCCGCTTCTGTCAGAAGGATGAAAATGAAACGACATTTAGGAATGAGTCTCACGCGATTCCAGAATGTTTAGGGAACCATCAATTAATTCTTCTAGATGAATGTGACGAGTGCAACACGTTTTTCTCCAACAAACTAGAGGATCATCTTGATAAGTTCACGAAGCCGTATCGTATAGCAGGCCAAATTGCAGGAAAGAAAGGTATCCCCAAATACAGAACTGATAACAAAAAGAACAGGATCGAGTTCAATGAGTTGCCAACAGTAAAATCACAGACTGGCGAAGAGTTTTTTCTGATAGACGACAAAAAAAAAGAAATAACTATAAAACTTCACCAAGAGCCCCATATTCCTATCGCCGTCTATAAAGCTCTGCTGAAGATCGCCATTTCTGTTATCAAAGAGAAAAATGAGTTAGGCGCGTTTAGGCATACCATTGGCTGGCTTTTAAACCAAGATTTGACTATTTCGGTTATTAAACCGACGCTGCTAATGCAGGCGTTTGTGCCCGGCCCGAGGCCAACCAATGGAGTATTCGTATCTCTCTTTCGAAGAAAAGCGGCAGTCTCAAATGTTCCTTACGCAATTTTTGTAATCGCTTTTGGAAACGTTATATTTCAGCTGATCGTGCCATCACATATCGATGACGGTGTCAGCATGTCAGTTCAATTGCCTTTCTTGCCCTCACCGTTTGAGATTATAGACTGGCCGTACGGTGATCTGAAATTTGGATCGCATGATCTTTCAGGAACTGAAAAGGTCGGCAGAGAGCTTTCTATTGTGTACAGCTTTGAGCAAATGATTGAGGTTGATCCAAAAATCATAGAATGATTCTAACAAATCATTCCAGCGGACGGCTTTCAGCCGCCACTGAATTCAAAGGTTATGCCCCATACGCTCGGCCTTGCTCAGCTCCTAAATTTGCGATGGCATTGTTTTAACCGAGAACATTTTTCCCCAAAACGGACTAATCAAAATGCTCCAAGATGAAATAGAAAATGCGCAGCGACTAGTACGCACCGATGCGTACCAATTATCTGTTGGTGAAATCGCTAATATGTATAAGAACGGCGAGTTTATTATCAATCCAGATTTTCAACGTTTGTTTAGGTGGGAAATAGGGCAAAAGTCAAAACTGATCGAATCCCTTCTCTTGGGCATACCAGTCCCCTCTGTTTTTGTTTTCGAGAGGGAGGATTCAACATGGGAATTAGTTGATGGGCTGCAGAGAATTTCGACGCTTTTGGAGTTTATGGGCGAATTGATAGACCCAACAACTAGCGCTTTAAAGCCCCCTATTGCGCTGGTGGCGACCAAGTATTTGCCGTCGCTGGACAAAGTTGTATGGGAGAAATCTGACCAGGTCCTGGATGTATCAATCGAAGAACAAATAGAATTTTCAGGGCCACAGAAATTATCGATTAAGCGTAGTCGTCTCAGCGTAGAGATCTTGAAAAGACCTAGCGATAATAAAACGAAATACGATCTCTTCCAGAGATTAAATGCCGGTGGAACTGCTGCAAATGCACAGGAACTACGAAACTGCATAATCATCATGGTAAATGAGGATTATGCGACATTTATGCGGTCTTTGTCAGTCTCTTTGGACTTCTTGGCGGTGCTGTCGGCGAGTGAAGATCAGATTGAAAAACAAAGACACATGGAATATGTATCTCGCTTTCTTGTTCATACATATATTCAGTATGGCGGGAAACTAGATGTCGAAGAGTTTATTGATGAAAGCATTGTCGAACTAGCCACACAAAATGAAACGCAGCACGCCGGAGCAACATTCAACACCACTTTTAGCCTGTTAAACCAAGCTTTTGGTTCTGATGCATTGCGCCGTATTCAAGACGGCAATCCGACGGGTAGAGTGGGTCTGGCTGCTTTTGAGTGTATTGCTGTTGGGGTGGCAAAGAATATTACGCACATCCAATCACAACCTAATCCCGTGGAGCATGTAAAACAAAGGATACGGGAGTTTTGGGATAGCCAAAATGTTGACAATTTCTTTTCATCTGGGCTGCGGGGCACTGTAAGGATTCAACGCACAGTACCTTTTGGCGAGAACTGGTTCTCTGTATGACCAAGCCGTACACAGAACAGGATTTGTCAAATATATTTGATTCTGACCTTATTTGGCGAAGAAAGGAATTGTCAGATATGAAGTCAGCTATTTGCGCTGCCGACAGCGTATCAAGGCATGCGCTGTTGCGCGCCCTTGTAGCAATGAGCTATGCGCATTGGGAAGGCTATGTGCGCACCTGTGCCACACGATATTTTGAACACCTAACGTTACGAAAAAAAACTTTCTCAGATTACGAACGTCAAATCTATATCAATAGCGTGCTAGGCAGGTTAGATGCACTATATCAATCTCGCACTAGTATAAAAGAGCGCTGCACCTTGATTAACGATATATTGGATGGGGCAGGTCGTAGATTTGCCCACATTAATCAAGATTTAATCGACACAAGATCAAACCTCAATACCGATGTAACAAAAGATATTTGTCTAATATGCGGAATAGACTCGGAACATTTTGAGGATAAGCGGACTTTTATTGATTTGCTGCTTCTCAAGCGGCGGAATGCAATTGCACATGGCCAACAAGCGTTCATACCCGTAGAGGAAATCGATGATTTCGTCGCTAATGTGCTGTCCATTATGCGCGTGTTTCGAAATCTCTTAGAGAATAAAGTTTATACAAAGGCGTATGCAGCATAACAATCGCCTCCTAGTGACAGCAAAGCCGCTACGCGCTTTTACAGCACCTGAGGCGTAGCGTTACGAGCAGAAAAGGCGACTGCTTTGCGCCATACACCTGCCTTTAAAGTTGTGATGGCCTGACCGGCAGTTACCGACCGGATGATGTCATTTGCTTTCCGCTGCTGAATGTCTGCAATCTGTACCTGCCCTTCAACAAGCAGCCTCGACCGACAGCTCTTGGCCGATACTACTCGTTCCTGTTCCCAGTGGAAATTCTGTTTACGCTGGCAACACCCATGCAGTTATTTCTGGTCGACGTAGCCAGACTCTGTATCAGTGAGATAATTGAAAAATGTTCTATAGACATCGGGAAGTGACCGGTTACTGAGGTTCCACCACAACCGCCGTCCCATAAGCCGTGACCTCATTCATGGCCTGCCCTTGTCCAGCGTCAAACTCACCGGAATCAAATCGCATCCCCAGAACGGCATTGGCGCCGAGGGACCAGGCATGCTCGGCCAGTTGTTCCAGGGCATCATCGCGGGTCTGGGCAATCATTTTGAGGTAACCGGCCTGCTTTCCGCCGAAGATCGCGCGGACGCTACCCAGAAAATTGCCGACGATATTGCGGGATCGGACACCCGTGCCATAGACCGGCCCGATGACCCGGACAATACGCATGCCGGGGCAGTCGTTGATGGTAAGGATGAGGACAGGACTAGCTTCAGTTGACGTGGACACGCTGGTATCTTCCATTTATTCCAAGACTATCAATGCCGCACCTCATCATCCGACCGCAAATCCTCGCTGATGCCAGTCTCGTCATCCTCGGCGTCGTTCAGCAGGATAGCAACGATCCCCGCATCCCTCATTACGTCATAGACCATCACAAATGCCTCGGATCTGGACCAGCCTGCCTCGCCGTAATCAACCTGGATAGTCCAGTAGTCCTCTGGCGATTCACACAGATCAATCACCAGGCTTATCTCGTCCGGTTCATGAATAAAGGCATCCAGGTCCGATGTGCCTAATTCGGTGATGGCCTCCATCAAAGCTTCCGAAAACTCCTTTTCCAAATCTATCGCGTCGTTACTGTCTATCAGATCACCGGTGAACACCCGACTAACCATCACCCCTTGCAGCCCCCTGCTGGGGTGCGAGGTGCGAACCCCGCACCGCGTCCACCAATATTTTACCCGAAATATGCGTGTACCGCTTCATCAACTGTCTGGATTTATGCCCGGTGAGGCCTGTACGGTCATGACGGGGATAGCCTTCTCGCAGAACCTGCTCGTGGCCTCATGGCGCAAATCATGGAAGGTCAGCCCCACGATCCCGGCTTTCTTCACGGCCTTAGTGTAGCTGGCCCGCATGCCGTCGTTGGTGTACCGCCAGTGGGACTCCGGAAAACAGCCTCACCGGCTGAAACCAGCTGGATATAGCGCCTCTACGAATATCCTGGCCGGGGCCTCCCGTGCGTGGTGCTCTTGGCCTCGGGTCTCAATGTAACTAGTTATTGCACGGCAAATGCAATATTGCAAAGTCGATGTTATAGCCTGCAAGGTCCGGATCACCTGGGCTGTGCGCTGGTCCCAGTTACCCAGCCTTCGGTTCTGAAAGTTTCTCGGCCAACCGTCCGGGCTCCTGGCCGCGCTTAATTTATGCTTAATTATCCATCGTTGCGTAATTTATCGGTTTGGCGATAATTGTGCGTAAGTTGGTTCAGGATCATAGCGAAACCCAATGGCTCCCGCCGAATTGCGCCAGAGTTGGCCTACCTGGCACTGCTCGTGCCAGACGTTGAGGAGGTCAGGGTCACTCATGGGACCTCCTCTTGGGTCTTGCTGGTACGCTGAGCCGGCATCCCCCGCCCACGCGGTTGGATGATGACCTCCAGCCCTAACGTGTGCAGCGCCTTCAGGATTTTGCCGATCTCGGCGGTCTCCTTGCCGCGTTCAAACTCCGACAGGAAGCGCGTACTCAGGTTACCAAGCCCGGAGACCGCGACCGATCATGGAAGGTCAAGCCCTCGATGCTCGCCCGCTTCAAAACTTTATTGTAGCTGGCCCGCATGCCGCCATTGGTGTACTTCCAGACCCTGACGTTCTCACCGCTACCCCTGTGCCTGTTGCCGCTGTAAAGCCGCTTCCGCACACTCGGACAGTGGCGCGATACGCGCTGCGCCGTTTCTTTATGTCCGGCAGGTACACCGTGTGTTCGATCCAGTTCAAATGCCGCCATTTCCTAGACAAAAGCTCACCCTGCCGCCTACACCCGCGGTACTAATGCAACATGGGATCCGAAATTTGTGCTAACAACTGAACATGAAGCAAATCAGCTGTTGCGCTCAAGGCATGTGTTGAGACAACAAAGTGATGCTTTTCTACAAAACAATGATAATTTTTTACTATTGATAATTTTATATTAAGTATCATATAGATAGGTGCGCAACACATTCCGTATATACTAAGAATACGAAGCTTTATATATTGGCTTAACAGCATATTCGACTATCTACAAGGTGTCCTATGCTAAACGAGATCGCCGCGGTCACTAAATAGGGCTGCGGGCAATCGCAGGGCCAGCCATAAGCTCGGTATCGCCGCAGCAAAGGCCAGTAGAAAGAACTCCACAAACCCCACCCGCGCCGCAAGAAAGCCGCTAAACCCGCCGACGATGGTAGCTGCAACAGACATCAAGGCGGAGCCAATAGCGAAGTGCGTCGCTTGATAGCTACCCTGGCAGCGCTGCATGAGAAAAACCATCAAAACGGCGGTGCCGAGACCAGCCGCCGCCTGCTCAAAGGCCACCGTGATGCCGACCCACCAGACAGAAGGCATCGCCCAGGCTAGCCACGCATAGGCGGGTATCGCCAGAGACTGGATAAAAGTCAATGGAAACAGGACGCGGCGCAGCCCCCATCGGGATATGACGATCCCCCCCAGCAAGGCACCACCGATACCCGTCACGGTGCCGACGGTGCCGGTGAGAATGCCGCGTGCTACCAGGCCGTAGCCCAGATGGTTAAGAAATGGTGTCACCATCGCAAACATCATGGCGTCACCAGCACGGAAAAGGAGAATAAAGGCTATGGCCCAAACGATTCCTGGTTGCTGCATATAGGTCGAAAAGGCCTCGCGCACTGCGCGCCAGTGCTGTCCCTGATGGCTCGTAGCCACTGGTGGTGGAAGTACGCGCTGATGAAAAGCCGCCAATCCCCACATCATCGCTGCCGCCGTTAAAAAACAAACGGTCCAGGACACCCATCCGGCAAGGATGACGAGTGCACCATTTCCCACCAGCATGGCCACTCGATAGGCAGCGACCCGTAGTCCCGAAAAGGCTGCCTGATCGGATGGATTGAGCGTTTGGATGTAATAACCGTCTACGGACATGTCATGGGTAGCCGACATGAAGGCCATTAACATAAAAATTTTGGCGGCGAGGTCTAGATCCAGGTGTTGTGCTGGCCAGACCAGCAAGGCAGCCACGCCACCCAGAATGACTTCCATTACCACCAGCCAACGCTTTTTGTTCGCGAAAAGGTCGATCAATGGGCTCCAGAACAGTTTTAAATTCCAGGGCAGACCGAAAAAAGAAAGTAATCCTATGACCTGCAAACCTGCCCCGGCATAGGTAAAAAACTGTACGGATACCTGCTGCACCAGCGAATAAGGCAAGCCTTCCGCGTAATACGTGCTGGCAATCCATCCGAAAGTTTTGATTTTTTTTCGCAAGGCTCATCCGAATATAAAAACCCCCGCATTGCGGGGGTTAGACGGCTAAATAAGCCCGTTAAGCAGATTTCGGGGGTGCAAAGGGCTTTTGCGCCAGCACCCACGAGGCCAATTCTTTGGCTTCGGAAAGCCCCGCCTTGGCCATCTGATCGGTGTTCATCAACAAAGTGTCCACTCGCCTACCGAGCGTCGAAAACCGCCGGCGAGGCGGTCGCCCCGTACTGTCATCATCACCCTGGGTGGATCCAGAACCCTGGTTACTGCTCGTAGCCGCGCTATTACCCGACGCGGCATAGGTTCTGGACTACCCAGATAGCGAATTAGTTCGTGGAAGAACCGGAGCTGTCGCCGGAAACTGCGCCAGAAGAATCGCTGCTGGTGGTGGCACTGGTGTCAGGCGCAGCGGATTCCATCGGGGTAGTAGCACTGCTTTCCGTGGTGGCAGATTCGGTGGTGGTAGTGGTGGTGGTTGCACTGCTATCAGCGGGAGCGGTGGTTTCTTCCTTCTTGGCACAGGCCGAGGCAAGAGCGATGACACCGGCAACAAGGATGATACGGGCAACAGGCTTAATCTTGGCAATATCTAACATGTTTTCAATTCTCCTTACGTAGATTCCACGGGATGACAGCGTCAACCGCTAAATATATAGCGCAAATGACTCTAACATGGTAGCACTAATTTCTGCTGTGCCAAATATCGCCAGTCGCAACAGAAGCAAGCGCACACATACTAAGCCTAGCACAGCGCGGCGGCAAGGTGAGCGTTGCGAGTCCAAGATCATTGTTCATGGGGTGTCGGCCCTACGTTTGCTCCGCTCCGTATTATATGATACGATGCGCTGTTAATCTGTAATAAAGAAATGGGTTACACTAGGGAGCACGTTGCCATGCCACTTACCTCTTCTGATGCTGACTACGAGGCATTGCGCCCAGTCAAACTTCAAACCATTCGTGAGGCAATCCGACCTGAACGCTACCAGCGCTCAGCCCATATCGCCATTGCGTGGTATGCATTCGACGCACTCCTCTACCTGTCCGCCATCGCTGGTGCGTTGCTCGTCGAAGCTTGGTGGTCCAAGCTCCTGTTTGGGCTCCTTGCGGGGTCGGCGGTCGCTTTCATGTTCGTTTGGGCGCACGACGCGGCGCATGGGGCCCTTTTCCAGAACAAGCGCACTGCCGAAATCATGGGCACAATCTTCATGCTGCCCTCGCTGAACATGTATCGTCTTTGGGCCTTCGGGCATAACCGCGTTCATCATGGCTTTACCAGCCTGACTGCTATTGACTGGATATGGCGTCCCTGGACACCCCAAGAGTATCGAAGCAAGCCAGTTTGGCAGAAACTGATCTACCGCCTGGAACGCAGCCCTTATACTTGTGCCTTGCACTATCTGTTGCGGGTGTGGTGGCCGGGCATGGTGCGTTTCAAAGCGGACGCCAACAGCAAGGATCGGCGGGCGTTTTTCTATAGTAAAATGGTGACGCTGTCGTTTTTCATCAGCTTTTCCGCGCTGGCGGATTGGGCTGCAGGTCCGATGGGTGTCATTGCGGCGGTGATTCTGCCTTTTCTGTTGTTCAACTACTATATCGCTTTATTTGTCTTTCTCCATCACACGCATCCTAAAGTACCCTTCTTTTCGGAGAAAGAGGAGTGGAGCCAGAGCATCGGCCAACTTTATTGCAGTACTATTGTGCGTTGCTCCAAGATCAGTGAGTATCTGATCCACAGTATTCTGATTCACACACCACATCATGTGGACCCGCGAATTCCCTTCTACCATCTAAAGGGTGCCTACGAAGACTTACGCGCGGAATACGGCCAGTATATTCATGAAATGCGCTTCAGCTTTTTTGAGGTTCGACGCATTTTCAAGGAATGCAAGCTATATGATTATGAGGGAAAATGTTGGATGAGCTTCCGTTCCGGCCGTAGCTGGATTGAGGAAAAGGCCGCTGACATCGCTGCATCCGCCGCCTCTTCTGTGTACCCAGGCAAGACGGCGCACTGAGTATATGGTGTTAAAAAACATCCTATGCCCCCACCCGGCGTGATTCAATCTTCTGAGAAGTCCGGGTGCTGGTTTCCCTGTGCGGGAGTGGGTGTATTGAGTGCCTGAAGGTGTAAAATTTTCAGAAGTCGTTCAACCAGTGGGTACAAAAGTACTGCGGATACTGCCAGATAGACCACTCCAGAGTACAGGGCGTAGGCGCTGGCGAAAAGTTTAGCGGTGGTGCCATGCAGGTTAGAAACCGGACCCATGCCGCTCAGGATCATGCTTGCATTAAGTAGACTATCGATCCAGCTGATACGAGCTAGCAAATGATAGCCCAGTATACCCATGCCGAGAGAGAACAGCATGAATGCTAATCCAACCCCGGAGTAGCGTAGTTGCCGCCACAGAAATTCTGTTCGGCTATGCAGATGTAGGGGTTGATGCGTACGCATATTCATGGCGTTATCCCAGTTTAAAAAACGCCGGGTTGTCAGTCAGCCATAGTACTGACGATACCAGGCTACAAAATGTTGCAGCCCCTCGCGCAAGGGGGTGTCTGGAGCAAAGCCAACGCTCTGCTGTAATTCCGAAATGTCGGCATAGGTGGCAACTACGTCGCCATCCTGCATGGGGAGCCATTCAACCTGCGCGGATTTGCCGAGGCACCCCTCCAGCGTATGGATGAAGTCCGTGAGCGCAATGGGCGTATGGTTACCAATGTTGTGAACGCGGAATGGTGCCGCACTGCTTGCCGGATCTTCCGGCCAGATATTTTGCGCTTCGGGTGCATGCGGAATGAGTCGCGTCACCCCTTCGATGATGTCATCAATATAGGTGAAGTCACGCCGCATATGGCCGTGGTTGAATACGGGGATGGGCTGTCCGGCCAGAATTTTCTGTGTGAAACTGAAGTAGGCCATATCAGGGCGCCCCCAAGGCCCGTAGACCGTAAAAAATCGCAATCCCGTGCTGGGGATGCCATAAAGATGGGCGTAGCTATGCGCCATAAGTTCGCCTGCCCGTTTGGTAGCCGCATAGAAGCTGACCGGATGATCCACGGGATCATGGACACTGTAAGGCAGGCGATTATTGGCACCATATACCGAGCTAGAGGAAGCGAAGAGCAGATGGTTCACCCCTTGCGCACGGCAGCCTTCCAGCATGTTCAGAAAGCCGACAACATTGCTGTCCACATAGCTGTGTGGCGCTTTCAGGGAATGCCGCACTCCCGCCTGGGCAGCCAGATTGATGACGACATCAAAGTGGGGACCCGCAAAGAGCGTCTGCATACCCTCTCGATCGGCGAGGTCCAGAGGTTTAAATTGAAAAGCGGGATGTCCCTCGAGTTGCGCCAGACGATCCCTTTTCAGGCCAGGATCATAGTAATCATTGAGATTGTCTATGCCGCTGACGATCCAGCCGTCTGCCAGTAAGCGACGGGCCATATGAAAACCGATGAAACCCGCAACACCGGTAACCAGTGCCCGCCCGTCCATCAATCCGAGCGCTCCGCCAGCCATTGCACGTAGCGATCGACCCCCTGCTCCACCGTCAGGAAGGGTTTGGTATATCCCGCGCTACGCAACTTGTTCACTTTTGCCTGGGTAAAGCTTTGATATTTGCCATTTAAGGCCTCGGGCATGCTGACGTAGCGAATAGTCTGCGCTTTCTGCAGTGCAAGTAGGTTTTGTGGCGGTCGGTCTGCACGGCGTTCCAGGCTATTGATGACGGCGACAGCCACTTCGTTGAAACTCTGTGCCTGCCCGGTGCCCACATTGTAGATTCCGCTGTGCGGGCGATCCAAAAAGTGCATATTGACGGCGACCACATCGTCTATGTGAATGAAATCTCGCCGCTGCTCGCCATCGCCATAGCCGCCCGTACCCGCGAACAAGCGAACATGATTATCCATCTGGTATTGCTTGAAAAAGTGCAGCGCCACGGAAGCCATGCGATTTTTGTGGAACTCGCGTGGACCGTAGACATTGAAATAACGAAAGCCATGCACCGGGGCGCGCAAATCTGTCCACATCCGTCGGAGATATTGGTCGAATTGAAATTTGCTGAATCCGTAGATGTTGAGCGGAGATTCCGCGGCACGCTCCTCGACGAAAGCGCCAGTCATCCCATAGACAGACGCACTGGAGGCGTAGAGGAAGGGGACATTATGGTGCTGACACCAATGTAGTAGTGCTTTACTGAAGGCGAAGTTGTTTTCCATGACGTAACGGCCGTCTGTGGCCATGGTGTCGGAACAGGCGCCTTCGTGGAAAATGGCGTCAACACCCTTCAAGTGGCCATTCTCTATCAGGCGAAGAAAAGCCTCCGCCTCCATGTAGTCGGTAATTTCCAGATCGGTGAGATTGAGAAATTTGTCGGCGCGGGTCAGGTGGTCCACGACGAGAATATCCGTAATGCCTCGCTGATTGAGGGCTTGTACGAGATTGGCGCCAATAAAACCGGCACCGCCAGTGACGATGTACATGCGTGATCCTCCTTTTCGAGCTATGATAGCAGAAAGCAGGCGTCTTCCCATAAGGCGCTACCGCCCTGCTCTTTTCCCGGCTTTGACCTACTCTATTCCGGCTGCAAAAAATAAAATGGTGTCCCTATGAGGGTGCCGCCATGTCCGAGGAGGAACATGCAAGACCACGGTCTATTGACGATTATCCTGCTCCTGGCTACCGGAGTGCTGCTGGTTGGCTTTCTGCGTTACTTGGGTCTGCCGGCGGTGTTTGCTTATCTGCTGACTGGCATCATTCTCGGTCCACATGCCCTGGCAGTCGTGCCAGATCTCGCCAGTACCCGGCAACTCGCTGCTTTCGGCGTAGTTTTCCTGATGTTTAGCATCGGGCTGGAATTCAGTCTGGCGCAGTTTCTGAGTATGCGTCGTCTGGTGTTCGGGATGGGACTGGCCCAGGTGGTCTTGACCAGCCTGCTTTTCGTCGGTATCGCGTTACTCATCCCGCTTTCCTGGAAGACAGGGGTGATCCTTGGCGGGATTCTGGCCATGTCATCCACTGCCATGGTCGTGCGCGCACTGGCCGAAAAAATGGAAATGCAGACCCGGCATGGACGTATTGCAGTGAGTGTGTTGCTTTTTCAGGACCTGGCCGTAGTGCCGCTACTGATTCTGATCCCTGCCCTTGCCGGTTCGACCACTAATTTGCCTCATGATTTGGCTATGGCCGGACTCAAGGCGGTGCTGGTACTGTTGGTCTTGCTGGTGATCGGGCGGCCGGTGATGCGGCCCTGGTTTCAGTTCGTGGCCAACCGCAAGTCCACAGAGCTATTTATGCTCAACGTGTTACTGGTGACCTTGGGTCTGGCATGGATCACCGAACAGGCGGGATTGTCGCTGGCCTTGGGGGCCTTTGTGGCGGGGATGCTGATTTCTGAGACGGCTTACCGTTATCAGGTGGAAGCGGACATCGCGCCTTTCCGCGACATTTTGCTGGGACTCTTTTTCGTCACCATCGGTATGCTCGTGGATCTCCCGGCGTGGTGGGCGAATCTGGCCTGGGTTTTAATCGTGCTGGCCATGATTTTGCTGCTGAAGGGTGTGTTGGTCTGGGCACTGGCCCGTCTTTTCGGCTACGAACCGGGCGTGGCATTGCGCTCAGCCATTGTGCTGGCGCAGGCGGGAGAGTTTGGCTTTGTGCTGCTGGCTTTGGCCAATCAATACCAATTGTTGCCTGCCCATGTGCTGCAACCGGTCCTGGGTGGCATGCTCCTGTCCATGATGCTGGCGCCCATCCTGGTGGAGCGCAATGGCTGGCTGGCGCGCCAACTGGTGGGTAGCTATCGCAGCCATCGCGATCAGCAATTGGCCGATATCCGCTCGGCAAATTTGCAGGCCCATGTCGTGCTCTGTGGCTACGGCAGGGTGGGACAAAGTGTGGGGCGGGTCTTGGAAGAAGAAGGTATTCCCTTTATGGCCCTTGATCTGGACCCGGTACGCGTACGACAGGCGCAGTCCGCGGGTGAATCCATCTTTTATGGAGATGCCAGTCGCCGCGATGTATTGCAGGCGGCAGGGATTTTTTCGGCCCGGGCCGTAGTGATCACCTACGCGAACGTCGCGTCCAGCCAGAGGGTCCTCTCTATTATCAAAGAGTTGCGCCCGGACTTGCCGGTGGTCGTCCGCGCCCACGACGACAGTCAGTTAGAAAAGCTGGAGGCTGCGGGGGCGGATGAAGTCGTGCCGGAAGTGACCGAAGGTGCGCTGATGCTGGCTTCACAGGCCCTCTTGCTGATTGGCTTCCCGATCAGTACGGTGCTGCGTAGGGTACGCCGTTTCCGGCAGGAACGGTATCAGTTTTTTCGGGGAGCCTTTTGGGGAAGTTCGGAACAGGGCGAAGATCAGAGTTCGGCGCGTCTTGCGTCCATCGCTCTGGGTGAAACGGCCTTTGGCCTCCATCTCAGTCTGCGCGAACTGAACCTGACCAGTTTCGGAGTGGCTGTCGTGGCTGTGCGCCGCCATGGGATACGCGGGCGCGAACCCTCTCCCGATACGGTACTCATGCCTGGGGATGTGCTAGTGTTGTTCGGGACGCCCGCGGCGCTCACCAAAGCCGAGCTCTATGTTCTGGAAGGCAATACGATACAGGAGGCGGCAACGGCGTGAGCCGATGGACGACGTTGAGTGGTAACGGAGTTTGCGCAGTGCTATGTTTAACGGCTCCCCGTTCATCGATATGAACACCTTCACCGAGTCATTTTTATGCCGACATCCATTGATTCTACCCTAGCCGAAACGCGCCTTTTTTCCGTCCCCCCTGATTTTGCCAATCAGGCCAATATGGATGCGGAAACCTTTGTACGCATGAACCAGCAAGCGATAGAGGATCCTGATCGCTTTTGGGGGGATTTGGCGCGCCGATATCTGGACTGGGGCGTCCCGTTTCAACAGGTGCTGGAGTCCGTTCATGCCCCTTTTTATCGCTGGTTCAGCGATGGTCAGCTCAATGTGGCGCACAACTGCGTGGATCGCCATCTGCAAGGTGCGACCCGGCACAAAGCGGCCCTGATCTGGGAGGGCGAGGATGGCAGCGTCCAAACCCTGACCTACGCGCAGTTACACCGCGAAATGTGCCTTTTTGCCAATGCCCTCAAACATCAGGGGGTGCAAAAGGGGGATCGGGTCGCGATTTACATGCCCATGGTGCCAGAGGCGGTCATCGCCATGCTCGCCTGTGCGCGGATCGGGGCGATCCATACGGTGGTGTTTGGCGGATTCTCGGCGGAAGCCCTCAAGGATCGTCTGGAGGATACGGATGCCAAGGTACTGGTCACCGCCGACGGCGCCTGGCGCGCAGGCAAGGTCGTGCCACTCAAACGCCATGCGGATCAGGCTCTGCTGCGGGAGCATGAACACGCCGTGCGGCGGGTTATTGTCCTGCGTCGTACCGGCGCCGAAATCGATATGCAGGAAGGCCGTGACCTCTGGTGGGAGGATGTCATCGTCGGCATGAGCGCCGATTGCCCTGCCCTCCCCATGCAGGCTGAGGACCCCCTCTTCATCCTCTACACCTCGGGCAGCACCGGTAAACCCAAGGGTGTTTTTCATAGCAGTGCGGGCTATTTGCTCTGGACCATGCTCACCACGCGCTGGGTTTTCGACATCAAGCCTGAGGATGTCTACTGGTGTACCGCCGACATCGGCTGGATCACCGGCCATAGCTATGTGGTCTACGGTCCGCTGGCTAATGGGGCCACCGTCTTCCTCTATGAAGGGGCACCCATGTATCCGCAGCCGGACCGATTCTGGAGAATGATTGCGCGGCATGGCATCAGTATTCTCTACACCGCCCCGACGGCGGTGCGCGCCTTCATGAAAATGGGCGACGAATGGCCGCAGCGCCATGATCTCTCCAGCCTGCGGCTCTTGGGTTCGGTGGGTGAACCCATGAATCCGGAGGCCTGGATGTGGTATTACGAACAGATTGGCGGCGGGCACTGCCCGGTAGTCGATACCTGGTGGCAGACGGAAACCGGGGGGCACCTGATCGCCCCGTTGCCTGGCGTGACCGCCAACAAGCCGGGCTCTTGCGCCCTCCCCCTCCCCGGCATCAGCGCGCGCATTGTGAATGACCAGGGCGACCCCATCACGGCCCCCGATGCCGGTGGCTACCTGGTCATTGATCGGCCGTGGCCGGGCATGCTGCGGGGCGTCTGGGGTAATCCAGAGCGCTATGTGGAAAGCTATTGGGCCAAGTTTGATAATCGCTACTACATTGCCGGAGACAGCGCGCGCCGCGATGCGGATGGTTATTTCTGGGTAATGGGGCGTATTGATGACGTGCTCAATGTCTCCGGGCATCGCCTGGGTACGGCGGAGGTGGAATCGGCGTTGGTGGCACATCCTGCGATCGCGGAAGCGGCGGTGGTGGGGATTCCTCATGAAATCAAAGGCGAGGCCATTTGTGCTTTTGTCATACTGAAACATCAACATCTGGGCGATGATCGCGATGAACTGGGTGCGGCGCTGCGCGCGCAGGTAACCGAACTGATTGGTGCGATTGCCCGTCCCGACGACATCCGTTTCACCGATGCCCTGCCCAAAACCCGTTCCGGCAAGATCATGCGTCGCCTGCTGCGCTCCATTGCCCGTGGTGAGGAGGTTACCCAAGACACAAGCACGTTGGAAGATGAAGGGACCTTACAGAATCTGAATACCGTAAGGGGATAAGCACTCCCCGCACCATGCACACGGTAGCGTCATCAAAATGTCATCTTGCTCTGGCAGACTAAAAAGGTTCCCGACTTAAGGCCTGGAACGCTTTTTTGTCTTAGCGGAGTCCTGCCTTGCGCATACTGATGACCACGGATACCTATTTCCCCCGGATCAGCGGGGTGGCTAGTTCTATTGAAAGCTTTCGTGCCGGTTTGGTCCGTCAGGGGCACGAAGTGGATATTCTGCTTCCCGCTTATGACGGTCGCAAAAGATATGCGCCAGATGACGATGAACGGGCCTTATGGCGTATACCTTCCTGGCGGATTCCCCTGTATCCCGAAGAGCGCTTCATGAAGTTTCGTGCTTTGCGCTCCCGGCGTCGGGATATGAGTGATGCGGCTTACGATTTGGTCCATATTCAGACCCCTTTTATCGCTCATTATCATGGGGTGCGCCTGGCGCGCCGCTGGCGCATACCCGCCGTGCTCTCCTACCACACTTACTTTGAAGCCTATGTCGATCATTATTATCCAAAAATTCCCGGAGGTCTGCGCCGTGGCTCGGTACGACGTTTATCGCGGCGGCAATGCCACGGAGTGGATGGGGTTGTCGTACCTTCGCGGGCTATGGCGGAAATTCTCTGGGGCTACGGGGTCAATCAGCCCGTACGGGTCATTCCGACGGGGGTGAAGCTCGAGCATTTTGCGGGGGGTAAAGGCGCAGAGTTCCGCAAGCAATATGGCATTACCTGGCAACGCCGCATCCTGCTATATGCGGGTCGGATTGCACCAGAAAAAAATATTCCGCTGTTATTCAATGCGCTGCCGCATATCCTGGAGCAGATGCCGGATGTGTTGCTGATGCTGGCCGGCGACGGCCCAGCGCGACCTATGTTGGAGGCTCTTGTCGAAGAACAAGGTTTAGGTGATTCGGTACGCTTTCTCGGTTATCTGGAGCGAAAGGAGGCATTGAAAGACGCATATGCGGCCGCTGATCTATTCGTGTTTCCATCCCAGACGGAAACCCAGGGGATGGTCCTGATCGAGGCGCTGGCGGCGGGATTGCCAGTGGTTGGGGTGTCCGCGCTGGGCAGTGCAGACCTGCTCGGTCTGGGTAAAGGTACCCGTAGCGCTCGCAATGACCCTATGGACCTTGCCAGCCAGTGCGTTACCCTGCTCCGGGACGATGGCCTGCGGGCGCAACTGGCGACGGAGGCTCACCAACTGGCTGGCGAATGGTCGGAAGACCAGATGGCGCAGAACCTGTCACAGTTTTACGCTGAGATCGCCGGTCGTACTGCCGCTATTTCGCGGCGTACACTCAGTGCAGGCGCCGTCCGACAAAGGTAAAGCGGTCTCCTTCAAGAATGACTTCAATAACCTCTCCGGGTTCAAAGTCGCCCCGCAGGAGTTTCTGGGCGAGGGGGTTTTCAATCTCCCGCTGAATCACCCTTTTCAGAGGGCGGGCGCCATAGACGGGGTCATAGCCGACCTCTGCCAGACGATCCAGTGCGCCATCACTGAGCACTAGATCCATATCCCGCTCGTGCAGGCGTGCCCGCAGGAAACCCATCTGAATCTCGGTAATATCACGGAGCTGCACTGCGGTGAGCGGATGGAAGATGACCAACTCATCAATGCGGTTGAGAAATTCCGGGCGGAAGTGATCCTGCACCACGTCCAGTACCGCCACGCGCATACCGTCGTAGTCCCCTTTGCGGCTGAATTCCTGAATTCGGTCGGAGCCGAGGTTCGAAGTCATGACGATGACGGTATTGCGGAAATCTACCGTGCGCCCCTGGCCATCGGTGAGCCGACCATCATCCAATACCTGCAGAAGGATATTGAAGACTTCCGGGTGGGCCTTCTCCACCTCGTCCAGCAATACGACCGAATAGGGTTTGCGCCGCACCGCTTCAGTGAGATAGCCGCCTTCTTCATAACCTACATATCCCGGAGGCGCGCCAATGAGCCGCGCCACCGAATGCTTCTCCATGAATTCGCTCATGTCGATGCGCACCAGATGGTCTTCACTGTCGAAGAGGAACTCGGCTAGGGCCTTGGTCAACTCTGTTTTTCCGACACCCGTGGGGCCGAGGAAGAGAAAAGAACCGTTGGGGCGCTTGGGGTCAGACAACCCTGCCCGGGAGCGGCGAATGGCGTTGGATACCGCAGCGACTGCTTCGCTCTGGCCCACCACTCGCGCCTGCAGACGCTCCTCCATCTTGAGGAGTTTTTCTTTCTCGCCTTCCAGCATTTTGGAGACAGGAATGCCAGTCCAACGGGCGACCACTTCGGCGATTTCTTCTTCGCCCACCTCGGTGCGCAGCAAGGTCGGTTTAGTGCCAGAACCGGCTGATTGCGCGTGGATTTCCGCAGCATGGAGCTGTGCTTCCAACGCCGGAATAGAGCTGTATTGCAGTTCCGCCATACGCTCCAAGTCGTTGGCACGACGCGCTGTGTCCAGTTCAACGCGCTTTCGGTCCAGTTCTTTCTGAATCTGTGAGGTGCCTTCGATGGCCAGCTTTTCGCCTTTCCAAACCTCTTCCAGCTCCTGATATTTGCGATCTGACTCATTGATTTGGGCCTGCAAGATATCCAGGCGCTTACGGCTGGCTTCATCTTTCTCCTTTTCCAGCGCCACGCGCTCAATGTTCAATTGAATGATGCGGCGCTCGAGTTCATCCAGTTCCTGAGGTTTGGAATCGATTTCCATCTTGATGCGGGAGGCAGCTTCGTCCATCAGATCTATGGCTTTGTCAGGCAGATTACGGTCGGTGATATAGCGATGTGAAAGCTGTGCTGCGGCAACCAAAGCGGGATCGGTAATGCGCACCCCATGATGGGCCTCATAGCGCTCTTTCAGGCCGCGCAAAATGGCGATGGTGTCTTCCACACTGGGTTCATCCACCAGCACCCGCTGGAAACGTCGTTCAAGCGCCGCATCCTTTTCAATATATTTACGATATTCATCCAGTGTGGTGGCACCAATGCAGTGTAATTCGCCGCGCGCCAACGCCGGCTTGAGCATGTTGCCTGCATCCATGGAGCCCTCGGCCTTGCCGGCACCGACCAGGGTATGAATTTCATCAATGAAAAGAATGATTTTACCTTCGCTCTTCTCAAGATCATTGAGCAAGGACTTCAGGCGTTCCTCGAACTCACCGCGAAATTTGGCACCCGCAATCAAGGCTCCCAAATCCAGACCGAGCAAGCGTTTGTCCCTCAATGATTCCGGTACTTCGCCGTTAATCAAGCGCAACGCCAGTCCTTCGACGATAGCCGTCTTGCCCACCCCCGGCTCGCCGATCAAGACCGGATTATTCTTGCTGCGCCGCAGTAATACCTGAATGGTCCGGCGGATTTCGTCGTCACGGCCAATCACCGGGTCCAGCTTGCCCTGACTGGCCCGCTCGGTGTAGTCGATGGTATATTTCTCCAGCGCCTGACGTTGCTCTTCGGCGTTGGCATCATTGATTTTTTCCCCGCCATGCAGATCGTGAACGGCCTGTTCCAGATCCTTGGTGGTGGCACCCGCCTCTTTCAGGAGCCGCCCAGTCTCGCCCTTGTCGTCCATCAAGGCCAGCAGGAAGTGTTCGGTGGAGATATACGTGTCGCCGCGCTTCTGGTCTATTTTGTCGGCCAGATTGAGCATGTTGGTGAGATCGCGGCCCACCTGCACCTCACCCGGATGCCCTTGTACCTTCGGCATGGACTCCAGCGCGCGGTTCAACTGATTGCGCAGGGCATCGACCCGTACGCCGGCTTTTGCCAGGAGTGGCCGGGCGATACCACCTTCCTGATCGAGAAAAGCCACAAGCAGATGGACGGGCTCCATCTGCTGATGATCCTGGGCCAGAGCGAGACTCTGGGCATCTTGGAAAGCCTGCTGAAATTTGGTGGTCAGTTTGTCGGTGCGCATGGAGTGACTCCCATAGATTGGCGTTGCTCAAGAAATGGGATTATCCGGCTTCTTTTTCAAGAGGTGGTGGTGGTTGTAATGCCCAGATCAGGAAAACCGCACCCAAAAGCGCCAGCAGTGCCGCTGCGGCGAAGGTGCCCTGCCCGCCCCACTGGGCCCAGGCCCAGCCGGCTCCGAGCGCCCCCAGACCTCCCCCCAAACCATAAACGATACTGGCATACAGAGCCATGCCGCGCCCGCGCAGCGCACTGGGAAAGCGTTCCGCTAACCAATATACGGCCGCTAAATGAAAGGCCCCATAGCTCGCCGCATGCAGGGTCTGCACCAGAATGATCCATATCAGTCCAGGCCACCAGGAGATAACACCCCAGCGCAAGGCGGTCAGAATAAATGCGCTGGTGAATACCAGTGGCACACCCCAACGCCGAATAAGACGATCACCCCACCAGAAAAACGCCACTTCGCAGAGCACTGCAAATCCCCACAGCATCCCGACTGCGGCGCTCCCCAGGCCGTGCTGTTCTGCATAGATAGAATAGAACGCGTAATAGGCGCCATGGCTGGCCTGCTCCAGCAAACCCGCCAGCAAAAAAAACCAAAGGCTCACATGGCGGAGTGTGCCGCTGAGACGAGGCCGTGGTGTATCGACGGCGGGCAGCGCGCCATAGGGCAAATCACGACTGGCCCACCATGCACCCAGCAAAAAAATGGCGATAACAGGTAAAAACGCGGTCATCCCCCAGCGGGCGATCAGCCCCCCCATAACCAGTGACAGGGCGATAAACCCGAGGGAGCCCCAGAGTCGAATACGCCCATAAGCGGTGCCACGGCGTTGTGCCCAGTCCATGGTGGTAGCGTCCACCAGAGGCAGTGTCGCCGCCCAGAAGAAGGAAAAAGTCAGCGTGATGAGCAATATGGCCAAAAAGTGACCGTGGGCCAGCCACAAGGAGAGAAAACCCGCTGCCGCAATCAGCGCCGCCCAGGGGACGATCCGCCGACTTCCCCAGAAGTGCGCCAGCCAGCCCCAGAGATTGGGCGCCAGCACCTTGCTGAACTGTACCGCCGCGGTGAGGATGCCGATAGCCAGAGGGCCCTGGCCCTGGGCATGCAGCCACGGGCCCCAGTAGGGCATGAACGCACCCAGTGCACAAAAATACAGGAAATAGAAGGCGGCGAGCCTGCCCCCTTCCCGATCTGCCTGCATCTTTTAGGCGGGGATGGGAGGCAGTGGTGCCTGCACGTCGGCGTTCTGGGCGCGGTGACGCATCCAGTGGTCCATGATCACCAGAGCCAGCATGGCCTCAATGATAGGGACCGCGCGAATACCGACGCAGGGATCATGGCGGCCCGTAGTGACCACTTCTGCGGGCGCACCATGCACATTTATGCTTTGCCGCGGGATACGTATGCTGGAGGTCGGTTTGATGGCCACGGACAGCGTGAGATCCTGCCCGGAAGAAATGCCGCCGAGGACGCCGCCGGCATGATTGCTCTGAAAACCCATGGGGGTCATCGCGTCCCCGTGATGGCTGCCGCGCTGCTCTACTACCGCAAAACCATCGCCTATGGCGACCGCTTTGACTGCATTGATGCTCATCATCGCCTTGGCAATATCTGCCTCCAGGCGATCAAAGACCGGCTCACCGAGCCCCACCGGCATGCCGACGATCCGCGCATCCACCCGCGCGCCAATAGAATCCCCTTCTTTGCGCAAGGCATCGAGAAAGTCGGCCATACGGATCGCAGCCTGGGCATCAGGACAGAAGAAGTCATTGCGGGAGATTTCCGCCGCATCAAAACCTTCGGCATGGATGGAACCCATCTGCGCCATCCAAGCCTGTATGTTGACGCCAAGACGCTCGCGCAAAAACTTACGGGCGATGGCCCCGGCAGCGACCCGTGTCGCCGTTTCCCTCGCCGAGGAGCGGCCGCCCCCTCTATAGTCACGCCGGCCGTACTTTTGCACGTAAGTATAATCGGCGTGACCAGGACGAAACAGGTCCTTGATTTTGCTGTAATCCTGTGAGCGCTGGTCCGTGTTGCGAATCAGCAGTCCGATGGGCGTACCGGTGGTCAAACCCTCAAAGACACCGGAGAGAATTTCGACCTGATCCGCTTCCTGACGCTGAGTGGTATGGCGCGACTGACCGGGGCGGCGGCGATCCAGCTCAATCTGGATATCGGCTTCGTTGAGCGGCATGCCCGGCGGACAGCCATCGACAATGCAACCGATGGCTGGGCCATGACTCTCCCCAAAGGTACTGACCCGGAAACACTCGCCGATACTACTTCCCGCCATGCGTTATTTTTCCACTTCAATCATGGCATAAGCCGAATGATTGTGAATCGACTCGAAGTTTTCGGAAGACACCGAAAACCACTGCATGCGCGGGTCTTCCTGCAGTCGCAGCGCGACGTCACGTACCATATCTTCTACAAACTTGGGATGGTCATAAGCGTATTCCGTGACATATTTTTCATCGGGACGCTTCAGCAGACCGTAAAGCTGACAGGACGCCTCTGCTTCGATCAGATCAATGATGTCCTTAATCCAGACTGTTTCGCGGGCGCGCACATGAACCCAGACATGGGCACGCTGGTTGTGGGCGCCATATTCCGAAATGCTTTTGGAGCAGGGGCAGAGGCTGGTTACGGGCACCATCACCCCGACGGTCAGTTGATAGCCCATCGGGGTAACCTCTCCCGTCAGTTCCACCTCATAATCCAGCATGCTCTTGACACCGGATACGGGGGCGGCTTTCTGAACAAAGAATGGAAAGCGCATCTCCAGCCGCGCTGAATCCGCTTCCAGGCGCTGCCGCATTTGTTCTACCACTGCGCCGAATCCTTCCACACTGAAGGGGTTCTCATGCGTGTTCAGGATATCGATGAAGCGTGACATGTGCGTGCCTTTTAGGTGCGCAGGCAGACTCACGTACATATTGCATTGGGCGACGGTGGACTGCACCGCCCCATCACGATCCTGAACCTGCATGGGATGGCGCACGGCGCGGATACCCACCTGCTGGATAGCAATGGCCCGCGGATCAGCGCGACCTTGTACGTCTTCCAGGACTTCAACCGCGCAATCTCTCACCGCAGGCCTCTCTTGGGAATAGTAGACTGAATCGCTCAAATACTACGCCCCGGCCGGTGACTGGGCAAGCAATGCGAGCAATTCCTTACCGGATTTCTCGATCCCTGCGGCATCCAGGCCAAAGTCTGCAAGCCATTGGCCACCATCGCCCTGTTCGATAAAGATGTCGGGTAAACCGAGCAGGCGCATGGGCCGCACGACGCCTTCATTGAGCAGGAACTCCGCGACGGCGCTACCGGCGCCCCCCATGCGTGAGCCTTCCTCCACAGTCAAGAACGCCCGATGGCTTTGCGCGAGACTGTTCAGTAATTCCGTGTCCAATGGCTTGACGAAACGCATATTGACGACGGTAGCGTCGAGGGCCTCACCGGCCGCCATGGCTGCCGCAGCGCGAGTACCAAAGGCGAGAATCGCGAGATCCTTGCCTTCCCGCAGAACCTCTGCCTTACCGATGGGGATCCGCCGTGACAAATTCTGGTCCAGCGCCAAGCCCAGGCCGTTACCGCGCGGATAACGCACCAGTGCCGGCCCCTGATAGGCGAAGCCCGTGTTGAGCATATCGTGCATCTCCTGCTCATCTTTGGGAGCCATAATGACCAGGTTAGGAATGCAGCGCGCATAGGCGATGTCAAAAGCGCCCTGATGAGTAGCCCCGTCAGCACCGACCAATCCCGCGCGGTCAATAGCAAAAAGCACCGGCAAATTCTGGATGGCGACATCATGCAAGAGCTGGTCATAGGCCCGCTGCAAGAAAGTGGAGTAAATGGCGACCACCGGGTGAATGCCGTCACAGGACAGACCTGCGGCAAAAGTCACTGCATGCTGTTCAGCGATACCCACATCAAAATAACGCTCGGGAAAGAGTTGCTGAAAACGCACCAGCCCGGAGCCCTCGCGCATGGCCGGCGTGATAGCGACCAGATGCTTTTCTGCCGCCCCCTTGTCGCAAATCCAGTCGCCGAACACTTGCGTGTAGCTCGGTGCCCCGGCGGGTTTCTTGACCATTTTGCCATCCGTCCGGTTAAACGGGGTCACTCCGTGATAGCCGCAAGGATCCAGCTCGGCGGGACCGTAGCCCTTCCCTTTTTTGGTGATGACATGGAGTAGGCGTGGCCCATTGATTTTTTTTAGGTTTTCAAGAGTCGGGATCAACGCATCCAGATCGTGCCCATCAATAGGGCCGAAATAATGAAATCCCATCTCCTCAAACAGTGTCCCCGGCGTCACCAGCCCCTTAACCCCCTCTTCCGCCTTCCTCGCTAGTTCACGCAAGGGCGGTACGAAACTCAAGGCCTGCCCTGCCCCTTCGCGCATGGTGTTATAGAGGCGACCCGAAAGAATTCGCGTCAGGTACTGGGACACCGCACCCACGTTGGGTGAGATGGACATCTCATTATCATTGAGGATGACCAGCAAGTCGGCATCCAAAACGCCACCGTTATTCAGTGCCTCATAGGCGAGGCCCGCCGTCATGGCACCATCGCCAATGATCGCGACGACCTCCCGCGATTTATGCCCCAGTTTGGCTGCCACCGCCATGCCCAATCCGGCACTGATAGAAGTGCTGGAGTGACCGGCGCCAAAGCTGTCGTAAGGGCTTTCATCGCGCTTGAGGAAACCGGAAAGACCGTCTTTGATCCGTAACTGGGGAAAAAACGGGCCACGTCCGGTAAGAATTTTGTGGGGATAGGCTTGATGGCCGACATCCCAGATCAGTCGATCGTCCGGGGTATTGAATACGGCGTGCAGCGCCACGGTCAGTTCCACCGCCCCCAGACAGGAAGAAAGGTGCCCACCTGTCCGGCTGACCGTTTCCAGAAGGAACTGCCGCACCGCTTTGGCCACGCCTTTCTGCTCGCTGCGTGACATCTGCCGCAGCTCGGCGGGCATAGGAATACCCTTCAACAAATCGCTCATTTATTCCGCTCTACAATGAGGCGCGCCAGGGCGCGGAGGTGATCAGCTTCTGTTTGCCAGGGCTGCAAGGCCTCCAAAGCCTCGTCGAGCAGGCGTCGGGCATAGCCTTGCGCCTCAACAAGACCGAGCAAGGTAACAAAACTGGGCTTGTTTCGGCTGCGATCCGCGCCTTGCCGCGCCTTTCCGGTCTGTTGCAAATCGCCAATCTCGTCAAGGATATCGTCTTGTACCTGAAAAGCCAGGCCGACACGGTCGGCATAACGCAGCAGCGCCGCAGCGGTGGATTCTTTCTCACCAATGCCTGCGGCGCAAAGCGCCAACTGTATGGCGCAGCGAATGAGCATGCCCGTCTTATGCAGGTGCATTTGCTCCAGTGCGGGCAAAGCCAACTCATGCCCCACGGCGGCCAGATCAATAGCCTGCCCACCTACCATACCCCGTGAGCCAGAAGCCTGTGCGAGAATCGCCAGCATCTGCACCTGCCATTCGGCAGCCACTCCCCAACCCGGCTCAGCCAGCACCAGGAAGGCCTGTGCCTGCAAAGCATCGCCCACGAGAATGGCGGTGGCTTCGTCATAAGCACGATGGCAGGTAGGCTGCCCCCGGCGCAAGTCATCATTATCCATGGCCGGGAGATCGTCATGCACGAGTGAATAGGCGTGAATCATCTCCAGCGCCGCCGCGGGACGGTCCAGATGCTCCAGTGGCACACCCAGGCAGGCACCCGTCGCGTACACCAGCAAGGGACGGATGCGCTTGCCGCCGCCCAGGGTACTGTAACGCATGGCGTCATGCAGACGCGCGGGCAGTATATGTGCCGCGGGCAGCAGTGTCCCCAGAATACTTTCGGTGCGCTGTACCGAGCGCGTCCGGAACCGCGCAAAACTCTCATTGTTCACAGCGGCGTCCAAGCTCATACGTCTTCTTCCTGAGTAAGCGGAGTGGAAACCGCGTCCTCTCCGAGTAATATTTCCACGGTCTGCCGGGCATTTTGCAACTGCGCCTCGGCACGTTTGGACAGTTCCATGCCGCGCTGAAAAAGGGCGACAGAGTCTTCCAGACCCAGCTGCCCCTCTTCCAGGCGGCGAACGGTTTCTTCCAAGGCGTCCAAGGTGCTTGCGAAGTCTGCGGGGGCTTCCACGGGGGACGATTTATCGTTCATGCGTTTTTCCATGTTCGCCAATTAAACACTAGGCCCAGTCCTCGGGGCAAGGGATAACGAAGATTCAGACTGGACGGTACGTTCGCCAGCCCCTAAAATCCGTGCCGTCCATATCTTAAAGGCTTCAGCCATGTTTCTGCAAAAGGTCGGGAGTGCTCCGAGCGCAGCCGACGATGTCACCCGCTTCGAGGTGCTCGGCGCTATCAGCGTGTCGCATTTTCTCAATGACAGCATTCAGTCGTTGATGCTCGCGGTGTATCCGCTGTTCAAAAGTAATTTTGATTTGAGCTTTGCGCAGATCGGGTTGATTACCCTGGCCTATCAGTTGACCGCATCCATCATTCAGCCATTGGTAGGGCGTTTTACCGATCGCCATCCTATGCCGTACTCATTGCCTTTCGGCATGCTATTTACCTTTGGCGGGCTATTGTTGCTCTCCGTGGCTCCGAATTATGCAACGCTTTTATTGGCAGCGGCGTTGGTGGGCCTGGGTTCATCGGTGTTCCATCCCGAGTCCTCGCGGGTGGCGCGGATGGCCTCTGGCGGGCGCCACGGGCTGGCGCAGTCCATTTTTCAGGTGGGTGGTAATGTGGGCTCGGCGGTGGGTCCATTGCTGGCCGCCTTTTTCGTCATGCCTAACGGCCAACGCAGCCTGTCGTGGTTTTCACTGACGGCGTTACTGGCCATCGTGATTCTTTCTTTTGTGGGGCGCTGGTATCAGCATCAGCACCGTCAGCCCAAAAGGCCAGCGGCAAAGATCGTGGCGCCCTTGCTGCCTCCCACACTGGTGCGACGCAGTATTATCATTTTGGTCGTGCTGATGTTCTCCAAGTTTCTGTATCTGACCAGCATCAGCAGCTACCTGATTTTCTACCTGATGCAGCGCTTTCATATCGTAACCCAGGAAGCGCAGATGCACCTTTTCATTTTCCTCGCGGCGGTGGCAGCAGGGACATTGATGGGTGGGCCGATTGGGGACCGGATTGGCCGCAAGAAGGTGATTTGGGTTTCTTTGCTGGGGATTGCGCCCTTTACCCTCGCCTTGCCCTATGTGGGTCTGACGCTAAGCGCTATTTTGACGGTGATCATTGGCTTCCTCCTGGCTTCGGCCTTCCCCGCCATTGTGGTGTACGCGCAAGAATTGGTGCCCGGCAAGGTCGGGACCATCTCTGGTTTGTTTTTCGGGCTGGCTTTTGGTCTGGGGGGCATAGGTGCCGCATTGCTCGGGGAACTGGCAGACGTCTGGAGTATCCAGGTGGTGTATCAGATCTGCGCTTTCCTGCCTTTGCTCGGTGTGCTGGCCGGATTTCTGCCCCACATCCCCCGTGCGCGGGAGCCGGCGGCCTGAGTACAGCGCGCCGTCTTTACTCAGGGCTGTCGATGATTCAAGCTTAAGCCCAGTGCCCGCAGAGCGGGGGTGGGTTGAATTGCGTGGGGCGGCGTAGCCGCGAGGTTAGGACGATTGGCTATCGCTGAACACAAGTTTTATTTTCTGGTTCCGGAAGAAAAGCCCCACTGGAGTGAGAGCCTGCTACCCTGGTTGCTGCTCTCCGCACTGCTTATGGTGGCGGGTATTTTTTTCTATGTACACATCCAGAAGCCGAAAATGCAGTCGTTACCGAATCAAACAACGGTCCACAAGACCTTCCGCATCATGCCGAGACCCAGTCGACCCCAAGCGCCCAGTCCCGCCATGCCCCGGATCGTGCCGCCCAGCAGACCTGTGGTAGTGCCATACCAGGTTGTGCCCGCCGCACACCCGCAGCCGAGACGGCGATCGGTGCCGCAACCCCGTCGGGCCCCGGCGCGAACGCATCCTCTGACGCAGCGCGTAACTCCAGAGTTGACACCGGCATCTCCCAGTGCGCAGCCCCAGCTGTTGCCCCATATCAGTATCGGCAGGCTGGAGCAACAAATGGATCAGGTGGCCCGCGCCGTAACGGCCAGCCCGCCGTTACCGAAGTTTGAGAACCCAAAGGGACCGGTGGCAGATTTCTATATCGCCGGATGGATACAGAAACTGGAGCGGATCGGCGATCTCAATTACCCGGGAGACATGGTCGGGCAGCTTAAGGTTAAGGTCGTACTGAATCCGCAGGGAGACCTCAAGCGCATCATCATGGAGCAGTCATCGGGAAACAAAGCCCTGGATGCGGCAGCGGAACGGATTATCCGGCTCTCCTTCCCGTATATGCCGTTCTCAAAGCAGCTCGCGGAACAAACCCGTAAAATAGAAATTCCGCTGAACATGCATTTTCTGGGGGTGCGGCATGTGTCGGCTTGGCGTTAATCTCATCGCTCATGATCATAACGCATTGGCACCTGAGCCGACACCGATGTGGCGGTCAGTGCATCGTATCCGGCTGCGCGGCAATTTCTTCGCGGACTTTGTCCATATCGAGCGCCAGCGCCTGCTGAATCACTTCTTCCAGCGCACTGGCGGGCAGTGAACCGGCCTGCGAGAAGATACCGATCTGCTGACGGAAAATAGTCAACGTCGGAATGGAACGAATCTGGAAAGAGCCGGCCAGTTCCTGTTCTACATCGGTATCGACCTTGCCGAAGACGATATCCGGATATTTTTCCGCAGCAGCCGCAAAAGTAGGGGCAAAAGCCTTGCAGGGCGCGCACCAGGAGGCCCAGAAATCAATGATTACCATATCGTTGTCGGTGACAACGGCTTCAAAATTGTCTTGCGTGAGTTCTATTACGGCCATGATGACTCCTTTTAAAGTGGGTGTTCGCGCGGGAATGCGCAAAGCATGCCGGACCATCCCGAATGACTACAAAGTATATCGTGCTGACCTTAGAACGCCGAGGGCGACAGGGTCAAGAGCTCCTGATCGCCGTCTCGTCAATCATGAGGGCACGCTATGACTATCAGTAATTCGCAAATACCGATACTTACGGTCAGTGCCCTGAACAGCGCTGCCCGCGAGATTATTGAAGGGAATTTTCCGCTGTTAAGGGTGGAGGGTGAACTGTCCAATTTCAGTAGCCCCGGATCGGGGCATTGGTATTTTTCGCTGAAGGACACGCGGGCGCAGGTGCGCTGCGCCATGTTCCGCCAGCGCAATACCTATACCCGGATTCAGCCCCGCAACGGCATGCAGGTGCAGATACTGGCGCAGCCGACCCTGTATGAAGGACGCGGCGAGTTTCAGTTGATTGTCGAGCAATTGCTGGATGCCGGTGAGGGTGATTTACAGGCGCGTTTTGCCGCTCTCAAGGACAAGCTCGCGGCCGAAGGGCTTTTTGCGCCGGAATTGAAACGCCCCCTCCCCCGCTGGCCGCAGCGGGTCGCCGTGGTCACTTCGGCGAGCGGCGCGGCGCTGCACGACATCCGGGTGACGCTGGCGCGGCGCTGGCCGATGCTCGCGGTCATGGTCTATCCGGTGCTGGTGCAAGGCGATCAGGCGGCGGCACAGATTTGCGCCGCGCTGGCCCGCATTGCCAGTCGGCAGCAGGAGGATGTGGTGATCCTGGCGCGTGGTGGCGGCAGCGCGGAGGATCTGTGGTGTTTTAATGAAGAAAGCGTGGCGCGCGCGATTCGTGCTTGCCCGGTGCCGGTGGTGACGGGCATCGGTCATGAAATTGATTTCACCATTGCCGATTTCGCGGGTGATCTGCGCGCGGCGACCCCCACGGCGGCGGCGGAGGCGGTGAGCCCCGACCGTGCCGAGTGGTTGCCGCAGGTGCAGGCACATCGGCGACAACTGGAACAGTCCATGCAGCGCACGCTGCGGGACGCGACCCAGCGTCTCGACTACTTGCGGCTGCGCCTGCGTCATCCCGGCGAGCGGGTGCGGGATGCTGAGCGCCGTTTGCGTCTGGCGCGTGGGACTTTACGGCAGGCCATGCAGCGCCAGCAGGCCCAATGGAGTGGACGCCTGCAGGTTCTCCAGGCGCGGCGTTTGCGGCAGGACCCGCGTCAGCGCCTGCAGAATCTGACGGAGCGCTTGGAAGTCCGGCGCGCCGCGCTGATTCTGGCGATGGACAAGCGCTTGGCCAGCGTCGAGGCGCAACAGCAGCAGCAGGCGGCAGCCTTACGTCTGCTGGATCCCTTGGCTGTGCTACAACGCGGTTTTGCCGTCCTTCGCGATGCGTCCGGCAAGGTGGTGTTTGGCAGCGCCTCTGTCGCGGTGCATGCGCAGGTTACCGCGACCCTGGCGCAGGGCACCCTGCTCTGCGAGGTCCTCGAAAAAAGTGATTAGCGCGACATGCCGGGTATCGACAAGGCCCGCTCTGTCGCTTTACTCTTGGCCTTCGTCGCCGCTGGCCTGAGTGGCGAATTTTTTCTAGCAGGGCGCTGGTGCCCTGAATTCTGAGGAGTGTTCATGGCAAATCCGCAAGTAGTGCTGCACAGCAACAAGGGTGATATCGTCATTGAGCTGGACGCCGACAAGGCGCCCAACACCGTCGAGAATTTTCTGAAGTATGTCGACGAGGGTTTTTTTGACGGCACTATCTTTCATCGCGTGATACCCGGCTTTATGATTCAGGGCGGTGGTTTTACGGCTGCGATGCAGCAGAAAGAGGTCCATGCGCCTATCGCCAATGAGGCGGAGAATGGGCTGAAAAATGCGCGGGGTACGCTCGCCATGGCACGGACCAACGATCCCCACTCCGCCACCGCGCAGTTTTTCATCAATCTGACAGACAATGATTTCCTCAACTTCAAGATGGCCTCCGGATCGGGCTGGGGTTATGCCGTTTTTGGTAAGGTCGTCAGCGGGATGGATGTGGTGGACGACATCGCCAAGACTCCTACCGGTAACCAGGGCATGCACCAGGACGTTCCCAAAGAAACCATCTCCATCGACAAGGGCGAGCGTCTGCCTGCGGCCTGAGTCTATGATGGTGCAGGGTGCAGACCTTGGTAATGGCCCCGTGCTGTTTATCTCTGACCTGCATCTGTGCCCCGGACAGCCCGCACTGACCGCCCTCTTCCGCCATTTTTGTTTGCACGAGGGTCGGGCCGCGCGGGCCGTTTTTATTCTGGGCGATTTGTTTGACTACTGGGTGCATCGGGATCAGGCGGCGGAAGCGCCTTATGCAGAAATCCTGGCCCTGCTCCATGGGTTGCATCAGCAGGGGACTGCGGTGTATCTCATGGTCGGTAACCGGGACTTTGCCCTGGATGCCGCGTTTCTGGCGCAGTCCGGTATCCGCGCCCTGTCCGACCCGGCGCTGCTGCAACTGGGCGATCAGCGTATCCTGCTGACCCACGGTGACTTGTTATGTAGCGACGATCATCGTTACCAGCGCTTTCGCCGGGTGATTCGCCATCCGTTGACTCGACTCACGCTGGGCCGCCTGCCTTATGCCTGGCTCCAGTGTATCGCCCGCGGATTGCGTCGCGGCAGTAGCCGCGCAGTGCAGGCCAAGGCACCAGTCATAACCGATGCCAATCCGCAGACCATCGTCACCGCCCTCCACGGGGAGGGCGTTTTCGCGCTGGATGGTGCCACTTATGACATATTGATTCACGGCCATACCCATCGCCCCGTTTGGGAGCAGCGTCCGGAGGGGCGGCGCATGGTGCTGGGTGCCTGGGACGTCGATAGCGCACAAATCGGGCGCTGGGAAAACGGCCAATGGTCCTTGCAGCTACTGAGTCCACCGTAATTTCGGCGTTTGCGCGACGGGAGGGAGCATCATGGGCGCCACGGAGCATGATCCAATGGCATGCGGTCTGAGCAGCGCCGCGGCCTCGGCGTTACAGCAACAATACGGGCCTAATCATCTGCCCACGGCGCATGCACCGCGCTGGTGGCAACAACTGCTGGCGCAGTTTCGCAACACCCTCATCGCGATTTTGCTGGCCGCTGCACTCTTATCCCTGGTACTCGGACATCTGGTAGACGGCGCGGTCATCGGCACGGTGATCCTGATCAACACCTTGCTCGGCTTTGTTCAGGAGAACCGCGCGGAGAAAGCCGTGCAGGCACTGCAATCTTTTCTCGCCCCGCAGGTGTTGGTCTGTCGCGATGGCGACTGGCAACATCTGCCCGCTGAAGCACTGGTGCCCGGCGACTGGGTGCGAATAGAAAATGGGGCACGTATCAGCGCGGACATGCGCTTGCTGGAGGCGCATGCTCTGCGGGTGGACGAATCCCTGCTGACGGGGGAATCCGTCCCGGTGGATAAAACCACTTCTGGCGACGCTGGCGAGTTACTGCTGCGGGCCGGAACGCTGGTGACCGGGGGAGATGGTGTTGGCCAGGTGACCGCCACCGGCAGTGCCACCGAAATAGGCCGTATCCATCAGCTCATGGGAACCACCCTGACCATGCGCTCGCCTCTGCTGGAGCGCATCAGCCGCTTGTCCCGGACGCTCGCCTTTACCGTCGTTCTTCTGGCAGCCGTCGCGGTGGGTATTGCCTGGTGGCGGGGCGAGACGCTGGAATTCGCCCTGCTCGCCGCCATCAGTCTCGCGGTAGCCATTATTCCCGAAGGGTTACCAGCAGTCATTAGTGTGACCCTGGCACTGGGCGTGCAGCGTATGGCGCAACGCGGCGCCATTGTCCGCCAGTTACCGGCAGTGGAAACCCTGGGCACGGTTACCGTCATTTGCACCGACAAAACGGGCACCCTGACAGAAAATCGCATGACCGTGCAGGACCTGGCCCTCGCCGATGACTCCCCTGCCCTGCTGCAACGTGCCCTGCGGGTCATGATTTTGTGTAATGACGCCCAACTACGCAACGATCAGAGCGGTATTGGTGACCCTCTGGAACAGGCCCTGCTCCGCTATGCGGGCACGCATGGTGCGGACGTCGACGTGTCGCGGATGGGGTCTCCGCGGGCGGATGCCCGGCCTTTCAGCCACGAGCAGCCTTTCATGGCGACGCGCCACAGCGACGGCATCGCCATTAAAGGGGCCCCGGAATGGGTCCTGCAGCGCTGTCGGTGGATGGCGACCGCAAGCGGGGTGGCGGAAGTCGATCCGCGCTATTGGCACAAAGTCATTGCGGATATGGCGACTGCCGGCATGCGTACCATTGCCCTGGCCAGTGCGATGGATGGACGGTGGGAAGCTCTGGACGATGGTGGCTGGACCTGGTTGGGTGTTGTCGCACTGCTGGATCCCCCGCGTGCCGCCGTACCGGCCGCCATTGCTGCCTGCCGCAGCGCGGGTATCCGGGTGATTATGGTTACCGGCGATCATCCGCAGACGGCGGCCACTATCGCCCGTCAGGTCGGCATTCTGGAAGATGGTCCAGCGGCGGTGGTCGATCATGCCCAGTGGGTCAGCGCGGATGCAGAGGGACGGCAGGCCCTGGCCCGCGATGCAGTGGTTTTCGCCAGGGTGCAGCCCGCCGATAAGCTGGAACTGGTGCAGACCCTGCAGGCCAGCGGCGAGGTGGTCGCGATGACCGGTGATGGTGTCAACGATGCACCCGCCTTGCGCCGGGCGCAGATTGGTGTGGCCATGGGGCAATCGGGGAGCGACGTGGCCCGTGAGGCTGCGGCCATGGTGTTGAGTGACGACAACTTTGCCCATATCGCCACTGCCGTAGCGGAGGGGCGCCACATCTATGACAATATCCGGCGCACGACTTTCTTTATGCTGCCGACTAATTTTGCGGAAGGGCTGGTGATTTTTTTCGCGGTGCTGTCGGGAATGACCCTGCCTATTACTCCACTGCAGATACTTTGGGTGAACACGATTACCGCCAGTACGCTGACTCTGGCTTTTGCATTCATGGGGGCGGACAAAGGCGTGATGGAGCGCAAACCGCGTCCGGCCTGGGAGGCACTCATTCCAGGAAGCTTGTGGTGGCGCATCTTCGGATTGAGTACCTTTCTGGTCATAATCGTCTTTGTGGTGTTTTTTGGCGATGCGACGCTGCACAGCGACAGCCATGCGCACACCCTGGCGGTGAACGCCCTGGTGGGCGCGGAGGCCGGAATACTGCTGGCCATATATGGGCGCTGGCGTCGTGACCGGGGGGATGTCGTCCTTGTGGTGGCGATGGCAGCTGCCCTGATTGCACAGGGGCTTTTCTCCTATCTGCCATTTTTTCAGCGGGTATTCGCGACAACGGCCATGGGGGGCGCGGATATGGGGATCGTTGCCGTCTGCGCGGCGTTGGCGTGGCTGGCCGGCAAGCTTGCGGCGCCTCCGCCGACGGTTTGAGGCGCACCGCCACGCTCGTGTTCATGCTAGAATGTAAGCGTGTCACCGTCGACTAAGAGGGGAATCAGGTTATGAAAAAGGAGACCTTACGTATCGTGCCCAAGCGCCTGAAACCGCGCTTCGGCGTGCAGCCCACAAAGGTGGAAAGGGACCAGACGGTCTACAGCCGCAAGATCAAGCATCGCGGCCAGGCAGATCGGGAGGGAGATTCCCATGCCGTGACGACAGGATATCGTCGTCAGGGCATGGGAATCTCCGCCGCTGCTTTCAGTGAATAACGCCGGTGGCCACTTCTCTGAAACCACAGCCCGTCGAAGCGGGATGGATGACGCGCTGGTGGCGCGACTCCCTGCTTTTGCTGCGTGGTGCGCCCAGCGCCTTCGCCATGCTGTATCTGGTATTGCTGCTGTTGAACGTGGCCTGGCAGCCGTTGATTCTGAGCATTCCTATTGCCTGCGGGGTCATGGCAATTATTTTTGCGGTAGCCATGGCGGTACACCAGGGCAACACGCAACTCATTGATGTGGGGCGAGGTATCCGCGACGTGCCGTGGTGGCCTCTGTCCCGTCTGGTTTTAGAGATTGCGCTACTGGTAATGGTGCTGCTGATGCTGATGCTGCTCTTTCGGCATTATCTGGCGGGTATTTTTACTCACGATCATATTTCCTCTGCCGCCACCCTCCACCATCTGCGCTCGCCCGAGTGGCAACATCTGCCCGAGTGGCTACGTGCTCTGATCACCAACGGTTTGGGCACGGCACAGACCATGTTGGGGAACGTCTTTTTGCTCCTTTCCGTGGGCATCATCGTGGCCGGCCTTACCCGTCGGGGTTATCTCGCCTTGCTCGCCAGCTTTCAGGCGGTGCTGGTCAATGTGCGGGTCTGGCTGGTTTTTTTGCTGGCAAGCCTGTTATTACAGGGCGGTATTACCGTTTTGTCAGCACGTTTGCATACTTTCGGGGCCGCCTTGCTGGTGTCGATACTGGGCGTCGCCTTGCTTCTGCTGGTGGGACTTTACGGCTGGTGTTTTGTGCGCGAGGCCTTCGGGTTGCCCGGCGCGCAGGTGGCCAAGCGCACGACGCTTGCCGTGCGGCGGACTGCTTTCGATCATCTTTACCGCTTTGTGTTGTGTTTTGCAACGGACCGACCAATCGCACTGAGCACCGCCTGTAAAGCGGCCTCAGTGGTATCCTCGCCAAAAGCCACTGCCGATGCCGCATGGCCATGATCCACACTGACCCGGACGCAGGCCATGGCGCGGGCGGCGGTGCCGGTGCCGATGGCATGCTGGTCGAACTGCTCCACCTCGGCACGAACGCCCCAACTCTGGATCAGCGCATCGACCAAGGCCCCTACGGCGCCGCTCCCCTTGCCCTGTAAAATATGCGGCTGCGCCTCCGGGCCCACCACCACGGTCGCTGCGACCTGCTCCCCCTCCCGGCTGAGACGATAGCGGCGCAGATGCCATTCTTCCGCGAGCTGACAGTAATGACCCTGGAACAGGGTATAAATCTGCGCTGAACGGACCTCACCCGTTTCCCGCTCGGAAGCCGCCTGCACTACGGCGCTGAAGTCCTGCGCCAACCAGCGCGGCAAGGAAATGCCGTGGTCGCGCTCCAGCACGTGGGCGACACCGCCTTTCCCGGACTGGCTGTTGATGCGCACCACCTCCTCGTACTTGCGCCCCAAATCCGCAGGATCGATGGGCAGATAGGGCACCTCCCAGACAGCCTCTTCCCGTTCCCGCCGATGGTGCATGCCCTTGCGAATGGCGTCCTGGTGACTGCCGGAAAACGCCGTGTAGACCAGTTCGCCAAACCAGGGATGGCGCGGCGGCACGACCATACCCGTACACGCGGTATAGATCTCCGCGATTTCCGTGCCCATGGACATATCCAGTTGCGGATCAATGCCCTGAGAGTAAAGATTCATGGCCATGGTGAGAATATCCATGTTGCCGGTCCGCTCGCCGTTGCCGAAGAGGGTGCCCTCCACCCGGTCAGCACCGGCCAACACCGCCAGTTCCGCCGCCGCTACCGCGCAGCCGCGGTCATTGTGGTTGTGCACACTGATTTTCACGTGCTCCCGCCCGCGCAAGTGGTCGCAGAACCATTCAATCTGGTCCGCGAAGACGTTGGGCATGGACGACTCGACGGTGGCGGGCAGGTTGAGGATCACCGCCTGCCCCTGATCAGGCCGCCAGACCCCATTGACCGCCTCGCAGACATCCACCGCATAATCCGGCTCGGTGGCACTGAAGCTCTCCGGCGAATACTGAAAGACCCATTCCGTCTCTGGATAGCGTGCGGCTCCGGCCTTCACCCACTCCGCGCCACGCACGGCAATGGCCTGGACGCCCTCCCGATCCAGGCCAAACACCTGCTCGCGCTGCGCAGGGTTGGTGGAGTTGTAGACATGGACAATCGCCCGCCGCACCCCTTTCAAGGCCTCGTATGTGCGGTCAATCAGGGCTTCCCGCGCCTGAGTGAGCACCTGGATGGTCACCTGCTCGGGGATACGGTCTTCTTCAATGATGCGCCGCACAAAGTCAAAATCGGGTTGGGAGGCGGCGGGAAAACCCACCTCAATCTCCCGAAAGCCCATGCGCGCGAGCAAATCGAACATCCGGAGCTTTTGCTCGACACTCATGGGGGAAACCAGCGCCTGATTGCCGTCGCGCAGATCGACGCTGGTCCAGACCGGCGCGTGGTGCATACGCTGGTTGGGCCAGCGCCGATCCGGTTTGTGAACGGGCGCGAAGGCGCGGTAACGGCGGTGGTTGAAAGTCCCCATGGTCCAATCTCCTGCGGCAAGTGACGATGGACGCAGTATAGGGAAGAAGTCGCGGCAGGTGCTTGCGAATTTTTGCCAACAAAGCGACTATGTCGCATGTTTATTGCGCACTAACACCAATTAACGGAGTAATATTGTGCTATGAGGTCGAAAGCCCCTGCCAGCGAATTAGATCGCTATGACCGCCGCATTCTGGAGGAACTACAGCGCGACGGCGGACTCAGCAATCAGCGCCTCGCCGAGCGTATCGCTTTGTCCCCCTCCCCCTGCCTGCGCCGGGTGCAGGCGCTGGAAGAAGCCGGGATCATCCGCAAGCGTGTGGCTCTGCTGGACCCGCAGCGTCTGGGCTTGGCGCTGATGGTGCTGATGCACATCAGTATGGACCGCCATACCCCCGAGCGTTTTGAGCATTTTGAGGCGGAAATCAGCCGTTCTCCGGAGGTGCTGGAGTGCTACCTCATCACTGGCCATGACGCGGATTACCAGATCAAGGTCGCCGTGCGCGATATGGCGCATTTTCAGGAATTTTTACTCCATCGCCTGACGCGCATTGAGGGGGTGACCGGTGTGCATTCCAGCTTTGTGCTGCGTAAGGTCGTGGATACGACGGAGTTGCCGGTGTATTGATCACCGCTGCAGGCGCCAGGCCCGCCAGTCGCGCCAGATCATGGGATTCTGTTGGTACTGCGATATGTTCTGCAAATTTTCCATGGCGGCAACCAGAGCCGGCCTGACTATGCCGCGTGAGGCCGGATCGGGTAGGGGCGCACCAGTACTTCAGCAGGCAGATCAAACTGTTCCGCCAGGCGACGGATCATTTCCAGGGTCAGCGGGCGGCGCCGGTTGAGCACTTCGGAAACCCGGGCCCGTGATCCGATGCAGGGTTCCAGATCCTTGCGGGTGAGGCCGCGCGCCTCCATGACATGCTCCAGTAAAGCAATGGGATCGGGATCCTCTATGGCGTGGTGCTGACGCTCATAATCGGCGATCAGTATGGTCAGCACTTCCATGCGGTCGCTCCCTGGGCTGCCTTTGGGCGCATCCCAGGTCCGGTCTAACTCAGCCAGCGCGGCACGATAACCGGCTTCATCATGAATGGCTTTGATCTCCATGCTCTGCCTCCTTAGATAATACATGCATCGATGCGGTCATACTGCGCATGAGTGCCTACAAAACGGATATACATCAGGCCACGGTCGTAATGAATGGCCACAATCAGCCGGTAATCGTTTCCCTTGATGTTAAATACCACCCGGTTTCCGGGTAAGAAACTCGCATTGCGATAAGCGGCCTTGATGTCTGCAGGGCTATTCCAGCCGGCACGGCTGGCGATGGCATACCAACTGCGCAGCGGTTCCCCGGCAGGTGGGTACTCTTCCCAGAAGGCCCGCAAGGTACTTACGGCAATAACCCGCATCATTCACCTCAAGCGCTCCCGTAACGGGAACAAGGATACTCGCAGAGGGCTGGGCAACTCAAGACCTCTCTGGTTATCGGCACCGCCGTACCGGACACCAGCGCCGCACTGGAGCTATTGCGCCAGGATATCAGTGGCATCAACTCCAGCATCGGAAGCCAGCCACCAGCCCATCTCCCTGAATTCCGCTATCGTGGAGCTGACGTTCAAATCATTCACAGAAAGTTTCAGATTGACGTGGCGACGCGAACCAGCCATTTTCGAAGTGCCGATTCCTCTTCTCGGGAAAGCCCATCGGTCAGCTTTTGCTCCATACCGTGCACCCGCGCACGGCAGGTCGCCAATAACGACTTGCCTGTCTCACTGAGATCAATCTGCTGGATACGGCCATGGTAACGATGCGGCTCGCGCACGATGGCCCCGGCGCGTTCCAGGTTGGCGACAATGGTGCTGACCGTTTGCGGGGTGAGGAGGGCCAGCCGCGCCAGATCGGCATTGGAAATGCCGGGATAGGCGGCCAGCATGGTGAGTACGGAAAATTGTGGAGGCGTTACCCGCAGGTCGGCGAGCGCTCGTTCCACTCGGTGCCGGTACGCCCCCGCAGCCTGCCGCAGCAGGTAACCCAGATACCCATTTTCCCCGCGTTTGCCCTCTCCCGCTGGAGGGATGAGGGGTTTTGGCGCTGCGTCGTCCATATTGTAAGCACTCTGATATATTGTTAGAGTCCTGATACTATCCGAGTCACCTCATAAGGAACAAGCCATGTCCACAGAGCATGCCCGTATTGGCTACCTCTCCTTCACCAAGACCGCGCCCGAGGTCTACGCCGCACTCCAGTTGATGGGAAAAGCGGTCGATGATTCCGGCCTCGAAAAACCCCTGACGGAACTGATCAAGGTGCGGGTATCGCAAATCAACGGCTGTGCGTTCTGTATTCAGTACCACCTGAACGTCGCCCGTCAAATCGGTGTGGACCCGGTCAAGCTAGATCTGGTCGCGGGTTGGAGGGATGCCGGTATATTTTCTGCACGGGAGCAGGCCGCTTTGGCGTGGGCGGAATGTCTGACGGCGCTCGCGGCCCAAGGGGCACCCGACGCCGTCTATGAGGCACTGCAGTCTCAGTTCACGGAAACAGAAGTGACGTTCCTGACGGTAGCCATCGGCGCCATCAATCACTGGAATCGACTGGGTGTTGGTCTGCGATTTTCGCCGCCGCCCCCGCGCACGGGGGGGCAGATATGATTCCAGTAGAAAACGGCCCGGAGAACAGCGGGAATGTCCCTGCAGCGGTCGAACTACATTATGTCGATCAGGAAGACGATGTCCTGACCTGCTATCCCCTGATGCGGCAACTGCGACCGCACCTGGATTCTGAACAGGAGTTTCTGCGACGTTGGCAGCGCCAGACAAGCCAAGGCTACCGCTTGCTGGCCCTGTGGCACGGCACACAACCCGTGGGTCTTGCCGGATTCCGCGTGCAAGACAATTTGGTGCATGGCCGCTTCGTCTACGTGGATGATCTCGTCATTGATGCGTCCTGCCGCAGTCGGGGGTACGGGAAGATTCTGATCGAGCGACTAAAAGCCGAGGCCATGCTTCTGGGTTGTGCCAAACTGCTGTTGGACGCAGCCATGGGTAATACACTCGGGCATCGTTTTTATTATCGTCAAGGGCTGTTGGCTACCGCTTTACGCTTCAGTGTGACGCTGCCAGATCAAGCACAGTGCCTGCCTTAGAACGAAATCCAGATCAGTTGGGTGATGAAGCGCGCAGCAAATTATCGCTATCCGAACAGCCCTAATGCGCGCAATGCCTCTTTGGCGTGTTGCGGGGATATTTTATACGCCACCTATCCTGTTGACGGCCGCCCATAATAGTTCTATACAGGACTATTTGCCTGCGAACAGTTTGGGGGATAGATGCGTGAAAAAATACTTCGGGAGACGACAAAACAGTCCTCTATGGATCTGCAGGAGAGCGCAGTAAAGGAACCGTTTCTCGCCGTCCTGCGAGAGCTTGCCCAGGCCTATCATGCCTTTTCCGCCTACTCCGCCGCTCACGTCCGGCAACTGGGCCTCACACCAGCGCAGTTTGACGTCATCGCTACCCTGGGCAACACCCAGGGAATGCCCCTCAGCCAGCTTGCCCAAAAAACCTTGATCACCAAGGGAACCCTGACCGGCATCATCGACCGCCTCGAAGAAAAGGGCTTGGTTCGCAGGGAGGTACCAGCCGGCGATCGACGGAGTTTCCGCGCCGTTCTGACCCCCGAAGGCGAGGCCCTTTTTTCCCGAGTATTTCCCACCCATACCGCCTATCTCAGACAGACCTTTGCGGACGTAGATGCGGATGATTTGGAGCAGGTACGCCGCACCCTGCGCGCGTTGCGAGGTCGGTTCCAGGTCGAAACCAAAATATAGTATGCATAAGAACATTTCCTGTGCTATCTATATAGTACGCATTATAACTATACAGATGCGTACCAGATGAGATGCTTGATTATGAAGGCTTTGATTTATAGAGGAGCATTGCCATGTTACAGAACAAGGTTTCCATTGCACTGAGGACCACCATCCTTTCCGTCGCATTGTCCGCGTCACTGGTGTCACTTGCTGACGCCGCGACATACCATCGACTGGATGCCAGCCCGGCGGGCTCGTACCGGGTTGATCCGGACCACTCTCTGGCGTGGTTCACCATCGGCCATGCCGGGGTGGCGGTGGTGGTGGGCCGTTTCGACAAACTGTTCGGCAGCTATACCTTCAATCCCGCGCGTCCTGCGGAGGACAAAGTGGACATCCGCATTCCCGCAGCCAGCATCAATACCAACTTCGCCCTAAGGGATCACGACTTGCGTGGGCCGGACTTTTTCAATGTCCGGGAGTTTCCGAACATCACATTCGTCAGTACGCGCTATCAACCCACGGGTAAAGAGAGCGGACAACTGTATGGGAAACTGACCATTCATGGCGTGACGCGGCCGGTGACCTTCCAGGTGCGGGAAATCGGTGCCGGGCCGGTGCCGGCGTTGCCCAAGCCCTGGGGTGGGTATCTCTCCGGCTATGAGGCCACCACCACCATCCAGCGCAGCGACTTCGGCATGGATGCCTATGCGGGCATGATCGCCAACACAGTGCACCTGCATGTGAACATCGAGGGTGTTCGCACGACCGGCTGAGCGGCCTTTTGGGGTGCCGACCAGCAAGGCCGGCGCCACACAGCAATCCGGCATCTCGCTGACTAAATTCTTAATTAAATTTTGTGGATGCATTGCAAACCGTTGCGCACGGCATTGGTCACCAAGCGATGATCGAAGGTTGCCAGTTGGCCCTCATGGGCGCAGGCCAGCGCCAAGAGGTAGCTATCGGTAATCTGACCAGAAGTGAGCAGGCGCGATGCGTCGATATGGTCGACATCCAACAGGCTGATGTCGTCTGGCCAAAAAACATGGCCAGGTGACGCGCGCAATCCCTGGATCAGCGGTGCCACTGCCGCTGGCGTGCCTGGTGAATTTGGATAGCGCGGATGGCCCACGATGCGCAGTACACCATTCTCTGTTAAGGGACAGGTAGCCCATGCGGGTTGCCCATGGGCTGCAAACCATTCATGGGCCATATCATGCTGAACATGCATGGGGTCGATGAGCGCAATCAGCACGTTTACATCGAGCAAGAAGGTCATTATGGCAATTCGTCGCGCAACTGATTCACTATTTCCAGAGTCGCCGGGAGTGCATCCGGGCGCACCGGCAGCAAGGGAATCCCATTACGTGAATGGCCACCAGAGGTGTTTTGTGGTTGCAGAGCCTGCCGCAAAAGTGCTGAAACAACGGCACCTACAGGCTTATGCTGTCGATCCGCTAGCCCTTTCGCCGCCGCCAGTACGTCATCATCAATCGCCAGTGTGGTGCGCATAGGTCGTTCACCTCATAAGTCATCAGACATCTAGCATCATACATCAAAATTATTGGTCTGGCCATCAAGGAGCGTGGTGACTGTTCAGCCCGAGACCGGCTGAGAGCGATTTCCTTTGCGCTGTTACTGGGTGCTTTTATTTCCTGGCAATTTATTGAGCTTCATACGACATAGCGACTGAGGGGCCGACTTTATCGTCCAAAAGTGGCGAGCATTTGTCCGTGTCCGGGTATAGCATCATTTCAGAGTCCATATTGGGGAGATTTTCATGCTGAACGAAGCGCTTCGATGGCAGTTGGATCGTGTCACTACACCGTTGGGTGTCATGCTGCTGGTCACCGACGCACAAAACATCTTGCGTGCACTGGACTGGGCGGACAGCGAGGCCCGCATGCTGGATCGACTCCGCCTGCTCTACGGCTCCGATGGGGTAACGCTGACATCGGGGACTGCTCCGCAGATGGTTCGCAACGGTCTGGAAGCCTACTGGGCGGGTGATCTCAACGCCGTCTCCGCCATTCCCGTAGAAACCGCAGGCACCGCGTTTCAGCAGGTGGCCTGGGCCTGGTTGCGCAGCATTCCCGCCGGAGAAACCCGCAGCTACCAGGAACAGGCGAGAGGCATGAACCGGGCATCGGCGGTGCGTGCCGTGGGGCGTGCCAACGGCGCGAATCCCATTGGTATTGTCATTCCCTGCCATCGCGTCATCGGCGCCAATGGCACCTTGACCGGGTACGCGGGCGGAATAGAGCGCAAACGCTGGCTGTTACGCCATGAGGGTGGTGATTTTTAGGGTTGCGCCCACAAACGCATGGCCGCATAGGCCCGCCAGGGCCGCCATGCTTCGGCGAGCATCAGCATTTCTGCGGGGTTGGGGCGCCCACTCTCCGTTTCCAGTGCGCGCAGTAGTCCCAGGTCTGAATGGGGGAAGGCGTCCGGATCACGATAGCCGCGCATGGCGATGTAGTGCGCCGTCCACGGGCCGATACCCGGCAGTTCGCAGAGGTTTTTGATGATGCTGTCGAGGGTATGAGCCGAAAAAGCCAGGCGACCCTCTTGCATGGCCACAGCCAGAGCCTGCAGCGCTTTTTCTCTGGCCCGGGTTAGGCCGATAGAGCTCAGGTCGGCGGTCATGACGGCGACGGGTGCCGGGAATATCCTGGAGATTCCCGTGCCATCTGAAAGTCGCGCCATATCCTCTGTGAGCAATTCCCCAAGGGCGGCAACAAGCCGACCCGATAGCGTGGTCGCCGCGGCCACACTAATTTGCTGACCTAATATCGCGCGCACGGTGAGTTCGAACAAATCCCATGCGCCTGGGACACGCAATCCCGGCCTCGCCCTGACGCGTGAAGCCATAAGCGGGTCTATGGAAAGATGCTGGTCGATCCTAATGATTTCCGTATCCAGATCAAACAGGCGGCGCAATCGCGCCACGATGATGCCTATTGGGGGAATTTTCGTTGCGTGTATGGTTGCCAGAAGCTGATCGGCCACCGGATCAGGATGGACTTCGACAAGGCCCTGTACCCCCTCTAGCTGAAAGGCGCGCCAATATTGCCCGGACTGCACGGCCTCCACCCCAGGGATGGCACGGCCTGCCAGAAATTCCAGCAGTGTCGTCCAGTCATAAGGCGGGGTATAGGGCAGCTTCAAGGTGATACCCGCAGCCATATCGCTCTTCGAAGCAGAAGTATGGCGCAGTGTGCCGGGTGCACACCCACAATGGCGCTGCATGACCGCATTGAAACGGCGGACGCTGCCAAACCCTGCAGCAAGTGCGACATCGGTCATGGAAAGTCCGGTTTCTGCAATCAGTTTTTTGGCCAGCAGAATGCGCTGCATCTGCGCAAGAGCCGTCGGCGGGCTGCCGAGCACGCGCCCAAACAGTCGCCGCAAATGTCGTCCGCTAACACCTAATTGCACAGCCACGTCCTCCAAACTAGTGCCATTCCAGGCGCCGTCATCACTCATCTGCTGCAAAGCTCGAGAAACCATCAGGGCGCTGGCCTCTGCGAAAGGTTCGGCCCCTACCAACTCGGGGCGACAACGCAAACAGGCTCGGAAGCCCAACTGCCTGGCTACCGCAGCGCTGGGTACAAAGAGGCAATTTCTCAGCTTGGGGGGGCGTGCGGGGCATACCGGACGGCAATAGATGCCCGTGGATAACACGGCCGTGTAGAACTTGCCGTCAAACCGCGCGTCCTTTGCCAGGACGGCGCGGTAGCACACTTCGCGATTAAGGTCCGATGTATTCATGGTCTCTTTATAAGCTAGGCGGCCGCGGGTGTCTCGTCATTTTCGGACGGCGATATTGAGGAGAGATGCCACGCAAATCAAAACCACACCATCTGTGACCTGATACCGTTTTTCGGGGATGCGCACCCGTTAGGTCTGGCCCATTTACGCAAATTGCCGCTATAATGGTGGCATGTGGCCAAGACCGGAGGAAGCCGTTATGGCGATAGCACTGATCGAACCAGGAACGCCCGCATCGCAAGGGATTCTGCGGCTGCTTGGGCTTCTCCCGGAAGAGGACACTGCCCTGCTTGAACTGACGGAAACGGGGGTTCCTCTTGCGCAGTTGGCGCTGCTAACGGAGCTCGGGTTGATGAAGACCGAAATCCAGGCACTGGTCATCCCGGCGCGGACCATGTCGCATCGCAAAGCGGGTACCGGTCGCCTGAATCGGGAGGAGTCCGACCGGTTCCTGCGCGTCTTGCGCTGTCTGCTGCAGGCGCGACAGACCTTCGGCGACCCGGAAAAGGCCCTGCGCTGGTTGCGCAAACCGAAAACCGGACTGGGTGGCCGCACGCCACTCACGGCGCTGGAAACCGAAATGGGTGCCCGTCTGGTGGAAGAATGGTTGGTCCGTATCGATCAGGGGATGGCCGCCTGACGGTGGTTCTCTGGCGGATCAGTAATCATGCGACGCTGGATGGTCTGGGTGGCATGCGTGCTTCCGGACGTTGGTCCAGTCGCGGCCGTCCGGTAGTCTATTGCGCGCCGGACCCGTCCACGGCACTTCTGGAAACGCTGGTCCATCTCGAAGTCGATGCGGAAGACCTCCCGGACGCGTTCCAATGGTTGCGTGTTTCCGTGCCGGAAGATATCGCGTTAGACCGTGCGGACATCACGCATCTTCCGCAGGATTGGAGTCAACATCCGCATCTCACGCAGGTCTATGGGGACCGCTGGCTCGCCGACGGGGCAGCACCCCTGCTGCGCGTGCCGAGTGTACTGGTGCCCGAGACCTGGAACGTGCTTCTGAACCCTCGGCATCCGGCGGCGACGCGCTGCGCCATTTCTGCCACCTATCGTTATCCTTTGGACACGCGTTTGGCGCAGAGGCCCGGCTGTCCCTCATGACTCGCCCAACGGCACCGCATGGGCCAGAGGCCGCCACTGCAAGTGCTGAAACATCTGCAAATAGCGGCGGGCGGCGTGGTGATCGGTTTTGAGCATGAAGCGCCAGAAGCCGAAAATCCGCGCCAGAGTCATCATCTGCGTGGCGTAATTGCCCCAGGTATAGTGCGCGCTGACCCGCGCCAATGCGCCGTCGGAAATGGTCTCCCAGACACGGATATCGGCGGCAGCCGCTTCCAGGAAGTCCGCCAGCTTTTCTGCCGTTTCCTGCTGGTTATTGGGGTCGATATGAAAGCCGGAAACACCGTCTTCGATGATTTCCAGCGGGCCGCCGAAGCGGGTGGCAAAAACCGGCAGACCCGAGCTCATGGCTTCGATCACCGTCAGCCCGAAGGCTTCAAAGAGCGCGGGCTGGACGAAGCATCCACGGGTATCGCCAATAATCCGGTAGAGTTCCCCCGCCACATTTTTGTCGAGTAAAGTGCCTATCCAGCGCATCTGCCCGTCGAGTTGATGCGCATCCATCATATCGTGCGTCCGCTGGATTTGCGCCCGCTCTTCCTCGTCCTGAGAATTCTGCGGGTCGACATGGCCGCCGACGATAACCAGGTTGGCCAGTTTGCGCAGGCGCTCCGATGCGCCAAAAAGCTCAGCCAGTCCGCTGAGATTTTTGATGTGATCCATGCGCGCCATACTGAAAATGATGGGTTTATCCCGATCTTTTAGTACGCCGCGCCGGTCTGCGGCGGGCGCCTCGCCAAAAAGCAACGCATCAATATCCTCGTGTAGAAAACGCAAACGTGCTGCGCTGGCGGAATAAGGGAAATAATAGTGGGCGTCAGCCCCCGGAGAAACGATATTGAATTTGGTATCGAAGACGTCAATCCCGTTTTCCACCCGATACAGTCCGGGGAGGCTGTAATTCTGATGCCCTTCGTACTGGCCCACTTCGCGGTCATTTCCCGCGATTTCCTGATAGGTGCTGGTGACGATAATATCGGCGGAGTTCATGGCGATGAGGTCCGCAGTGAACTGGCAGGCGAAATGATGGCTGGCATCGTGATCGCGCCAGTAGAGGTCACTATAGAGGTACTTGCTCTTCTCCAACGCGTGAGCAATGTTGCATTGGGTGACATTCAGCCGCGCACTGAGCATGGCGGCCACCAGATTACCATCGGAATAATTGCCGATAATCAGGTCAGGACGACGGCCAAATTCCGCCAGGGTTTCCCGTTCGAGGTCATCGGCATAGCGTTCCAGCCAGGGCCAGACATTGAAGCGCGAGATCCACTGCGGCAGTATTTCGCCATTGGAATAGCGGAAGGGCACGCGGAGGATTTGCACATTGTCGGCGCCCTGGACGGACTCCAGGCGCTGGTCGCAGGTGGTGCCATCGGCATTGGGAATCAGGCGGGTGGCGATCAGAATACGGGGTACAATATCCACCCCCTGACGGGCCAGGCGCTGGCGCATTTCCAGTTCCAGTGCCCGCGCCTGATCGAGAATGTAGACGACCTGCCCGCCGGTATCTGGACGTCCGAGCACCTTGTCCTGCGCGAACCAGCCATGAATGGACACGATCAGTATTTTGGAGATCATGGGGATGCGGTCGATGAATGCCTGCAGACTCTCTGCCGAGGGGGCGTCCAGCAGGTCCATTAGCAAACGCATGGTCTCGCGCACCCGCCCGGCGGTGTCTCCCCAGCCGGGGGCGAAGCCGCGCTGGGTCATCTCCACGGCAAACTCCGTCCACGGCTGGTTCTTGGGGAGCGTCGCCAGATACTGCACGGTCCGGCGTAGTGCTTCAAAATCCGGAGGCTGATCGTGCACCATCAGCGACTGCCCGTTGAGTTTATGCACCGCCAAAAAGTCGAGAATGCTCTGGCGTCCCGCCTTGATGTCGCCGAATAGTTGCCCGGCCAGGCGGCGGTTCATATACATGAGCCCCTGCCCGATGGTGGCCTCATCGTGCAGGCGATGGGAGACTGCGCGGAAATCTTCAAAATCCACGGTAAGTACTGGCTCCTGATCATTTGCGGGGAGCACCTGTCTTTCTTTAAAGGCCAGATAATCACCCGGCGTGAGTGTCTCCAGATTGAGCTGTTCCCGATGTAGGCGCAGATAAGTCCAGCGCCCTGGGCCGGGACGCCAGGCCAGATAAATCCAAGGCTCTGCGAGCACCGCCTCTTGTAGTCTGGAGAAAAATTCCTGCAACACCACCAGCTCTGCATCACTGCCGTAATCTGCGGCAAATTCGCTGATGGCCTTTTGCAAATCGGTATAGAGCAAAAAGGGACGTTGCAAATTGAACAGATGCCGCAACAGCCCGGCAACACAATGGGCATTCTGGCTGATACAGCGACGCAGGTCGTCAGACATGAGCTTGTCCTGGGAAGCGGTAGTGCTGGATGCCTTCGAGAATGCCCCAGGCATGGTAAGCACTGGCGAAATAGATGTGATGTTTATCTCTTAGCCCGTGTAGTTCCGGGCTGTGGTTGCCGACCACAACGCCGCAAATTTCGCCACCCATCATATCGGCGTCATTGCCGGAGTCTCCCGCAGTAAGCACCGCATGCAAGGGCAACCCCCAACGAAAGGCCAGGAAACGGATGGCGTGACCCTTGGAAGCACGAATGGGCAATACATCCAGATAGCGGGTATGGGAAAGCACCACATGGGCGGCGATCTGCTGCTCGTGCAGGCGCTGCTGCAGATCTTTCACCGTCGGCGGGCGTTTTGGGTCCACATAATAGCTTACTTTGAATGCGCTCTGGGTGAGTTTTTCCTGCAGGCGCAGGCCGGGCACCCTGGCCAGTGCCTGCAATACCCCTTCAGGCCACCAGCGATAGTGCAGATGAGCGGCCCAGTCCTGATCCTCGCGCAGCTTACTGCCATAGACGATACGCGTACCCACATCGGTGATGCAGATGTCCGGACGGGGGATCTGGTGTGCCGCCAGTATCTCCATGGTCTGTTTGAGATTCCGGCCGGTGGCCACACCAAAGGCTACCCGGGGATGCTCTCTCAGCCACTCCATCAGCGTGGCGAGCCCCGCCGGGTCGCCAATTAAGGTGTTATCGATGTCGGATATGAGCAGATGATCCGCTGTCGGTAAGGCGCGGCGTACCCCCTGGCGGGCGGCGGATTCGCGCCGCAACTGTTTGCGCTGACGCCGGAGAATACGTTCCACTTCTGCCAGATAACGGCGCGCATGGGCCTCCCAACTATAGACCCGACGCACCCCCAGCAAGCCTGCCCGACTGGCACGCTGCCAGCGTTGGCGATCAAACAATATTTGGCGAAGTGCCGCCTGTAGTTCTGCGATATCCAGGGGCTCTATCAGGATGCCGTTGCGACAGTAGCGAATAATGTCCTGCGGGCCACCATGCCGGGTGGCGACGACCGGCAAACCCGAGGCCGCGGCTTCCAGCAGGGTCAGGCCAAAGGGTTCGGTGAGTGCCGGGTTGACGAAAACACCCTTATAGATGGCCGCATAACGGTAATAGTCGGGAATATCTTCCGGTTCGTGGTGTTTGGGGAGGGCGACGCGCCCGTACAGGTCGTAATCGTCAATGGTATGCAGTACGCTCTGGATCACCCCTTTCGCCCCGTGCGGGAGTTGCCCAAGGCGGTCACGCTGGCCCATGACCAAAACCAGGTTGGCCTGCTCCCGCAAAACCGGGTCGGTGGCATAGGCCTCAAGCAGACGCTGAAAATTTTTACGCTCATCGGGGCGAGCAATGGCCAGAATGGGAGGCTTGCGCGGCGCCTCTAAAAAGCGGCGTAGGCCGGACAGTAGCGGCGAAGAACGCTGCCGCCCAGGCCGGGAAAACCGTTGCAAGTCCACACCCGGCGGCAGGATCCTGAAATGCGTCCGCGCGGCATTCTCGTACAGGCCATACTGCTCGTCCACTTCCTGCCGGGTGCTGGCCAGGACCACGGACGCTTCACTGAGTACGGATTCTTCGGCGGCAATGCGTCGCGGAAAATGAAATTGCCGGTCGATACTTTCCGCTTTACGGCCAGCAGCGATCAGTCTTTCCCGCTTATCCCGCCCCAGGGAATGGCCGGTGTGCATGAGCGGAATACCCAGCAGGCGGGAGAGGCGTACCCCTACATAACCCGCATCGGCATAGTGGCTGTGGATGACATCGGGAATACAGTCTTCACTACGGATAAAATGCAGCGCACCGTCCACAAAGGTATCCAGGTAGTCCCAGAGCCGCTCTTTTTGCAGGTACTTATGTTCTGGCCCCGCAGGCAGACGGATAATCTGCGCACCAGATTCCAATAATTCGCGCGGTTCTCCATAAATGGGATTCGTGCCAGGATCGCTAAAGCGGCGCGTGAGAAGGTCGATCCGGGTGACACGCGGGTCCCGTGCCAACGCCTGCATTTCGTCAAGTACGTAGCCAATTTGGCCGCCGGTATCTGCATCGACCCCGAGCTCCGGAGTACCGCAAATGCGGCCGTGGATACTCAGCATCAGAATATAAAGACCCTGGTGGTCTGACAAATCAGTCCTCCTTGGACCAGCGCGCCATTATGGTCTGATAAAACTCGGGTTGATCCGGGATGGCCCCAGATAACGCACAGATGGCCGCTGCCAATTCCCCTGCCCTCTGCAATCGTCGTGCAATGGCATCGCCGCGAAACAGGCTCCAGAGCCAGCCTGCGGCAAAGGCATCTCCAGCCCCGACGGTGTCCTGGACAACCGTGGAGACCGCTTCCGCCTCGTGAAAACTGGTCCCATCCCCATAAGCGGCACCTGCAGCACCGCAGGTCAGCAAGACGGCTTGCACATCAAAATGCTGAGCCACCATCTGCATCGCTTCCCGCAGGGTCGAGGCTGGAGAGAGTTCGTAAGTACGCATGATCTGCTCCAGTTCCTCCACATTACACTTCAGTATAGACGAACCCTGTATGACTTCGGCCAGCAATTCCGGATTCCACCAGGGATCGCGCAGATTGATATCTACAAAGCGCCACCGGGCACGGGCGCGCAACTGGCGCCAAGTCGCCCGCGATAGCCCGTCTTCCCGCAAGGCAAGGCTACCGTGATAGAGCCAGGGAATGGGGGCGATCACGCTGGAGGGCATTCCAATGGCGTCGTAGGCCTGATGGGGTAGAATCTCGAAGCGGTGCCCCTGGTCGGCGTCTGCCGTCACCCGCACCCGACCGGTGGGAAGCAGTGCGTCCTCTGTCACTGCGTCCGTGGACATCCCCCAGTCTTGCATGTGCTGCAAGATGCGTTGTCCCGAGGCATCCCGCCCTACCCTGCTGACAAAGACGGACGCCACCCCCAGCGCATGGAGGTGTTGCGCAACATTGAAGGGCGCGCCACCGAGTCGTTGCACCGCTCCAAAATCATCGACCAGACATTCGCCGAAAATAATGCCGAGGGGCACGTCTGCATTCATGGTGCAGCCTTCTCATCCGGGCTGGCTTTTTCAACATCGGGCAAGCGACGAATAATGCGCTGGAAAAAGAGATTGTTGGGAATAACCACAATTTTTCCGTCATCCTGGCGCAACTCGGTAAACATGAGATTTTCTTCAATGACCTCACCGGTCAGTGATTCCGGGAATATCTCGATACGTTGCCCCAACTGTAATGGCTGCCAGAACCAGATAAAAAAGCGTGCCGTGATGTTGCTGACCATGGCCCATACGGCCAGCATACCGACACCGATCACCGCCAATAGGCTGACAAAAGTGGTCCAGATGGCAGTGACATCGACACCCCAGACCCGCAGCACGACAACCCAGACAATGAGCCAGAGAAACCAGGTGGTGATTCTCTGGAACATCACGCCATAGCCGCGTGAGAAGGCCCGTCGCCTGCCGAGAAAGTCCATGAGGCGCACAATTACATTGCCATACCAGCGTAATATCAGATAGCTACCCGCCACGATCAGCAGGGAATACGTCAACCGGTGTAATAACCATTCCGGATCCACTGCCAGTCCATGGAAAATCATGCTCATACGCCACTCCCTCCGCTGTTGATTTTTACCATAACGTAGCAAACCCAGAGGGGCAAATCTGTTCCTATACTCTAGGGGTTCCCCCGCACGGATGGAAAGGAAAGCACATCATGGCAGCAGTGAGCAAAGCCCCCGCCCCAACCTGGCGCTATCCGGTCTGGTCCACCGCAAAAAAGGATCTCGTCGGCTCCGCCCTCGGTCCGGCCCGGCTCTGGTTCACCGTCGGCAAGGGCATTGTCACGGAGGTTTTTTATCCGCGTATCGACATTCCCCAAATCCGGGACATGGGCTTGATCATCGCCGATGACAAGGGTTTCTGGCAGGAACTCAAGACCTTGCCCAACCCGACACTGCAGATCGATGACCCGGCCGTCCCTCTGCCCATTGTCACCCATCGTCATGAACGCTTCACCTGCACCCTCCGGATCTGCGCCGATCCGCTCCGGGACGTACTGCTGATGGATTTTCACCTGGAGGGGGACGCCGACCTACGCCCGTATCTGCTCTGTGCTGCGCGCCTGGGCGAAGACGCAGAGCATAATCAGGCATGGGTTGACGAATGGGAGGGGCGGCCCGTGCTCTGGGCCGAGCAGGGGCCCTTCGGCCTGGCCATCTCCTGCCGGAATCCGGAGGGTTTGTCCGGGCTGGAAAATCTTTCCGTGGGCGAGGTGGGCGCCAGCGACCTCTGGCAGGATTTTCACCGCAATGGCCGCATGCTTTGGCAATATCAGGAGGCCGGTCCGGGCGAGGTTTCTCTGTCCGCTCGCCTGCCCCGGCAAGGCACCCTGGCCCTGGGCCTGGGCACCAGCAAGGAGGCGGCCGCCACCCTGGCCTGGTCTTCCCTGGCCGAAAGTTTTGCTTCCGCCGAAGCGGAGTATCGGGGGGCATGGAAGGCCTGGCATGCCCAACAGCCGACCTCTTCCGAACTGAAGCGCAGGCTTCCCGCCTCCGTCCACACCCTCTATACCCGTTCAGCCACCGTGCTCAAGGTCCACGAAGACCGTACCTTTCCCGGCGCCATGGTGGCCAGCCTTTCGATCCCCTGGGGCGAAGCCAGCAACAGCCGGGGTGGATACCATCTGGTCTGGTCACGGGATTTGGTGGAAAGCGCCGGTGCCCTCCTCGCCATAGGCGCTGTTGCGGAAGCGCGCCGGGTGCTGACCTATCTCATCAGCACCCAGCAGGCGGATGGCCACTGGCTGCAAAACCAGTGGCTGGGCGGCAAACCATTCTGGCAAGGGGTGCAACTGGACGAAACCGGCTTCCCCGTCCTTCTTGCGGCCGCCCTCCAGGCGGAGCAGGCACTGGATGGGATTGTCATTAACGACATGCTGCGCCGCGCCCTGGGCTTCATCTTCCGCGAAGGGCCGGCCACCGGCCAGGATCGCTGGGAAGAGGATGGCGGCATCAATCCCTTCACCCTGGCGGTCGCCATTGCCGCGCTGGTCGAAGGTGGCGAACTGCTCGGCGGCAAGGCCCGGGATTGCGCACTGCTACTGGCCGATTACTGGAATGCGCATTTGGAGGACTGGACCTTCGCATCCGGTACGGATCTCGCGCGGAAATACGGCGTCTCCGGCTATTACCTGCGCATCGCCCCCCAGGACGTGCTCTGCCATGCGGGCGCCATGAATGAATGGGTGATGATCAAAAATCGCGCCAACGACCCGCATCTGCCCGCCGAAGAGCAGGTCGCCACCGACTTTCTGCAACTCTGCCGTTATGGCTTGCGCCGCGCTGACGATCCGCACATCCGCGATTCCATCCAGGTGATGGATGCCCTGCTCAAAACCGACACCCCCAGTGGCCCAGCCTGGCACCGTTACAACGGCGACGGTTACGGAGAGCATCCCGACGGTAGTCCCTTCGATGGCAGTGGGCGTGGCCGTGCCTGGCCGCTTTTGGTGGGAGAGCGGGGCCATTTTGCCCTTCTGACCGGCGAGGACGCACTGCCCTACATCGAGACCATGGCTAAAATGACCGGCCTTGGCGGGCTCTTGCCCGAACAGGTCTGGGATAGCGCCGCCATTCCCGACCGCGACCTCTTCCCCGGGCGACCCAGCGGTTCCGCCATGCCCTTGGTCTGGACCCATGGCGAGTTCGTCAAACTTTGTCACAGTTGGCAGCGGGGTTATCCCGTCGATCGCCCCCAGACCACGTGGAAACGCTATCAGGGCAAGGCACCGAAGATCGTATATACGCTCTGGCGTTTTCGCCAACGTCCCCGGCAAATGCCTGTCGGCAACGATCTGCGCTTCCTGCTCTCGGCACCCTTTACGGTGCATTGGGGGTTCAATGGCTGGCAAAACCCCACCGACACTGTGTCGGAAGATTGGGACCTCGGCCATGTAGCCATTTTGCCCACGCAGAAAATGGCGCCTGGTACCACGCTTCAATTCACCTTCTACTGGCGGGATACCGGCCAGTGGCAGGACGAGGACTTCAGCATCACCCTGCAAGGAGAAAACACATGATTGCCATCGATCTCACCGGGCGCCGCGCCCTGGTCACCGGTGCCAGCGGCGGTTTGGGCCAAGCCATCGCCGAAATCCTGGCGGCCGCCGGCGCCCAGGTTGCCGTTCATTACCGCAAGGCGCAGACCGAGGCCGAACAAGTCGTCGCCGCCATTCAGGGCAAAGGCGGCAAAGCGCGGGCATTCCAGGCTGACATTGCCGATCCTGCCGCCGTCGAAAAACTGCTGCAGGAAATCGACAGCGCTTTTGGCGGCCTCGATATTCTCGTAAACAATGCCGGCATGGATGGTCCCCGCGCCGTCGTCGGTGACGACGATCCGCAGGTTTGGGAAAAAATCCTCGCCGTCGATCTCCTGGGTCCCTACTACTGCGCCCGCGCCGCTATTCCGCGCATGGAAAAATGTGCGTGCGGCGTCATCGTCAACATTACCTCGGTACACGAGTTCATCCCCTGGGAGGGCTACAGCGCCTACACCAGCGCCAAGGCGGGGCTCTCCATGTTCACCAAGACCCTCGCCCAGGAAACCGCCGACAAGGGCATACGCGTGGTCGCCATCGCCCCCGGCGCCATCAAGACGCCCATCAACGAAGCCGTCTGGGGCAACCCTGATACGCTCAAAGACCTCGATGACAAAATCGCAATGGAACGCCTTGGCGCGCCGGAAGAAATCGGCCATGTCGTGGCGTTCCTCGCCAGCGATCTCGCCAGCTACATCACCGGCACTACCATCGCCGTCGATGGCGGCATGCTCATCTATCCGGATTTCCGCCATGGCGGCTAGCCTCGATGCCGATGTAATCATCATCGGCAGCGGCGCCGGTGGCGGCACCCTGGCCCGCGCCCTCGCTTCCTCGGGATTGTCCCTCCTCATCCTCGAACGCGGCGACTACCTCCCCCGCGAATGGGGCAACTGGGATCCCCGCACCGTCTTTGCCGAACACCGCTACCACACCCACGAACAGTGGCGCGACGGCGCGGGCCAGCCATTTACCCCCATAACCGGCTACCATGTGGGGGGCAACACCAAGTTCTACGGGGCCGCCGTTTTGCGCCGACGCGTAAAAGACTTCCTGCCTCGCCGCCATCGCGACGGCCTCACCCCCGCTTGGCCTATCGCTTACGCCGATCTCGCGCCCCACTATGACCAGGCCGAGGCCTGGTACTTCACCCACGGTCAGGCCGGTGCCGACCCCCTGGAACCGCCCCGCGGCCCCTTTGCCTTTCCGCCCTTCCGCCATGAACCCATCCTCGCGGCCCTGGAGCAAAAATTGCGGAATATGGGGCTGCACCCCTTTCCCCTCCCCCTCGCCCTCCAGCGCCACGAGGAAGACCCCGCCCATAGCCCCTGCGTGCGTTGCCCCACCTGTGACGGCTTCCCTTGCCTGCTGCACGCCAAAGGCGATGCCGAAGTCTGCGGCGTCACCCCCGCCCTGGCGCACGCCAACGTTCGCCTGCTCACTCGCCATCGTGTCCTGCGCCTGCTGCGCGATACCAACGGCAAGGGCGTGGAAAGTGTGGACACCGATCAGGGCACCTTGCGCGCCCGAGTCATCGTCCTCGCCGCCGGCGCCGTAAACTCTGCCGCCATCCTCCTCGCTTCCGCCGATGCCATCGCACCCCAAGGCCTCGCCAACAGCAGCGACCAGGTCGGGCGCAACTACATGTGCCATCTCAACAGCGCCTGCATGGCGCTCAAAGCCACCCAGGAAAACACCACCGTCTTCCAGAAGACCCTCGCCATCAACGACTTTTACGACGATTCGGGCGACCCCGATTATCCCTATCCCCTCGGCCACATCCAGAATCTCGGCAAGGTCACGCCGGCGCTGCTCCGTGCCCAACAACCCCGGCTCCCCCTCGCCGTCAGTGCCTGGACTGCCAGCCACTCCGTGGATTGGTGGCTCACTACCGAAGACCTGCCCGATGCCGGCAACCGGGTCACCCTCGATAGCGACGGCCATATTCGCCTCGCCTGGCAGCCCAAAAACCGCGAAAGCCACCGGCGCCTCTGTGCCCAATGGCGCAGTATCCTCCACCGGGCCGGCTTCCCCGTGGTCTTCTTTCAGGCCATGGATATCACCGCCACCGCCCATCAGGTGGGAACCTGCCGTTTTGGCGAGGATCCCGCAAACAGCGTCCTGGACCCCTGGTGCAAGGCCCATGACCTCGACAACCTCTACGTCGTCGACGCTTCCTTCATGCCTTCCATCAGCGCGGTCAACCCTTCCCTCACCATCATGGCCAATGCCATCCGCGTCGCCGAACATCTGACCGAGCGCTTTAAAACAGGGAACAGAAGGTGAAACGCGGCACCATCGCCGTCTACACCGCGGGGTTCCTGCAAGGCGCAGCCTTTGTCATGGTTCCTGCCTTGGGCCACATCCTGCATCAGGCGCCTTACGCTTTCAGCAACAGCGCCTATGGATTTTTGTATTTCCCCGAGATCTTCGGCGCCATCCTCAGCGCCCTGGCTGCCGGTGGCATCCACAGCCGTTTCGGTGGCGTCGGCGTTTTTCGCCTAGGGGTGTTGAGCAACGCCGCCGCCATGTTCCTGCTGGTCGCCGCCGCCTTTACGGGTGGCAATCCGGCGTATGGGCTGATCCTCGCCGAGACGCTCTGCCTCGGCATCGGCTTTGGCCTCACCAACGCCGTCATCAACCGCTCTGCCTCTCTCCTCTTTGCCGGGGCCGCCGCGGCGGCGGTGACCATCCTCAATGCCGTCATCGGTGGCGCCACTGCCCTCTCACCCCTGATCCTCGAAGGCTTCCGCAGCCGCATCGGCTGGGCCGGTTGGCCCGGCCTCCTCGCCATGGCCTGGCTGGCCCTCATCCTGCTGCCCACTGCCGCCGATGGGCCGACAGAGTTGGGCGGATTGCGCGCCTGGCGCCGTTCCATGCTGCCTTTTTCTGGCGCTGTCCTGATCTACGCCATCTGCGAAGGCAGCTTCGGGAGCTGGGCCAATGTCCTGGTCAGTGTCAACCGCGGCCTGCCAGCCGCCAGCGGTGCCCTCGCCCTGGCCCTTTTCTGGGGCGGCATGACCGCCGCGCGTTTTGCCTTGGGCTTTATTCCCAACCATTTGCTGCACCGGCGGATCATTTATCTGCTTGCGCCTCTGGGGATCGCCGTATGCTTCCTGCTCATCCCCCATCTCGTCAACACCAGCGCCTTGCTCATGGCCTTCACCGCCGCCGGGGTCGCCTGCGGCATCTACTATCCTTACAGCATGGCCTACGGCATTGCCGCCCACCCCAAGGAAGGCACCCAGATGGCCGGACTCCTGGTCGGGGCACTCATGGTGGGCGAAGGCATCGGCTCCTTCGGGCTCGGCCCCCTGCAGAGTCAGCTCAGCCTCGGTGACATTTATACGCTGTCGGCCCTCTGGGCCATCCCCCTCTTCTATCTCGCCTGGCGCAACAGCCGGCCAGCCCATGCGCAAGGGGGCATGCCCCATGACTGAGCGTGTCCTCATTCTCGGCGGCGGTTTTGCCGGTAACGCCGCCGCCCACGCCCTCCGGGGTCAAGGGCTGGAGGTGACCCTCATCGACCAGTGCAATTATCATCTCTTCCAACCTCTCCTCTACCAGGTGGCTGCCGGAGATCTCCAGGCGGAGGCTATCGCCACCCCGCAAAGGCGCCTCCTGCGCGGCGGCGACCTGCATTTTCGCCTGGGGCGAGTCGTTCGATTGGACCTTCCCCAACGGGCGATCCTTCTCGATGACGGCGATACCGTTCCCTATGATTACCTCTTCATCGCCCTCGGCACGGTCACCAACTTTTTCGGTAATGCCGCCATCGCCAGCCATGCGCTGCAGATCAAGGGCGTGGAGGCGGCCGAGATGCTCCGTTCACGTATCCTCACCGCCCTGGAAGCGGCCAGCCACTGTAGCGATCCCGCCGAACGGCGGCGCTGGCTCAGCTTCGTCATTGCCGGAGGTGGCCCCACCGGGGTCGAATTCTGCGGCGCCTTGCTGGAGCTTCTGCGCGTCTTGCTCCCCCGCGACTACCCGGAATTGCAGCCGGAAGAGGCGCAAGTCACCCTGGTACAGGGCAGTGCAGGCTTGCTTCCCGGCTTTGCCGCGCCTCTGCAAGCCCAAGCCGCCCGCAAGCTGCAAAAACTCGGGGCTCAACTGCGCTTTCACACCCATGTCCGGGATTTTGACGGGAGGACGGTGCAGTGCCAGCCTGACGCGGCGATCCCCACCCGGACCCTCGTCTGGACCGCTGGCGTAACGGCCAACCCCTTGGCGGCCACCGTGCCCGGCGCCAAGGGACCCGGTGGGCGCATCATCGTCGATCCCCACCTACGCCTGCCGGAACACCCCGAGGTCTTCATCCTCGGCGATTTGGCCTGCAGCAGTAATGGTGAATTTTGGCCGCAGGTAGCGCCCTTCGCCCTGCAGAGCGCCCGCCACGCCGCCCTGTTGCTGCAATCCCAACGGCAAGGGCGGGTCCTCCCTCCCCCCTTCGCTTATCAAGACCAGGGCAGTATGGCCGTCCTCGGGCGTTTCGATGGCGTCTGCCAGATCGAGCGCTGGCATCTGCACTGGCATGGCTGGAGCGCATGGCTACTCTGGCTGGGTCTGCACCTCTACCGCATCATCGGCACCCGCAATCGCCTTCTCACCCTCCTCGACTGGGGAACGGATTATCTACGCCACAGCGCCGCCGTAGAAATCATTCGCTCTCCGCCCAACGCTTCCGACCCATGAGCCCATACCCGGCCAGCCTGGCAGTTGGTTAAGTTCTGTCTGATGAATTATCCAGTTCCACCAGCCGACCCATTCCTTCGGACAATAAGGCGGTATTTTACGGGTTTAATTCTAGCGATTCCGCATAAAATCAGCCGTGCGCTGAAAGGCACCCTGCAGGTGGGCATAGAGTTCAGGCTCCATCTCTACCTCGTGCATGGCACGACGCATACAGACCATCCACTGATCCCGCGCCTGATCGTCCACCGGGAAAGAAGCATGCCGTGCCCGTAAGCGGGGATGCCCGAAACGCTGCACGTACAGATCAGGCCCGCCCAGCCAGCCCGACAGAAACAAAAAGAGCTTCTCCCTGGACTCGGAAAGATCTTTCGGGTGGATATCCCGCAGCGGAGTTTGCCACTGCGCTTCGCTATCCATCAGGTCATAAAATCGGTTGACCAGATTGCGAACAGCTTCCTCACCACCAAGACGGGCGTAAGGCGTACTTTCAGGGTCAAGCATCAATGGTCTTGCTCCAAATAGGTGTATAGAGGCCACTATGTTTATGATGCATGCGACGCGGGCATGGCCTTTTTGCGCTCTATTCATGTCTGCGCTACAGTCAATCCGATACAACCTGCCCCGCAAGAGTACCTTCTTTGGACGTTATCCGGCAATGTCCCGCTACCGTCCACCGCATACAGGAAAACTTCATGCCCCTTGCACCGACAGCCGCATTCATCGACGGGTGCTGGACAGACCTCAGGACGCGATTTGTGGTACGGAGCCCGGTCAATCAACAGATACTCGCCGAGGTGTCCGATTGCGGAACTCGGGAGGCGGAAACAGCGGTGCAGGCGGCAACGGTCGCTTTTGCAACCTGGCGCCAGACTACCGTCTACCAGCGCGCGGCCATCCTCAGCCGTTGGGCGGATCACATCCAGGTTCACGCAGAAGACCTCGCACGTCTCATCACCTGGGAGATGGGCAAACCCATACGGCAGAGTCGTGCGGAAATCAAAACCGCGGTCGCCCTGGCGCGCTGGTACGCCGAAGAATGCAAACGCATCACCGGCGAAAGTATCCCTTCCCAGTTTCCAGACAAGCGCTTACAGATCTGGAAAGTGCCGGTTGGTCCGGTATACGCCATTACGCCGTGGAACAGTCCGGTCTCCATGGTCGTTCGCAAGATAGCGCCGGCTCTGGCAGCTGGCTGTACAGTCATCCTCAAGCCCGATGAGCAAACGCCGCTCTCCGCATTAAAACTTGCCGAGCTCTGGGCGGAGGCGGAGGGGCCCGCTGGCACCCTGCAGGTGCTCCCCAGCTCTGATCCTGCACCTCTGGCGGAGCGACTGATGGCGGACCCGCGCATAGCCAAGTTGAGTTTTACCGGCTCTACGGCGGTCGGGCAGAAGCTTTATGCGCAGGGATCGCCGACCATCAAACGGCTTGCTCTGGAATTGGGCGGGCATGCTCCTGTGCTGATTTTTGCCGATGCGGATATCGATGCGGCGGTGGCCATGACCATTATTCCACGAAGAAAGCTTCAGTCCCCTGCTGCCCATACAGGGGTTTCGCGGCGAAGCGGAAGCTATCGCCCGCGCCAATGACACTCCCTATGGCCTGGCCGCTTATCTCTGGACCCGCGATCTCGGACGCGCATACCGCGTCGCGGAGGCGCTGCAATGCGGTATCGTCGGCGTCAATGATGGCTCTCCCGCCACCCCGCAGGCGCCCTTCGGCGGCAGCAAGCTTTCCGGACTGGGCGCCGAGGGCGGCAAATGGGGCTTGGAAGAATTTTTACAGTTGCGCCATGTTTCCATCCAGTTGTCATGACCATCGTCTATATCCTGGCCGTCCTCCCGCCTTGCGCAGCAGCCGTAAATCATAGCGGCCATCGCGCACCGCTTCCGCCATATGGGCTATGGTTTGCTCGTCCAGCACCTTATTTTTTATGGGCGACCAGACGTGATGCGCAGGGCACTAAAGCCTGAAGTGCGTAGTCACAGGTTTTGCTCCACAACGTGGCCTGTCCCCTGCTTATCCCGCCTTGGCTACGGCGGCCTCGCCTAACAAGACGCCAGAGGGCATCTGGAGCACCTGAATCCCCTGCTCGCGAACAAAACGCGTTTCGTTCCGGGTCAGCGGTGCCTCTATCAGTGCCCAATGACGATCCGATGAACGCTTCATGATCTGGCGGGCGAAATTGCGCTGCAACTGGTCATTGAAACGGCATCCGACAAAAAGAAAATGGCGCCCCGTGCGGATTTGTTGGACTATCTCCGGGATAGGCGTCTGAATGTCGATTTCCGTCAGCACTTCGACAAAATCCGTATCAGAAACGAGGTAATTATTGGCCGGACTTTGTGAGCCCCAAGGCTCATACAGTATCGTGTCCCATTGGGCAGCCACTGCGGCTTCGACCGACTGGCCCTCGGCATCCATATATCCCGTCCAGTGGCCAAAATGCTCGGTCTGACTGAGCCCCTGGATACGTCCCCAGCGTGTACCCTGTTCGGCCAAGGCCTTGGCCATACCATTGTCGTACCAGAGGTGGACGATCAACGGGAGTTTTCGGGCAGCCAGTTCGCGCTGCAAAGGATGGATTGGCGGATCCTCGGCAAAGGTCTTGTCCATCATGCCCACGAGGGTCATGCGGTGCTTGAAGTTCTCGATATACTGCGCGGCCCCGGTGAGGTTGCGCCGGACCTTGTGAGGCACCGTCACCTGGCCGCTGAGCACTTCCGCCAATGCCGACAACCCGCTGGGCAGGGTGGCTCCGGCCTCCGGCAACAGGCCGGGACCGAGATACGGAATGATGCGCCCTTCCGCAAGGCCGCTGAAGATTTCCGAAAGATCCTTGTCCATAGTCATGCTTCCTTATGTAGCGAGGGAAAGAATCGCAGCCTTGATCTGTTCGATGGCCGCTGGTTCGAGGCGAAAAATGCCCCTTCCCCCGGAGAGAGATTCATAACCATTGGCAGAGTGTCTGCTCAGCGCATTGAACCAGTCCTGAGGACTGGTCCCGCTGGGACACTCGCCAATTTCCCGCACACTGCCATCGTTGGCAAAACGTGCATGAATGATGACGAGCGACTGTTCCATCACATCCTCCTTATAGGCCAGAAGAAAATCCCAAAAGCTCGATGACGACGTCTTCTTCATCGATCATGGCCTGACAGGCCAGACGGGATTTGCTGCCGACGCCAACGATGGTATCCAGGCGTTCATTTTCCAGACGCTGGATTTTCGACACGCTTTTCCGCCCTTCCTGGACGAAAATATGGCAGCTATCGCATTCGCCTTTGCCTTCGCACTTCAGGACCATGGGTTCACCGGCAGCGATCACCGCGGCGGCGAGACTGGCCCCCACGGGCATCTCAACGGTTTTACCACTGGGTTTGATGGTGATAATGGGCATTCAATCTTCTCCTCTATTAAAATGAACGTAAAAACAACACACTAATAAATGGCGGCACCAGCACCCACATTGACGGATGCATCCTTCAATGTTTCGATGATAAAGGCGATTTCCTCTTCTCCCAGGCGCGGGTGAAAAGGCAGGATCAGGGTGCGGTCGGACACCCGCACGGCGGTCGGGCAGTGACCGCCGCCGCGCTCGCGATAATAGGATTGCGTATGCATGGGCAGGCAGTAAGAGGCCGCCTCGATACCCTGGGCGCGGAGATCGGTGACGATGGCATCCCGACTGCTGCGGCTGAACCGGGTACCGAGGTGTACTTCGTACGCAAACCAATGTACCGCGGTGGCATCCGGCCCATGGTAGGGATCCTTGATACCTTCAAAGGACTTCATGTACTCAAAGTAAAGCGTTTCCACCTGCTGTCGGCGTTGCAAAATGCCGTCCAGACGGGCGAGCTGGACCAGCCCTATGGCGGCCTGAATATCGCTCATTTCTGCCTGCAGGGGTGGACGGGTAGGCGCCACCACCGAGCCCCGCTCACTGATGCCCCGCGCGCGGTATTGGCGCAGACGGCTGACGGTTTCGGTATCGTCCGTGACGATCATGGCACCTTCACCGCAGACCAGGGCAGAGGGCTGGGCAAAGGCAAAAATAGCGCTGTCCCCGAAGCTGCCGACCAGCTTGTCCTGATAGCGGGAGCCGATGGCCTCCGTCGAATCTTCCAGCAGAATCAGACCGTTTTCGTTGGCCATCGTGCGCAGCTCCTGCCAGAAGGCAGGATGCCCCTTGGTATTGCCGGCGAGAATCGCCCGGGTTTTCTCCGTGATCAGGGTCTCAGCCCCTTTGGGGGAGATCGTGCCGGAGTAGTAATCGATATCCGCGAACACCGGCTGAACCCCGTACCACGCCAGGGCATGCCCGATCTGCCACCAGCTATAGGGCGAGAGGATGACTTCGTCGCCCGCCCTGAGTTCGTAGGCGCGCAGGCAGAGCATCAGGGCCAGAGTCGGACTGGCGACGGCGACGGCGTAGCGCCGCCCGTGATAGGCAGCAAAGGCCGCTTCGAAGGCCTCCACTTGTTCCCCGGCGCTGATGCGAGTGGAACGCAACACCGCCTCTACGGCCTCCAGTTCGCCGGGGCTGATGTCCGGGTCCGAGAGCGGAATTTCGACCGCAGTCATGTCGTACCCCGGTGCATGGCGAGCAGCAGGCCCGTCGCCGCCTGGGAATCGGATGTGACCTTCCAGCAGTGGTCGCGGGTATCGAGCAGATGCAGGTCAAAATATTCACCGGCACGGAAAGGCTCGTCGCTGACATCACCGGCAGGACATTGGGTAATGGGCAGTCCGGGGAAGCGGGTACGCAAAACAGGCAGGATGCCTTCACCAGACCGGCAGGCATTCCGGCCCAGATCAACAAGCACCGCGAGATCTTCGTCAGTGAATTCCATCCTCTCAGCCCTCCAGGCGACGCGCTTCTACGGTAATAGGCAGGCGGGTATCACTGGGCATCTCCGGCAATTCCAGGCGCCAGCCGTTAGCCAGCGTCACCATTCCGCCCCACAGTTCCGGCTTCTGACACTCGGTAATGGGTTCTTCAAGGTCCTTCTTGGGCACATACGCCGTCAGCTCACCGGCCGCATTTTTACGAATCATCACCTTCATGGGGTTATTCCTTGTTTAGTGTGCACAAGAAATCGGGGCACCGGCCGTCATCGGCGGCATGTCCATTATGCCCAGCAGGATGCCTGGTAATACGCGGAGCAGCCGCTCCACATCCTCCGATCGGTTCAGGCGTCCAAAGGAGAAACGCAGTGAGGACAGCACCGCCGTTTTAGAAAAGCCCATAGCCGTGAGCACATGGGAAGGTTCCTGCCCGCCAGCAGCACAGGCCGCACCGGCTGCAGCCGTAATGCCTTCCTGTTCCAGGCGATAGAGTAATTCTTCACCGTCAAGAGCGATAAACCCGACATTACTGGTATTGGGTAAACGCTCGGCTTCCTGTCCGTGGATACGCGCACAGGGCATGAAAGCCAACAGACCTTGTTCAAAATGATCACGCAGTCCCCGCAAGTAACGCGCCTCGTGTTCAATATTGGTGAGCAGGCGGGCAGCGGCCGCAAAACCGGCGATGGCGGGAACATTCTCAGTACCGCCCCGCCGTCCCCGTTCCTGATGACCATGAAACAAGGGTGGTAAGGCAATGCCTTTGCGAACGAACAATGCCCCCACGCCCTTAGGGCCATGAATCTTATGTGCCGAGCAGGACAAAAAATCCACACCGGAAGCGGCTGCATTCACCGACAGCTTGCCAAGCGCCTGGGTCGCATCCGTATGAAAAAATGCCCCCGCGTCATGCGCAATGGCAGCCGCTTCAACAACAGGAAAGAGCACACCCGTTTCATTGTTCGCCCACATGAGGGAAACCAAGGCGGTATCCGGACGCAAGGCAGCGCGCAAGTCGTGCAGGTCCAGCCGTCCCTCTTCATCCACCGGCAGGTAACTCACCTCTATCCCGAGGCGTTCCAGATGCTGGCACATGAGCAATACCGAAGGATGTTCCACCTGGCTGGTGATGAGGTGGCGTTTGCCTTTCGTCAGGGAGAGCGCGCCCAGGATCGCCGTATGATTGCTCTCCGTCGCGCCACTGGTAAAAATCAGCTCCGCGGGTGAGGAGCCCAACAATTTGGCTACCGCAACCCGCGCCTCACCCAACGCTTTCTTGACGCTTACGCCCGCTTCGGAGGCGCTGGACGGATTGGCATACTCCGTGGACAAATAGGGCAACATGGCGTCCAGTGCCGCCGGTGCCAAGGCCGTTGTCGCATTATTATCGAGATAAATGCTGCGCGTTATGCTCATGGCTTCGGCTCTCCGAGGGGTAATATTTCCTCTTCCAGGCAACCCACCACCATGCCGTTGGCAAACTCCACGAGGTAGAGGGGCGTGTTGCTCTCCTCATGATGTCCTACCCGCACGATTTCTCCCGGACTGTCCTTGGCCACCAGCAAGGCCCCTTCGGCCTTCCCCGGATAAGTCCCGTCATTAAAAATATCATCGCCAGCCAATACCTTGAGGCCCCAATCAAATCGGGGAGGACGCAGATCCATCATGAGATTTTCTCCTCCTGACTCGGATTGTATTCGATCAGTTCCAGTTCACGGCCCTTCATACCTACCAGATGACCACGTTCATAAAAATCCACGCCATAAATATAAAATTGTTGCAAATAGGTCCCGATACTGATGATAAAACCGACATCGCCTTTTGTTACAATCACCTCGCCGATTTCGGCGCCGGTGAATGTCCCGTCATTTTTCACATGCTTGCGGGAACGGACTTTATCTCCATAATTGAACTCGGGTTCCGCGCCCAACTCCACCGTTGCGCTGTCTCTGCTCATTCCGGCCATATTCCACCCTCCCCTGGCAATCGTTGTTTGGAAAGTGTATCGCCTTTCCCCAAGCGTTCCGCGGCGCAACGACGCACCTCATAATCCTCATCCGCCAACAGGCTGATTACCGCTTCCTGGCTCCCGCGCGCCGCTACCTCGTAGCGGATACGCCAATCCGCATCGTCAACCAGCGTGGAAAGGATCGACACCGGTACACGTTCAATGGCGTCCAGACGGACCCCGGGATCATCGTCCTGCAGCATTTTGACCAGAGCATCCACGCCGATGCGTTTGGCCACAACCCGCCGGACCTCCACATCGGAATCATGCATCATGAGCGGCAACAGGCCTTTGGGCAGACGACGTACTACCTCCAGGCGTACGTAATAATCCGCATCGTGCATCATGGCCGACAGGTTACGGTCATCCAGCCGCGCGGCAACCCGGATACGCACTTCCCGATGCGGATCGTGGATCATCCGCAGCAGATAGCGTTGCGGGAGCCTTTGTGCTACCGCCCAGCGCACGGTTTCGTCGGGATCGTTCATCAGTGCGGGCAGATGAAAAATATCTGCATAACGTGCGGCGCAAGCCCGCACCTCAAAGTAGCCGTGTTGCAGATAATCCTTGGCGATCTGCGGATTCCAGCGGAAAAAGCGATCCACCCTTTTGGCGTAACGATCATGCATACAGGCATGTAACGGTTCGCACTTCAGCTCTGGAATCCCGCGCTCAGGGCAGGCTTCACAGGAGACGGCACCGCCCTGCCAGTCAATGGCCTCGTCCGGATCACTCATCGTCGTCTTCCTCTTTTTTTTGCAGGACTTCCAGCAGCGCCCGGGCCTGTATTTTATCCGTCGGGTCCAGTTCGATGAGTTTGTCCATGATTTTGCTGCCCATAGCCAGGTGACCCAGACGCAAATGCAGGTAACCATAGGCTTTCAGCACGAACATATAAAAGCGTGCCCGCGGAGCATCAAAACTGCCAAAATCCGCCTGCCGCTCCCTTACCTCGCGCCAGTCCGGATCAATACCCAATTCTGCGGCGCTGCGCTGCAGACAGATGCGGGCCGTAGCCAGCGCCTCGCTCAGTCGGCCTTTATAGAAATAAAATTTGTATAAACCCAGGTAAACGACCATGTGTTCGGGCGCGATGGCGATGGCATCCATCAGATGATCCTCAGCGCGCACATCGTCCGCATAAGAGCGCGCCGCGAGATGCAGATGGCGTTCCGCTGCCTCCGGTAGGAGGCCTTCATAATAACGGCGGTTCAACCATTCATCGTCCCAGATATTACTCATGCGGCACCCCTATGCTTCACGGGGTTGAGCAGAGCCGCTTCGCACTCCTCACAGCAGACATAACTGCTGTAAGCACGTGCGAGATGACGCTGCTCCCTGGCTGGTATGCGGGTAAATATCTCCGCACCGCGGAAATCGATATCGTCGAGATGCCGGGGGAGTGCTGCCGTATTCGCTGCACAACGATGGATAGTCGTATTCGTATGATGAACGATCCAGGTTTCCATGTTTTCCTCCCTCCAATCTCACCATTTCCGGGACCCGGCTTTATTCCTTGGGTGTAAATGACGTTCCGCAACCACAACTGGCCGCCGCATTGGGATTGGTAAAGACCAGCCCAGTATTCATCAGGCTGTCCTCGCAATCGACGACGACGCCGTTGAGAAAAGGGACACTCTTCTGTTCCAGCAGCACCGGAATGCCATTACTGGTGATGGCCACATCGCCGGGCTCCGCCGCGTCGACAATGCGAAAATCGTAAGAGAGGCCGGAGCACCCGCCTGGCTTTACCGCAAGGCGGAAAGCACTGGAAGCATTTCCACCGCCAAAGGTGATCATCCGCTGGATAAAGCGTTCCGCTTTAGGCGTAAAGGTGAGTTCCATGACAGACTCCTAAGCGACGTAACGGGGATAGTTGTTGTCAATGATGCAGGTGTCATCCACCGGACATACCGCCACACACTGAGGTTCATCGAAATAGTTTATGCATTCCGTACACTTGGCCGGATCGATCACAAAGGTGCCATTCTTTTCGGAAATGGCCATATTCGGGCATTCCGGTTCACAGGCCGAACAACTGGTGCATTGGGAACCGACGATTTTAAAAGCCATGATGTTTCTCCTTTTCACAAAAATGGGGGAGGAGATCTCCCCCGATAACCTTACGCAGCTATGTACGCCCCTTGCCGGATCTCCGCATCCCCGCGCTGGCTATGGACAATGGCCCCGCTACGGATGTTATCGAGATAATCCCGATAGTAGGCAATGACCGACTGCTCGATATATTCAAAAGCGTAACGATCCACCGCATCGATTCCGGCCGCCTGCAGAGAGGCTTTCGGACAGCCACCGATCTTGGCCACAAAAACTGCCGTACAATCGTTGATCGCGCGGATGATGGTGGTTTCCAGGGCTTCCTCTTCGCCATAACCGCCCTGGCAATAGAGGTCCACGCGACGGTGGCCGACAAACTTCGCCCCGGACGCACTCGCCTCATAAATCTGAAACTCGGTGGCATGACCGAAGTGCTCATTGACCCGCCCGCTGCCTTTCGTCGCTACCGCGATGAGAATTTTGACATCGGATTGCTCGCCGGCCAGGGTTTCCAGTTCCGCCCGCTTGGCGTCCGCCGTCGCCTGACGTTCCTGCTCCACCAGCGATTGATAGGCCTTGCGCGATTCGAGATCATATTCCACATCCATCGCCATTACGGCTTCGGTCGTGAATTCTGCTGAACGATCTTCGCCCAGCAGACCCACCGCGTCCGCCCGGCATTGCCGACAGTGGCGCATCATGTTCATTTCACCTTCGCAACTGTCCTGCAGGGCTTTGAGTTCCTGCGCGGTCGGGCCACGCTGGCCGTTCAAACCGAAAACCGTGCCATGTTCAGGCGCAGAAATCAGGGGCATGATGTTGTGAAGGAAGGCTCCGCGACTCTTGACTGCCCGGTTGACTTCCACCAGATGGTGATCATTGATGCCCGGGATCATGACCGAATTCACCTTACAGAGAATGCCGCGCTCGGTCAGCATTTCCAGTCCCTGCATTTGCCGGTCGGTGAGTATCTGCGCCGCTTCACGCCCCTTGTACCGCTTGTTTTGGTAATAAATCCAGGGATAGATCTGTGCGCCTACATCCGCATCCACCATATTGATGGTGATGGTAACGTGATCCACATTAAAACCGGCAATGGTATCCACATGGTCAGGGAGTGCCAGGCCATTGGTTGACAGGCAGAGCTTGATATCCGGCGCTGTTTTCGAGATCAGTTCAAAGGTCTTGAAAGTTTTCTCGGGGTTGGCCAGGGGATCACCCGGACCGGCGATACCCAACACGGTCATTTGCGGAATGGTGGAAGCCACGGCCAGCACCTTTTTTGCCGCTTGCTCCGGCGTCAGTTTTTCACTGACGACACCCGGCCGACTTTCGTTGGCGCAGTCATATTTGCGGTTACAGTAATTGCATTGGATATTGCAGGCGGGCGCCACCGCAACGTGCATACGGGCGTAATGATGATGCGCTTCTTCGCTATAGCAGGGGTGATTCTTGACCTTTTCCCATATCTCCGGTGCCAGATCTCCCTGCCCCGCTCCGGTGCCACAACTGGCCTTGCCGGAACCGCCGCTCGTACCACAACCTTGGTGTTCTGCCTTTTGCTGCATAATCTCATCCAGATCCACCCCGTTATTGGGTGTGGCAATACTGGAAAGGGAAATTATTTGGGATGCCATGGGCGTAATCCTCCATACGGATCTTCAGTGAACGATGGAAAACCGCGCGCCTCATGGATGTATCGGCTTGCTCCTAAGAAGCTGACGCTTGCATTACCTTTAGCAAAAGTGATGCCAGCATATGCTGCCTTTGTTTTTCAAAATGTTAGACTAAACCATCCGGTGCTTTGTCGGTAACATTACGCGCGTTTCCCGCACTGCGGCAAAAATTGTCGAAAACCGGACAAATGGGGAGGGGTGAAAATAGCAGGCGAGCACGAAAGGCGGTGGGCACAGTGAGGGTGAGTGGGGCGTTCGCCGCCCCCGGTTGAGCGTTTCTGGTTTAGAGTTTTTTAACTTCTACGCCATGTTTATTGAGAGCATAACCGAGTTTGCGGGTAGTCGTCCCCAACAAACGAGCGGCTTTGGCCTGTACCCAGCCACAGCGGTCCATGGCCTGGATCAGGCGATCCCTTTCCGACAAAGGTGCAGCACTCGCCTCACTGTTTGCGACCAAGGCATCCACCACTTGCTCCGCAGATTCGGGCATTACCGGGAGCGGTATACTACTTCTGCCTGACACCTTCATGGTGACGATGGGATGGCTTCCTTCCAGCGGTCGCAGCGCCATGGAGAGACACTGATTGCGCTGGCAGGGCACGTCGAGATTGCGAATGATATCGCCGCGCATCATGGTGGCGGTGCGTTCGACGCAGTTTTCCAGTTCCCGCACGTTACCCGGCCAATAGCAGGACACCATGGTTTGCAAAGCTTCCGGGGTGAGGGTCAGTTTGCGCTGATTCTCGGCGTTGTAACGGGCGAGGAAATGTTCGATCAAGGCGGGGATATCCTCACGACGTTCCCGCAGTGGAGGCAGGAAGATACTGACGACATTGATCCGGTAGTAGAGATCGGCGCGGAACTCGCCCTTGCTCACCGCCTCTTCGAGATTGCGATTGGTGGCAGTGATAATGCGCACATTGACTCGCCGGGTCTGGCTGCCGCCCACCCGCTCGAATTCACGCTCCTGTAACACCCGTAAGAGCTTGGCCTGAAAAGCCGGAGAGATATCGCCGATCTCATCGAGAAACAGCGTGCCGCCATCTGCCACTTCAAAGCGCCCTTTGCGCTCTTGGGTGGCGCCGGTAAACGCACCGCGCTCATGTCCAAAGAGCTCTGATTCGAGAATACTTTCGGGGAGCGCCGCGCAATTGAGCGAAACAAAGGCTTTGTCGCGACGGGGGCTGAGATAGTGAATGGCACGGGCGATAACTTCCTTGCCGGTGCCCGACTCACCGCGCAGCAACACGGTCGCCTTGCCCGGCGCCGCCTGGTGCACGTCAGAAAACACCGCCTGCATGGCGCGGCTGTTGCCAATGACATTTTTAATGCTGTAGCGTTTCTGTAACTCCTTCTGCAGACGATGTTTTTCCTGCAAAAGACGGTTTCGTTCCGCCGAAATACCCTGATGCAGATTAACGGTCTGTCCTACCAGATTGGCGATCATCTGCAACAAGCGGACATCGGAACGGAAACTCACGCCCTTGTGTCGCTCACTGCGATAGATGGCGAGCACGCCGATACACTCATACCCCACCTTAATCGGCACCCCTACAAAGGCATGCAAGCGCTGACTGATCTCCGGTTCAAAGGCGCGATGCAGAAAAGCCGGTTCCTGCGAGACATCAGGAATCACTATCGGCATGCCGGCACGCATGATCTTGCCTATCATCCCCTCCCCTAACCGATAACGCCCCCGTTCTATTTCCGCAACAGACAACCCTGTGGCAGCGATTACCCCCACCACTTCCTCGTTCATACGCAACACAATCATGGACGGTGAGATATGCAGATGACTTTCCAGCGTCTTCAGCACATCATTTAGGGTGTGTTCAAGATCCATGGAGGAGCTGAGCACCTTACTCACCTCATAGATGGTCGTCAGCTCCTGAAAATGATTTGGTGTTACACGATCTTTCATGAGAGTGTCCTCTTCTCTACAGCGCTCAGGAGGCGTTGGCGTGGGATGAGGCGGCTGGAGTTTTGCTGAGACTGCTGGCCCGTCTGACGCTTGGGCAAGGCACCGAGCGTCGACAATTGTCTGGAATGGCGCCAACATCCCCAGTGTACACATCAAGAGATATGGACGTCCACAGGCGTAATTGATCCTCAGAAAAACCAGCGATTTTGGCGCCTCCCGCTTCCATGAGCGGGCGACGGATAAGGAGGGGGTCCAACAGCATTGCGGCGAGTGCCCCGGCTTCCGTAAACACCTCCGGAACGATCTCTCCCGACTTTACCCGCGGCGAAGCCGGGTTGAACCACTCTGCCACGGGTCGATCTGCAAAATAGGGGCGCAGGGTTTCCGCCGTCCAGGCGGTTTTCAATAAGTCATGCACCTCCAGCACACAGCCGGCGGACGTCAACAGCGCTTTCTGCCGCGCATTATTGGCACAGCCTGATTTTTCGTAAAATAAGACACGCAGCGGCATGCTGGCCGGCAACTGCTCATGATCTGTTCGCTCACCCCGGGTCAGAAGCTGATCCACCTGCCCCGCGATTTCTTTCTGAACTGCGGGATCCAGACGCTGCAACCAGGCACCGGGAAGCCCGTAAGTCCCGTACAGGCCTCCTGCCAGCATTCCTGCGATAGCGCCCGTGGTGTCCGCATCCCCGCCCTGATTTACCACCGTAATCAGGCAGTCTTTAAAATTATCGGTATGAAGCAGCGCATATAGGACGGCACGTACCGTATCCACAATATAGGGCGTAGGCGCCTGGGGAATTTCTTTGAAATCGAATTCCGAGTACCGTGTAACCAGTGCATCCGCCAGGCGCCGCACGGATGAAACACCGTCACCGCGCAACGCGCAGCGTAACATCTCCCCCAGCGTCAGGGTGGCGATATCCGACAGCGGGTGATGGTGGGTCAGATGCGCCTGTTCTACACTGATCTGCCGGAAGGCCGCGGGGGCGTTCAGGGTGGCCAGCACCACGGGGAGATTGCGCACGCACGCACCATTGCCGGCATCCCATTCCGCCGGTTCGGCGGCGGTACTGCCGTTGAGCATAAAGCGCCGGATTCCCCGGCGGCAGGTATTGCCCACATCCACGGGATGGCCGCGCAACCACTGCACCATCCCCTCGCCAAAGCGGGTAATGGACCATTGTTCATCGGCAAGGATGCTCCGCCCCAACACCAGACACATCTGGGTATCGTCGGTCACCTGTCCGGGGCGTAAATGCAGCCAGCCGCCACCGGTCATATCGCGGTGGACGCCATATGCCTCCCGGATTTCCGGGGGACTCATGAACTCCACCGTCGCGCCCAGGGCATCCCCGACCGCCAATCCCAGGTAGGCGCCTAATGCCCTCTCCCGCAAGTCATAGCCCATTTCTCGTCCTCAGTAATAGTGCATGTGTGCCGCGTATTCACCGCCGATCACCAGATACTCACTCTCCGCCTGGAGTGCGCGACATGGCAGCAAGCCCTTGAAGAAGAGCAGTTTTACCAAAGGTACTTCCACCTCCAGTATGCAATCGCCGAATGCGCTGGCCACGTCCCGGTCGCTGCTGAAGGATACTAGGTTGTTCAGCCGGATCACCCCCTGCCGCGCTCCGGCTTTCCAGAGAATAGGATGTTCCGCAAAATCATTGGTTCCCCGGAACAAGCGCAAGTGCCGTTGTCCAGATGCCAGAAAACGCCGCGCCGACCATTGTGCGAATTCAAACAACAGGTCAAGCTGCAACCAGATCGCATTATTATCAAATCGCCCTGACATTTTGTCGGTCATATACTGAATCCAGGCGGCATCACCCACACGACCGATCAGCTGTCGGTGAAAATTCGGGGCGATCCCGAACCGGCTCTCCACCCAGCCCTTCATAACCGCACCTTCCGGCGAATTGCTGTCATATCCCCAACCCTTGAGCAGGCGTAAATAGCTGGCCCTGAAGCGTCGGCCCTTCGTCCGGTCATGCCCGCCAGCAAAAATCTCTTCCATGTACGCCTGGAAGATCTGTCCCGCCTCGCACTGTTCCCGTACCAGAGACAATCTCTGGAAAAGCGCAGGGTGCCCATCGCGCACCCCGGCGATATGTAGCGGCACCGGGAACGCATGAAATTCAGCACTGATCAACAGCCCGGACGGAATTCCGGTCAGATTGCTACCGAGATTGACAGACGGCGCACGGGCCGGACGCTGCTCCTCCGGTGGGTTCGCTGTTGACAAAAAGCGTTCTTGCGGCGACTAATTCTGCAACACGGCAGCCACCTTGGCGCGGACATCTTCGAGCCGCAGGGGCTTATGGAGGAACACGAATCCTTTACTGAGGACGGGCTGGCTCAGAGCGGAACGCGCCTCCCCCACCACGAGCATCAGTCGTGCCTTGGGAAATTGTTCGCTCACCATCTCCACGGTCAACCCGCCTTCGTCCAGCAGCGCCTCGCCGAGAATGATCAGGTCCGGCGGCCAATTCTGAGCCTTGGCGACAGCCGCCTGGAGACTGGCGATTTCGTGGGTTTCATATTCATCATGAAGCATGAATTGCACTGCCATGCGCCCGATTTCATCCGTATCCAGCACAAAAATGCGCCGATTACCCACCGCGAGATTACAATCCACACCGATCTGCATACCGTCCTCCCAAAGCTGAGCAAGCCTTCCTGCTTGAATGGGTAATTAAAGCAGGTTTTATGCCATACATTTCCAGCCCCGCGTTTAGATCCCGAATAGCTCCCAGCCGGAAAGCGAAAAAATCTTTCCGTCGACCAGACAAAGTACTAAGCCATTCAAACAAAACTGAGTTTGTTGGGCCTTAACTAGGTCACTTCCACGACCCAATAGCAGCGCGGTGAATTGCATAAGTTGGTCAACGCTGTGGGGTTCCTGACATAGAAAGTGCATTTTGTAGGTTTTCAAACAGCCCGCAAGAGTCTGCCAGAAAGGTACGATTTTATATATAAAACAGCTTATTATGTGGATACCTACAGATCTGGCACGGCCCTTGCAACAGCGAGGACGGAACGCGACTCTTCCCCGTTTTTGGGGGCTTCCACCTGGCAAGTTAGTCATTTTTGAAACAGGAGACATGGCAATGAGTGACAAACTAAGGCAAATCGCCTTTTATGGTAAGGGAGGCATTGGCAAGTCCACCACCTCCCAAAATACCCTGGCAGCCCTTACGGAAATGGGCCAAAAGATTCTCATCGTTGGCTGCGATCCCAAAGCTGACTCCACCCGTTTGATTCTCCACTCCAAAGCGCAGGACACCGTACTGAGTCTCGCGGCTGAGGCGGGCAGCGTGGAGGATCTGGAAATCGAAGACGTTATGAAGGTCGGGTATCGTGATATCCGCTGCGTGGAATCCGGTGGACCGGAGCCGGGCGTGGGTTGTGCCGGGCGTGGCGTTATCACCTCCATCAACTTCCTGGAGGAAAATGGTGCCTATGACGGCGTCGATTACGTCTCCTACGACGTGTTGGGCGACGTGGTGTGTGGCGGATTCGCGATGCCTATTCGTGAAAACAAGGCGCAGGAAATCTACATCGTCATGTCTGGCGAAATGATGGCCATGTATGCCGCCAACAACATTTCCAAGGGTATTCTCAAGTACGCCAATTCGGGCGGCGTGCGTCTGGGCGGGCTGGTGTGTAACGAACGCCAGACCGACAAGGAACTGGAATTGGCGGAAGCCCTGGCTGGCAAGCTGGGTACCAAGCTCATTCACTTCGTGCCCCGCGACAACATCGTGCAGCATGCGGAACTGCGGCGGATGACGGTGCTGGAATACGCACCGGAATCCAAGCAGGCCGAGGAGTACCGTCAGTTGGCACAGAAAATCCATGCCAACGGCGGTAACGGTACGATTCCGACCCCGATCACCATGGACGAGCTGGAAGATATGCTCATGGAGTTCGGCATCATGAGTGCAGTAGACGAGAGCGTGATCGGCAAAACAGCCGCCGAACTGGCTGCTGCGGTCTGATGGATAGAGGGCATCTGCCGTCAGGCGGCTGCCCTCTCTTTTTCTCGCTAAAGGAGAGATGTGATGAGCATTACCGCTGAAGAAACCCGAGCGCAGATTGTCGCCGAGACCAAGACGCGCAATCGTGCCCTGATTGATGAAGTTCTCAAGGTCTATCCGGAAAAAACTGCCAAAAGACGCGCCAAACACCTGAACGTCTATGAGGAAGGTAAATCGGATTGCGGCGTCAAATCCAATATCAAGTCGGTGCCCGGCGTGATGACCATTCGTGGTTGTGCCTATGCGGGTTCCAAGGGCGTCGTCTGGGGCCCGATCAAGGACATGATTCATATTTCCCATGGACCTGTCGGTTGCGGTCAGTATTCCTGGGCCTCACGCCGTAACTATTATATCGGCACCACCGGTGTGGATACCTTTGTCACGATGCAGTTCACCTCCGATTTTCAGGAAAAAGATATCGTTTTCGGTGGCGACAAGAAACTCGAAAAGATCATGGATGAAATCGAGGATCTCTTCCCGCTGAACCACGGTATTACCGTGCAATCGGAATGCCCCATCGGCCTGATCGGAGACGACATCGAAGCGGTATCCAAGAAGAAGTCGAAGGAATACGGTGGTAAAGCCATTGTTCCGGTGCGTTGTGAGGGCTTCCGGGGGGTATCCCAATCGCTCGGCCACCATATAGCCAACGACAGTATCCGCGACTATGTCTTTGAAAAACAGGGTGCAGAACCCAAGGCTTTTGAAAAGACCCCTTATGATGTTGCCATTATTGGTGACTATAACATCGGCGGCGATGCCTGGAGTTCACGTATCCTGCTGGAAGAAATGGGTCTGCGGGTGATCGCCCAGTGGTCAGGTGATGGTTCTCTGGCTGAACTGGAGAACACCCCCATGGCCAAATTGAATGTCCTGCACTGCTATCGTTCCATGAACTATATCTCCCGCTATATGGAAGAAAAGCATGGCGTACCGTGGGTCGAGTACAACTTCTTCGGACCTTCCAAAATTGCCGAGTCCCTGCGGACGATCGCCGGTTATTTTGACGATCACATCAAGGAAGGCGCGGAACGGGTTATCGAGAAGTACAAGCGCCTCACCGAGGAGGTGATCGCCAAATACCGGCCGCGCCTGGAAGGCAGAACGGTCATGCTTTTTGTCGGCGGCTTGCGTCCCCGCCATGTCATCGGCGCCTATGAAGATCTCGGAATGAATGTGGTGGGAACCGGCTATGAATTCGGCCACAACGACGACTATCAGCGTACTACCCATTATGTGAAAGACGGCACGCTGATTTACGACGACGTGACTGGTTACGAGTTTGAAAAGATGGTGGAAACCATCCAGCCTGATCTCGTGGGTTCCGGCATCAAGGAAAAGTATGTTTTCCAGAAGATGGGCGTACCTTTCCGGCAGATGCACTCCTGGGACTATTCCGGCCCTTATCACGGCTATGACGGCTTCGCCATCTTCGCCCGGGATATGGATATGGCCATCAACAACCCCGTGTGGAGTTTGACCAAAACGCCCTGGGAGTAAGCAGCATGGGGGCGGCACCTGCCGCCCGCTTATCGGCGGATGACGGACCGCCCCAATGATCGAATGAGGAATAACGCCATGAGTCAGAACGCTGAAAAGGTGCTTGATCACTTCAACCTGTTCCGTGAACCGGAATACCAGGAGATGCTCAAGAATAAGAAGGAACAATTTGAAAACACGGTACCACAGGGCAAGCTCGTCCAGGTCCGTGAATGGACAAAGACGTGGGATTATCGGGAAAAGAATTTTGCCCGTGAGGCCTTGACGGTAAATCCCGCCAAGGCCTGCCAGCCGCTGGGTGCCGTATTCGCGGCAGTGGGCTTTGAAAGCACCATGCCTTTTGTGCATGGATCACAGGGTTGCGTCGCGTATTATCGCAGCCATCTGAGCCGGCATTTCAAGGAGCCCACTTCCTGTGTGTCCTCTTCCATGACCGAAGATGCTGCCGTATTCGGCGGCCTCAACAACATGATTGACGGGCTCGCCAATACCTACGCCATGTACAAACCCAAGATGATTGCTGTTTCCACCACCTGTATGGCAGAAGTGATCGGTGACGACCTGAACGCCTTCATCAAAACCTCCAAGGAAAAGGGCAGCGTACCAGAAGAATATGATGTGCCTTTCGCCCATACTCCGGCGTTTGTCGGCAGCCATATCACCGGCTATGACAACGCTCTGAAGGGTGTACTGGCGCATTTTTGGGATGGTAAGGCGGGTACCGTACCAGCACTCGTGCGCGCACCCAACGAGAAGATCAACTTCATTGGCGGCTTTGACGGCTATACCGTCGGTAACACCCGGGAAGTGAAGCGCATCCTGGATCTCATGAACCTGGAATATACGATCCTGGCCGACACCAGCGATGTCTTTGATACGCCGAGCGACGGGAAATTCCGCATGTATGACGGCGGCACCACCCTGGAAGATACCGCAGCGTCCCTGAATGCCAAGGCCACCTTCTCCATGCAGGAATATTGCACCGAAAAGACGTTGCCTTTCATTGCGGAGCACGGTCAGGAAGTCGTTGCCCTGAACTGCCCCATTGGCGTATCGGGTACTGACCAATTCATTATGGAATTGTCCCGTGTCAGCGGCAAAGCGATTCCCGATGAACTGAAAAAGGAACGCGGGCGTCTGGTGGATGCCATTGCCGATTCCACGGCGCACATCCATGGCAAAAAGTTCGCCATCTACGGTGATCCGGATCAGTGCCTCGGTCTGGCGGCCTTCCTGATGGAGCTGGGCGGCGAACCCACCCATGTACTGGCTACCAATGGGTCCAAGCATTGGGCGGAGAAAGTGCAGGCGTTGTTCGACAGCTCACCCTTCGGCAAGGATTGTCATGTCTATGCCGGCAAGGATCTCTGGCATATGCGCAGCCTGTTGTTCACCGAGCCGGTGGATTTCCTCTTTGGCAATACCTACGGAAAATATCTGGAACGCGATACGGGCACGCCCCTTATCCGTTACGGCTTCCCGATCTTCGATCGCCATCATCATCACCGTTACCCCATCTGGGGCTATCAGGGCGGCCTGAATATGCTGGTGCGTATATTGGACAAGATTTTTGATGAGATCGACAACAACAGTAATGTGCCGAGTCAGAGCGATTACAGTTTCGACATTATTCGTTAATCGCTAAGGCAATATCGGCTATCCGGCGGCGCGTTAGCGCCGCCTCTCAAGGAGCAGCAGCATGGCAGATGTCACTTTCACCTCCCCCAAATGGCTAAGGACCTGACGGTTTATGCCACGGTCGGGGATTGCCTACCTTATTGGTAGCTGAAGACGCTGAATTGAAAGATTTGCCGCCGCCCTGGCGTCTGGCGTGCCAGTACATCGTGCGCGATGAAGATATTCTGGTAAGGCTCTAAATTTTATTTCGCGAGGATAGAGCGATGGGACTGGTGCAATTTATTTCACCGCGTATCGGGGGTGACTGGTCTATGTCCTGTCGCAACCATCAGCCCATATCTCTCCTGAAAATGGCCCGCATATGGAATGTGCCCCTGCCCGTCCATTGTCAGAAAGGTCTTTGCGGGACCTGTGCGGTGCGGGTGACACCACAGGGGAAGCAGCAGCAGTTGTGTCTGAATGCTTTTGAAAAGCAAACGTTGCAGGGCCTCGGCAAGCTCCCCGCGATGCTGGCCAGTGAAGGCCAGAAACCGTGGAAAGGACCCTATTGGCGGCTGGCCTGCCAGTGCATAGTGGGAATCGGTGATCAATTCTTTGTCGCATTCTGACTGACCAGGAGGTGCTTTATGTTGCAGAACAAAATCCATGACGTTTTTAATGAGCCGGGATGCAGCAAGAACCAGAGCAAGTCCGACAAAGAGCGTAAGAAGGGCTGCACCAAGGCGCTGCAGCCAGGCGGTGCGGCCGGTGGTTGTGCTTTCGATGGTGCAAAAATTGCCCTGCAACCCATTACCGACGTCGCCCACCTGGTCCACGGTCCCATCGCCTGTGAGGGCAACTCCTGGGATAACCGCGGTTCAAAATCGTCTGGTTCGCAACTGTATCGCACCGGCTTTACCACCGACATCAATGAACTGGATGTGGTCTACGGCGGCGAAAAACACCTCTTCAAATCCATCAAAGAAGTAATCGATAAATACGATCCGCCGGCGGTGTTTGTCTATCAGACCTGCGTGCCGGCGATGATCGGGGACGATATCGAAGCCGTCTGTAAAGCGGCGAGCCAAAAATTTGCAAAGCCCGTCATTCCCGTCAATTCCCCCGGTTTTGTCGGCGCCAAGAATCTCGGCAACAAACTGGCGGGAGAGGCCCTGCTAGATTATGTGATCGGCACGGAAGAGCCCGAATATAGTACGCCCTATGACATCAATATCATTGGCGAATACAATCTTTCCGGTGAACTCTGGCAGGTCAAACCGCTCCTCGATCATTTGGGGATCCGGGTAACCTGCTGTATCAGTGGTGACGCCAAATATCATGACGTGGCGCAATCCCATCGCGCCAGGGCCAATATGATGGTCTGCTCTAAATCCATGATCAATATCGCACGCAAAATGGAAGAGCGTTATCAGATTCCGTTCTTTGAAGGGTCATTTTATGGCATCTCCGATACCACGGAATCTCTCCGGGAGATCACCCGCCTGCTGATCCAGCAGGGTGCCCCGGCAGAACTCCACGACCGCACCGAAGCACTGATCGTCCGGGAAGAGGCAAGAGCCTGGCAGCGTATCGCCGAATATACCCATCGCCTGCGCGGCAAACGGGTGCTGCTCTTTACGGGGGGCGTTAAATCCTGGTCGGTGGTGTCTGCATTGCAGGAAGGGGGGATGGAAGTGGTGGGGACCAGTGTCAAGAAATCCACTAAGGAAGACAAAGAAAAAATAAAGGAAATCATGGGTCAGGACGCGCATATGATTGATGACCTGACGCCCCGGGAAATGTACAAAATGTTTCAGGAGGCGCGTGCGGATGTGTTGCTGTCGGGCGGACGCTCTCAATTTGCCGCCCTCAAAAACAAAATGCCCTGGGTGGACATCAACCAGGAACGCCATCACGCCTATAACGGTTACGAAGGGATGGTCAATCTGGTGAAACAGATCGATTTGGCCCTCTACAATCCCATGTGGACCTTATTGCGCAAACCCGCGCCCTGGGATATGCGGGAGGCACGGACATGAGCGCCGTCATTCAGAGCCGCAAAGCGTGCACGGTCAACCCCCTCAAAATGGGCCAGCCCATCGGTGGCGCCCTGGCCTTCATGGGCATTGCCGACTGCATGCCCATGCTGCATGGTTCCCAGGGCTGTACCGCCTTTGGTCTGGTGCTCTTTCAGCGGCATTTCAATGAGGGCATTCCCATGCAGACCACCGCCATGAGTGAGGTGGCGACGGTCATGGGCGGGCTGGAGAATATCGGTATCGCTATTCTCAGTATTCAGCAGCGCACAAAACCAGCCATCATCGGCATCTGTTCCACCGGCGTCACCGAGACCAAAGGCGATGATGTGGATGGTTATCTCAAAAACTTCCGCGCCACCCATCCCGAACTGGACCAGTTAGCCCTGGTTTACGTCTCTACCCCGGACTTTAAGGATGCTTTTCAGGACGGCTGGGCAAAGGCCGTGGAGAGCATGGTGAAAGGGTTGGCTGAACCCAGCAGCGCGCGCCGGGAGGGTTCCGTCAATTTCCTCGTGGGGTCCCACCTCACTGCTGCGGACATCGAAGAACTCCGGGAAATCAGTGAATCCTTCGGGCTGGAAGCGACCATCCTGCCCGATATTTCCGGATCTATGGACGGCCACATTCCGGACGACTTCACGCCCAACACTCTGGGCGGCACCCCAGTGGAGGCCATCCGGCGCATGGGTGAGGCAGAACTGACTATTGCCTTGGGCGAACAAATGCGTCCTGCGGCTGAAGCCCTGATGACCAAGACCGGCCAGCCTTATGTGCTCTTCGATCGCATTACCGGCATCGAAGCGACGGATCAGTTATTGGACTGCCTGAGTCAGTTGAGCGGACAACCGGTACCTGGCAAATATCGTCGCCAACGCAGTCAGTTGATCGACGCCATGCTCGACAGTCATTTTTTCTTCGGCGGCAAAAAAATCGCCATCGGCGCCGAGCCTGACCTGCTCTGGAATATCGGATCGTGGTTCAGCGAAATGGGGGCGATCATCATTGCTGCAGTGACTACCACCCATTCGCCGCTACTCGAACAGATGCCTTGTGAAGAAGTGCTCATCGGTGACCTGGAAGACCTGGAAGCGCGGAGTGCTGGATGTGACCTGCTCATCACCCACTCCCATGGACGGCAGGCGGCGGCGCGGCTGGATATCGCTTTCCTGCGCATGGGACTACCTATTTTTGACCAGCTCGGTGCCGCCCATCGTCTGTCCCTCGGCTATCGCGGTGCCCGCGATCTGACCTTCGAGATCGGTAACCTGTTAATGGCACAGGAAGAGGAAAATCGTCCGGATAGTTGGCCATTGCCCATGGAGGATCACGATGCACATGCGCCGTTTGCGTTTGGTTCGGGATGCGGAACGCAGTAGTCATTTTTTATCTGGTCAAAGCCCAGGAGGCACCATGAAAGTCGCATTTTCAACTCAAGATATGCAAAGAGTCGATGCCCATTTTGGTTGGGCAAAAAATATCGCTATTTATGAACTCAGTGCAGAGGGTCACCATTTTCTGGAGGCCGTGCAATTTGACGGTGAACTTGCCGAAGACGGCAACGAAGACAAACTGGCCCCCAAGCTGGAAGCCATCAAAGATTGCGCCATTCTGTATGTGGCCGCTATTGGCGGCTCTGGTGCGGCGCGGGTGGTGGCCATGAAAATTCATCCCATCAAGGTGAATGAACCGGAACCTATCAATGAAATACTCGACAAGCTGCAGGTCGTATTACAGGGCACTCCACCCCCCTGGCTGCGTAAGGTCATGAATAAGGGTGCAGAAAAAGCGTTTAATTTTGATGACGAAGAGGAGTTAAGTCATGCCTGAGAATACTGCAGTGGCGGCGGTTTTGCCGGAAGAGTCCCTGTTTTTCCGCGAATTGGTCAAGCAGTGGCGGGCACAGGATAGCTACGGTGCCTGGGAAAAAAAGTCCGATACCGAACTGCTGGCACCCTATGTGCTGGATAAGGAACAGCGCCGGGCGATACCCATCATTGGCGATCCTGATCCCGAAATACTATGGCGGGTGGAACTTTTTTATAACGCCGTGGGGCTGGCTACGGAGCGTGCTTCCGGAGTCATGGTGTCGCCCATGATGAAAATGAGTCATGAAGGCTTTGGCCGCATGGTGCTGATTGCCGGACGTTTGATCGTGGTCAACAAACAGTTGCGCGATGTGCATCGTTTTGGCTTCCCCAGCATGGAAAAACTGGCCGAAGAAGGTGACAAACTGGTGGCAGGTGCCCTGGAAATGATCGAAAAATTTCCGGAGGTGGCCCGCTTTTGATCCTTGAACCAGCGTAGCTCACGCTTATGGTTCATCAGCGCATAGGAGTATGACGCCATGTCTGTATTAATGGAGATGTTACCGGTAGTAGAAGAACAGACCAATCACTGGGAGTTGATTGTGGACGAAAAGGACGCATTGAAAACAGAAATCAAACGGCTCAATGCCCAGGCCACCCAGGCCAAAATGGATCTTCACGATCTGGCTGAAGATTTGCCCGTCGGCTGGGAGAATATTCTGGAACTGGCGAATCGTACCTACGCCGCCTACCGCGATCTGACGGCGGCCAGGGCGCGGCTCGCGTCCTTCCCCGGGGGATGACGGCATGCACGACATAACCGGCATCACCAAGGGCGGGCTCGGCTGGACACCCCAGTTTGTCGAACATATCAACGAAGAAAAGTGCATCGGCTGCGGGCGCTGTTTCCGCGCCTGCGGTCGGGATGTGCTGAACCTTATTGGTATCACTGAAGACGGGGAGCTGGTGGCGGCGGACGATGACGAGGCGGAACGCAAATTCATGACCATTGCCCATCCGGAAAAATGCATTGGCTGCGAGGCCTGCTCCCGGGTTTGCCCCAAGGACTGCTATACCCACGCTTCCATGTCCTTAGCGGTCAGCGTCTCGGCGTAGCGCTTCAGGGGGAATGCATCAATGAAGACTGCCATATATGACATTCTGATGTCCGGTCGCAACCCGGATGAGGCATTCTCTGATGCACGTTTTTTTGCGCTGTGTATCAGCCATCGTGCCATGGCACGCAAGGGCAACATCAGCATGGCGCTTGGCCTGGAGATCAGGCAACTGAGCCATCTGTTTTCTCGTTATTTCCCGCGGATAGAGGCATCGCGCTCGACCGCACAATGCACGAAGGTCTATCTCCATAGCGCTGCAGGCGGTACTTTTCTGTGTCAATGTCTGGGGAAAGAAAACAAAGCATCCATGCGAAATGAGGAAACCGGCGATCTGGTTAAGCTCTTGCTGGATCACCGTGCCAGCGTTAATCAGGCCACAGAGTGGGTAGCGGCCATTCTCGCGGCGGGCTGCCTGGGCGATGATCACTTGTGGCAGGACCTGGGTCTGACGAATCGTGAGGACCTCAGTGACATTATTAAACATCATTTTCCGCGACTGTATTTCAAAAACACCGGCAATATGAAATGGAAGAAGTTCTTTTATAAGCAATTGTGTGACCAGGCTGAAGTTCGCCTCTGCCAGGCACCCAGTTGCAATGTTTGTAATGATTACGCCCAGTGCTTCGGCCCGGAAGATGCCAGTGGTTGGAACCTGCTGGCTGCCCAGGGCTAAAAACCTATAAGCATCCGCAACCCGATCAGGATGCAATATTTTACCTCTACCCATATGGAGTCATTTATGTCCATCAGCATCGAACAAAGCGCATTTGCAGGGCTCGACACTCAGAAAAGGTTGCTGAACCAGGTATTCAAGGGAGAACTGAATGCGCAGGGACGCTTCGGTTTTCGCGGCGAACTGGCTATCAAATTTGCCACCGCCGTGGCCGATGAAGCACGTCCACCGGAACTCCTCGCGCAACAAGTCATCAGTTCAGCAGAGCCGGGCGCCCAAAAGATTTCTTTTTTATCCTGCTATCTTCTGTCTTTTGGTTATCTGGACGCACTGGTAACGGCACTGGCCGAGTACCTGGAGCCCTCTGGTAAGTATTTTATTTACTGCAACAATATCGACTTCAGCAAGCGTTACCATCTGGAATACAAAAGCATTCCATTTTATATCCTGCCGCTGGATGAAGCGACGGTCTACAATGAACTGCTGGACTTGTTCGGACTGGAACGCAACGACCTCAAAAAACTCGACACGGCGGGCAAGATCAACCGCATCGCCGAGAGCGCCTTGCAATACAGTGCCGTATTCCCCGAGATCAGCTATGGAGAATGCCTGGCGGGCATGGGTGCGGTACGTGATCCCGGCGAAAACCGGCCCGTATAAGCGCTTTTGCCACTGTGCTAGCGAAAACCCGGATACCCAGCGGTCTCCGGGTTTTTGACATCTCGGCCCTGCCCTGTGATGTTCGTTTTCTTGCAAAACCATCCTGAGAGATGTAGAGAAACCAACAAAACGCACTAATGACACCTCAACATCCGTTGTTAATCATCATAATAACAATAAGTTGATAACAAATCCCAAAACTGGCCCAAGTCTTGCAAAGAAGCATACAGGAACCCCTGTCGCGTAAGGAGTATGTCATGCTGATATTGACGGAAAAAGCCATTGATGTCGTAAAGAATCTGCTTGCAGAGAATCCTGAAGCGAGCGGATTACGGGTTGCGGTGACCGGAGGCGGTTGTTCCGGTTATCAATATGGAATGGGATTGGAGGCCGAAGCAGGCGCCGAGGACACCGTGGTGGCGATAGAGGGTGTGCCGGTTTACGTGGACAACGCCAGCGCCACGCTGCTTAGCGGGGTCGTCATCGACTATGTCGATGAACTCAGCGGCAGCGGCTTCCGTTTCGAAAACCCCAATGCTACGGGAACCTGCGGTTGCGGGTCGTCATTCACCACGGGAGACGAAGCCTCCGCTTCCTCAGCCTCCTCCTGCGGACATCGGAGCTGACGCCATGTGGGATTATACCGATAAAGTCAAAGATTTATTTTTCAACCCCAAGAATACCGGGGTCCTCGAAGAGGCCAATGCGGTCGGCGAGGTCGGCTCCATCAGTTGCGGGGATGCCCTGCGCCTGATGCTCAAAGTAGACCCAGATACGGATGTCATTCTGGATGCCCGCTTCCAGACTTTTGGCTGTGGCTCCGCCATCGCCTCGTCATCGGCGTTGACTGAACTGATCAAGGGCAAGACGCTGGATGAAGCGCTCAAAATCACCAATCAGGACATCGCTGAGTTTTTGGGCGGGCTTCCTCCGGAGAAAATGCATTGTTCCGTTATGGGTGCCGAGGCCCTGCACGCCGCCATCGCCAATTACCGCGGCGAAGAATGGGCAGATGATCACGAAGAAGGCGCGCTGGTATGTAAATGCTTCGCCATTGACTCGGCGCTCATTGAGAAGGTGGCCAGAGAAAACCATTTGTCGACGGTCGAAGAGATCACTTTCTATACCAAGGCGGGCGGCGGCTGCCAGAGCTGCCATGAGCAGATCGAAGATATCCTCGCGGCAGTAAACGGCAGCGCGCCGCTACCGGTGGTGGCAGCGAAACCCGCCGCCAAGGCCGCCCCGGCCCCCATGACCATGGTGCAGAAAATCCAGAAAATATCCGCCGTGATTGATGAAATGCGCCCACAATTCCAGATGGATGGCGGCAATATCGAACTGGTCGATGTGGATGGTGATACGGTCATGGTGGCCATGAGTGGCTCGTGCATGAACTGCCAGTCTTCCGGGATTACCATTTCCGGCATCCAGGAACGCCTGATGCTGACTCTGGGCCGTCCGGTACGGGTAGTTCCAGCCAGTATGCCGCAAGCCGTGGGGGTGTAGCCATGAGCAGCGCCTATATGGACAACAATGCCACTACCCGGGTAGATCCCCGGGTGCTGGAGACCATTCTTCCCTACTTCAGCGAGTATTACGGCAACCCCTCCTCCATGCACAGCTTCGGCGGCGATGTGGGCAAACGTTTGGAAGAAGCGCGCGCCTCCGTACAGGCGCTGCTGGGGGTAGAACACGACTCGGAAATCATTTTTACCTCCTGCGGTACGGAGTCCGATAACACCGCCATCCTCTCGGCCCTGGCCATACAACCCAGCCGCCGGGAAATCATCACCAGCGTGGTGGAACACCCAGCCATTCTGTCTCTCTGTGATCATCTCGAACGTCATGAAGGCTACAAAGTCCACTACATTCCCGTGGACAGACTTGGGCGCATCTCCATGGAGGCGTATGCCGCAGCGCTCAGCGAGCAGGTGGCCGTCGTCTCCATGATGTATGCCAACAATGAGACGGGAACGATCTTCCCCGTCGAAACCATGGCACGGATGGCCAAGGAAAAAGGCGCACTCTTTCATACGGACGCCGTGCAGGCGGTGGGCAAAATTGCCCTGAACATGCAGGAATCGGCCATCGACATGCTCTCCCTCTCCGGGCATAAGCTGCATGCCCCGAAAGGCGTCGGTGCGCTCTATGTGCGCCGGGGCACCCGCTACCGACCCATGCTGCGCGGTGGTCACCAGGAACGCGGACGCCGGGCCGGAACAGAAAACACTACGGGCATTATCGCCCTGGGGCTGGCGGCAGACATGGCCCTGGAGCATATGGAGTATGAAAACACCGTGGTGCGCGCTTTAAGGGATCGTCTGGAGACCGGGATACTGGCGCAGGTGCCCTACGCTTTCGCCAATGGCGATCCGGAACACCGCCTGCCCAATACGTCCAGCATCTCTTTTGAATACATCGAGGGCGAGGCCATTCTTATGCTCCTGAGCCGGGTCGGTATCGCCGCCTCCTCGGGTTCCGCCTGTACCTCCGGGTCGCTGGAGCCGTCCCATGTGCTGCGCGCCATGGATATTCCCTATACCGCGGCACACGGCACCATCCGTTTCTCCCTATCCAGGGAGACCACGGAAGCCGAGGTGGACTGGGTGATTACGCAGACACCACCCATCATCGAGCAATTGCGGCGTTTGTCCCCCTACTGGGGTGCCAATGGCCCCATTCTCACCGACAACGCTTTTGCACCCGTGTATGCATGAAATCAGCCCGACCTCCAAAAGCTTCTCGGTAATCCACGACACCACCCTGCGCGACGGCGAGCAGACCGCAGGGGTGGCTTTCCGCCCCGAGGAAAAACTGGCTATCGCCAAGAGTCTGGCCAATGCCGGGATTCCGGAGCTGGAGATCGGCATCCCTGCCATGGGGAGTGAAGAGGAAGAAACCATCCGGGGCATTGCCCAGATGGGCCTTCCCGCCCGCCTCGTGGTCTGGTGCCGGATGCACGATACGGACCTCGCTGCGGCAAAGCGTTGTGCTGTGGATATGGTCAACGCCTCAGTGCCGGTTTCGGATATCCAGATTCGCAGCAAGCTGGGCAAAGACCGTCAGTGGGTCTTGCAGCAGGTGGATCGCCGGGTGAAGCAGGTACTGGATAGCGGCATGGACGTGGCGGTAGGTGGCGAAGATTCCTCCCGGACGCCGCTGGACTTTATCCTGCGGGTCATGGAGGTCGCACAACGCGCGGGGGCGCGCCGCTTTCGCTATGCCGATACCCTGGGCATTCTGGAACCCTTTAATACCGCCCATATCATGCGGCGCTTAAGGGCGGCCACGGATATGGAAATTGAAATCCATGCTCACAACGATCTGGGTCTGGCCACTGCCAACTCCATCGCGGCCCTGCGTTTTGGTGCCACCCATGTGAACACGACGGTGAACGGTCTGGGCGAGCGCGCCGGTAACGCCGCGCTGGAGGAAGTAGTGATGTGTCTGCATCATTTGCACGGTTTCGAGACCGGCATTGAAGTGCGCCAGTTCAAGGCGATTTCGCAATTGGTGGCATTGGCTTCCGCGCGACCGGTGCCCGCCGGAAAAAGCATCGTCGGCGATGCCATTTTCAGCCACGAGTCGGGTATTCACGTCGATGGACTGATCAAAAACCCCCGCAACTACCAGAGCTTCGACCCGGAGGAACTGGGGCGCCAGCATAACATGGTGCTGGGCAAGCATTCCGGCACCAAGGCCATCATGCGCGCCTACGCTGAACTGGGCAGTGCCATCACCGAATTACAAGCACAAAGCATCCTCAAGCAGATTCGCGTCTATGTGCTTCAGCACAAGGCACCACCGCCCGTAGAGGACCTGCATCGCTTTCTTCTGGAGAGCGTGGAGTCCCTGCACGCTCATTCCTGAATGGAGGACTGGCCCGTGGCTGCTACCCTGCTCGACAAAGAACAACCCCACAAGTCCGGTCTGTGGCGCAACCTGCGCGACGATATTCACTGTGTTTTCGAGCGCGATCCGGCTGCCCGCAGTACGTTGGAAATCCTTACTACCTACCCTGGGGTACACGCGTTGCTGGCACATCGACTCGCCCATCGCTGGTGGCTGGGCGGTTGGCGGTATCCGGCGCGCGTGCTCAGCGCGATGGCGCGCTTCTCGACCGGCATCGATATCCATCCGGGGGCACAGATCGGGCGCCGATTCTTCATTGATCACGGCATGGGCGTGGTGATTGGCGAAACGGCTGAGATTGGTGATGATTGCACCCTGTACCATGGGGTGACGCTGGGGGGCACGAGCTGGAATCCGGGCAAGCGTCACCCGACATTACAGGATCGGGTCATGGTGGGTGCAGGTGCGAAGATCCTCGGGCCCGTCACTATCGGTCATGACAGTCAGGTGGGTGCCAATGCGGTGGTCATTAACGATGTGGCGCCGTGTATGACGGTCGTGGGCATCCCCGGCCGCGTCGTGCTGCCTGCGGAACGCCGCCGCATCAACGCCCACGGCATTGATCTGGATCACCATCTCATGCCGGACCCGGTGGGCAAGGCCATTCAGTGCCTGATGGAACGGATTTCCCAACTGCAATTGCAGGTCCAGTCCAGCGGGCGTGCTGTGCAACTGACGGAAAAGGACTGCAATAACTGTCCGGATTCCGATCCCAACCTGTGTGGGCCAAACAGCAGCCCAGCAGCTTTAGCTCCCCTCCCCTCTGACGAATTCCAAGGACGACACCATGAGTGATCTACGTAAAACACTGGCGAGTTTGTCCTCCGCTGAGGATTTCCTGAAGTTTCTGAACATCGACTATGATGAGACGGTGGTCCATATTAATCGTCTCCATATCCTCAAACGTTTTCATGACTACCTGAAAAGAGAGGGGAATACGGACGCCCTGGATGATCAGGCGCTGCAAGCGCTTTATGTGAAATTACTCAGCCAGTCGTATCAGGATTTTGTGGTATCTGACGCAGTCTCCGAAAAGGTGTTCAAAGTCTTTCACCAGGCCATGGGTGTCAGTCACGTCTCTCTGGAAAAGGTGGCGGTCAGCGCGCCGAAAGCGCGTTGACAGGCGGTTGCCGCACCGGAATAAAATGCCACGACCAAGGCTGACTAACGGAACGGCGCACATCATGGCGACAAGCAATAACAGCGAAGCGGTGCAAGTGGTGATGGCCTACCATGAACGGTCCAAGCATCACCTGAATCGCTATGCCGCCGGGCCGGAAGCGCTGGACTGGGATACACAACCCAACCCCTTCCGCGCGTTCACCGGGAGCCCGCAGCGCATCTTACCGTTGCTGACGGACGAGACTGCCGTCACTTTCGCCGGGTTGCCCGCCGCCACGCCCCAACCCTTCACTCTCCAGGCGGTCGCGCAGCTTTTGGAGCTTTCCCTCGGGCTGGCGGCCTGGAAGGAATACGGCCCTGATCGCTGGGCGTTGCGCTGCAACCCGTCCAGCGGCAACCTGCATCCCACCGAGGCCTATCTTCTCGCCTTCGGGGTGCAGGGCATCAGTGATGGACTCTACCACTATTTGAGTCGGGATCATTTGTTAGAACAACGCTGGTATCCCGATGCCGGACAGCACGGCTCACGGGTGTATATCGCGCTGACTTCCATAGCGTGGCGCGAAGCATGGAAATATGGCGAACGGGCACTGCGTTATTGCCAACTGGATATTGGCCATGCGCTGGGTGCCCTGCGCTACGCTGCCGGTACCCTGGGTTGGCACCTTCGCCTGCGCGGGGATGTGGACGATACCCGACTGCGCAGTCTCCTCGGTCTGGATCGTTCCAGCGATTTCGCGCATGCCGAAGGCGAGGATGCGGAGCTGCTGCTGGAAATCCTCCCAGCCGATACAATGTCTTCCGTCATCGGTAGTCCTGCTGCGCTGCCGGGGCAATGGCGGGGTCAGGCCAACTGCCTGGATCCCCACCCCCTATACCAGTGGTCGGTCATCGCCGAAACGACCAGCGCCAGCAGGATGCCGGTACTCACTCCCGACCCGCTTCCGCCTGATCCATGGCCAGCACGCAAAAAATCGGGGCAGACCGCCGCCAGCGCCCTGATCCGCCGTCGGCGCAGCGCCCAGCGCTTCGACCCGAAGACGGTCATGGTGGCTGACGATTTCTTTACGCTCCTGGATGCGTTGCTGCCCCGTTCCGCCCTGCCCTGGGATGTCTGGCCCTTCACCCCACGCATCCATCCGATACTTTTTGTGCATCGCGTTAGTGGCCTGAGTAGCGGCCTCTATGCCCTGCCTCGCACAGCAGAGGGCGGCCCAGTGCTACGCATGGCCCTCAATCCCGACTTCTCCTGGGAAGCAGTGGCTACTGCGCCCACCCATCTGCCCCTGCGGCGACTCTATAGTGGGGACGTGCGCAGTATCGCCCGGACCCTGTCCTGTCATCAGGCCATTGCTGCCGATAGCTGCTTTGCCGTGGCCTTTCTGGCGGAGTATGCCGACCCCCTGAAGAGCGGTGCCTGGCATTATCGTTTGCTCTACCAGGAAGTCGGGCTGCTGGGCCAGATATTGTATCTGGAAGCCGAATCCCTGGGTCTGAACGGCACCGGCATCGGCTGTTTTTTTGATGATGCCGTGCATGAAATATTGGGGATCAAGGATAACAGCCTGCAATCCCTTTACCACTTCACCGTGGGTCATGCCCTGACGGATACGCGGATTAGCACCCTCCCGCCCTATGCCCACAGAGAACTGAACACTCACACCGGAGAAAACTCATGAATACCCGCTCCTTTCAGCGTATTGATGTGCATACGGCCCGCGAACTCCTGCAAAGGCAGGACACCGTGTTACTGGATTGCCGCCATCCCAGCGACTTCCGGGCCGGACATATTGCCGGAGCTTCTCCCCTGGGCGATTACAACGCCGATGACTATGTGCTGAACATGGCCAAACATCGTCCCGTGCTGATCTATTGCTACCATGGCAACGCCAGCCAGATGCGTGCCCAACTCTTTGCCGATTTTGGTTTTGCGGAGGTATATAGTCTGGATGGCGGTTACGAAGCCTGGTGCAAGGTGCATACGCCCGCAAATCCGCAGCTCAGCGAGCCGCTGCAATGCTGGCTGACGGCGCAGGAGTTTCCCGCCGCAGACATCCACGCGCGCACCCGCGACGGGGTGACGCCCTTGATGCGCGCCGCCGGTGAAGGCCATCCTGAACGAGTGGCTGAACTGCTCGCCGCCGGTGCCGACCCGCACCAGCGCAACAACGATGGCAATCAGGCCCTCTGGTTCGCTTGTGTCAGTGAGAATCTGGACACACTGGACCTGCTGGTGGCGGTTGGTGCCAACATTAACCACCAGAATGACAACGGCGCCACTTGCCTGATGTATGCTGCATCCGCTGGCAAGACGGCGGTAGTGGAGCGTTTGCTGGCATTCGGTGCAGACCGGAGGCTCCTTTCGTTCGATGATTTCACTGCACTGGATATGGTCGCCAATCTGGAATGTCTGAATTTGCTGCGCGAAACACCACGTCGTGCGGCCAAAATGGTTCATCCGTGCTGACCAGTTGCCCTCGCATACGATTCGATAGACAGAGTTGGCAACAGTGAGGACATGGTCACAAAGACACTTTTGGACGGGCAGTCGTGATAAACTGACTATGCCACTTGGCAGCATGACCTAAAGCCGGGCTGCACTTCGGCGTCATTACACACCGCGTTCCCTTTGTAACGCATCCACGTTTCTCCGGGAACGCCGCGCGCACGGTTATGTGCGGCGGGTTGAATGCTAAAAACGCGCACATCGCCCTGCCCGATTTTCGCGGGTGCGAAAATCTACCGAGTGTTTTCACAACGCCTTGGCGCCATTTGCCTGAATATGGCAGAATTGGTCAGACTTTGGAACACTCCACCACGCGATACCAACCGAGCTGCCTGATATGACCGAAGCAGATGGCGAAATTCTCACGCTGGACGAAGTGGCCGCCTACCTGAAGGCAGGCAGGAAAACCGTTTACCGGCTGGCTCAGCAGGGCCAGATACCGAGCTTCAAGCTGGGCGGCACCTGGCGGTTTCGCCGCACCAAGCTCGATCGCTGGATTGCAGCGCAGATTGCCGAGAAGACACAGGACAAAACATGAGCGATCCGCAAAACGATACCAACTTGGCCGCATCACCCAACCCTGCCGACGAGCGCCGCGCGCAACTGGCCGCGCTCATCCCCGAGGCATTTTCCGAAGGCAAGCTCGACTTGGGCGCCCTCAAACGGGCGCTGGGCGAGAGCGTTGTCATTGAAGGCGGCGAGCGCTATGCGCTGACCTGGGCAGGCAAGAGCGACGCCTACAAGGTGCTGCAAACGCCGTCCACCGCCACGCTCCAGCCCGAGCGCGACAAATCGGTGAACTTCGACCAGGCGCAACACGTGTTCATCGAAGGCGAGAATCTGGAAGTGCTCAAGGTCTTGCAGAAGGCGTACTTCGGCGAGGTCAAGCTCATTTACATCGATCCGCCCTACAACACCGGCTCTGACAGCTTCATCTACCCCGACCGCTTTCAGGAAAGCAAGGAGGACTACCTCAAGCGCATAAACGATCTCGCCGACGATGGCACGTTGATGCGTGAAGGCTTCTTCCGCAAGAACAGCAAGGAAAGCGGCCACTACCACAGCAATTGGCTTTCAATGATGTTGCCACGTCTATATATCGCGCGGAATCTGCTTCGAGAAGATGGGGTGATCTTCGTGTCTTGCGATGACAACGAGGTGCATAACCTGCGGTTGCTTATGAATGAAGTTTTTGGGGAGGAGCACTTCGTTGCTCAACTTGTTGTAATCAACAACCTCAAAGGCAGAAATGACAAAAAGAATGTTGCGACCTGCCATGAATACCTGCTTGTTTTTTCTCGTAACGGATTCGAGTCGCATGGCTTGCCCCTGACCGAGGAGCAGTTGAAAAACTACAAGTACACAGACTCACGGGGAAAGAAGTATGCGCTACGGGATCTTCGCAAGCGAGGTTCGCAAGATCAGCGGAAGGACAGGCCGAAGATGTTCTTCCCAATCTTCTACAACGAAGGCACGAAAAAACTGGCCTTGACTCGACAGTCAGCCGACGACGTTGAAATTTTGCCGAAGCGTGGAGACGGCAGTGATGGTCGCTGGCGTTGGGGCAAGGAATCAGTGGCAAAGAGTCTTTCGATCCTTGAGGCGAGATATTCGGGGTCCAAAGAGCGCTGGGATGTGGACTACCGTGTCTACCTTGAACCTGATGCCGCCCAAACAGATGTGGACGAAGAGGAAGATGATGACGATGAGCTTTTTGAACGCACTTCAAAGTCCAAGTCTTTCTGGAGAGGTGGAGAGATTTCCACTGACGTAGGGAAGCGCGAGTTCAAGGAGTTGTTTGACGCTGGTTTCTTCGACTATCCGAAGTCGCCATTCCTTATGCGGCGGGTCATTCAAATGGCAACCCGAGGTGGTGATCTGATCCTCGACTTCTTTGCCGGGACGGGAACCATGGGACAGGCAGTATTGGATATCAACCAGGCAGAGGGCACCTCTCGGCGCTTCGTGTGCGTTCAGTTACCAGAAGCTATAGAACCAGACAGTGATGCAGGAAAGGCCGGTTTCGCATCTCTTGCAGAGGTTTGCCGTGAAAGGATCGGGCGAAGTATCGAACGCGCTAAGGCTGGGGCCGATCTAGCAACCCCAGTGCCGACCAACCTAGGCTTCAAATCCTTCCTTCTTACCCCATCCAACTTCAAGCAATGGCGCGGCGACGGCATCGACACTCCCGAGCAACTGGCCGAGCAGATGCAGATGTTCGCCAGATCTGAGAAGGAAGGCGCAGCCGTCGAAGACATGCTCTACGAACTGCTGCTGAAATTTGGGCAGGAACTGACCACCCCCATTGAGTCGCTGGGAGTGGCGGGCGGCAAGGTGTTCGCCATCCACGACCGCAAAATGCTCTTCGTGCTGGAGTCCTTCACTGAGGCCATGATCGTGCCGCTCGTGGAAATGAAGCCGCGCGAGATCATCGCCATCGATGGCGTATTCAACGATTCGGACATGCTCAAGACCAATCTGGACTTACAGTGCCGCGATGCGGGCATCCGCTTCACCTGCCTGTGAGACAACGCGAATGAAACTGCAATTCGACGCCCACCAGGATTACCAGCTCGAAGCGATCCGCGCCGTGGTGGCGCTGTTCGAGGGGCAGCCGGACGCGTCACAAACCGCCGTGACGCGGGACGACACGCTTTCCAGTCTGGCCCTCACCGAAACGGGCATTGCCAACCGGCGCGTGATCGACGATGCGCAATGGCTTGCCAGTCTGCACGCAGTACAGGGGGCGCACGGCATTGAACCGTCGGATGCCTTGGCAACGATGACCCTGGATGACGGCACGCCCGTTGGCGGTTTTCCCAACTTCACGGTGGAAATGGAGACGGGTACCGGCAAGACCTACGTCTACCTGCGCACGATTCACGAGTTGTCCAAGACCTACGGCTTCAAGAAGTTCGTGATCGTGGTGCCGTCGGTGGCAATCCGCGAGGGTGTGCTGTCCAGCCTGAAAATCACCCGCGAGCACTTCCAGACGCTCTATGACTATGAGCGTATGGAATTCATGGTGTATGACTCGGCCAAGGTCAGTCAACTGCGAAATTTTGCGCTCTCCGACGCTATCCAGATTCTGGTCATTAACATCGACGCCTTTGCCAAGGATTCGACTGAGGCCAGCGATGACGCGGCGGGTGGCAAGGCAAAAAGAAAGGCCAAGGGCAACGTCATCAACCAGGTGCGCGAGACGGGGGTGAAGCCCATCGAGTTCATCCAGGCAGCGCACCCCGTCGTGATCCTGGACGAGCCGCAGAACCTGGAAACCGACATTCGCAAGCAGGCCATCGCCCGGCTCAACCCCCTATGTACGCTGCGTTACTCGGCCACCCACCGCAACGCTTACAACCTGATCTATTCGCTTGACCCGGTGCGCGCCTATGAACTGGGGCTGGTCAAACAGATCGGCGTGGATTCGGTCATCGAGCTGAAGGATGCGAACCAGGCGTTCATCAAGGTGGAAAGCTTCAAGACCGGTAAGCGCAGCGTGTCGGCCAAGCTCTCCATCTGGGTCAACGAAGCACAAGGACCGGCCAAGAAATCGGTGGCGGTGAAGAACGGCGACGATCTCTATGCGCTGTCCAACCAGCGGGAAACTTACCGCAACGGTTTCATCGTCAACGAGATCGACGCGGGCGAGGGCTTCGTCACCTTTGCCAACGATGTGCGCGTTGCCGTGGGCCGCCCGCATGGCGCGCTTACCGACGCGATCCTGCGCTTGCAGATCGAGGCCACGGTGCGGCGCCATTTCGAGAAGGCGAGGAAGCTACACCCAATGGGCATCAAGGTGCTGTCGGTCTTTTTCATCGACCGGGTGGCGAACTACCGGATGTATGGCGAGGATGGTACGACGGCCAAGGGCAAATTCGCGGAGTGGTTCGAGGAAATCTATGCACAGTACCAGGCCAGGGAGGAATTCGCGGGCCTGCTGACCGCCGACGCAACGGCGGTGCACAACGGTTATTTCTCGCAAGACAAGCGGGCCGTGTCGCCCTTCGAGACGCTGACCGGCAAGACCAACGCCGATGCCGAAGCAAGCGCCTTTGAACTCATCATGGGCGACAAGGAGCGCTTACTGGGACTGGATGAGCCGCTGGCCTTCATCTTCAGCCATTCCGCACTGCGCGAGGGCTGGGACAACCCCAACGTGTTCCAGATTTGTACCCTGGCCGAGTCGAGTTCCGAGATCAAGAAGCGACAGGAGATCGGGCGTGGCCTGCGCCTCGCAGTGAATCAGGATGGTGAGCGCGTGCGCGACCCGGCCATCAACCGGCTGACCATCATCGCCAACGAGAGTTATGAGGACTTCGCCAACCAGTTGCAGACCGAGATGGTCGAGGCGGGCGTGAAGTTTAAGCGCGAGATGATTCAGAACGAGCGCGACAAGGTGACGGTGCGCTTGAGGAAAGGTTTTGAGGCCGATCCGCAGTTCCTTGCGCTGTGGGAGCGGATTCGGGCACGCACCCGCTACAGCGTGGCATACAAGACCGGTGAGCTGATTACCAAGGCCGCAGGCCGTATCAAGGCAAAAATGCCAGCCATCGAGCGGCCCAAGGTGGCGCTGACCCGCGCGGAGATTGCCATCGGCACGGACGGCGTGGTCGGCAAGCAGACCGGGTATCGCACGCAGTCGGTGGAAGCCAAGTACGTGATGCCGGATTTTGTCGGCCAGGTGCAGGCCAAGACGGGGCTGGCAAAGTCCACCGTGGCGCGAATCCTGCTCAAATCGAGTCGCCTGAATGACGCAGTAAACAACCCCCAGGCGTTTATTGATCACGCTTCGGAACTCGTCAACGCGGTTAAGCACGAGTTTCTGGTTTACGGCGACGGCTCGGATGGCAGCGGCGTGAAATACGTGAAGCTGGACGATGCGGTCTACGAGATGCGTCGTTTCGAGCGCGACGACTTGATGGAGGTGTTCTCATCCAACGTCCAGGTCGTCGAGAAGCAGGAAAAGACGCTGTTCTCGCACGTCATCATCGACTCGAATTCAGGGCCGGAGCGTGTTTTTGCGCAGGCATGCGAGGACAACGCGGACGTGTTGTTCTACATCAAACTGCCGCGCTGGTTCCAGATCGAGACGCCGGTTGGGCCATACAACCCCGATTGGGCTGTGGCCTACCGTAACGACACGACGCTTTACTTTGTGGCCGAAACCAAGAAGACGGGCTCCGGCGACCATGTGCGGCTTGATCTACTGCGACCGATTGAAGACCTGCGCATCGAGTGCGGCAAACGGCACTTCAAGAACTTCGAGCAGGTGCAGTTCAGGGTGGTGAGCACGCTTGAGGAACTGGTGAACTGATGCAAACCACTTTGGCGCCCACTCATGGCAGCTTGGCGGGGAGAAAAAAATGAGCGATCAGTACACCTATGCCCGTTTCTGGCGGTGCGCCTTGCAGGTGAACCCGGTTGGTTACAACGGTGCCTACCGGGGCAGCGAGCACGGCATGAGCGAGGCCGACTACAACCAGGCGCTGCTGGCAAAGTGCCAGGAACTCGATATCAAAGTCGTCGGCCTGGCTGACCATGGCAGCGTGGACAGCATTGATACGCTGCGCAACATGTTGGCACCCCACGGCATCGTCGTATTTCCCGGTTTCGAGATTGCCTCGACCGAGAAAATTCACATGGTCTGCCTGTTTCCGGAAAGCACGACGAAGGATCAGTTGAATCGTTATTTAGGCAAACTTGACCTTACGGACCCCGAAGAAAAAGTTTGGCCTTCCAATATGGCTTGTCTTGAGCTGGCAAAAATCATTCAAGAACTTGGTGGTTTTTGGTATGCCGCACATACCACTGGCAAGAACGGCTTGCTTCGTCTTAACCAAGATGGTGGTGGATTTATTCACATTTGGAAAAACCATGCCCTGGTCCGTGCTGGGCAAATACCTGGTGCGGTAGGTGACCTACCTGCGAATTACAAGTCAATTGTCGAAAACAAGAATCCGGACTGGAAGCGCGAACGCCCCATTGCGGTCATCAACGCCAGGGATATAGCCAAGCCCTCTGAGCTGGATGATGCCAGCGCTACTTGCTGGATCAAGATGACGAAACCGACCTTCGATGCCTTCAAGGTCGCTTTCCTTGACCCGGAATCACGTATCCGCCTGAATTCGCAAAAACCCGAAGTGACTGCGGGCGAGATCGTGTCCATGACCATTTCGGGGGGCTATCTTGATGGCGTGGAGATAGCCTTCTCCCGGCACCTGAACACAGTCATTGGCGGACGCGGCACGGGAAAATCGACCTTGCTGGAATGCTTGCGTTACGTGCTGGACATTCCCCCAAAGGGGAAGCAAGCGCAAAAACTCCACCTTGAGATCATCAAGGAAAATTTGGGCAAAGCGTCAGGACGAATCGAGGTAGAGGTCGTTTCTTCTTCACAGCATGGCAAGCGCTATCGCGTGTCTAGGCGATATGGCGAAATGCCTATCGTGCGTGATGAAAGCGGCAACGTATCGACCCTGCAACCACGCGACCTGTTGCCGGGAGTCGACATCTACGGCCAGAACGAAATCTATGAGCTAGCGCAGGATGAACAGAGCCGGATTCAATTGCTGGACCGCTTCCTACCTAGCGATGGTGACTACGCACAGCACAACGCCACCCTCAAAAAGCGCTTACACGAGAATCAGCAAAAGTTGGTCAAGACCTTGGGCGAGGTCGATGACCTGAAAGCCCAGATTGCGCGCTTGCCCAAACTGGTTGAGCAACTGCAAAGTTTTCAGGTGTTAGGGATTCAGGAAAAACTTGCCAAGACACCGCTGTTTGCTCGCGAGAGGCAGATTGTCGAACGCACCCACGAAGAAATCCGGCACTTGCGGGATGGTGTGACGAGCCTTCGGGACAATTTGCCCGACCTGACTTTTATCAGCGCCAAAGCCTTGGAAGATTTACCCAACGCCGCGTTACTCAGCCCAGCGCGGACAATTTTGGACAAACTGCGCGAGGGTTTCGAACGTCACCTTGCCGAGCTGACAACCGAGCTGGCAAACGGCGAACAGCAACTGGCGGCACAACTTGCTTTGTGGAAGCAGTCAATTGCACAAGGTGAGGCAGAGCTTGAAAAAGCCCTGCGCAGCCTCCCGGCGACAGCCGGGAAAAGCGGCCAAGAGGTGGGAACGGCTTATCAGCGGCTGCTACAGGACATCGAGCGCATCAAACCACTCGAAACTCGGGTGGCCAATCACGACAAGCTGCTTGAATCCCAACAGCAGGAGCGTCGAAATCTGCTTGCGGAATTGTCCGATCTCCGCGACCAGCGCACCAAGAGCTTGCAGAGTGCAGCCAAGAAATTGAACCGTCGTCTTGAAGGGAAATTGAAAGTTGAAGTGGTGCCTGATGCAGATCGAACACCGCTGAAAGCCTTCCTGCTGGAAAGCAAGCTTGAGGGGGTAGGCGAAAAGCGGCTGTCGTGGATCGACGAGCGGGATGCCATCAGCCCATCAGCGCTTGCACAGGCAATCCGTAACGGTTCAGCAGAGCTTCAAGTCGATTGGGCGTTAACGCCCTTGGTCGCGGATGCATTGACGAAGCTGCCTGCGTCTCGCCTGATGGAACTTGAAGCGCTGGAACTCGACCATCGGATAGATATTTTCCTGAATGTGTCGCATGGCCAAGCGGAGGCTGTTTTTCGGCCATTGGACAAGCTATCTACAGGTCAGCAATGCACAGCGATCCTGCATATGCTGTTACTGGAAAACGTCGACCCGCTCATCATGGATCAGCCAGAGGACAATCTGGACAACGCTTTTATTGCCGAGCGCATCGTCCACGAGTTGCGTGCAGCGAAAACCAGTCGCCAATTTCTGTTTGCCACCCACAACGCCAACATCCCGGTATTTGGCGATGCTGAATGGATCGGTGTATTCACAGCGATCGAAAATCATGGGTCGCTGACTTTCGATGCTCAGGGTTCGATTGACGTCCCTGTTATTCGCGATCAGGTAGCCAATATCCTCGAAGGTGGGCGAGATGCATTCATTCAGCGGAAAGAAAAATATGAGTTCTAGAGGTGGCCCTTATGCTGAAATCTGAATTGCTCGAAATTATCGCCAATGGCGAGAACTCCGGCGTGGAGTTCAAGCGCGATGACCTGCGTCCGGAGCAACTGGCGAAGGAGACTGTGGCGCTGCTGAATTTCCAGGGCGGAAAGCTGCTATTGGGCGTGGAAGATGACGGAACCATCAGCGGCATCCAGCGCGCCGACTTGGAAACCTGGGTGATGGATACTGTATTTGGTCGATACGTGCATCCGCTGGCCCTACCGTTTTACGAAGAAGTGGTGTTCGACGATGGTAAGCGCGTGGCAGTTATTTCACTCACTCAGGGCACGGCCAAGCCCTATGTGGTGCGCAACAACAATCGCGAGGAAATTTTTGTCCGCGTCGGCAGCACATCTCGTCTGGCAACGAGGGAGCAGCAAGCCCGGCTCTTTGAAAGCGGTGGAATGCTGCACGCTGAGGTTTTGCCTGTATCCGGCAGCAACTTAGAAGATTTAGATCAGGCCCGCCTTACCGACTACCTGGTCAATGTCGCAGGCGACCAGATGGCGCCGCAGTCCACCGAAGACTGGGAACAGCGGCTGACCGGTTTGGGCTTCATGGTCGACCGCCCTGATGGCCCCGCTGCATGCACCATTGCTGGGTTGATACTTTTTGGGCGAAGCCCTCGCCGTTGCCTGCGCTACGCGGGAGTCCGCTGGATGTCCTTTGCTGGCGAAACAAAGGATTACCGGGCACAAGATGACACGGTGCTTGATGGCCCGTTGGTTGCCCTGTGGGAAGGCAGACCCGGTGCAGGGCGAAACATCGTGGAAGATGGACTTCTCGAACGCCTGATTGATCGAATGCGTCCGTTCATCTCCGAGGAGGGAGGCGAGATAAACGAGGGACTGCGCCGGGAGTCAAGCTACCGCTACCCCTTTGATGCAATCCGTGAAGCGCTTCTCAATGCGCTCGTTCACCGCGACTGGACGCGTTCGATTGAGGTTGAGGTAGTCAATTACTCCGACCGCCTAGAAGTGACCAGTCCTGGTGCATTACAGAACTCGATGACCATCGAAAAAATGCTGGCTGGGCAACGATCGCCACGTAACCCGATCATTGTGGAGATCATGCGCGACTATGGCTACGTGGATGCACGCGGTATGGGGGTTCGTCGCAAGATTGTTCCATTGACGCGCGACTTTGCCGGTAAAGATGCGGAATTTGAGTTGACTGATGACTACTTGCGTGTGGTGATCCCCTCCCGCTAATTTGACTAACATATCGAAAAACTGACATCTCCCTTCTGATCAAGCTGTGCTGCCGGAAGCGGCTGCAAAGCCTGGCCCAGACGTCATGCACTTTCATATCAAGTAGTCGGGCCACTGACTGCTGCAACGCCGCCACCTGAACAGGCATCATTATTGCTGTACCGGGTAACAGATGCCGTTTTGGCCATAACCTGACAAAGGAGCAAAGATGCCTATCTTCGATTACCATTGTTGCGATTGCGACGCCGACTTTGAATTACTGGTCATGAGCTCAACCATTCCAAACTGCCCGCAATGTGGCAGTCAACACCTGGAAAAGCAGCTTTCGCGGGTGGCCACTCCCGGCCGCAGTGCTGGACTGATGGCGCGTGGTCGTGTGCAAGCGGCGAAAGAGGGGCACTTGAGCAATTTTTCGCCCGCCGAGCGCAAATTGCGCTGACTCGGCAGGCATCGTTTTACTCACACCGACTTTTTGGAATAACACCAGCGAGGATTTATCATGAGTGGTTTTTTCATGGATTGGGATGGCAATTTACGCAGCGTTGAGGATCCGGGAGGCGGTTACGTTTGCGATGTCGACCTGCCAGCACGCTATGTCGCCGTAATGCAGGGCAGTATATTAGCCCATGAAGCGACCCTCTATAAAACCCTCACCGATGTTGAAAAAGCCGGAATCAAAGCGGAAGTGGTTCCCGGCTCTCATCCCTGGGGAAGCAAGAGAGACGGGTTTTAGTTCAGAATTTGACAATGGCTTTAGCGGGGTCCATTGGGTGCAAAATCACTGGTATCCATTAGTACTTCGTCATTTTCAATTTTCAGCGCAAACTCCTTTTTAATACAGAAAAAACCAATTATATTATTCTGATATGGAACCCATGCCATCTGATACAACATTTCGCACCATCATGTAAAGATCGATATCCCGACTCATCCAGCCAATAGTGGCTTTGTGCCAGGCGGCATAATTGGCTTCCTCCCAGATGACGCACAATAATGCTTCATCCCTGGTAATATCCGCATTACTATACTGCTTCTGGTTGGCCACTTCGCAAGCCATGGGGTCAGCTTCATGCTGTGCGAAGACCTCCTCAGCCGCCTGTATGGCGAGAGCCATATCGTTTTCGCTCACCAATCCCACATCCTGGCCTGCCAGGGTAATGATTGTACGCATATTCATTTCTCCTTGTCGCATTAAGCTCGCTAGATGCGGGAACTCCTGCGCCATCGCCTCGACATACGCCCGCCGTATCCGCAGTATCAAAAAGCCTCTCCTTGGATGTCAATAAGTACACATTTTTGTCAGAAAACGAACAAATAAGTGGGTAATAGGGCGGCGTGGACGATGCAGCAAAAAAGATGCCAAATTCATGGAATATTGGGGCATGACCAGCTAAAAAACCATTGACAGAAAAAAATATTTGCCGGTATATTCCATTGAATATTTCGCAAACCACAGGAGTGGAGCCCATGAAACACCGTCAGCATAAAAGTTCACTTGCATTGATCATCGCCGCGAGCCTGCTGGGTTTATCGCCCCAGGCCATGGCCAAAGACCTGCATGTCGCTTACGCAGGCTCCATGGGTGCGGTCATGGACCTGCATCTCGGACCGGCCTTCGCCAAAGCCCATAACGTGCAATATCAGGGGGAGGGCCAGGGCGCTTACGGCCTCGCCCAGCTCATCGCCGCCCACAAACTGCGCACCGACGTTTTTGTCTCCATCACCCCCGGCCCCATCGAGGTGCTGATCAAGGCCGGTCTGGTCAAGGAGGCCTACCCGGTCGCCGGTACTGCCATGTGCATCGCTTATAGTCCCGACAGCCCCTACGCCAAAGACTTTAAGGAAGCCGCAGAAGGCAAAGTACCCTGGTATGAAATCCTGCAGAAGCCGGGGGTAGTCTTCGGCCGCACAGATCCCAAAACCGATCCCCAAGGGCAAAATATCGTCTTTACCTTCATGCTGGCTGAAAAGTATTATCACCAACCGGATCTGGTGAACAAAGTCCTCGGACCGGTCGAGAACCCCCAGCAAATATTCACGGAGACATCCTTACTTTCCCGCCTCAAGAGTGGCCAGATCGCCGCCTCATCGGGTTATCTCAGCGCGGTAAAATCCCTGCATCTGCCTTATATCACCCTGCCCGATCAGATCAATCTCAGCAATCCGGCCATGGTCAAAGACTGGTACAGCAAAGTCCACTTCACCCTGAATGTGGACGGCAAACCCAAGACCGTGCATACCCAGCCCCTGGTCTTCTATGCTGCGGTACCCGTCGACGCGCCCGACCCCCAACTGGGCATGGCCTTTATCCACTTCATGACCAGCCCCCAGGGTCAGGCTATGTTCAAAGAGACCGGCTACAACCCGCCCAAGGGTGACATGTTGAAATAAAGCGGGTCTGCGCCAGAGCGTTCGGCGCCCGGCATAAACAGTTCGCCGGTCCGCTGGGGTGAGGCATCCCTCCGCGACCCGGCTGATTACGCCGCGTTATATTAAAAATACCGCAACGAAAACCACCATGCGCGATACGCAGGAGCTATTCCCATGCAGAAAAATATCCTTCACCTGATAACAGCAGCCAGTTTGATTGGCGCCTTCAACGCCAGCGCCCAAGCCGAAACCCTGTCCCAGTTTTTTGCCAAAAGCCACATTGACGGACAAATCCGTTCCTATTACTTCAGTCGCTTCTACGGCACGCCCAACACCGTCAATGCTTATGCCTACTCCCTGGCCGGACGCATCAATATCGTCACCGCACGCTTCCTCTCGGGCTTCCGGGTTGGCGTCAGTTTTTACACCGCCAATGCACTCGGCACGCAACCCAGCAATCCGGCACGGATCGACAAAACCCTCATGGGTACCGGCCCCTCCGTCAATGCGCTTGGTCAGGCCTATCTGGAATATCAGGACAAATGGGTCACCGTCAAGGCAGGCAATCAGTTGGTGGATACCCCCTGGCTGAACCGGGTCGGTGGACGGGTGATTCCCGCCACCTATCAGGGGGTAACCCTGGAGGCCCATCCCCTCAGCCGCCTGCAATTCAGCGCGCTGCGGATTTTCCGCTGGAAAGACCGCACCACCGGCCAGTTCTACCGGGATAACCTCTATTATCCCGGCCACTATGAGGGTGACTCCCTCTATGGCGGACCCAACGTGCTGCCTGCTGGTACTCCGCCTACCAACGGGGCGCTCGCCTTTGGCGTCCAATATCACGTGTTTCATACCGAAACTGCTGCCTGGTTTTACCAGTTCGACGAGTTCGCCAACATGTTCTACTGGAGCGGCCACTACGCCCTGCCCACCGCCTTCGTCCTCAAGCCCTTTGTGGATGCGCAGTTCACCAGGGGATGGGGTGCCGGCGAGGCCTTTGCGCGTACCGATACCACCCTCTTTGGTCAGCCAGGACAGGGGGTGAACAGCACCAACTGGGGTGTAAAAGCGGGTTTCCAGTTTCCCAACGGCAGTCTCTGGTGGGGTTATGATGCGACCCTACACCATGCACATGCCCTGGGTGGCGGTGCCATCATCTCGCCCTATACCGTCGGTTATACGGCCGATCCGCTCTATGTGGATTCCATGATTCAGGGCCTGGTGGGCGTCGGCCCCGGCCACGGCTGGCGGGTGCGTGCGGCTTACTGGGTCTGGCATAAACAGGTGCAACTGACGGCCGGCTTCTCCCAATTCACTACCTATTTCTTGGGAAACAGCAACTGGACCCACTTTAACGTGAGTTATTTTCCGCAGGGCATGTTCAAGGGGTTGTGCCTGCGTGATCAGGTGGAAGTCGGCAATGGCGGTGCGGCCGGGCTGTTTCCTGGATCAGGGCAGCATTCCTTTGTGTACAACCGGGTAATGATGATTTACCAATTTTAGCACCCATACCATTAGACTTTGTGCTCCAAAGGGCGCTCGAACCAGTGAGCAGTCTTATGGAACAACATGTGGCTCATGAGCAGAGTAATCCAGCGCCGTCAACACCAGTTCCAGCCAATGTTTAACGGGGACATCCGTGCCGCCCTGTAGATGCATCTGGCAGCCGATGTTGGCAGTGGCGATACAGTCCGGTTGCTCGGCCTGGAGCGCATCCAGCTTTTGTCCGCGGAGTTGTCGGGATAATTCCGGCTGGAGGATAGCGTAGGCGCCAGCAGACCCGCAGCAGATATGGGGGTCATGCACGGCGGTCAGGCGATAACCGGCACGCTGTAGTAATGGTTCTACCACGCCTCGCACGCGCTGCGCATGCTGCAATGTGCAGGGGGCATGAAAGGCTACGGTGCCGCGGTATTCGGGAATGAAAGGGATTTCATCCATGAAACCGACCAGCCATTCGCTGGGGTCACGGGCGAGGGCCGAAATACGAGCGGCCTTTTCGGCGTAGTCGGGATCATGTTGCAGCGCTTCGCCGTAATCCTTGACCATGCTGCCGCAGCCGCTGGCACTGACCAGAATGGCTTCGCTGCCTGCCTCGATCAGAGGCCACCAGGCATCGATGTTGCGGCGCATATATTTGTGGGCCTCACTATGGGCGTTGAGATGCAGACTGAGGGCTCCGCAGCAGCCAGCGCTGGCAGGCACATCGACGGCGACGCCGAGGGTGGCAAGAATCTGTTCCAGAGCGGCCTCGGTGGCCGGAGCCACCACGCTTTGCACACAGCCGCCGAGGGCGATGACCCGGCGGGTGGCGGGCAGTATGGGCTGGGCTGTAGTCGGCAGGGTCTGCGGCAAGGCCGGGACTTTTTCCGCCAGCGCTTTGGGCAGCAGAGGTTTGAATATGTTGCCCAACTGCACCAGCAGACGAACACGCTCGGGATAGGGGACGATGGCGCGCAGTGCCCGGCGCTTGAGGCGCTCCAGCGCCGGGCGACCGATTTCCGCTTCCATGTATTCGCGGCCTATTTCCGCCAGGCGCGCATAGCGCACGCCGGAAGGGCATGTGGTCTCGCAGGCACGGCAGGTGAGACAGCGATCCAGATGCTGCAAGCTGTGTTTGGTAGCGGGACCCCCGGCCAGGAACTCTTTTGTCAGGTAGATACGACCGCGCGGGCCATCCAGTTCGTCACCAACAATCTGGTAAGTGGGGCAGGTGGCGTTACAGAAGCCACAGTGCACACAGGTGCGAAGGATGGCGTTGGCTTCGGCAATCGCCGGGTCATCCTGAAAACGGGGAGAAATGCGCGTTTGCATGAGCAGACCTCAGAGCGTGGCGTACAAACGGCCGGGGTTAAGGATGGCGCGGGGGTCAAAGGCGGCCTTGAGACGCTGCTGCAGCGCCAGCATGGCCGGCGCCATGGGCTGAAACATTTCCGCCGCGCGTGCGCCGCCGCCGCCACGGAAAAGCGTGCCGTGACCGCCATACTGCGCGGCCAGTTGCCGCAGAAACACCGCATCGCGCTGGCTGCGCAGCCAGCGCTGGCTGCCGCCCCACTCGATCAGAGTCTGACCGGCAAGCGGCAGGGGCGGGGTCGCGGGGGGAAGCGCCAGCCGCCACAAGGGTGCGTCACTCTGAAAAAACACATGGCGTTGCTCACGTAGTGAAGTCCAAAAGGCATCCGCATCAACCTCCGCCAGAACCTCGCCGCCGATCCGGCTGCGCGCAGCCTGCAGGCTACCCTCAGTACCGCAAAGGCGGATATACAGACGCTCTCCGTAAAAAGCGGTGGCCGACAGGGGCAAAGGCTGACCGGCCCAGTGGTTCATGCGCTGAATGGCCGTAACCGGATCGCTTTCCTGCACCAAACTCAGGGTGCATGCCGGGCGCGGCAGCACCTTGAGACTAACGTCGAGCAGGACCCCGAGGGTGCCTAGGGCGCCTACCATGAGCCGCGACACATCATAACCGGCGACATTTTTCATCACCTGGCCGCCAAAGCGTAGAATTTCTCCCTGCCCATTGAGAATGCGCACGCCCAGTACATAGTCGCGGGCCGATCCGGCATAGGGACGGCGCGGCCCGGAGAGGCCGCAGGCGAGCGTGCCACCGATGGTGGCCGCCGAACCGAAATAAGGCGGTTCGAAAGCCAGCATCTGGTTAGCCTCCGCCAGTTGCACCTCCAACTCCTGCAGGGGGGTTCCCGAGCGCACGGTAATGAAAAGCTCGTTGGGTTCGTAGTCAATGATGCCGCGGTGGGTACTGAGATCGAGGAGCGGGTTTTCCGGCGTCGCACGGCCATAAAAGGCCTTGGTCCCGCCCCCCTGGATATTCAGGGGCCGGGACAGGCGGTGCGCTTCGGTTACGTGCGCCTGCAATGTCTGGCTCTGGTCGATGTTAAAAGCGCTCCAGTTCGGGGAAAGGCAGCTGACCATGATGGATGTGCATGGCGCCCAGTTCTGCGCAGCGATGCAGGCTGGGCACAGCCTTTCCGGGGTTGAGGCGACCTTCGGGGTCAAAGGCAGCTTTAATGCGATGTAGTTGCGCCAGTTCAGCCGCGTTGAACTGGGCGCACATGCTGTCCAGTTTCTCGACGCCGACACCGTGTTCACCAGTGACACTGCCGCCGACTGCGACACACAATTCGAGAATACGCCTTCCAAATTCGTCGGCGGCGTGCAACTGCCCTTCGACATTGGCGTCATAGAGAATCAGGGGATGCAGGTTACCATCGCCGGCATGAAACACATTGGCGACCCGCAGACCATATTCTTGGGACCATATCGCAATCTGCCCAAGCACGTCGGCCAGTCGTTGGCGCGGGATGGTGCCGTCCATGCAGTAATAGTCCGGGGCCAGGCGCCCCACGGCTGGAAAAGCGGCTTTACGCCCCTTCCAGAGGAGCAGACGGGTGGCCGTATCTTCTGCAATGCGGATACTGCTGGCACCATGGCGCTGGAGAATGGCTTCGACCTCCCGTACCCGCTCCTGCAACTCCGCAACGGGACCATCCAGTTCACAGAGCAGGATGGCGGCGGCGTCGCGCGGATACCCGGCATGGACGAAATCTTCAGCCGCCTCAATGGCGAGCTTGTCCATCATCTCTAGCCCCGCCGGAATGATACCGGCGGCAATGATAGCGCTGACGGCATCTGCTGCCGCCACCACGGTGGCGAATGCGGCCAGCAAGACCAGAGTATGCTCCGGCGTCGGTAACAGGCGCACCGTACATTCCGTCATCACCCCCAGCAGGCCTTCCGAACCCGCCATCAGCGCCAGCAGGTCATAACCGGGACTGTCGGGAGCCTGGCTGCCGATCTCCCAAATCTCTCCCGCTGCGCTGAGGACTTCGAGCGCCAGGATATTGTGGACGGTAAGACCATATTTCAGACAATGCACACCGCCAGAGTTTTCAGCTACATTGCCGCCGATGCTGCAGGCGATCTGCGAGGAGGGGTCCGGCGCGTAATAGAGGCCGGAAGGCCGCGCCGCCTCACTGATGGCGAGATTGCGCACGCCCGGCTGTACTCGGACCGTGCGGTTTTCCCGGTCGATGGCGCCGATCTGTTTCATTCGTGCCAATGACAAAAGCACTGCGCCGCAAATGGGCCGTGCGCCACCGGACAGACCGGTTCCGGCACCCCGTGGCACGACCGCCACGCCATAACGCAAGCAGATTTTCAGTACCGCCTGTACGCCTTTCCGGTCGTTGGGCAGAACCACACAGAGGGGCAGCTCGCGCAGCACCGAAAGACCATCGCATTCGTAGGGACGCAAATCCTCTGCACTGCTCAATACCGCCCCGGCCGGCAAGACGGCCTGCAAATCCGCGACCACGGCAGAAACATCAGGAGCGGCAGACATGTGCGCCCGAACTCATTGTCCGCGCAGACGGCGACGGGCAAGGGCGAGGCTGTCGGCGTCGCCCACGTTGCCGGGAAAAATCACCACCGGCATTCCAGGATAACGGGGGTGATCGGCGGGGCAGGCGACCACCGAGCAGCCCGGCAGAATCTGGCCCATCACCCTGGCCATACGCAGGGCGAGACCGCTGCTAAGGACATCATTGGAGGTGATGCCGCCCTTGCTGATGAGATAGCCGAGATCTTCCGGCAAACCACGGACGACCTCCATCAGGAAGGCCGATATCACCTCGCCAAAGGCCAGACGGGTGGCCTGATCGGCAAACCGCCGCTCGCTGCGGCTGGTGTAGATGACCACATCCAGTCCCTTTGCATGGGCTGCGGCTGCCTGCCGCAAAATCTTCGCCCGCTGCGCGCTGCCTTCGTCGCCACTACAGGCGTCGACATTCACTTCGACCGCCGCCAAACCGGGTTCCTGCAGCAGTCGCTCCAGTTGCTCCGTGGTTTTCCGCACATGAGAACCGACGACAATGGCCCCCGGCTTACCGCCTCGCACCAGACGCGCCATAGCGCCAGCGGCCACCGGCTGGGCCGGCAGATCGGCTAGCGCCGTGAGCAGGCTTGCCGCGCTGCGGAACAAAAAGCGCTTGCCTTGCGCCGTCGCCGCTCGCAAATCCTGGGCAAAAGCAACAAGATCGGCGGGCTCTACTGCATCTACCACCACACAAGCGTTGTCCTGCAGTGCTAACAGACGAGGCAGGCAGCCAGCACGCAGATCCGCCAGCACAAAGCGCTGCACCGCCGCCGCCGGTACTTTTCCATTGGTCTTTTCGTCAACATAATCGGGAAGATAGCTATTATTAAATGCGAAAGTGGAGTCCTGCGCAAATTCCGTCTCATGGGCGGGGACGTCCATTCCGTTTTGGCGAACATAGTGGATGCTGTCACGGGTGATGCGCCCACCTTCAAAAAAGGCGGGAACAAGAAAATGGGCATCGAAGGGCCCGAGTTCCTCCGAAATGACGTCCGTTTCCAGCGGATAATGACCGCGCAGGGTAGAGTCGGAGCGACTCACCAGCAGGGGCTGAATGGCGTGTCCCGTTGCTGCCGACCGCTCGAGAGCGATCCGCAGATTCCGGCAGATATCCTGGGTGACGGCTGCCGCCTGGGGGGCAGCCATCCCCCGGGTATTGCTGAGGATGAAGAACAGCGGCACCGGATCGTGCAGGGCTTCCAACAGGGTTTCCAAATCCCAGCCGGTCAGCAGCAGGCAGGAATGCACCGTCTGTGACCCGGTTGGATCGTCGTCAATGACGATGATTTTGTGCTCGGCCATACCTGGGGGCTCCTATGCGGCGCTAAAGTCGTGGACCCTGGCGACGATGGTTTCGGCGGTGATGCCGTTGAAGGCCATGAGCTCGCCCACCGTGGCGGTGGTTTCACCGCGCAGCCAGGCCAGCACATCCCGCTGCCCCGCCCGACTGCGCAGCAGCACCGGTTCCAGGGCACCAGAAGTGCCGCCACTGATCCCCAACAGCAGGTCGCCGCTGAAAAGGCTGTGAAAATCGGTATCCCTCATAAATCCGGTATCGGCTTCGGCGACCGTATGCGCCGCCACATCCGTCGGCCGGTAGAGCTGGCGTGGGTTGACCACCGAAACAATCCGCACGCGGTAGCCGTCCTTTTCCAACTGCTCCTTCGCCGCAAATACCGGCAAGAGGACCATATCACCGGTCACGGCGATGGTTAGCGTGCCACGTTTGCCAGCACCCGTGTCATGGAGCAGTGATGCCCCCTTGCGCACAGCCTCCCGCGCCTGGGCCAGGGTCATGTACACCGGCAAGGGACTCTTGGAAGCGATGATCACCATGGCTTTGTTGACGCTATTCACAGCATATTCATAGGCTGCCTGGATAACGTTGGCATCGGTCGGGTAGAGCAGGAAGACGTTGCCGTTACGCATCTGCGCCGCAAAGTAGTTCTCGATCTCCGGACGCTGGTGGGTCCAGCCGTTACGCCCCTGCTCCAGTGCTCCCGCCGTGAACATGCAGACCGCCGACGGTGTCTTGCGGCGCAACTCGGCCATGGCCTGGGCTACCGTCTGCATGATGGGCCAGCCGTTGATGGCGAAGGACTCGTAGGACAGCCATAGGGAACGACTGCCAAAGAGAGCCAGACCTGCTGCCAGCCCCGCGCACGCGTCTTCGTTCAAGGGTTCATAGACCTGACCGCCGGGCTGTTGGTTGTAGAGCGGGTCCACCGTGGGATGACGGATCTTCAGGGCGTCGTTGATATTTTTCATGGCCGAGGCTTCGTTGCCGTCGGCGTTGGTCACCACAAAACGCTTGTCCTGTTGCCCCAGCCAGGCTACGAGAGCGCCCATGGCGGTGGCCGGTACTGCCTGCGCGCCGGGTTTGAATTCCTGCACGGGGAATTCTCCCAGTTCCATAATTGGCAGCACATGCTCAGTCACTGCGGTCTTGGCGGCAGGCCCACCGCCGGCGCGAGAGAAATTGTCCCGCACCAGAGCCCATGACTCGGGACTGAGGGCGCGCTGTTCCAATGCCGCTTGTATTTCCGGTGACTCCGGGGTGTCCTTGGGATACAAATTATGGGACTTGGCCCCCGAAACGTGCATACCCGCTCCCTTTAGCTGTTTGATAATGAAGGCCGTGTGTCGACCGCTCAGGGCACTGTCTGCCGCCTTGGCGACACCCGCCAGCACCGCTTCCATGAAAGCCAGGCGCTGACTGAAGGAGAATCGCGCGGAATCCACGTAGGCACCTTCCTGACCGGCGTCGTCGAACGCCTTGGCATCTACCAGAATGACCTCGTCGAAATCATGGGCCCGCCAATAGGCGATCATTTCGTCATTGTGCATCAGGGAAACCATGGAGTGGTGCTCCTGGCTGAAGCCGTTCCAGACCAACACCGGCAGGTAGTTGGTGACTTTCGGGTAGGCAAAGTGGAAGTGCTTCATGGCACTGAGCACATAAGGTTCGCCGAAACCGCCGTCGCCGATGGTCACCGGGAAGAGGGTTCCCGGATGCAGCAATGCCCCGGCCATGGCGAAATGCTGCCCCTGCCCGAGCGGCCCGGCAGGGGCCAGCAAACCGGGGATGGCGCCGGAGAGATGGCCGAGCAAGCCGTGCTGCTCCCGGAAACGCGCCATCATGTCCGTCATATTGCGGATACCCATTTCTTCCAAAGAACTGTCGAGGAACATGGCGCTATAGAAGCCTGGGGCATGATGACCCACCTCGGTGACGATGTTGGTGTGGCCAAGCATGACCAGTGCAGCGTAGGCCTCAGCACTGGAAGCAAAACCGCCGGGGTGTCCGGAAGACTTGGAGGCGCAGACCTGCAAGGTGCAGTAACGCAAAGCATCGGCCAGCATCAGGGTCTGGTAGACCGCCGCTTTAGCCGCCGGATCGGGGATCGCCTTATGACCGGCAGCAATGGCCGCACTCTGGCCATATTGCGCAAAATCCGGCCAGGCTTTTCCGAAATAGAACATTCCTTCGCAAAAAGCGGGGGCATTGGCGGGCAGAGCTGTGTGATCGGTCATGGCGCAGAGATCCTGTAACAAAAAATATTGCCCTCACTGTAAGGAAGACCGTATTATTCCGCAATAGGGAATCATTTCCACCATGCGGAATATACTATGTCAGACAGCACCAATCGCCACAGCCATACCATCCAGGTCATCGACCGCTTGCGCGTCCTGCTCGACATCCTGGCCGATGAGGGCGGCCAGGCTTCCCTGAAAACCCTGGCGGCTGTCTCTGGCCTAGCTCCCTCCACTGCTTTTCGCATCCTCGCCTCGGCGCAGGAAAATGCGCTGATTATCCGCGACGCCGCCGGTCATTACCGATTCGGGCCACACCTGCAAAACTGGGCACAACTCGCCCATGGGCGCAGTGACCTGCGCGCCATCGCCCGCCCGATCATGACTTGGCTGCGCGATCAGGTACAGGAGACGGTCAATCTGACCATCGAGCAAGGCGACGAGGCCGTCTATGTCGAACGCGCCACCTCAACCCGGATGATGCGGGTGGAGCAGATTATCGGTAGTCGCGCGCCCCTGCACACCACGGCGGTGGGCAAACTGATGCTGGCGCTGAATGGCGAAAACGCGATCGCTCGATATGCCCAGCGCACGGGCTTGCCCGCACTTACCATCCATACCGTAAATCAAGCCCTGGCCTTGTGGCAGGACGCCCGGACATCTCTCGAACGCGGTTATGCCCTGGATAATGAAGAAGCGGAAATCGGTGTCGGCTGCATTGGCGTCCTCCTGCGCACCCCGCTGCCTTGGAACACCGGCCTCAGCATCTCTGCGCCCATCGAACGCCGCCAGGAGAGCTGGGTACCGCTGCTACAGGAGGCGGCCCGGCGCATCGATACGCGACTGCAGGGGCAGACGGTGTGCATCGAGATGGAAACCTTGACCTCCTCCTCGCCCTGAGAAGAAACCCCGAAGCATTGAATTGAGCATGTCGTGATAAAGCCTGCATTTTGTCGCAAAGCCTACATTCGCTGCTGACGTTGTTTTTCTGGTGCATTCTAGGCAACAGCCTGTTTATCTTGAAATTGACAAGACAGCCGAATCTGGAATGAAGATTGCTTAGATCAGTACAACAGCATCTTCAGATCACCGACAGATCGGTAACAGGAGTACGCCATGCATATCGTCGTCTGTATCAAACAGGTTCCCGACAGCGCCCAGATCCGGGTGCATCCGGTCACCAATACCATCATGCGGCAGGGTGTACCCGCCATCATCAATCCCTTCGACGTTTTCGCCATCGAAGAGGCCTTGCGCCTCAAAGACCGCTTCGGCGGGCGAGTCACCGTGCTGACCATGGGGCCGCCCCAAGCGGAAGACGCACTGCGCAAGGCCATCGCCTATGGTGCCGACGACGTGATACTCCTGACCGACCGCGCCTTCGCCGGTGCCGATACCCTGGCGACCTCCTTCGCCCTGGCACAGACCATCCGCAAAATTGGTGAGGAACATCCCGTCGATCTGGTTTTCACGGGCAAGCAGACCATTGACGGGGATACCGCGCAGGTCGGGCCGGGCATTGCCAAGCGCCTGGGCCTGCAACTCCTCACCTACGTATCGGCTATCGATGCGTTGGACCTTGAGGAGCGCAGCATCACCGTACAACGCCGTTCTGAAGGTGGTGTGCAGGTGATCCGGACCCACCTGCCCGCACTGATCACCATGCTGGAGGGTAGCAACCAGATCCGCTTCGCGGGCATGGATGATATGTTCCGCTCGGCTCGCTTTGACGTGCCTAAATGGAATAAAGAGCGCGCCGGTATTGAGGACGTCAGCAAAATCGGCCTCAAGGGCTCGCCCACAGTGGTCAGCAAGATATTCACCCCCAAGCCCCGGGCCGTGAAGGCACAGATGATCGGCGCTGATCTGGACGCCAGCGGCACCGCCAACGCCATCCTGGATATTCTCAGCAGCCAGCACCCGCGCCTGGCGCAGGAACTCGGCCTGATCACCCCATAAACGCACAAGGAGCATTCGCATGAGCGAGAACACTGCCGCACCCGCAAAGCCCAAAGGCAAAAAGCGCCTGGAGCTGGACCCCCGCCTGGCGGCCTACAAGGGGATCTGGGTGTTTGTCGAAATGGAACGGGGCCAGGTACACCAGGTGTCCTGGGAATTGCTCGGCGAAGGACGCAAGCTAGCCGATATTCTCGACGTAGAACTGGGCGCCGTCATCCTCGGCGGCAGCAGCGATGAACTGGGTGCCGCTGCCCGTAGCGCTTTCACCTATGGCGCCGATGTGGCCTATATCGTGGCCGATCCCATTCTCACGGACTATCGCAACGAGCCCTACACCATGGCCATGACCGACCTCGTCAACCGCCATCAGCCGGAGATTCTGTTGCTCGGCGCCACCACCCTGGGCCGCGATCTCGCCGGTAGTGTGGCCACCACTCTGCTCACGGGTTTGACCGCAGACTGCACGGAACTCGCCATTGACCCGGACAATCGCGGACTCCTCGCCACCCGTCCGACCTTCGGCGGCAGCTTGCTCTGCACCATCCAGACTCTGAACTACCGCCCGCAAATGGCCACCATCCGCCCCCGGGTCATGGCCATGCCCGACGCCATGCCAGAACGCAGCGGTCGTGTCATTTCTGAAACCCTGCAGATGCAGGAAGACGACATTATCGCCAAGGTCCTGGAGTTCATCCCAGACGAAACCCAGGAGCAGGCTCAGCTCGCCTATGCCGACATTATCGTGGCGGGCGGCCGAGGCATGGGCAAGGCCGAGAATTTTCGCCTGATCTGGGACATGGCTGCCGTACTCGGCGCCGAAGTCGGCGGATCGCGTCCGGTGACCCATGCCGGCTGGCTACCCGCTGACCGTCAGGTCGGGCAATCGGGCAAGACTGTGCGTCCCAAGCTTTATATTGCTGCGGGCATCTCCGGGGCGATTCAGCACCGCGTCGGCATGGAAGCCTCCGACGTCATCATCGCCATCAACAACGATCCCAATGCGCCCATCTTCGACTTTGCCACTTATGCCATTGTCGGCGACGCCGTGCAGATCCTTCCCGTCCTCACCGACGCCTTTCGCAGTCGCCTGGCTGTGAACCGCCGGGCCGGTTAATTACAGGAGTCATGACATGGCCGAAAAATTTGATGCCATTGTGGTAGGTGCCGGCCCCGCCGGTAATGCGGCCGCGTATACCATGGCCCAGGCGGGTCTGAGCGTATTGCAACTGGAGCGCGGTGAAACTCCCGGCACCAAAAACGTCCAGGGGGCCATTCTCTACGCCGACGCGCTGGAGCGCATCATTCCCGATTTTCGCGACGACGCCCCGTTGGAGCGCCACATCATCGAACAGCGCATGTGGATGCTGGATGAAAAATCCTTCATCGGTACCAACTATCGCTCGGATGCCTTTAACAGCGACCGGCCCAATCGTTATACCATCCTCCGGGCGCCTTTCGACAAGTGGTTCTCCGGGAAGGTCAAGGCCGCAGGCGGCCTGGTCATCTGCGAGACGACGGTCACCGAGCTCATCCAGGAAGGCAAAAAGGTCATCGGCGTCCGTACCGATCGTGAGGGAGGCGACATTTATGCCGATGTGGTGATCCTGGCGGATGGCGTCAATTCGCTGTTGGCCAAAAAAGCCGGCTTCCATGGCGAACTCGAAGCTAAAAATGTCGCGCTCGCGGTCAAGGAAATTCACTTTCTGCCCGAGGAGGTCGTCCAGAGCCGTTTCAACGTCAAGGGCAACGAAGGGGTGGTCATTGAGATCGCCGGCGCCGTCACCCACGGCATGGTCGGCACCGCCTTCCTCTATACCAACAAGGAATCCATCACGCTGGGCATCGGTTGCCTCTTGTCCGACTTCAAAAAAGCGGGCATCGCGCCCTATACCCTCCTCGAAGAACTCAAGGCGCATCCGGCCATTGCCCCGTTGATTGAGGGGGGCGAAATGAAGGAGTATGCCGCCCACCTGATTCCCGAAGGGGGATACAAGGCCGTTCCGACCCTCTACGGCGAGGGCTGGATGATTGCGGGGGACAGCGCCGGACTGGTAAATGCGGTCCACCGCGAAGGCTCCAACCTGGCGATGACCAGTGGCCGGCTGGCCGCAGAAACGGTTATCGCGCTGAAAGACATGAAGCTCCCCTGTACGGCCCCCCATCTTGCCCGTTACAAAACCGCGCTGGACGACAGTTTCGTCATGAATGACTTGCGTAAATACAAAGAACTGCCTGATATCCTGCACGGCAATCCGCATTTCTTTTCGGTGTATCCGCAACTCCTCAACCGCGCCGCGCATACCATGCTGATGGTCGATGGTCAGGATAAGCACAGCAAGGAAAAGACCATTCGGGGCAGCTTTGTACAGCAACGCTCGTTGTGGGGTTTGGTGGGAGACGCTTACCGCATGTGGAGGGCAACGCGATGATCAAGATCGAAGAGAAACTGTTTCAAAACCGCTACCGGGTCGATGAAGGCCGGCCGCATATCCAGATCAGCGATCCTCAGGTCTGCGCGGATGATTGTAAAACCCAGTCCTGCACCTTCGCCTGTCCTGCGGCCTGTTACGCCAAAGACGAGGGCGGTGGTGTGGTCCTGACCACGGACGGCTGCCTGGAGTGCGGCACCTGTCGGATCATTTGTTCCGAACATCGCAATGTGGATTGGTCCTATCCACGGGGCGGTCACGGCATCCTTTTCAAGTTCGGTTAAGTTCGGAGGCTTGGTCCAATGAGCCCTGACGGTGCCCTCCGAGAGATCACCCTGCCCTTTGCCGACCCGACCGGGCAGGTGGCTTCGCTGCTGGAGACTGCACTGGCCAGTAGCACACACCCGACAGAGGTGGAAAAACTGCTGAGGCAGCATCTACTGACCGATCCGGATTACCTGCCCGCCTATTTTGCCATGTACAAGCTGCTGTTTCGCCAGTCCCGGTTGGCGGAGGCCGAAGAGATAGCACGCACCGCTTTGGCCAGCGGGGCACGACTGGGCGGTTTCCCCCCCAACTGGCAGCACCTCGCTCCAGGCACGGCAGACTGGTCCGTGATTCACAATCCTGCCCATTCTTATCTCTTCACCCTGAAGGCCCAGAGTTTCACCCTGTTACGCCGCAAGCAACTGGACGAATGCCGGGAGGTTCTGGAAAAGATCGGCGAACTGGACCCTCACGATCTGGTAGGAGCCTCCGTCATCCGCGCCTATGCCGATGGTCTGACGGCGCATTGAGCCTGGCGATGTGCCATACAAGATGGAATACCCACCCGGAGCGCGTCTATGCTGAGCATCTCGCCCTTTAACGCGATTGAAGAGGCGGGGACTGCGGTACTCACGCTGACTGAAGGGCTGGAGAAGGAAGAGTTTCTCGCGTCGCGCCTCACTCGCGCAGAAACTCGACGCCAGCTTCGCCTCATGAGCAAGTTCGCCCTGCTCCTGTCGCCAGATATCCATGCCCTGTTGGTGGAAATAGACTGGGAAGGCTGGCGCGCCCTCGACCAGCGCCTCGCAACCAATGATAAAGCAGAGGACATCCTGCTTTGGCTCGCGGTGCGCGCGCTGGCACCAGATACCTTGATGTGGCTGCGGGTATACCGCAAAAACCAGCCGGAATGGTTTAAAGAGGACAACTGATGGCAATGCGCTTCTATATGACCCCCGGATCGTGCTCCACCGGCATCCATATTCTGCTGGAAGAACTGGATCTCCCCTTCGAGGCCTGGATCGTCAATCTGCCAGCCGGCGAGCACCACAAGCCCGAGTACCGCGCCATCAATCCGAAGTCCACCATCCCCACCCTGGTGCGTCAGGACGGCACGGCGCTGACGGAATTCCAGGCCATCGCCTGGTGGCTGGCACGCACCCACCCCAAGGCGAAACTGCTGCCAGAGTATCCCGACGGCGAGGCGCGCGTGCTGGAAGTCATGGACTATGCTGTCGGCACCCTGCACGGCCAGGGCTTCGCCCGCATTTTCATTACGGACACCTTCACCCCCAACGCCGCCGATCACGCGGCCGTGCAGGCGCGCGGACGGGAAATCGTCAATCAGGGGTTCGCCATCCTGAATGACGCCCTTGCCGGATTGGATTATGTCACCGGCGGCTTCTCCATCGCCGATGCGGCGCTGTTTTACGTGGAGTTCTGGGCAGACCGGCTGGGCATCCCACTACCTGAACATTGCGACGCCCACTACCAACGCCTGCGGACCAGACCTGCCGTGCAGCGTGTACTGCGCGAGGAAGGCTATCGATGACAACGGAAAGCGCAAACTGCTTTGTTCTGGCGGAAATGCGCACCCATCATTTCACCTTCCAGGGCACCGGCGAGGATCAGGAGGCGGCCAGCCGCGCCCTGCTCCACGCCTGGCAGGCGCACCGAAACCGTCTGGTACAACGTTACCCCGAGTGCCGCGACCGAATCCTTGATGAAAAGCACATTGAATCCCGCTTCAGGATCAGTTATCAAGAAATGGGAGCAGATGCCTGTTATCCCGCCATTTCACCCGACACAGGAGCCCGTCCATGAACTACGCCTTCCCGCCCGCCCCTGTCGTGACTCTGGACGCCATGTCCAGCAACCCTTTCCCGGTGCGACGCATTTTTTGCGTCGGGCAGAACTACGCTGATCACGTCCGGGAAATGGGCAGCGCGCCCGATACCGAACCCGTCTTTTTCATGAAACCGGCCAGCGCCATCCTGCAGAATAATTCAGTGCTGCCCTACCCGCCCGGCACTACCGACCTGCAGCCCGAGGTAGAACTGGTGGTGGCGCTACACAAGGGTGGCGAAAATATCCCCATGGACAAGGTCGATTATGACTATGTGTTCGGCTATGCCGTGGGTCTGGACATGACCCGCCGCGACCTGCAACGCGTTGCCCGCGAAAAGGGCCAGCCCTGGGAGATGGCCAAAGCATTCGACCATTCGGCGCCTTGCACGGCCATCACACCCGAGTTTTATTCGGGAACCATCGCCCGCGGTAAGATCGAACTCAAGGTGAATGGTCAAATCCGCCAGAGCGCCGATGTCGGTGACATGCTCTGGAAAATTCCCCAGATCGTCCATTTCCTGTCGAATCAGGTCGAACTCTTTCCCGGAGACCTCATCTTCACCGGTACCCCCGCCGGCGTGGGTCCGGTGGTGAAAGGCGACGTGATCGAGGCCGCTGTTGCCGGGCTGGAACCGCTGACCATCACCATCGGCTGACCCGATCACCCCCCAATCGAAACAGGAATAACCCAATGCCCACATCCGATCTGCTCGAACGCAATCGCCTGATCTTCTGTCACTTCGACAGCTACAGTACTGCCCTGCGTTTCGTTCGTATCAACGACAGTGTAATGCTGCCAGCGCCACTGCCGGAGAACACCAGTATGGTTGCGACACCCACGGAGACCGGCGATACGCCCACTGATGCACTGCATGCAGTATTGGAGAAATTGAACATAAATCCCAGCCAGATAGCGCTGGACGACGGTTTCGAGGCTTGGCTGTCTACCGACTCCGGTCCAATTCAGATCCATCTCGCCCGCTTCACGACATTTGAAGCCCCACACGAGGCAATCGCAGCCCACGATGGCGTTTTCAAGCCCATCAGTGAGCTGCGGCGCTTGCCGATGACGGAGTTGACGCTGCTACGTCAGGTCTTCAATCTGATTCTGGGCGGTTAACGTCAACTGATCAACGCGGATTTCAGATCGTTCAACGCCCAATCCACTGAAATCGTTCACGTTGCGCGTTACCAAGGAAGCGGCTAATACCGCTCCGGTCTGGACCGCCGTGCTGCCGGAGGGCGCCGCCCCCGACCAGCAGGAAGGCTACCTATTATGCAGTTGCTTTCACCTGTTTTTTAGCGAATCTTTTAGGACGTTGCTGCCTCATCAGGAGAAATCACGCCCACACCAAACGGTAAAAAGTGCTTGGTATTGCAGCTGACCACAACTAAATCATGTGCTTTTGCCATGCCCGCGACAGTGACGTCGGCCATGCCCGAATTGTAGCCCGCCGCAATCGCCCTGGCTTCCAGTTGACCGGATAACGCTGCTGCAGCCCCATCGAGCACGATGATTTTGTCCTCATAATTGGATACAAGCCCTATGAGCCAGATTCTGAGGCTTGCGGCTCTGGCCGTCGCACCCTTGCTTTCCAAAAGCGCAATCCCCTTTTCGATCTCGTGGATGGTGGTAACAGACAAAAACAGCCGGTTTTCACTATCCATCCGTTCCAGCCAGGCGATAAACATCTCGGATGCATCGTTCCGCGATGGCGAAAGCATGGAAATCACATCGGTGTCGAGCAGATAGCTCCTCACAATGCAATATTCCGCGACGGCGTATGATTACGCTCGAACGATTCACCAGGGAAAGTCCTGAGATAGGCCACAAGTCGCGGGCGATTCGTCCCCATTGTCTTGCGGGCAATCTCCGCCGCCTCGACCGACACGAGCGCGGCCACGGGTTTGCCGTGACGGGTAATGGTCACAAATTCACCTTGGATGGCTTCGTTCACCAGGCTGGAGAATCTGGCCTTGGCGTCCTTCAGATTAATGGTCAGCATAATAGATACCCTCACACACCAGTAGTCACCAGTGGTCACTGTAAATCTTACGCTGCCTGAATTCAACCATCTTCGTCGTCCGGCTCATCAAGCTGCCCAACGGCCAGGGCATCATCGAAATGGCCCGTTCACGCCGACGATGCGCGCCAACACAAAGTGGAATTGATTGGCCCTGAAGGCTTGCCACATCTCAAAAAGCGCGTTCTGAAATGGCTGGATGGTGAGGGGTAACTGAAGATGATTGGCGCCACCTACATTCTGAACAGTCCGGTCCTGACCGCTTATGGCGTGTGGGCCTTCCATGGACCGTTGGCCATAGAGGCAGCGCGCGACATAGTGAAGGGCGGATTTATTTCCGCCGTCGGCCACGAGAGCACCGCGGCCTTCCTCACGGAACTGCTGGGGCAGCCGATACCCATGCAACGTATCCGCGCCGATCTGCAAAAAGGCGACCGGGCGTTGGTGCTTTATCTACAGGACCGGCAAGCGGAGGGCAGTCTGCTCACTGCCCAAGACCTAAAAAACCGCCCCTACGAACTGGCCCTGCTGGAGCGAATAGAATAACGATTCGCCAATCAGGCAGTAGAGGCGTCGGCGCCCTGCGCCTCTACCCGCCGCTTGCCGTTGGCAATCAGGTAAATATGCGCCTCACTTAACACTGGTTTGCGCAGTTGTGTGTTATATGGTGCACTTACATAGACGGTTTCCACCATCTGTTCATCGGCGGCCATAAATGCACCAAGGCTCATGGTGGTCTTTCCGCCCGTCAAATCCACGGCTATCTGGTCACCCACGCGGTGGCGCAACTGGTGCAACGCATCTTCCACCGCGTGCCGCGCCTCCGAAACGTCGTCCGTATCCTTGATTTCCTGCTGTGACACTACCTGTATGTCCTTGCGGCGGGCATACTCCGCAATCGCATGCATTTCTACCACACTCGCTTCACTGCCCACCAGTGCGATATGCGTTGGATTAACCTTATCTATCATCCAGACGGGCGTATCCCTATGGCTCACAGTAAACACCAAGCCCCTGGCTTCTAACTGCACGATGACCTCACCGCCGTCATCATGCGAGTTAACAAACAAACCAGGGAACCAACGGCGGATAGCTTGCGGATCATACAAGCTGACCACCAAGCCATATAACGCGATACCTCCCACCAAAATATCGATCATTGCCGATATTCTATCCACCCATTCCCAAATCATCCGCCTTCCTTATTCTCCACCATGAATTGCCAGTCTATTTTATTTCAGCATAATGATTATTATGCTTTTTTACGCTACTCCAAATAGGTATAACCATGCAGCCCATCCGCAAACTGCTGTAAAAACTCGTGACGCTCCATATCGCTGAGATGGCTGCAGGCTTCCACTTTCTTCTGATAACGGGCCAGCAAGTCGGTAGCGGAAAACTGTACGTATTGCAGGACGGATTCCACCGTATCCCCCGCCAGCGGCTGCTCCAGACGCATGGCGCCCGAAGCATCACAGAGCACATTAACCGAGTCCGTGTCACCGAACAGATTATGCATATCCCCGAGAATTTCTTGATATGCACCCACCAGAAAAATACCGAGGAGATAAGGCGTATTCGCCTGTAGCGCATGTACCGGCAGCGCTGGTGTCAGGCCTTCAGCCGTGACGTACGCATCAATCCGGCCGTCGGAGTCACAAGTGATATCTTCGAGACGAGCCCGTCGGGCTGGCTCTTCATTCAGCCGCTGTATGGGCAATATTGGAAAAATCTGATCGATGGCCCAGACATCGGGCAGCGACTGAAACAGGGAAAAGTTAACGAAATATTTGTCCACCAGCTTTTCGTCGAGCTCATCAAGGATGTCACGATGCGCGCGATTGTGCGGGTCAAGGAAGCCGCGCACCCGCCAGAGCACTTGGGCATAAATGCCTTCGGCCTCGGCCCGCTCTTCAATGTGAACGATACCGAGGTTGAATTGCTGGTGAATCTCCGCCAGAAGATAAAGAGCCTCCTGATAGATTTCCAGCGCCGCGGCGGCGTTACCCTGATCCAGCCGGGTGAGCAGACGGCCCCATTCTCCATCCATCAGGTCGGCGGAAGAGGTTGACTGCGGATGTTCCCCTGCCGCCATCTCCACATCGGTGACATTGGTCAGCAAAATGGCGTGGTGGGCCGTCAGCGCCCGCCCCGATTCGGAGATGATACGCGGCTCCGGCAGCCCCTCCTGGCGCGACACATCGGCCAGCGTGGCGACGATGGCATGGGCATAGTCCGAGACATGATAGTTCGTGGAGCAGTATGCACGGGAGTGCGTCCCTTCATAGTCCACACCGAGCCCGCCGCCCACATCCACCACCTCCAGGGCCGCGCCCAGGCGTCGCAATTCCGCGTAGAGCCGGGCGCATTCGCGCATCCCCCCTTTGATGAACTGAATATTGGGAATCTGGGAGCCGAGATGAAAGTGCAGCAATTGCAGGCTATCCAGCGCATTTTCTGCCCGCAGGCGGTGGACGAGTTCCAGAATGTCCGCCGTAGACAGGCCGAATTTAGACTTTTCGCCACCGGTATTCTGCCACTTGCCGGAACCTGCGGATGCCAGCCGCGCGCGCACCCCGATCCGAGGTTTGACGCCGAGCTTGCGGGCCTCATTCAGGATCAGGGGCAGTTCCGAGGGTTTTTCCACCACCAAGTAGACCTGCATGCCCAACTTCTCACCCGTCAGAGCCAGACGAATATACTCGTGGTCTTTGTAACCATTGCAGATGATGGTACCGCCTACCGGCATCAGCCCGATGACCGCTAACAGCTCCGGTTTGCTGCCTGCCTCCAGACCGACGCTGCCCGCACCGGCACGCAAGATTTCTTCTACGACACGCCGCTGCTGGTTGACCTTGATCGGATAAACGGGGGTGTAACTGCCAGCGTAGCCGAGGGCGCGGATGGCATCGCCAAATGCGCCGTGCAAGCGCGCAACCCGATCCCCAAGAATCTGCGGAAAACGCAGGAGGCAGGGTAAACCGAGGGAATGCTCACCCAGTACCGCCGCGACATCGGCCAGCCCGATGGCGGCACCCTGCGGGTTGGCGTCGGGACGGACGATAATCTGCCCGTCCGCGCCCACATCGAAATATCCTTCACCCCAATGCGGCAGGTTATACAGATGGCGACTATCTGCGACCGACCATGTCATGCGCGCTCACTCCCTCGATGCCCTGCGCGCAGTCTACGGGCTCAGCAGGTCAGGAGACAAGGGGATCACAAGGCCGCATTGGCAAAATCCGCCAGACGCGAACGCTCCCCACGACGCAGGGTGATGTGTCCGCTGTAGGCCCAGTCCTTGAAGCGATCCACCACATAAGTCAGACCTGAGGTGGTTTCCGTCAGATAGGGCGTGTCGATCTGGGCAATATTACCCAGACAGACGATTTTGGTCCCCGGACCGGCACGGGTGATCAGGGTTTTCATTTCCTTGGACGTCAGATTTTGCGCCTCGTCGATGATGACGAATTTCTCCAGAAAAGTGCGTCCGCGCATAAAACTCATGGACTTGACGCGAATCCGCTTACTGATCAGATCCTGTGTCGCACTGCGCCCCCAACTGCCGCTCTCATCACTGCCGCGCGCCAGAATTTCCAGATTGTCCTCCAGCGCCCCCATCCACGGCAGCATTTTCTCTTCCTCCGTGCCGGGCAGGAAGCCTATCTCATCGCCCACCGGTACCGTCGCGCGGGTGATGATCACTTCCGAGTAGCGCTTCTGCTCGAAAATCTGATGCAGCGCTGCCGCCAGCGTCAGCAGCGTCTTACCGGTACCGGCATGACCCAGCAGGGTGACAAAATCAACGTCCGGATCCATGAGTAGATTCAATGCAAAATTCTGCTCCAGATTACGCGCCAAAATACCCCACACCGCATGCCGGTCACTCCGATAATCGGTTATGCGCTCGATAATGGCGTGTTCTGGATGCACTTCACGGACGATCGCGGCAAAGTCTTCGGCCGATTCTTCCGCTGTGCTGAGTGCGATAAATTGATTGGGATGCCAGTGCTGAATGGCAGGGCCGCTGATTTTATAATAACTCCGCCCGCTCTCCTGCCAGGCGTCCAGATCACGACTATGCAGATCCCAAAAATCGGCACTCAGCGTCTCTGCGCCCGTATAGAGCAGATCCACATCATCCAAAGCACGATCATTCTGGTAATCCTCCACGCGAATGCCGAGGGTGCGCCCCTTGATGCGGAGGTTGATGTCTTTGCTGACCAGAATCACGTCCTTTTCGGGATGGCGATTTTGTAAGGCCAGAGTCACGGCGAGGATTTCATTATCCGCCTTGCCGCCGGCCAAGTCTTCCGGCAGCACCTGCTGATGTGCGGCAGTCTGGAAATAAAGTCGTCCCTGAGCGTAGGGCAGCACCAAACCCTGATCCAGATCGGCCGTATCCGTCAGCATCTCGTCCAGATAACGGCTCACCTGACGCACATTGCGTGCCTGCTCACTGAGGCCCTTTTTGTGCTGATCCAGCTCCTCCAGCACGATCATCGGCAGCAGGATGTCATGTTCCTGAAAGCGGAATAGCGCTGAGGGATCGTGCATCAGCACATTGGTATCCAGAATGTAGAGACGCACCCTCATCTCATTTGAGCCTGCCATTTCCCGGCTACTCATGGTAGCTGCTTGACGATTTGCAACACGGCGGCTGCATGTCCGGCGGCCTTCACTTTACGCTCGATGTAGGCGATTTTGCCTTCCCGGTCGATTACGAAAGTGCTGCGTTCAACACCAATACCCACCTTGCCGTAATTGTTTTTTTCCTTGAGCACATCAAAGGCCTTGCAGAGTGCTTCATCGGTGTCGGCCAGAAGCGGGAAAGGAAAGTTAAACTGGCAGGAAAACTTTTCATGGCTAGCGACCGTATCCCGGGAAACACCGAGAATTTCCGCGCCAGCGGCCTGAAATTCCTGGTAAAGTGCCGTGAACTCCTGCCCCTCTGTCGTACAACCCGGCGTGTTATCTTTAGGGTAAAAATAGAGCACCACGACCTTCCCGTGCAGGTCATCGAGGCTGATGGACGATGCCTTACCATAGGCTGCGGCATGAAACCGGGGTGCAGGTTGACCGACGGTGATGATTTCTGAGGACATGAGGAACTCCTGAGTGGGCCTGACCGAAAATCTAGCGCGGCAGATGGGGCGCTGTCCAGGAAAGCAACACAAGGCCATTGCTTGCGCCCTCCCCGCCTTCTGCTCTAGCATGACTTCATGACGTATTTATCACCTCCCCATCCCCTCACGGCGGAAGTTTCCGATGCCGAGGCAACGCAGCGTCTCCGCGCTATCGGACAGCGTATCACCCGTTTACGGGTAGCAGTCTTCAAGACGCTGCTGGAAGCCGAGCAACCACTGAGTCACCCCGAACTGCGGCAACGTCTGGAGGCGTCGGATACGGGGGCGATTGACCGTGTCAGCCTCTACCGTAATCTGGAATGGCTGGTACAGATCGGACTGGCCCACCGGATCACGGCAGATGACCGAATCTGGCGTTTTAGCGCCCGCCGTGAAGAAACGGCGACCCAACACCCGCATTTCCATTGTGTTTCTTGCGGCCAAGTGTTTTGCCTGCCCGAAAGCAGTGTACCGGTGCCCTGCTTGCCCGCCGATTACTCCATGATTGAAATGGAACTGGTGGTCAACGGGGTCTGCGCCCACTGCGGGAAGGAACCGCCGAAAGAACTCGATAAAAAAGTCATTGCCTGATAACGTGGCGCGCTGTGCCTCGCCCGCCACCATGACAATCAGTCCTCCAGTTCTTGCGCGCTCACCTTCGGCACATTCTGCAAAGGCGGACGTTCCCAATCGTAATCACTGGTATTGCCACCCCGTTGTTCGTATGTCTGATAGCGCTGGTACGCATGCACTTTTGCCACCTCTCTCTGTAATTCCAATTCGGCGCGGGCAAAATCCATCGGATGAACCGCGGCCTTCGCCAAGGTGCTTTGCGCGTCTCTGATGCGCTCCTTGCTATCCTGAATATCAATATCCATGATCCGCAGGCTCGCATTGGCGAGAATAGTCACGATATCGGGCTGAATCTCTAACAGCCCGCCCTCCAGAAAAAGAATCTGTGTTTGACCGTCGGTTTGGGTAATACGCAACTCTCCGGCACGCATCCCTGACAGCAAGGGCGCATGCCCCGGTAATATGCCGATCTCGCCCAGTTCCGCTGGCACGGCCGCAAAATGCGCCAGTCCGCTGTACACTTCGCCATGGATATCCACCACATTGATACGGAATGCTCTGTTCTGCTGCATATTTATTCCTTTTCTGAAAGCATCGCCAAAAATTGTGCTTCAGTAAGCTGTTTCAAGCCCAGTTTTTTGGCTTTTTCTGCCTTGCCGCCCGCTTCTTTCCCGACGACCACGTAGCTTGTTTTAGCGGAAACGGTGCTGCTGGCTTTTCCGCCTGCGTTTTCTATGGCGGTTTTCGCCTCTTCCCGAGTCATACTGTCTAAAGATCCGGTGAGTACCAAGGTCATCCCCTGAAAACGCCCGCCTTTTTGCGGCTCGATGACGTCCCAATCCAAGCCGGCATTCCGTAATGCCGCGATCACCTCACGGTTATGGGGTTGCGCAAAAAAATGGACGATGGATTCTGCAACGATGGGTCCCACATCGGGAATATTCTGCAAAACCTCCGGCGTCGCGGCCAGTAAGGGGTCCAGATCCCCGAAATAGGCCGCCAGAGATTTGGCCGTGCTTTCACCCACCTGACGGATACCCAGGGCGTAGAGGAAGCGAGGTAGGCTGGTATGGCGGGAATGTTCTATTTCCGCAAGCAGTTTTTGGGCGGAGCGACTGGCCATGCGCTCCAATCCGCAAAGCGCTGCTTCGTCCAGATGGTAAATATCGGCTACGGAGTGCACCAGGCCCTGCTCGACCAGTTGCTGCACGAGTTTTTCGCCCAGGCCCCGGATGTCCATGGCCTTGCGCGAAGCGAAGTGCTCGATAGCGCCCATCCGTTGCGCCGGGCAATAAAGCCCACCCATGCAACGGTGCGCCGACTCGTTGGCCAAACGCAAGACTTCTGAGTCACAAACCGGACAACGCAACGGCATTTGCCAGGGCTGTGCGGCCGCTGGCCGTTCTTCCTTGAGCACCATGACCACTTCGGGGATCACATCCCCGGCGCGACGCACCAGCACTGTGTCGCCTACGCGAATATCCTTACGATCCACTTCATCCTGATTATGCAAACTGGCGCGGCTCACGGTCACGCCGCCCACTTGCACGGGCTGCAAGACAGCCACCGGAGTAATCACGCCGGTGCGCCCTACGGAAGCCAGGATATCTTCAACCACGGTACGTTCTTCGTGGGCCGGAAATTTATAGGCAATGGCCCATCGCGGTGCGCGGGCGGTGAAGCCTAACCGTTCCCTGGCTGCCAGATCATCGACCTTGAACACGAGACCATCTATTTCAAAAGGCATGCCTTCGCGTGATTTCTGCATTTCATTGAAATAGCTTTCGCATTCCGTAAGATGGTGAACACTACGCAAGTAAGATGTCACTTCAAAACCCCAGACAGAAAGGCTGTGCATCGCCGCGCGGTGCGACTCTCCCAGAGGCGTGCTGCTTTCTCCCCATCCCCAGGGGAAAAATGCCAGAGGACGCTTCGCCGTCACGTTGGAATCCAGTTGCCGCAGGCTGCCCGCTGCCGCATTGCGCGGATTGGCGAAGGGATTCTCTCCCCCGCGCAGCCGCTCTTCATTCAATCGCCGAAAAGCCGCCACCGGAATCACTACCTCCCCGCGCACCTCCAGCAGGTCCGGCCAGCCCTTGCCCGCCAGTTGCAGAGGAATGTTGCGGATCGTGCGGACATTGGCAGTAACCTCCTCACCGGTTTGACCATCTCCGCGGGTCCCGGCCTGCACCAGTTTGCCATCGAGGTAACGAATACTGACCGAGAGGCCATCAAATTTGGGTTCGGCGCTGAGCGGAACATCCTCGCGACCGAGCCCCTTCTGCACACGCGCCAGCCAATCGCCGAAACCACCCTGATCAAACACATTGTCGAGAGAGGTCATTGGTACGGTATAGCGTACTTCCGCAAACACCTCCAAGGGGGCTGCCCCTATCCGCTGGGTCGGCGAGTCGGCGCTTTGCCACTGCGGATTACGGTCCTCCAAAGCGCGGAGCTCGCGCAGGTGGGCATCATATTCCGCATCACTCAGGGTCGGTGCATCGTGCTGATAATAGGCTTTATTGGCGGCCACCAATTCGGCATGCAATTGCTGAATACGCTCGAAGTCAGTAGGCTTGCTCCGCTCCACCACCCGCTCCTTCTGTAAAAACCGGAAACATTTGCCGCGCCAGCATATCGCAAATGCACTTTCTGGTATAATCCGCCATGCATTCGCTATGGCCCCCTCTCACTGGATGAAGAACCTATGGCCCTCACCCTTTTTGATCTGGACAACACCTTGCTTTCCGGCGACTCCGACCACGCGTGGATGGAGTTTCTCGGCAGCCGCGGCATTGTCGATACGGAACATTTTAGCCACCTCAATGATCGGTTTTATGCCGAATATCAAGCTGGCACCTTAGATATTCAGGCATTCCTGAATTTTCAGTTGGCCCCCCTGGCGGCACATCCTCGTGCCCATCTTGACGCCTGGCACCGGGAATATCTGCAGGAGCGGGTGCTGCCGATGATATCCGAGCGCGCGCGCGCCCTGGTAGAGGAACATCGCCAGCGAGGTGATACCCTGGTCATCATTACTGCGACCAATCGCTTTGTGACGGCACCCATTGCTGAAGAACTGGGCATCGCCCATCTGCTCGCGACGGAACCTGAAGAGACGGCATCGGGTGACTTTACCGGCCGTAGCGTCGGCATTCCCTGCTTTCAGGCGGGCAAGGTGCAACGCTTGCGTGACTGGCTGCGGACGCAGGAATTAGACTGGGAGAACACGCTGCGGAACAGCACGTTTTACAGCGACTCGCACAACGATCTGCCTTTACTGGACACCGTCACCCATCCGGTCGCCGTTGACCCGGATCCGCGCCTGCGCGCCATCGCCGAAGCGCGGGGCTGGCCCATTCTTTCGCTGCACCCGGCGCGCGTCGAATAATTCGTCCCCCATTTTCCATCGTAGCTTCGCGCATCCAATCACAAACCGCCCCTCTGATTTGCGCCATTAAGAAATGTGTACTATAGGCTTAGAAAGCTTATTAGTTTCCGTGAGACGCCATGAATTGCGTAGATCAGGCGATCTATGTCGCCATTGAGGAAAGGGACGCGCATACAGCTCAGCATTGCCTGCGCGTTGGCTATCTGGCAGAGGCTTTGGGTTGCGCCATTCACCTAAAAAACGGTGACTTGTCGCCGCTGCGGGAGGCTGGATTCGTGCATGACGCGGGGAAGATTGGTATTCCCGATTCCATCTTGATGAAATCGGGTCAGTTAGACGCTCATGAATGGAAACTCATGAAAGACCATACCCTCTGTGGAGAGCGCATCATCGCAGCACAATCATTTCTGCCTTTGTCAGGACCAAATCAGCCTATCGTCGAAGCCGTGCGACACCATCATGAACACTACGATGGATCCGGCTATCCTGATGAAATGAAAGGCGATGAAATACCCCTATTTGCCAGAATCATTCTAATCGCTGATTGCTACGCGGCCATGACTGAAACTAGAGCATACCACCAGGGTAAATCTCACGAAGAAACGATGACAATCATGAACGCCGAGTCCGGAATATACAGCGATCCAGAACTTTTTGAAGCCTTTTCAAAAATGATCGAAAACTGCCCTCTGCGACGTCGCCAAGCACCAACGCTCAAGGAGCCCCTACACCCATGCTGAGGGTGCCGACTCTGGATGATTATGCCTCAACCGAATAGCTTGTGGGTGATACCCGCAACGTGGCGCCCCTGGAACCGGGCGATCGCCAGTTCGTTGGCACTGGGCTGGCGGCTTCCATCGCCCTTAGCGAGGGTGGTGGCACCATAAGGTGTGCCACCGGTGATCTCATCCATATTCATGAGCCCCTGGCAACTATAGGGAACGCCTACCACAATCATGCCCTGATGAAAAAGGAAGCTGTGAAAAGACGTAATGGTCGTTTCCTGGCCACCGTGTTGGGTGGCCGTGCTGGCAAAAACGCTGCCGACTTTGCCCACCAGTTTGCCTTCTTGCCAAAGATTACCGGTACGGTCGAGAAAATTGCGCATCTGGCCGCTCATGTTGCCGAAGCGGGTCGGCGTGCCAAAAATGATGGCATCATAATCCGCCAGATCATCAGGGTGCGCTTCTGGAGCCGCCTGCCCGGTTTTGGCGTGCATGGCGGCCAAGGTTTCTGCCGGCATGCTTTCGGGCACTCGCTTGATGTCCGCCGTCACTCCAGAGACCTCCTGTACTCCCTCGGCGATAGCCTGGGCCATGGTTTCGATATGACCCCAGAGGCTGTGATACAAAACCAGTATTTTGCTCATAATGAACTCCTCGCGTCAGTGAATGTTGCCTGCCCAGTAAAGACCATTTAGTATATTTTGTGAAGTAGGTACGGATTAGTAACCATGACTCGACAAACCAAACAGGAAACCATGTGCCCCATGGACGCCCTGCTCCGCTTGCTGATGGGGCCATGGACCACGCATATCCTGTGGACCCTGAGACAGCGCGGCCCCCTGCGTTTTGGGGTGCTTAAACGGGAAGTGCGCGGTATTTCTTCGCGCATGCTGACGGAGCGCTTACGCACCCTGGAGGCGGCCCAGGTCGTCTTCCGGGAGTATTATCCCAGCGTTCCTCCAGAAGTGACCTATGGCCTGACCCGGCGCGGACTGGAACTGCGGGAAGTACTGGACGCGCTGGATACGCTGGCGCGATGCTGGAATACCGAGGACACGAACAGGGAAGACAGGCCCCAGGAACAATCCCGCTCCGTTACTAATTAGTACCCACTTTTGAACATGGATACGTCCTCGATCGCCGTCCGAACCTCCGCAGCGTGGGTCAGTAAAAGCGTATGTGATCCCGTCTCCAGCAGATGAAGCTCTGCCGTCGGCAGATGTGCAGCCATCGCCAAACCGACCTGCGGACTGGTCAGTTGATCCTGGGCACCCTGCCAGATGTGCACCGGCACTCGAACATCCTCCAGACGGAAAGGCCAGGGGCGGTTGAGCACCGCGAAGTCATCGGCCATCCCTGCCGTTCCTTGCCGCATCGCTTCCCGCAAGTCGTCGCACAGCTTCGCCAGGACGTCGGGTGCCGCCAACAGCGACTGGTCACCGGCGTTCATCTTTGCCGCCAACTGCGCCACGAAATGTTCCGGCTTCTGGCGCACCCCACCCATTCTGAGGCGCAACAAAGCCCTGAGGAGCCACGGCGCCCTGTGCACCAAGGTAAAGAGGGCATGATCTTGATGATGCAGAGCGGACCATATCTCGGGGAGATCGGTCGGCCCCGGGCTGCCCGCCAGATGCACGCCGCGCACCCGCTCCGGCATGGCATAGGCGCAGGCCAGCGCGTAGGGACCACCGCCGGAGAAACCCAGCACCTGAAAGGCGTCAAACCCCAGACGGTTTACCAAGACTTCGCCCATTGCCGCCACTTCGGTCATGGTGAGTCCCGGCTGCCGGCCCGATTCTCCGTAACCCGGTCGGTCAAAGGTGATCCAGTGCAGACCATCGCGAAGGGCCGCAGGCAGCAATTTCAGTTGCAAGCGGGATCCGGGCGTACCGTGAAAGAACAATACCGGCAACCTCCCGTTCAGGTTACCGCTATCTTCATAGGATAGAACCTGGCCGGAAGCCAAAGTGAACGACTGTGTCATCTCTCACTCATTGCCTGAAAAAATGGGCTGCCTGACGTCCACCGAATACCAACGGGAACCACGAGTGACGATTATTGCTAAAGTTATACTTGAAAAAACGACTCGTAACGAGTTATATCATACATAATCATCAGACGCCGGTTCCAGGAACCAAGCGCTCCTGACCTTACGAGACAGCCATCCAGGGCGCCTCCAACCAGGATAAAATACGAAGCAAGGGGTGAAGAATGACGGACTCGACATTTTTACTGGTGACGGTGTTGTCCTTATGGATATCATTGGAACTGTGTCTGGAATATTTTTTCAGGTCACCGCCGAATGCCAACAAGCAGGACGGTGGGGCCTCAAAAATATTTAATGTGGTGATTCTTTCCAGCGTCGGAGGCTGGGCTTGGATGGTGGGATCTGAGGTTCGCTATGAACTACATGTTGCGCTCTATCTACCGCGCGTGGGTTGTGCGTTGCTGATGGCGGGGTTGCTGTTGCGATTCTATGCGATCATAACCCTGAAAAAACACTTCACCGTGGATCTGGCTATCCAGCCTGAACACCGGTTGATCCGACATGGACCATACCGCATGGTACGCCATCCTTCCTATACGGGCGCGCTGCTGTGTTTTTCCGGCCTGGCATTATCCGTAGGCTACTGGGCGACGGCAACGATTATTCTCCTTCCCGTCCTTTTGGCCTACCTCTGGAGAATCGCCAAAGAGGAACACATTCTGACGACTGCGTTCGGGATCGCCTACCAAGAATACCGCAACTGCACGTACCGGCTCATTCCAGGTATCATTTAGTGGGGTTGCGCTGCTCTGAGTGGCTCAAAATCGGTATTTCAAATCCGCCGCGGCAAGGCAGTAATGAAGATGGTTTTGTTGCGTAACCCGGAATAACCAATAGGCTTTAAGGCGCCGTTTCCTCACGGAGCGCTGCCTGCGCCAAGGTGTCCGCCACTTCTACTCGCACCACGCGGGAGATGCCCGGCTCCGTCATGGTGACGCCCACCAGTTGCTCGGCGACCTGCATGGTCAGACTGCGATGGGTCACAATCAAAAACTGGGTCTGTGCCGCCATTTCCTGCACCAGATGGCAAAAACGTCCGACATTGGCATCGTCCAACGGTGCATCCACCTCGTCGAGCACGCAGAAAGGCGCAGGATTCAGGCGGAACAAGGCAAATACCAACGCAATGGCAGTGAGCGCCTTCTCGCCACCGGAGAGCTGCTGCAGACTGGCGTTGCGTTTGCCCGGCGGTTGCGCACGCAGGACCAGTCCCGCATCCAGCAGGTCTTCGCCCACCGGGCTCAGTTGCGCCTGCCCACCACCAAAGAGAATGGCGAAAAGTTCCTGCAAGGCTTGGTTGACCTTGTCGAGGGTGTCCCGAAAGCGCGTGGTCGTCTCCTGATCCATGGCTGTCATCGCCTCTTCCAGGCTGCGCAGGGCCGCTTCCACGTCTTCGACCTGCGTAAGCAGGTTGCCGCGCCGATCTTCCAGCTCCTGCAACTCTTCTTCGGCGGCGAGATTCACATTGCCGAGACGGACGATGGCCGCGCCGATCCGGGCAATGTTTTCTTCACAACGGATCACGTCTGGGCAGGGTCCGGGGTCTTCCCCCATATCCGGCGCAAGCACCGCGGCGCGTTGCTGCAATTCTTCCAGTCGCGCCTGCAGACCTGCGAGTTGCTGATCGGCGGCGGCCCCGGACTTTTGCAGGCCGCGCAACTGTTCCTCCAAATGGTGGCGCTGGCTTTCCTGTTGGTGAATCTGCTGCCCTGCGGTCTGCGCTGCGCTCTGCAAGGCCAACAGTTGGGCATTACGCTCAGCCCGCAAACGCACTACGACCTCCAGTGCCGTTTCCATTGCCAGCAGCCCCGCTTGCAGGCAGGCGAGTTCCTCGTCTCCCTGAGCCGCCGTCATGGCAAGCTGATTCCCTTGCTGTTGCAGGTCTACGGCACGGGCAATGGCGGCCTCTGACTCAGCCCGCAAACGCTGTTGCTGGACTTCAAGTGCTTGGCGTTCGTCTCGCAAGCGACCATAAGCTGCGCGCAACTCTCCTACCCGACGCCGTAGCCCATCGCTTGCCCGCTGCGCGTTTTGTACCACCTGCTCCAAATCTCGCCAGCCGCTTTCATCGTTAGCAAAATCCTGATGCAGTCCTTGCAGGCGGGTCTCCAACGCTGTCCGTTCGTCGTTGAGTCGCTGGGACTCAGCGACGCGTTCTGCCCGTTGTCGGTCTTCCGCCTCCACCCGGCTGCGCAGACGGGCGAGGGATTCCCGCTCTTCGGCGTTTTGCCGATTCAAGATTTGCCAGCGGCTATCGGCCGTTCGCACCAGCTCCTGTATGGCCCGCGCCCGTTGTTCGGCAGCCGTCAATGCCGCATGGGTGGCAGCGGCCTCGGCCTGTGCCTGACGAAAACGTTCGCTATTTTCCACCAGCTCGCGGCGACATTGCAGCAGACTGGCGCCATCTTCATGCTCTGGATATTCCATCCCCGAGCGATGCACCAATATACCCTGTGGCGTAATCCAGGCCTCTCCCGCCTGCAATTGCTCACGCTGACTGAGGGCAAAGGCCAGATCCGGAGCCATGCGCAGCCCCCACAGCCAATCACTCAGTCCTCGGCTCAGGGTCGCGGGCCTTTCCAACGCCTGTACCAACGTATCCGGCGGTAGATCAGGTGGTAACGCCGCGCTCTTCCACAATATGCTGCCCTGAGTGACCGTACTGCCGCCCTCCATCACCGAGGCGTGCAGGCGACCACGCAACGCCACCTCCACCGCGCGTTCCCAGCCGGGCAGTACCCGTATCTGGTCCACCAGTCGGGTGCTTGTCATGTCACTTTTCACAGCCGGTTTTTGCAGCCTTTGCAGCAGACTCTCCAGCGCCTTTTGCCGGGCCCCGCACTCCTGCATCCTAGCCTGCGCGCCGTCGCGCGGTGCACGCAAAGCCGCGGCCTGGACCTGGGCCGTTTCCAACGCATCGCGTTGCCCCTGAAGCGCCGTTGCGGCCTCTCTTAACGACATTTCCCCGGATTGGCAATGTGCTTCCAGCGCTTCCAAAGCGGGGCGCTCCGAGGGCATTTCCGCGGACTGCTGTTGCAAACGCCGTTCAACATCCTTCAGGCGCGGCTCCAGCTCACAAATTTGCGCCGTCGTCACGTCCCTTTTGCGGCGCAGTTCCGCCAAAGCCTGCTGCTGTTGCTGACGTTCATGATCCTGCTGTTCGAGCTCGCGCTCCGCTTCCTGCCGTCCGCGCCGGGCGCGCTCATCCTCTCCGGTCAATGCGTGCTGGCGAACGGTTAACGTCTGCAAACGCTGCTGCCGCTGGCTTTCAGTCTCCGCCTGGCGTGCTTGTTCAGACTGGATTTTTTGCTGCTGTGCCCGCTGCTGATTCAATCCACTCAGGCAGCGTTGGATCGCCGCCTGTTGTTCCCGAAGCCGATGTTCCACATCGCTTTGCCGGGCCTGCGCCTCATAGAGCTCACCTTGGGCGGCGGCGATGGCGTCCTGGCCCCGGCGCTCCTCCGCACGCAGTTGATCCAAAAGCTGCGATGCGGCAACAAGATGCTCCTCTTCGTGCTGATAGGTTGCTTGCAGCGCGGCGCGCCGTGCTAGGGTCTGTTGGCGCTCCGTTTCGAGAACATCCACGCGAAAGGCCACACCCCACCACTGCCATTGACGCTCCTCCACCCGTAGGGTGCGCAACTTTTGCGCCGCCTGGGCCTGCCGCTGCAAGCGTTGCCACTGACCGTCCAGCTCACCGTGAATGTCATGCAAACGCTGTAGATGTTCCCGCGTTTCGGCAATGCGTTGTGTGGTCTCCCGCCGCCGCTCCTTGTAACGACTGATGCCACCCGCCTCTTCCAGAATGGCGCGCAAATCGTCCGGGCGCGCTTCAATAACCCGCCCGATAGTCCCCTGCTCAACGATAGCGTAGGCATTGCCGCCAAGTCCGGTGCCGAGAAACAAGTCGCCCACATCGCGCCGCCGACAGCGGGCACCGTTAATCCGGTAATGGCCGTCGCCCTTGCGGTCCAGACTGCGTTTGACGCTGATTTCAGCCACGTCGGCAAAGGCGCCGGGAGCCGCCCTATCGCTGTTATCAAAGCGCAACTCGACCGTCGCCACCGACGCGGCCGGTCGACTGCCGCCGCCATTGGAAATCACATCGCTCAGGGTGCCGCCGCGCAGTTGGCGCGCCGAAGATTCACCGAGCACCCAGCGCAGAGCGTCAACCGTGTTGGATTTGCCGCAACCATTGGGACCGACAATCACCACGGGATTGGCGTCGAACTGAATGCGCGTGTTTTCGCGAAAGGATTTAAAGCCCTGGAGGACGATGGCCGAGAGGCGCATGAAGGGAGTTTTTTGCTATAGTATGCCAAATTGGTGAAGCACAGATGATGAGGAGTTCCAGATGCCCAGTCAACCCAGCGTCGCGTTAGAGCGTTTTCCTAATCCCCACCCTGAGCGCGACTATGTGGTACACATGGATCTGCCCGAATTCACCTGCCTCTGCCCCCTGACCGGGCAACCCGACTTCGCGCACTTTATGCTGGATTTCATTCCGGGTCAGCATAACATCGAGCTGAAATCCCTCAAGCTGTACCTCTGGAGCTTTCGCGACGCGGGCGCCTTTCACGAGGCGATGACCAACCGCATCGCCGACGATCTGATCAGCCTGATCAACCCACGCTATCTGCGCCTGCTGGGACGCTGGTATGTGCGCGGCGGCATCACCACCGATGTGCTCATCGAACATCGCCAACCGGACTGGCAAAATCCGGACCTCCTCAGTCAGTTGCCAACCGTGCGCTGGGCACAACACCAGCCGGGCTACTGACAAGCCGCGGGCAGGCGCCAGCTCGTTGATTCCTGCCGTCCCGATACCGCCACAAACTTCCTTGTTTATTGGTACCACAGTTCGTTATGATAGGTTCTACGGATTTGCGGAAGCATCATTCCATGCAGATTGAGGCACTACTACAGCGGCTTGATAAAGGTGGATATCCTTCACCATCGCGGAGCACTCTGGCGCTCACAGAGCTTTTACAGCAAGATAATGCCGGAATTGCCGATGCCGCAAAGCTGATACGCGTCGATCCTATTCTTACGGCCAAAATCATTAAAATTGCCAACTCAGCCATATATGGCAAATATCGGCGCATCATGGGCATTGAAGAAGCACTCATGCGCATCGGTCTTAAGATGGTAGTACCGCTCGCACTCGGGCTCACACTGGCCAGCAAAACATTTTCTACACCGCCCAATTTTGATTTGCGCAGATTCTGGGCAGGCAGTCTGCTGCGCGCTATCGCCATGCACGCATTGGCTGCCCGTACTGACGAATGGCCTGCCGCAGATGTGTTTACGGTCGGCCTGCTCTGCGAAATCGGCAGCCTATTCATGGCCTGTTCCGCTCCGGCCGAGACTGCGGCGCTGGCATCCCAGAATCTGCCCGTTGCCGCGTTGTTGGATCAGGAAAAGGCACACTTTGGATTTGACCACCGCCAGCTCAGCGCCGCTCTGCTGCGCCACTGGCGCGTCCCGGAAAATATCGTGTTGGCATTGGAGTCCCAGCGAAATATTGCGGATGCAACGAGTAGCGCAGAGCGCACAGGCCGTTTGCATACTCTGCGGGCCATCGTCGAGGACGGCCGGAATATTGCCAGTTGGGTGCTCACAGGTGCTCCCGCCCAATCCATGACGCTGCTTCAAAGTGCCGCAAGAAGCTGGTGGTTTCCTGACGCGCAATTCGAAAGAATGATCAGTGAAATTATTGCCGAATGGGAGGAGATAGCTGATATTTTTGATCAAACCGTCTCTCCCGATTTAGTCCAAAAGCTGGAAGCTTTACGCGAAACACTGATCACCGGTCGACTAAATCCCCAGCCTTCCGTTCCCGGTCCTATATTGCTGGTGGCCAATCAGACCGGAGACCTGGATCTGTTGCAGCAAACACTGAAACCTGAAGGGTACAACGTCATCCGAGCTGACAGTGCCGATGATGCGATTGTTTTGCTATATCAAAAGGCACCGTGCATTATTATTCTAGATTGGGATATGCCAGGAATAACGGGCGCCGAACTCTGCGTGAGATGGCGAAGAGAATTTGGACCCCGCATATACCTGTTGGTTCTTGCCGACACACACCATGGTGATTGTAGCGCTGAGGCCATAGAAGCTGGTGCCAATGACATTATCAGCAAGCCACCTTCTGGCAATATGCTTGTTGCCAAGCTGGCTATTGCTGCACAAATGGTCACTTTTATGGCACGGCTAGAGAATTCCTGCACAGATCTCACGCACCAAAATCACTCCCTACAAGCCCTTGCGAGCAAAGACGTGCTCACTGGGCTTGCTAATCGACGCGGTGCCCAAGAGTTTCTCAGTGAAAACTGGCGACATGCCATACGCCATCAACATCCGTTAAGCTGTATTATGCTGGACATTGACTATTTCAAACAGGTCAATGATGAGCACGGTCATGATGTGGGTGATCGTGTATTACGAGCATTAGGCGGCCTGCTCCTGAAAAATTCTCGGAGCGGTGATCTGATCGCCCGTGTGGGCGGCGAAGAATTTCTCATTCTTTGCCCGCAAAGTGATGAGTTGAAAGCTTCCTTGTACGCTGAACGACTGTGCCAGGAGGCCGCTCAGATGCAAGGCGATTTCCCGCTCATCACGCTCAGCGCAGGGGTAGCGCAAATGCAACCGGACATGGACAATCCAGACGCACTGCTGCGTGCTGCGGATCAGGCGCTCCTTCTTGCAAAACGACGGGGAAGAAGTCAGATAATAATCGCCTCCACACAGCGTAACCCGCGCTGAACCCATCTGCTCAATCGCCCGATTAGAACGCTGGATTGAGGTACCCTGATCTGATGAGCAGGGAGCCCGAGAACAAATTTACCGTGTCCGCCGGGCGGGCATTGTAGCGAGCGCACGTTAGCTTGTGTTAATCTTGGTATGGGCAGTTCTCCTCTTCTTGGACAATGGAAGCCTGCCCCACTTACAAGCACGGTCTGCGCGCAGGGGAATAATGTTTTAAACATCTTGTATTTCAATGATTTTACTATTTGCCCAGGTGGCGAAATCGGTAGACGCAAGGGACTTAAAATCCCTCGGCTTATGCCGTGCCGGTTCGAGTCCGGCCCTGGGCACCAATAAGACCACTCACGTAGCATTCCTATTTGATCCTTTAGCCTTCTCCCTAATTCGGGGCCAGCCTTCAAGCAAGGACTCCATATTATGCAAACTCAGCAAGCTATATCTTCCGCACCCACAAGCCCTGCCCGGAACGTCATCGACGTGCGTGGCATGTCCTATGCGGTGGCCCAACCTCTGGTCTACGCCGCCACGACCCGGCTGGCGGTCGGTCAGCATGTGCAGGTGTTGGCGGACACCGACCCCAGTGCTATGATGCGGGCGGTGGCCTTTCAGTTGCGCGATGCCATCTCCTGGCGTTTTGAGACCGACGGCAAACTCTGGCGGATAGATGTACAACCCCGCGCCGAAGCAGAAGCCAAGGACGTGGTGGACCTGCTAACTTGGGACCACTACCGCCTGGATCGCTTGTTTGCGGACGTGTTAGCCGCAGCCAACGAAAATCGGATCGTGGATGCCGAAGCCATCTTTAAGGATTACTGGATCGGTCTCCGCCGCCACGTCCACTTGGAGAACAATGTCCTCGGGCCGACCTTGGGTGGCGGCGCGGAAAAAGGCCCTCTTGCCGACATGCTCTTTGAGCATGATAGCATCATCGTCCAATCTCGATTGTTGGAAGAAACGCTGCTGGAGAAGGACTATGGCATCTTGCCGGCCCTCTGTGCGGTACTTTCCGGCTCACTCGCCAAGCACGAAAACCGCGAAGAAACCACGCTCTTCCCCATTTGGCAAACCACCGACAACAGCGATCGGGGCCGCGCTGCCGAGTTTCTGGCCCGCGCCAAAGAGTTGCTGGCGGGCGCAGAGGACCAGCAGGTTGACAAGACTTTTTCCTAAGCAACCAGATAGGCGTTGATACTACTGTCCGGACGGTTGGACATCTCAGGCTCCAAGAAAGAAAAGGCCTCGGGCCTGCGGACTAACACAGACGGAATGGATGCCTCCGCCCGGCAGGGCCGGCGGCGGGGTTACCCCTGATAGGCACCCATACGGCGTTGTCCGCGTACTAGTAACCAGCGACCGATCAAAATCAGGATCAACACGCCTGCGGTAATCAGGAAAGCCGCCGCAAATGCAAGCATGTGGGATTCCGCAAAGGGTTCGTTGATGAAGGTCCAGACGACGTAAGTCAGATAACCGATCGGTTCTTTGGTAAACTGGCCATTCCACATGTAATTGGACCAACCCGCTGTATATAACAGAGGAGCGGTTTCTCCCATGGACAGAGCGACTGCGTAGAAAAGCCCCGTCAAAATCGCCGGCGCGGCCCCAGGCAACAGAATGCGCAGCACGACGCGCCCCTCCCCTGCGCCCAGCCCATAACCGGCTTCGCGCACCGCCAGAGGAATATTGGTGAGCGCCAACTCCGTGGAGCGGGCAATGTAGGGTAGCAACATGACGGTCAGGGTGATGATGCCCGCCGCCACAGAGAACTGCCAACCCAGATAAATAACCATGGTGATGTAGCCGACATAGCCCAGTACGATGGATGGTATACCAACCAACACGTCCGAAAGAAAGCGCAGCATTTTTCCGGCGCCGCCATGGCCATGCTCACTCAAATATATGCCGGAGGCAATGCCGATCGGCGCCGCCAGGAGCAACGCTCCGACAGACATGACCATGGTTCCCTCGATAGCGTTTTTAAGACCACCACCAATACCGTTGGTAATATCCGTTAACAATTTTGGGGTCAGCGCCGGCCATGCGTGAATGAGCACGTCTCCGATAATGGAAACGAACATCGCCGCGACAAAAAGAAATGAAAATACGACGAACATCCAGGCAAATGCTGTCATCACGCGTCGTGATAAAGACACTTTGAAGCTTTTCGCGCTTGCTCTGACGCCGATGTTGCGCTCAATCGCCTTGCTCGCCATCAGCGCACCCTCGCCATCCATAACAGTAAACGCGCCGCAAAATTCACCACCACTGTAATGAGCAGCAGCACGAGAGCGATTTCAGAAAGGGCCTCCACGGCCATATTCGTCGGATCCTGCAGCGCGCTGTCCAGTTGCGAGGCAATAAATGCGGCCATGGTGGAGATCGGCGCGTAAATGTTATTAGGCAGATAATTCAGGGCATTACCACTGACCATGAGAACAGCCATAGTTTCTCCCAAGGCCCGACCCAAGGCGAGAATACCCACGCCGATCAATACCGTCTTCAGTTTAGGCAAGGTAATATGCCAGAATACCTCCAGGCGATTTAAACCCAGGCTCAGGCCAGCCTCCTTCAATTCGGGCACGGTCATCCGGATGGACTCGCGCAGGGTGGCAGAAATCAAAGGAATGATCATCACCGCCAGTACAAAAGCCGAGGTGAGCAGCCCATAACCGCTGCCTGGATCACCATTCAGGAAAGGGATAAAAGAAAACGTCTTAGCCATGAAGGGAAAAATCGTCTGCCCAAACAGTGGTACCAGCAGCGCATATCCCCACAATCCGTAAACGACGCTGGGAATGGCCGCCAGCAAGTCCACGAAAAGAGATAAGGGACCGGCCCAGGATTTACGCACTCCTTCACTCAAGAAGTATGCCGCGCCAATGGCAATGGGCATCGCCATCAACATGGCCAGTGCCGAACTGACCACAGTACCGACGACCAAAAACCAAATGCCGTACTTGGCCCCTGGCATAATCTGTGCGCCGTGTACTGTCATCGGGTTACCGTAAAGATTCCCCAAATTCCAGTCGTTGGTCCACAGGAATTGAAATTGATTAAACTGAATGGCGGGCCAGGAATAAACCGCCAAAAAAGCGATCAGTGCAATTAATGAAAGTGGTAAAAAACTGGCTGTGGCGATCAATCCTGCCCTGAACACAGGAATTTTCATTTCAGGAATCTCCCAGCGTCTACAGCATCTGAATAGTCAGCATCAATAATCATAAGAATATACGGAGGGATCCTGCATTGGGTATGGAAAAGCCGGGGACGAACCCCGGCTCCGGCACAATCTTTACTTGATTTCCGCGATCTGTTTGCGGGAAAGCTCCGCAGCACTACCTGGTAGCGGCACAAAATTCACCGCAGTGATGAAGTGTGGCGCATTACCACCCTTCGGATCAATAGCCCAGTTCAGGAACTTGCGCATGCCAGCGGCAACTTCAGCATTGGGCTGGGTCTTGCTAACGATTGCGTACTCGTAGTTGATGATAGGGTAAGAATTAGTACCCGGCGCATAGACCAGGCTGATCCGCTCGTCGGCCGGGGTCTTGTTGACCATTTCACCCGCTGCGGCCTTGGCATTCGCCACCGTCGGCAGCACAAACTTGCCGGCGCGGTTTTCCAGCATGGCCATCCCCAGATGGGCCTCTTCCACCGGCTTCTTCCAACTGATGCCGATATAGGCGATGCCGTAAGGTGTCGTCTTCAGGGCCTGTACCATACCGGGGTTGCCTTCCGCACCGATGCCACCGGGAACCGCCGGCCAGCTCACCGTCGTGCTGTAACCCACGCTATTGCTCCATGCAGGGGTCGTATCAGACAGATAGGTGGTAAAAATGAAGGTGTCGCCGGAACCATCGGTACGATGCACCGGAATAATCTTGTGGTTGGGGAGCTTCACACCGGGATTCAGCTTGGCAATGGCCGCGTCGTTCCAGTTAGTGATTTTGCCGGAATAGATGCCCGCGAGCACCGGACCGGACAGCTTCAGATGCACATTGTTCAGGCCGGGAACATTGTAATTGATCATCTGAATGGAGATGGCCAGCGGGATGTTCAGGATATTGGGATGCTGCTTGATCTGCGCATCGCTCATGTAGGCGTCAGAAGCGCCGATCTGGGCCACACCGGAGATTGCCTCAGCGATGCCGGTACCGCTGCCCGTGCCCTGGGTGGTGATCTGAACACCCGGATTCATCTTGGTGTATACAGGAACCCACAGATTGAAAAGCGGGTACAGCAGCGTGGAGCCGGTTTCCAGCAGCGAGATGGTCGGAGCCGCCGACGCGGGCAGGGCGCACAGGGCGGAAAGGCCCAGCGCGGATAGAATTACAGCGCCTTTGACACTACGCGACACTTCTTTCTTCAAGTGATACAGCATATAAGGCCTCCAAAGATGGCAAATACGTTGATTTACGGCTGACCCATCGAACATCTCGCATACAGATAGCATAAAAATACTATTGCCAGCGAAACTCGAAGAGCAATCTAACATGGCAATATGACACTTTAATGAACCATTTATGACATTTTTATGACAACCAGGATACCGATATCATAATATGGCTCTCAGCAGGCGATGGATATAAGCAAAGCCCGTCAACAGAACGGGCTCCAAGGTGTTTAAACGTAACGACCGACTCCAGCTACCAAGTCAGAATCCGTCCGGCGGCGGCCAGAGACGGTAAAGCAGCGCTCGGATTCATCATAGGAATGGGTTTGGCCAGGTCATCTTTGGTCATGCCGTTGAGTTCCAGCGATTGCAGACAACCGATAATCTGCACGCCGTTGTCCTCAGCCAGTTTCATGAAATCAGCAACGCTCTTGCCACCGGCCATGGGAAATATGGTCTCGGCCTTACCCTTAGCCAGCAATTCCGTGGCTGGGCCAGTAAAATACATCACCACTTTTTGCTCCGCTGCGGCAGCCGTGGCAGCGAGAAAAAAGGCAGAAGGCAGACGCTTGGGATTCTCCGGACCAGTAATAAGGATAATAACGAGATCAGCTGCTTCAGACATTTTATACCTCCTGACGAACGGTGAACGGATAACAGCGCGGGCGCGGGAACCCTTTGCCCGTAACTCTGTGCATTATAGCGCAGGTCACCCGTGATGCCGAATTCGTGCTCAACACGCCAAGGCGATCTTTATGACACTGCTTTTTTATATCCCGCCGTTTCCCTGCTCCGCACCAGAGGGCTACTAGCCCATCGGCCATCTTTGCCGCACTCGCATAACCGTGCACAGTCAACTGACGTTCAATATCATATCCGCCGTTACCCGTCTCGTCCGCCTCAGCGTGGCGGACGGGGAAGCGGTCCCTGACGAATCACCTCCTGACCAAACCAAAAACGCGTGATAGCGGCGGGCAAAACACGGGCAAGGATGGCGACCCCGGCGATACCGATGAGTGCTGTCATCCATTCGTCCACACGCACCTTCGTGCCAGGTCCTGCCCCAATAAAAATTTCCAGCCCTGAGAGCATCGCACCCAGGAGGATGGTCACCGGCCGCCAACCATAAGGCGTCAAGGCCGGAAAAAAGCGGGCAATGGCGCCCAGTGTTATGGCGGCCCAGAGTGCGTACTCGCCGGCCCACACCCAGATCACCTGCGGGTTAACGAGTAGATAACGATTACTTATCCATATCGCCATATAAATGCACACGGCCACCATGGCCCAGCGCCACCAGCCCGAGATGCGCTCTGTCATTCAGTGCTTCCCTTTTCTCGCCTGCGGATCATAGGGATTTTCTCCCTGACGGAAGACCAGACGCAAGGGTACGGATTCCAAATGGAGCGCCCGCCGAAAGGCGCTCTCCAAATAACGCTTGTAAGTACCGGGCAGACGCGTCAGTTGGTTACCGTGAAACACCAAGGTGATGGGGTTTTCTCCCCCCTGATGACAATAACGCAGTTTGATGCGGCGCCCGCCAACCATGGGTGGTTGATGGGTCTCGATCACCTCGGCCAGCGCCCGATTCAGCTCGCCTGTGGAGAAATGGCGGCGAGAATCAATCCATAGCTGATCAATACTCTTATAGAGATCACCCACACCCGTGCCATGCAGGGCGGAAATGGTGTAGATCGGCGCATACTTAATAAAGTCCAGCCGTCTTTCCAGTTCTTGCTTTACCGCCTTGCGCTGTTCGGGCTCCATCCCGTCCCACTTGTTGACCACCACCACAATGGGACGCCCCAGCTCGACCGCCACACCTACCAGGTGGGCGTCCTGCTCGGCGATACCCAGATGCGCATCAAGCACCAGCAGGACCACATCCGCTTCACGCAGTGCACTCAGGGTCTTCAACACGCTGAGCTTTTCAAGCCCTTCGCCCACTCTGGCGCGGCGCCGCATACCCGCGGTATCAATCATGACGTAGGGCTTGCCCTGGCGCTCATAAGGAATGCGGATGCTATCCCGGGTGGTGCCAGGCTCGTCAAAAACGAGGACACGCTTTTCACCCAGCATTGCGTTGACCAGCGTCGATTTGCCCACGTTGGGCCGACCGAGCATGGCAATGCGCGGCCCCTTCCCCGCCGCCTCGGCGGCTTCTTCTTCTGGTGTAGGCAAGTCAGAGAAAATCGCCTCTAACAGCGGTTCAACGCCGTGCCCATGGGCCGCAGAGATAGTGTAGGGTATGCCCAGACCAAGTCGATAAAACTCAGGAAACTCGCTCACAGCGCCTTTCGCGTCCATCTTGTTAACGACCAGATAAATGGATTTACCACTGCGGCGCAGCTCCTCGGCGATTTCTGTATCCTGAGCCGAGAGACCTTCTTTAGCATCTACCAGAAAGCAAATGGCATCGGCCTCAGTAATAGCGAGACGAGTCTGTATGGCCATGGCCGCCACCAAGCCATCCCGCTCTTCCGGCTCAAAACCGCCAGTATCCACCACCAGATACTGGTGCCCCTCAAATTGCGCAGTACCATAGTGGCGATCCCGGGTGAGCCCTGGGAAATCCGCCACCAGGGCCTCGCGGGTGCGCGTCAGGCGATTGAAAAAAGTGGATTTACCCACATTGGGGCGCCCCACCAGGGCGATAACCGCAGTCATGAATGGAGCCTTAGCGCTTTGCCAGCAGAATTCGATACAAGGTGCCCGCATCGCTGAGGGCAAGAATCTGGCCATTTCCCAGACAGGCGGGCGTGCTCTGAATACCGCTGTCGGACAGCCGCGTCTGGCCGATCCGGTGCCCCGTCAGCGGATCAATGACGTAGAGATATCCCGCATTATCCGTCGCCAGCAAGTCACTGCCACACCGACCAAAACCGGTCATGTAGTGCCCACTCAAGTGGTCATTGCGCCAAAGCACATTGCCGGAGCTGGGGTCTACAGAGGATATCCGGCCGTCCGCATCGGCGACAAAAAGATGACCATCGTCCAGCACAGGGGTCTGGTAGACGGACATCGGCACGCTCCAGTTCTGGGTACCCCCCTGCAACGCATAAGCAGCCAGATTCCCCTGATAGGCGGCAGCAATGACCTGATCCTTCGAGATCACCGGGCTTGCAGCCACATCTACCATACGCGCCAATTCATTGCTGCCATGTGCCAAGGCGACCTGCGCCCGCCAGAGCTCTGCACCAGACGACAAACTGAGCGCCACCACCGTTCCATCGGCAAAACCGGCATACACCACCCCGGCATGCACCGTAGGCGTAGCCACTGCGCGCAGGATGAGGGACGGTACATTCACGGAGAACGTCCATTGCACCTTGCCATCTTTAGGGTCAAGTGCCCACAGATGACCATCTACCGTCTGCACCAAAAGATGTCCATCCACAGCGACCACCGGTGTGAGCACTTCAGAACTCAGCTGTACAGCCCAGAGCTTGTGTCCATCTTTGGCGGCAAACGCATAGACTCTGCCCGCATCGGTCCCCGCGTAAACCACACCATCTGCCAGCGTTGGACCACGCACTGTTTTGCCATCCAGACTACGCATCCACATCTGGTGGCCACCTTCCGTCATACTGACCAGGTGACCGGAGGCATCAGCAACTACAATTTGCCCTCTGCCATGTGCAATCACTGTTCCCTGATACGGATTGACTTGCCAAATGCCATAGAGGCGGGACTGCCATTCCGTAGAAAACGATACTTTATCCTGCCCCTTGGCAAGGGGTGGGGGTGCCTTGGGGGCTGGGGTGGAATGGAACCAGGACATGATGCCACAGCCGTTTAACAGGATCGCCAGGAAACCCAACACCATCAGACGCCAGGAGGAGAAGAGGGAAATTCGCAAGGTCATGGCGCCACTCCGATATTAGCCATCTTCATCTGCAGGTAGTTGCGGTAAGGATCAACGGCTGGAAGCGCGGCTATAGCCGACTGATAAGCCCGCATAGCTTGACCGTCCTGATGGAGTGCCACATAGGCGTCCCCCTGGATTTCATCCTGCAGGGTGGCGAAAGCCGCATCCGGCACCTTCAGTAAACCCAGTGCCTTTTGTGCCTGTTTCTGTTCCACATAGAGCCGGGCCAGACTGAGCCTCGCCATACTCTTCAGGCCCCTCGGGGCACTTTCGCTTTGGATGACGATATTCAGCTCCGTTTCCGCCGCGGGGATATGGCCGCCTTCACTGTCCATACGCGCCAAAAAAAAGTGGGCGAAAGTGGCGTAGGGCGTGCGCCCATATTGATGTACCAGGGTATCCGCACTGGCGCGTGCCGTACTGGTCTGCCCGGCGACGAGGGTATCCACCAGTTCATTATAAAGTACGGCAGCATGTTGCATTTGATGGCGTTGGTATTTTTCGTAGCCGAAAAAACCCATTGCCGCAAGCAGTACAATAATGGTGCCCGCGATGAGGGAGATTCGATGGCGATAAAGGACTTCGGAGAGTTGTGGACCGGTCACGATGGGGTTCTGGCTGTGGCAAAATTGCGTACAGTATGGGGGGCAGACTGCGGGAAATCAACGCCAAGGCAGCGCAGACCCGTGTGCAATGCGTCAAGATTACCCTGCCAGTGGCCCTCCCCGCCCTGTTCCTTAAGGATCAGCGCCGCACCAGTAAGTTGTTCCGCGCCGATAATGGCCTGGAATCTGGCGCGGGAACGTTCTGCCTGCTTCAGAATGTTCTTGAAGTTGGCGGGGCCGCCAGTGACGACGGAGATGCCTTCGTCGCGCAATTTCTCGGCAATTTGCCACGCGCGGGCAACCGCAGCATCCTCCAGGGCGCCAATAAATAGCAAAGGATGGGGTGCCTCTACCCCCCTCCCCTGCAGCACCTGTAAAGCGAGTAATCTTTCGAGCCCTACGGCAAATCCGATCGCCGGTGTGTCGGCACCACCCAACTGGGCGACCAAGCCATCATAACGACCACCGGCCAGTACCGTGCCTTGCGCACCAAGCACATCGGTCACCCATTCGAAGACCGTGCGGTTATAGTAATCCAGGCCGCGTACTAGGCTATGATTGAGTTGGTAAGGGATATCGAGCGCTGTCAGCAGCGACTGCAACAGGGCGAAATGGGCTGCAGAGTCTTCGTCCAAATGGTCCGCCAGATGCGGGGCCGCGTGTGCGACGTTCTGACAAGTGGGTACTTTGCAGTCCAGCACGCGAAGCGGGTTGCGTTCCATACGCTCCTGACAGTCGGCACAAAGTTCCGCACGTCTCGGGCGCAGATAGCCCAGGAGCAAGGCTCTGTAATTGGCACGTGCTACTGGACTCCCCAGAGAATTGATCTGCAACGAAGCAGTAACACCAGCCGTCCGCAAAATTCGCGCCGACAGGGCGATAACCTCCGCATCGGTACTCGCCGCCGACAGCCCGAAAACCTCCACACCCAGTTGGTAAAACTGCCGATAGCGGCCCTTTTGCGGCCGCTCATGACGAAACATCGGCCCCATATAATAATAACGCGGGGTCTGGCCGCGCATGCTCTGGGCCTGAATTGCGGCACGCACGCACCCCGCCGTCCCCTCCGGTCGCAGGGTGAGACTATCCCCATTGCGGTCGGCAAAGGTATACATCTCTTTCTGGACGATATCGGTCACATCGCCGATGGCGCGAGCAAACAGTTCCGTCGATTCCACGAGTGGCAAACGCACTTCGCCGTAGGCGTAGAGTGCCAGCAGCGTCCGCAGGTCCCTTTCCAGTGCCTGCCAACCCGCGCTCTCTTCCGGAAAAATATCATTCATACCACGCACGGCCTGCAGCGTTTTACTCGCCATGCATACTCGCCGTTTTCAGCATACGGAAGCCTCAGGCATCATGTCGCGCTGCCTGCCGCTCGGCGATTTCCGCGCGAATGCGCTTTTCCAGCACATCGACGATGTCGTTGTTCTCCACCCGGTCGACCTGCTTGCCGCGATAGTAGAGGATGCTGCGTTTATCACCACCGGCCAGGCCGATATCGGCCTCTTTCGCCTCGCCAATGCCGTTGACTACGCAGCCGATCACCGAGACATCCATGGGTTCGAGTATGTCTTCCAGACGCGCTTCCAGGGCGTTGATGGTGGTGATTACGTCAAACTCCTGACGGGAACAGGACGGACAGGCGATCAGATTAATGCCTTTCTGGCGCAAGTGCAGACTTTTCAGAATATCGAAGCCGACACGAATTTCCTCGACAGGATCCGCCGCGAGGGAAATCCGGATGGTATCGCCGATCCCGTCCCGCAGGAGCAGGCCCAGCCCGATGGCGGATTTGACGGTGCCGGAGCGCAGACCGCCTGCTTCGGTAATCCCTAGGTGCAGCGGGTAGTCCACCTTTTCCGAGAGTAGCCGGTATGCGTTTACAGCGAGAAAAACATCGGAGGCCTTAACGCTGATCTTCACGTCGTGAAAATTTAACTCGTCGAGAATGCTGACATGGCGCAAGGCAGACTCCACCAGTGCTTCCGGCGTCGGCTCCCCGTACTTCTCCTGAATATCCTTTTCCAGCGACCCGGCGTTGACACCGATACGGATAGGGATGCCCTTGTCCCTGGCCATTTCCACCACCAGCCGGGTTTTGTCCAGAGAGCCGATATTTCCGGGGTTGATGCGCAGGCCATCGACGCCATCTGCCATCACCTGCAAAGCTATGCGGTGATCGAAATGGATGTCGGCAACCAGAGGGGTTTCCACCTGGCTGCGGATGGCTTTGAAGGCCTCAGCAGCATCCATGCTCGGTACCGACACCCGGACGATATCGGCACCTACTGCCTCCAGGCGCCGGATTTGCGCAACCGTGGCTGCGACGTCGCGGGTCTCCGTATTGGTCATGCTTTGCACGCTGATCGGTGCATCGCCGCCAATCGCTACCTTGCCAACGTGAATTTGCCGGGTCTTACGACGCCGAATGGGAGATTCATGGTGCATGGAAAACCTCGCTGGAAACGGCTGCGGTACTGGATACCGCAACGGGTGATGAAACCGCACTGGCTACTGGTTGTGCGGGGGATGACGCCGCACTGTGGGTATCGGCTATAACGTGCGCGCCCCCGACAGGAGCACTGAAGGCTGGTGCGCTACCGATCTGCAATCTGGCCACATCCAGCGCATTGGATGGCAATGGCACCGGCTTATTGTTATAACTGATGACAACAGCGCTGGCTTTTCCTACCAGGACGTGATATGGCGGAGTGCCGGAATCAACACGCAAGATATCGCCACGACGTCCCAGGACAGCCAACAAGGTTTTCCCGGAGGAGTCCTTGACCTGCACCCAACAGTCCGCGCTGAACTGAAACGCCAGCCCATGATTCGTCGCTAGGGCTACAGATTGGGTTGCTGCGACTGGCGCAGCGGACTGGCTGAGCGCTACCGTCTGGTTCCGAGCCACGGTATTCGGCACCAAGGCGACGGATGATGCGCTGGGCGCAACCGTCGCCGAAGCCGTCGGTTGCATCTCCACCGCCGGCGATGCTTTCGTGCTAGGCAAGCTCTGCGCCTGCTGCTGACTCCAGAACCACCAGGCTGCCACAATAACGGCTATCACAATCCACACGGAAAAAAACAACATGCGTCGACTATAATCCAGCAACGGGCCTTCATTGCTGGGCAGCACGTTTTTCGATGGGTGTAGCCCTGAACCCTCATTGGAGGCGTCATAGGTCTTCAGAAGAGGTTCCGGATTCAGGTCCAGCAGACGCGCATAATTCTTCAGAAAACCACGTGCGAAGGCCGCGCCGGGCAGCGCGGTGTAGTCTCCTTCTTCCAAACCTTTCACCTGTGCCTCAGTGATATGCAATCGCTCGGCGACTTGGCGAAGGCTCCAGCCATGTCCCTCCCGCGCCACCCGTAAGTCCTGATAAATCCCGCTTTCTATTGTTGGTTCCATGGCTTCGCCGCCTCAACCGTTTTGCAGCAATAATTGCTGCGCTCGCTTACCCGCTGCGGAATAGGGCGAAGCCGTCACGCAACGCTGCCAAAAAGACTGGGCCTGCGTTGTTCGCCCCTGTTGGGCGGCGACTTGCCCCGCCAGCAAAAGTGCATTGGCGTTATCGGGTTCTTGTGCCAGGACCACCTGCAAGTGCGCGAAAGCAGCATCTGCTTTACCATCCTTAAAATCCAGCTCGGCGAGCATTTGCAAAGCGGGCGGATAGTTGGGTACCAGATAAAGTGCACGGTTCAGGGCATCGCGTGCCGCCGACAAGTCATTGAGCCCTGCGTAAGCCTGTGCGAGGTTGGTCCAGGCAAACTGCGGCGTACTATACAAAGGATCAGCCGTGGCCCGTTTCAAGTCGACGAGTGCTTCCGCATAACTACCGGACTTGACGAGAAAAGCACCATAATTATTGAGGTACTCGGGATTTTTTGAATCTATAGAGAGTGCCTTGCGGAAGGCAGCGCGTGCTAATTCATTCTGCTGCAACTGCGCATACGCCAATCCCATGACATTATATGCGTCAGCATAATTGCCGTTATCGGAGATCGCCAACTGCAATTCGCGGATCGCCTGCCGGGGATGGCCATCCTGCAAATAAGCCGCACCAAGAGCGGTATAGATGCCCGCCTTGGCCTTATCGGTGTTAGTGGCGGCCGGCTTGAAGCCTGAAGAGGAGACATTGGCCTTGTGCTCGTGCGCAATATACGCGGCCATTTGCTGGTCAGGTGTCAGCTCCGCCCCTTTTTCGCCAAAGAGCCCGCACCCACTCAGCAGCAGGGCGCCAATAGCCAATCCCAAAAGCGTTCTCATGAATGCAGCGCCAAGGGAACACTGCGCCGACCGTCGTGTACCTGTCCAGCCAATTGGCCGCAGGCGGCGGCGATGTCATCGCCACGGGGCCGGCGCGTAACCGTCATCACGTCGCCCCGCAGGATAATGTTGCGGAAAGCATCGATACGCGCTTGTGGTGATCGTTTATAACCCGAACCGGGAAAAGGATTAAAGGGGATTAAATTTACCATGGCAGGGATATCTCGCAGTAAGCGGAGGAGTTCCCTGGCATGGGTATCGGCATCATTGATACCATCCAGCATCACATATTCGAAGGTGATGCGGCGTCGGGGCGGCAAGGGATAGCGGCGACAGGCAGCGAGCAACTCCGCCAGCGGATAGTGGCGGTTTACTGGCACGAGAACATCGCGGATATCGTCGCGGCTGGCATGCAAACTGATGGCCAGATTGACTGGGCTTTCCGCACCTAGCCGATCCATGCCGGGCACCACACCTGCCGTGCTGACCGTAATACGTCGCGCGCCAAGGCCGTAAGCGTAATCATCGCGCAACAAATTCAGCGCCGGTAACACCTGGCGTAAATTGAGCAGCGGTTCGCCCATACCCATGAAGACGATATTGGTGATAGCATCCAGGCCCAACAAGCGGCGCGCCACGCGCACCTGCGCAATGATTTCGTGGGTTTCCAGGTTACGGCTCAGCCCTTGCGCGCCGGTGGCACAGAAACTGCAAGCCAGCGAACAGCCCACCTGAGAAGAAATACACAGCGTGCCACGATCATCTTCAGGAATAAAAACCGTTTCTATGGCATTGCCATCGGGCAGCGCGAGCAGCCATTTACGCGTGCGGTCTGCCGCCAGTTGGTCAGCGATAATTTCCGGCGCGTCGATGCGGGTTTCTGCGGCGAGACGCGCGCGGAGGGCTTTACTGATGTTGGTCATGGCCGCGAAATCCGTTACCTGACGGGTATGCAGCCATTGCAAAATCTGGTTGGCACGAAAGGGGGACTCTCCCCAGGTACGCAGCAATTCAGCGAGGGACTGGCGATCCAGTCCCAGCAGATGTGGCCGTTCGGCCGGAGCAACTACCGAAGAATCGCCCATCATTCAGCGCGAAAAAATCTCCCGTTGACCAAAAAAGTAACTGATTTCCCATGCTGCGGTCTCAGCACTGTCTGAGCCATGCACGGCATTGGCGTCAATGCTGTCAGCAAAATCAGCACGAATCGTCCCTGCAGCGGCATCTTTGGGGTTGGTGGCGCCCATCAAGTCACGGTTTTTGGCAATGGCGCCCTCGCCTTCCAGTACCGAAACCACTACCGGACCACTGCACATGAAGTCGCACAACTCACCGTAAAACGGTCGTGCTTTATGTACCGCATAAAAACCACCTGCCTCATCACGGCTGAGGTGCATCATCTTCGTGGCAGCGACACGCAGGCCTGCCTGTTCGAAGCGACCAAGAATGGCGCCGATGGCATTTTTTCGAACGGCGTCGGGTTTGATGATGGAAAGAGTGCGCTCAACAGCCATAATATCCTCAATGGGGGCAAAAGTCAGAGTGGGCATAGGCTAGCATTCTGCGTATTCGCTGGCAATCCGGCGCGCGGAAGTTGAGTGTCAGGACTGCGCAGAATCCTGCTGCCCGGATCGGGTGACCATCTGCAACAGCAGAGAGGATGCGTCGTCGCTGGATGGATCGAGATAATAATGCGCCGATTCCCTCTTAAACCATGTATCCTGGCGCTTGGCCAGTTGGCGGGTCGCCGCCAGTGCCGCCTGGTAAGCTTCTGCGGCGCTGCAGAGGCCGTCATGCCAGGCGAAATATTGGCGGTAACCCACGGCGCGCATGGCGGGTAACTCCGGCGCGTAGTGACGCGCGCGCAGGTCGGCAATTTCGTCCAGAAATCCTGCGTTCAGCATGATGTCAAAGCGCTGTGTGATACGCTGATGCAGCCAGCTTCTTGGCGGACGCAGGATGATTTTGCAGAGCGGGCCGGGGAACGCACCCCGCCAGCCGCGCGACCCGCTGATCGCTTGCCCTGAACCGAGGATGATTTCCAAGGCGCGTTGAATGCGTTGCCGGTCATGGGGGGCGATACCCGCAGCGGTTTCCGGATCCAGGGTCGCGAGGCGCTGGTGTAGTGCGGGCCATCCCGCCGTCTCTGCTGCCGCCATCAGACTCTGGCGCAAGGTGGGATCGGCGGGGGGTAGCGCATCAATGCCGCGCTCCAGCGCGCGAAAATATAGGCCTGTGCCACCGACCAGCAGCGGGATGCGACCGCGCTCCCGAGCCAGTGTAATGCGGCGCAGGGCATCTTCGTGAAACAGGCCCGCCGAATAAGGCTCGTCGGGCTCCCGGATATCGACCAGCGCGTGGGGATATTGCCGGCGCAGGGCGAGGCTGGGTTTGGCACTGCCGATATCGAAATGACGATATACCAGTAACGAATCAACACTGATAATCTCCACGGGCAGCGCATCCGCAAGACTCAGGGCCAACTCGGTTTTGCCGCTGGCGGTCGGACCCATCAGAAAAATGGCGGGAATCATCGCCCGCGCAGAAAAAGGCGGTCGAGATCGGCCAGCGAGAAATGCACCACCGTCGGCCGACCGTGATTGCATTGACCGAAACGCGGAGTGGTCTCCAGTTGGCGCAACAGACTGTTCATCTCTTCGAGGTTGAGGCGGCGACTCGTTTTAATGGCGGCACGGCAGGCCATGTTGGCGAGGACAGCGTCGCCATCTCCTTCGGCCCAGACAGGCTCTTCAGCGAGGAGCTCAGACACGATCTGCCCATAGGTGGTGGCCGCAACAGCTTTGGGGGCCGCATGAATGGCTAGTGTGCCAGGTCCGGCGACGCTAATTTCCAGCCCCACTGCTTGCAGATCGGTCTGTCGCTCGTCGAAGCGCGCCATTTGCGCAGCCGTTAGATGCACATATTCCGGAATAATAAATGACTGTTTATCATGTTGTTGCGACGCATTCTTCATCTTCTCATAGAGAATGCGCTCGTGGGCAGCGTGCTGGTCGACGAGGATCAAGCCCTCACTATTTTGGGCGAGGATGAAACGGGCGTGAATCTGTGCCACAGCCTGGCCAAGGGGGTAATTGGGCGCCAATTCCTCAAACCCGGCAACCTGTACCTCTGCTGTGGGCACAGGGGACGTGGCATTAGCCACCAGACGTTCCCAGTAAGCGCCTGCCCCATCCCATACGGCGCTCAGCGGCCGCTGGGTCGGATAGGTGGCGGGCGCCGAACTTTGGACCGGTGGCGACGGCCTGGACAAAGGCTGAACCGGTATGGTGACGTGCGGATGCTCTCCACCCTGCTCCGCAATGACTCGCCGCAGAGTATGAAAGAGAAAATCGTGTATCTCGCGGCTGTCGCGAAAACGCACCTCCGCCTTGGCGGGATGTACGTTGACGTCCACCCGCTCTGGCGGCAAAGTCAGATAGAGCACATAAAGCGGGTGGCGGTCCTGAAACAGCACGTCATGATAGGCAGCGCGCAGAGCATGGTTAATCACCGGATCACGAACTGGCCGCCCATTGACGAAAAAATACTGCTCGTCACCACGGGCGCGGTTGTAGGTGGGCAGGCCCAGCCAGCCGCTGAGAGACAAGCCCTGACCCTCCTGTTCGATATACAGCGCATTAGACAAAAAACCTTCCCCCAATACAGTGGCCACGCGCGCCGCCCGACTTTCGGCATCCGTTGCCGCAGGAAATTGCACAAGAGAACGACCATTCTGGGTGAGCTGAAACGCCACCGGGAAGTTGGCCAAAGCAATCTGGCGCAGCACCTTTTGATTGCGCGACAACTCGGCCGCCGGGCTACGCAAAAACTTACGTCGTGCTGGCACGTTAAAAAACAAATCGGCCACACGGACCGTAGTGCCCGGTGCCCTGGCAGATGGCTCGGTCGCGCTAGCGGCACCGCCTATCACCAGCAGACGGGCGGCATGATTCTGGCTGCGCGCGCGCGAAAGTATTTCCAGGCGCGCAACCGAAGCAATGGCGGGCAGGGCTTCGCCACGGAAGCCCATGGTATGAATCGCCTGCAGATCCTCCCAAGTAGCCACTTTACTGGTCGCGTGGCGCTCCAGGGCCAGGGGCAGATCCTCAGCCAGGATGCCAACACCGTCATCTTCCACGCTGAGCAAATCCATCCCACCACCCTCCAGATGGATGGTAATCCGCGTCGCTCCGGCATCCAGGCTGTTTTCCAGAAGTTCTTTCAGAATAGAGGCAGGGCGTTCCACCACCTCGCCAGCGGCAATCTGGTTGGCGAGGGTGCGGTCCAAACGATGAACGCGGGGCACCTGCTCATTCGCCATGGCAGATTTTCCGAGTGGATGCGGGCGTCATGGAAGAGGTCCAGTCCTGAACATGGGGCGGATACCCCGGCCACTCCAGACGGTGACTGCCGTTGTCCAGAATACGGAGGGTGAGTGACAAATCGGCCGCAGGCAGGAAACCCGCACCCCGCTCGGGCCACTCCACGAGCCACAAGGCCGGTTCTGTCAGGTAATCGCGAATACCGATAAATTCCAGCTCCTCCGGCTCTTGCAGACGATACAAATCAAGATGTAGAGCGGGTCCGATGCGGGTCGGATACGATTCCATCAAGGTATAGGTCGGGCTTTTAATGTTCTCGGTAACGCCGAGAGCCTTTAAGATCGCCTGCGCCAAAGTGGTTTTACCGACCCCCAGGTCACCTTCGAGATAAATAACCAAAGGGACATGGATGCTCTGGGCAAACTGTCGGCCCCAGTCCCGGCAGGCTTCAGTATCTGCGAAATCCCAGTGCATCAGATCCCCGGTTCAGGGCTTCAGCAGATGCTGGAGAATGTCCGAACGGCTGACGATACCCAAGAGCTGGCCCTGGCTGTCGATCACCGGCACCGCATGCACGTCTTTCCGCAGGAGTTTCTCGGCGACCGCGTCCGTATCTTCATCGGGGGCTGCGGTAATGAGGTGTGGGTTGGCTAACTGACTGGCCGTCACCGCCGTGACTTTGCGCAGTTCTTCTTCGTATTCATGCATACCACCCAGAGGAATCAGACCATCAAGAATAGTGAGCATGGTCGGCAGATGCACCTTGCGGTGGGCGTCAATCAGATCCCGTTCACCGATCATCCCGATCAGATGACCGTCACCATTTATCACCGGCAGGCTATGATGGCCGGAACTCAGGAGCACATCCCCCACGGTGTCGACTGGGTCGTCAGCCAGCACCGTAACGACCTCGCGGGTCATGATATCTTCGGCCGTTTTCATCAAGATCGTCCTTCCGCCATAGCGTCATATAATACGTTGAGGATAGTGTCTATTTCCGCTGCTGTCACCGACAGCGGGGGGATTATGGTGAGGAGATCGCCGAGAGGGCGGCTGTAAACACCCATTTCCCGTGCCCGCCGGCACACGGCGTATTCGACGCGATCTCCGTAGGGATAGGCGGCATTCGTCCTCGGGTCGCGCAAGGAAATGGCGGCCATCAAACCGAACTGGCGGACCTCTCCTGCCCACGGCTGGCCATGAAAACGCTGTAACCCGACCCGCAACTGGGCGATTTTACCGGGCAAAGCCGCCAACACACCGCCTTCCGCAAAGAGGGCCAGGTTCTCCAGCGCTACCGCACAGGCCAGAGGATTGGCGGTGTAGGTATGCCCATAGTAAAACTGCCGCGCTTCCCCGAAAGGTGCAAGGAAGGCAGCATATATGTGTTCTGCGGCGAGGGTCGCAGCTACCGGCAGGTAACCACCGCTCAGCCCCTTACCCAAGGCCAGCAAATCTGGTTGGACAGACTCCCACTCACAAGAAAAAAGCTTGCCGCTGCGGCCAAAGCCGGTCGCAACCTCATCAATGATCAGCAAGACCTCGTAGGCCCGGCACAGACGTTGCGCACCCGCCAGAATGCCGGGAGGGAAAGGCAATATGCCTGCGGCACCTTGCACCCCGCCCTCTAGGATCAAGGCCGCAATCTCGCCGCCCTGATCCTGGAGCGTCGATTCCAGCGCCGCCAGCCATGCGGCCGTTGCCCGCTCCGGATCTCCCGCGCAGTCTTCCCATTGCAATGCATAGGGGCTCGGTAAGCGCAAAGTCGGGAAGAGGAGACGGCCATATACCTCATGAAACAAGGGGAAGCCGCCCACCGAAACAGCGCCCACGGTGTCACCATGATAAGCATTGTCCAGAGTCAGGAAGAGGCGTTTTTCGGGACGACCCAGATTACACCAGTACTGGGCCGCCATTTTGATGGCCACCTCCACTGCTTCCGACCCATCCTCCGAAAAAAAACAGTGTTGCAGGGAGGCCGGAGTAATTTCTACCAGTGCCCTGGCGAGGCGAATAGCCGGAGGATGGCTCGCGCCAAGCGCCGTGCTGTGCGCGACTTTACCAATCTGCTCGACGAGAGCGGCGTCCAGTCGGGGATGGCGATGGCCGTGGATATTGCACCATAGGCTGGCAATGGCGTCCAGACAACGATGGCCTTCGGTATCGTACACGTAATTGCCTTCTGCACGCTCGATGATCCACGGATCATCGTCGCCATAACACTGCATCTGGGTGAAGGGATGCCAGAAATAACGGCGATCCCATTCCCGCAACACGTCAGCTTCCGTCATGATTTCGCGTTAACTCCTGTAATGCGCGGGGTACTGCCGCCAGGATATCCCTGGCCAACAGGCTGGCTTCGCCCATCTGCGCGGCAGCGAGGTCGCCTGCGCGGGCGTGAAGACACACGCCGAGAGACAAGGCCTTATCTGGGTCCAAATCTTGAGCGAGCAGGCCCGCGAGTATTCCGGTGAGCACATCCCCGCTGCCGCCCGTCGCCATACCGGGATTGCCCAGTGGGCAAAACCAGTGACCGCTACTACCCAGTAACAAACTATGGTGCCCCTTGAGCACCCAATGTCCGCCATAGCGCGCCTGCAAGCGGCAGATGGCCGCGGCACGATCGGCTTGCACGGCGGCGACCGTCCCCCCTAACAGGCGCGCTGCCTCCCCGGGATGTGGGGTAAACAAACGAACCGCATCGGCGACCAGCAGTTCCGGACCAAAGCGCGCCAGGATATTCAGGGCATCGGCGTCCCAGATCTGGGGACAGGACAGCGTACCGATCTCCAGCAAAAGATCATGGGCGGCCAGCCCCTGACCTAAACCAGGGCCAACGGCCAGGACACTTTGATCCGACAAATTATCGAAACGCGCAGGCCAGTCCCGCCAGGTAGCTTCTGGCAGCTGTGCCGCCAAATAAGGGATGGCCGAGGGATGCCCGATGGCCGTCACCAGCCCGGCACCCACCCGATAGGCAGCGGCACAGGCCAGGGCCAATGCTCCGCCCATGCCCGGTCCTCCACCTACCGCGAAAACATGCCCGAAGCTCCCTTTGTGCGCCCGCGGGCTACGCGTCGGCAATGCCGGGACTGTCCGCCAGTTCAGGGCAACAAAGGCTTCATTCATGGTCACGCCCTCTCAATATCCTCTTCAGGGTACGCGCTGACATGGTGCAAGCTCAAATCCGCTCCCGCATACTCCGCCTCGGGATCCAGACGAATCCCGATAAAGTACTTGATGCTGCCGTAGACGATGGCGCTGCCCGCCAGGGCGACCAATACGCCCAGCGAGGTGCCCAACAATTGGGACCAGAAACTGACCCCGCCGGCGCCACCGAGGAACCGATGTCCGAAAACACCGACGGCCAATCCACCCCACACACCGCAAACACCATGGAGCGGCCAGACGCCCAGCACATCATCCAAACGCAGGCGATGCTGCACGAAGGTGAAGAGGTAGACAAAAATAATGCCGGCAATAACGCCGATGGCCAAGGCACCAATGGGTTGCACCACATCGGAACCGGCGCAAATCGCGACCAGACCCGCGAGAGCGCCATTGTGTACAAAGCCCGGATCACCCTTCCCTACCGCCAGTGCCGCCAGCATACCGCCCACCAGCGCCATAAGCGAATTGAGTGCCACCAGACCTTGCACAGCCGTAAGTTGTTGCGCACTCATCACATTAAATCCAAACCAGCCGATGATCAAAATCCAGGAACCCAACGCCAGAAAGGGGATATTGGACGGCGGCATGGCATGCACGGCACCATCTTTTCCGTAACGCCCCTTGCGTGGGCCCAGGAGCCAGACCGCCATCAGCGCCATCCACCCACCCATGGCATGTACCACCACCGAGCCCGCGAAATCATGAAAAGACGCGCCAAAAGCGCTGGCAAACCAAGCCTGAATGCCATAATGATCATTCCAGACGATGCCTTCGTAAAAGGGATAAACCAGCCCCACCAGACAGGCTGTTGCCAGCAGTTGCGGATAAAACCGCGCCCGCTCGGCGATCCCACCGGAAATAATGGCGGGCACTGCGGCAGCGAAGGTGAGCAGGAAAAAAAAACGCACCATCTCAAAACCGTGATTACCCGCAGTCAGGGTCTTCACATCACTAAAAAAGCTGATGCCATAGGCGATATGATAACCCACAAAAAAATAAACGATGGTGGATATACCAAAATCACTGAGAATCTTCACCAGCGCATTCACCTGGCTGCGACGGCGTACCGTACCCAGTTCCAGAAAGGCGAATCCGCCGTGCATGGCAAATACCAGAATGGCGCCCATCAGCAAAAAAAACACATTCCCGCCTGGAGGCGTGGATCCTGTGGCTGTCATGATCGCTGCTTCCTCTCAAATATAATTGCTTTTATATATACGAAATAATAGGTAAGTGCTTAGTCATCAAGCAAACGGCGACCATGCAAAGCACGCCCGAGGGTGCTACGGTCAACATATTCCAACTCGCCACCCACTGGTACCCCGCGTGCAATACGACTGATCGTGATACTGTCAGGAACCAACCCCGCGAGAAACTGGGCCGTTGCTTCCCCTTCCAGGGTGGGATTGGTCGCAAAAATCACTTCCCGCAAGTCCGCTTCACCCAAACGCGCACTGAAGCGATCAATATGCAGGGCTTCGGGTCCGATGCCATCCAAGGGCGACAAATGCCCCATCAACACAAAGAACTCGCCAACGAACACACCCGTATCTTCGATAGCGCGGAGATCAGCAGGCGATTCCACGACACACAAAATGGAACGGTCCCGGTGTTCGGAACGACAGACCGCACATAATGGCGCTTCGCTCAGATTATTGCAGCGCTTACAAAAACGGACCATTGCATGGGCCTGTTGTAGGGCCACGGCCAATTGCGGCATGAGATCGCGCTTGCGCACCAGCAACTCATAGCTGATCCGTTGCGCTGAACGCGGGCCAATACCCGGCAGGCGGCGGAGCAATGCCGCCAAGGCATCCATAGTCGGAACGTCCGCCATAAGTGCCTAGAAAGGCAAGCTCATGCCCGGAATATTCATGCCACCCGTCACTTCCGACATCCGCTCCGCGCTGACCTTCTCGGCATTGCGCACGGCGTCGTTAATCGCTGCGGCCAGGAGATCCTCGAGCATTTCCTGGTCGCCATCGGCAAGCAGAGAGGGATCAATGCGAACCCGCCGTACGTCATGTCGGCAGGTCATAGTGACTTCCACCAGATTGCCGCCCGCATGGCCCTGCACCTCTACCTGCGCAAGCTCTTCCTGCGTCTTTTGCAACCGCTCCTGGAGCTGCTGCGCCTGCTTCATGATATTTCCCAGTCCGCCCTTCATCTTTCATTACCTCCCTGTTTACTTTTCACTGTGAGTTGACGGCACCGCCCTTTGCGGCGGGCGCCATAATTTCAATGGATTCCACACGGGCATCCAAAACCTCCAGGAATGCGCCCATGTGTGGATCCGCGGCGACGCGTGCCTCCGCCTCAGCCTGCCGGGATGCCGCGCGCGCTTTCTCTTCCTGCACCAGGCTCCCCACTCCGGCCTCTTGGGTAAGGGGTACGATGTTCAGACGCGGCTCCCGGCCAAAATACGCAGTAAGCGCCTGATGTAATGCCCTGCGGGCCTCGGCCTTGACGAGGAACGGCAAATAGTTGGGCTCCACGGCCAATTCCACAACCTCTGAATCGCAGCGCAAAGCTTGTCCATAGCGCAGATACTCAGCAATTATGGGCGACACTGCCAGCGCCTCCACCACGTCGCGCCAGTTCGTCGAAAGTGCGGCGCCGGCCGGCCGCTCCGGCAGGGCAGTGGTCATCTTCAACGGCGGTTCCCGGACTTCGTCCCGCGAACGGGTGGATAACAGGGGCGTTGAACGGTGCGATACCGGCGAAGTCACCTCGGGCATAGCGCACTCGCGCGTCCGGGGTGATGATTCGACTAGATACCGATTGTCCTCGCTCGGCAGGGCCGCGGGCGGCAAGCCTGGCGCTGCTGGGCCGGAAAAACTCAACACCCGCAGAAAAGCCATTTCCAGTGCCATCCGATGGTCTGGATAAAGCGCAAAGTCACGTCGTGCCGAGAGGAGCAAAAAATACCAGGACTGCAGGGTAAGCGGGCTGATCCGCTCGCGCAGGCGCACAATCACCTCCGCACCATCCCTCTCCGGATCAGTCGGAAGGAATTGTGCCACACTGAGGCGGTGCACGCCCTCTATGACCAAATCAAGCAGGCCGGCGCCATCTATACCCCGCGCCAGATGATCATCCAGTATGGCAAATACCTGCGCAGCATCCCGGTCCACCAATGCTTCGACCAAACCCAGCACCGCATCGTCACTGCTGCGTCCCAGCATCGCGAGCACGCCGTCACGCAGAACCTCGCCCCCACCATGAACAATAGCCTGATCCAACAAACTCAGGGCATCGCGCAGGCTCCCATCCGCAGCGCGGGACAATACCTGCAGCGCGGCATCCTCGGCAGCTAGCTGTTCGGCCGCCATGATCTGCTGCAATCGTCCCTGAATTTGCGGAATATCCAACCTCCGCAAATTAAACTGCAGACAGCGAGAGAGCACGGTTACCGGCAGTTTCTGCGGATCCGTGGTCGCCAACAGAAACTTGACATGCTCCGGCGGTTCTTCAAGGGTTTTCAGCAGCGCATTGAAGCTGTGCGTGGACAACATGTGTACCTCGTCGATAAGGTACACCTTGTATCGACCCACCGTAGGCGCGTACTGCACGTTGTCCAACAGGTCACGGGTTTCATCCACCCGGGTGCGGCTCGCCGCGTCCACTTCCAGCAGATCAACAAAATTTCCGGCGGCGATACCGCGACAGGCACTACACTCTCCGCAAGGATTGCTGCTAACGCCACGTTCACAGTTCAGACACTTGGCCAGCAACCGCGCCAAGGTTGTTTTACCGACACCTCGCGTCCCGGTGAACAGAAAAGCATGATGAATGCGACCGGAATCGAGGGCGTGGCGCAAGGCAGCGACCACAGCCTCTTGTCCTACAAAGTCGTCAAAGTGTTGTGGCCGCCAGCGGCGGGCAAGCGCGAGGTAGGCGCTCATGCGGACTCGAAATATAGGGTGGCGACGCCAACCAGCCACACCCCGGCACCTGGATCACCGGCTGCCGCTGCTCCCTTCCGGGCCTGACGGGGTTCACCAGCTACCACTGCGAGGGGACCGATCTTTGTCGCCATAGAAAAACCTGAGACTGTCCGCTGATGGACGGTGATTGGCGGAGAGGGTGGGATTCGAACCCACGGTACCCTTTTGGAGTACACAGCATTTCCAGTGCTGCACCTTCGGCCGCTCGGTCACCTCTCCTGAGGGGACGGAGTGTAACCCAGACACCGGTGATAGAGCAATGACTCAGCACGGAGCGGGCCAAAACAATGTACCTTAAAAACTCAGCACCTCGCCGTCGTTCCTGGGCAGACCAGACAGCGCGTTTTGAATACGAATCAGGACACCAGAGCGATCATTTACGAACTGAACACCAATGGCTGGCGGTCGGCCCTCGCGGTTATCCGGCGGTGTCACCCACACCACCTTCCCCATTATGGGTGCACGTGGCTGGCTGTCGGGAAGACTGATCATGAGCAGCACCTCTGTGCCAATGGGCAGAAGATTCGGTGTCTCCACCAGCACACCGCCGCCTTTGATGCTGGGCATGTAGTAGCGCTGCACCGCCGTAGCGTCCCGCAGCACTACGGACAGCGCCTTTGCCGCACCTCCGGTCTCAGCTTGTAATTCCATGCGCCCTCCTCTCGCCGGACCAAATGCCTACCCAACTTAACAATAACGTTTCCAGCATCATGCCTACATTGCGATTCTGCACGAGCGACTCAGGCAGCCGGATCCAACTCTCCAGCGTCTCCCAGAGGGATGTCTCCTGAGCAGATTGCGCCATGACCTCTAACGACTGCAAATAGTCCAAATGTACGATGCTGTCCAGGTGGTGACTACGGAGACGAAGCAAATCCGCCGACAAGCTCAACATTAACTCGCGCAGCAGAAGCAAGTCTGTGTCTTTAGCCCAGTTATCGGCCAAACGCAAAGCCGCAATAGAGCCTTGCCGGGGGAGGTTCAATAACGTGTCGATCCAGGTTTTGCGCAGCGTCACCCAGCCGCACTCCCAGAGCTGCCAGGCACGCAGCGGCCGATTGGCAAACTGTCGGCTTAACAGGAGCGCCTCCGCAGGAGGTATGCCCTGTCCTTCCAGCCAGACCACGCACTGCCCGAGCCGCAGTGCCGGAAAAGGCAACTTTTGCAAACGCGACCGGATGGTGGCGAGAAGCTGCGACGGACGTTCACTGAGCAAAAGAATGTGCGCGCGCGCCGCAGGTTCTTCCAGGGTTTTGAGCAGGGCGTTAGCGGCTGCCACGGTCATCGCTTCGGCCGGCTCGATGCGCAGCCAGCGACGCACGCTGACCTGGGGGGTGAAGGCGAGAAAGTCATTGGCATAGCGCACCGACTCAATGGCAATACGTTTTCCCATTTCTGCCGTAATAACGAGCAGATCCGGATGATTACCTTCTGCCAGTAACCGACAGGAACGGCAGGTTCCACAGGACAGCCCCTGCGCTGATGGCGCAAAACACAAGGCCACTTGCTGCAAATCATCGCAGTACGGTCCGACCAGCGTCCCCGATTCGCCGACAGCAAGCATCGCCTGGGGCAAGCCGGCTTGCAGCAGACTATGTATCGGCTGCCATTCAGCGGGCGGCGGACGATACGCACTCATGAACAATGGGCCGCAAGGCGCAGCGCCAACTGTGCCCGCAGAGTTTCATGCACCACCGGCAGCGTTTGGGTCGCATCCACGCGCAAGATTCTTTCTGGTTCGGCCGCGCAACGTTCCGCAAAAACCGCCCTCGCCCGGCCAAAGAAGGCTTGATCTTCTTGCTCCAAACGATCTGGTCGACGTGCGCGAATGCGTGCCGCACCCAATTCCGGCGGCACGTCAAACCACAACGTCAGGTCTGGACGACGCGTCATCCCCGCCCAGCGCGCCAATTCCGCGATATGTTCAGGGGGAACGCCCCGCCCGCCGCTCTGATAGGCATAGGTGGAATCTTCATAGCGGTCACTGATGACCACTTTCCCGGCGGCCAGCGCGGGGGCGATACGGGTCTGCCAATGATCACGACGACCGGCATAAAGTAGAAGCAATTCCTCGTCCGCATCCAGACACAGGCGATCATCCAGAAAAATCGCACGCAAAGCCTCACCGAGAGGACCTCCGCCCGGTTCCCGGGTGACTTCCACCGCGTACCCCTGCTGACGACAATATTCCGCCAGCACCGGCACCGCTGAACTCTTTCCTGCACCCTCGATCCCCTCTAAGGTGAGAAAAAATCCATCCTTCCGTGATGCCACCCTCGCGTTCATAAACCCGCTCCTCCAGCATGCTGAAGATAACGCTGTATCTGCTCAAGGTGCCGCTTGTAATTCTTTGAATAATGGTATGTATCACCTTGGGCGATAAAATAGAGATCGGCACTGTCCGCAGGATGCAGGACGGCCATCAGACTACTCAGTCCCGGCATCGCGATGGGAGTAGGCGGCAACCCGGTGTGCAAGTAGGTGTTATAGGGGCTCTCCACATGCATCTCCTGAGACGTCAGCAGCCCAGTATAGCGCTCGCCCAACGCGTAAATCACGGTGGGATCGGACTGCAAAGGCATCCCCTGTCGCAAGCGATTGAGAAACACGGCGGCAATATGCGCCTGCTCTGCGGGCGGCGCCCCTTCCTTTTGTACGATAGAAGCGAGAATCAGGGCCTGGTAGGGATCAGCCAGCGGCAATCCAGGAGCACGTCCGGCCCACAAGGACTGTAATTCCCTCTGCATGCGCACATAGGCACGTCGCAACACACTCAGCGCGCTGGTACCCGGAACGTAACGGTAACTGTCGGGAAAAAGCCAGCCCTCCGCACTTCCTTGCGCGCCGACACCCTGCTGTGTGAGTCGACGTGCCGCTGTCTCACCCTGCGGCAGGTTCTGCTGGCCAAGATAAGGGGCCTTATCGTGTATTTCCTGATAGATATGCTGCAAACGCCAGCCGGGCACAATCAGCAGATTAAGTGGTGTGGATTGTCCAGCAATTAACCGATGGAGTACCTGCGCCTGGTTAATACGTCCCTGAAACTCATACAGCCCGGCCTGTATGGGCGGATGCCCGGCCAAAGCCCAAGCCAGATGAAATAGTCGCGGATGCTGCAATACACCGGAACGCGCCAGACTAGCGATACTTTGCGCGTCACTGGCGCCCAAAGGAATGGGGACCGTCACCCCCTTCGCTGGCAAAGTTTCCGGCCAATACATGCTGATGCCGTAAAATCCAAAAGGGAATAACGCAATCAACAGAACGAATAGGGCGGCACGGCGTTTGCTGGTCATGATTGCGGCCCCAATCCCATATTCATGCACCATGCGAGCAAAGCGGATGCTATCGGTCCATCATGTCCGGGTAACGAGCGTTCCGCGAAGTGGCGTACAGGCCAGATGCCAATCAGACTATTGCTGAAAAATATTTCATCGGCCTCCTGAAGTGCCGCGGCCGGATAGCGACCCAGCACGGTCGGCACGCCACGCGTGCGCAGCCACTCCAGAATGGCGCCCCGCTGAATGCCAGCGATGCCCCCGTCTGCCAGCTCGGGGGTATAGACAATACCGGCTTTTACCCAAAACAGATTAGACATGACCCCTTCGCGCAGCACCCCTGATTGGTCCAACATGGCCCCTTCTGCATATTCCGGAGCCAGGGCATCACGAGCCACAACCTGATTCAGGCGATTGAGCGATTTGACCCCGAGATAAGGCGCACCCGTTAACAACGCGATCGGACAGATCGTGGCGGAAATACCGGGTTCCCAATAGTGCGGATCACGCTCCGGCCATTGGGATAACCACAGATAGCGTCGCGCGGGACCGGCACCGGGACTGCCATACCCCCAACCCTCGCCCCGACTGAGGACTAGCTTGACGAAGAGGCGTGGACGTGCCTGAACACCATTCACTAGATGCTGCAAATCATCGTACCAGCGGCTTGGGGGAGGCATCGGGATATTCAGAATGGCCGCGCCACGCCTGAGACGCGCCAGATGGGCATCCCAGAACAGGGGGATGCCCTTTATTACCGCGATGGTTTCAAAAAGCCCATCCCCGTAATGCAATGCGCGGTCTAAGGCAGCGCCGCATTCCCCTGCCACGAAGTGATTTCCATCCACCGTGGCGGCAATCACTTCCACGGAGCGAATCAGTCGCTAAAACGGCGGAAAACCAGAGAACTGTTGGTACCGCCAAATCCGAAGGAATTGCTTAACGCAACTTCCACAACAGCTTTTCGCGCCTTACGGGCCACATAATCCAGGTCACAACCCTCGTCAGGCTGATCCAGATTGATGGTGGGTGGCAGAATGCCATGATAGAGCGCTAGCGTCGTAAAAATGGCTTCGACTCCCCCTGCGGCGCCCAGAAGATGGCCCGTCATGGACTTGGTCGAGCTCATGGCCAATCGCCGTGCATGGTCGCCGAAGACCGTATGCACTGCGTCGGTTTCCGAACGGTCCCCAAGCGGGGTCGACGTTCCATGCGCGTTGATGTACCCCACCATTTCCGGACTCACCGCCGCGTTACGCAAAGCGGCTTGCATACAGCGGGCGGCGCCTTCCCCTGCAGGAGCAGGCTGTGTCATATGGTAAGCATCGGAGCTCATGCCGTAACCGGACAACTCCGCATAGATACGTGCGCCGCGGCGCCGCGCAAACTCATATTCCTCCAGAACGAGGATGCCCGCACCTTCACCCAGCACAAAACCGTCCCGATCTTTATCCCAAGGACGACTGGCCTTTTCGGGATCATCATTACGGGTAGAAAGCGCCCGCGCTGCAGAGAACCCGCCCAGCCCCAAGGGACTGATAGCCGCCTCGGCACCACCGGCAATCATGACATCGGCGTCACCATACTCGATAAGTCGAGCCGCATCGCCGATGGAGTGCGTACCGGTAGAACAGGCCGTCGCCATGGCGATATTCGGTCCCTTGGCACCATACATGATAGAAACATGGCCGGACACCATATTGACGATACAACGCGGAATAAAAAAGGGTGAGATCCGGCGCGGGCCACTCTCGGTGAAAATCTGATGTTCGGATTCAATACCCGGCAAGCCGCCAATGCCGCTGCCAATGGATACTCCCACCCGATCCGCAATGTCTGCACTGATCTGCAATCCGGAATCCGCAATCGCTTCCATTGCTGCAACAAGGCCGTAATGGATGAATAAATCCATCTTACGAGCTTCCTTGGCAGAGATGTACTGACCAATATCAAAGCCACGTACCTCTCCCGCAATCTGGGAGCTATATAAGGCTGGATCAATGCGGGTTACCCGACCGATACCGCTACGTCCGCGGCTGATAGAGTCCCACGCTGCCGGTATACCCACACCAACGGGCGACACAATTCCCAGCCCTGTAATCACTACACGCCTTTTCAAACGCCTGCTCTCCTCATGACTCTGTTAGGAAATGCTCAGGCATCCTTGGCTGACATATGCGCAGACACGTAGTCAATGGCCTGTTGCACAGTCGCAATTTTCTCCGCTTCTTCATCGGGGATTTCGCAATCAAATTCTTCTTCCAGCGCCATCACCAGTTCCACAGTATCCAGCGAGTCAGCACCCAGGTCATCGACAAAAGAGGCTTCATTGGTCACTTCATCTTCGTTGACACCTAACTGCTCCACTACGACCTTCTTTACACGTTCTGCCACATTGTCCATTAGGAGAAGCTCCTCTGTTGGTAAAAAAATTATTGCCGGCGAGATTGGACCACAGGGCGTACAGTCCTGTAAAGCCACGAATGCGTTACCCCATCCACATGCCACCATTGACATGCAGAATCTGTCCGGTTACATAACCCGCATCTGGACTCGCCAAGTAAGCAACTGCGGCGGCCACATCAGCCACCACACCCAGCCTCCCCGCGGGAATCTGCTGCATTAGGGCATCACGGTGCGCGTCATTCAGTCCCTCGGTCATGTCCGTACTGATGAAGCCAGGAGCCACACAATTGACCGTCACCTGCCGCGCCGCCACTTCCCGGGCCATAGCGCGGGTAAAACCTGCCACACCCGCCTTGGCCGCCGCATAATTGGTCTGTCCGGCGTTACCCATGGCACCCACTACAGACGTAATGTTAATAATACGGCCGAAACGCGCTTTGAGCATATCGCGCACGCACAGCTTGCTCAAGCGATATACCGCGCGCAAATTGGTCGCCATGACGGCATCCCAATCGTCATCCTTCATCCTCAGCAGCAATTGGTCGCGGGTGATGCCCGCGCTGTTTACCAATATGGTCGGCGCGCCGTGGGATGCCTGTATCTGCTCGAGCACCGCGGACATGGCCGCATCATCGGTGACATCCAGTGTCACCCCCGCGCCGCGAATACCATGCGCTGCCAGATCTGCACTGATCCGTTCTGCACCAGCAGGCGTGGTTGCCGTGGCGACGATCCGTGCGCCCTGCCTACCCAGCACGCGAGCGATCTCCTGCCCGATGCCGCGACTGCCGCCGGTGATCAGGGCCAACTGGCCTTCAAAAAATCCCGCCATTAAATCACCTCCAGGGTGGCCTTGAGGCTTTTGCCATCTTCAATGTGGAGCATGGTCAGATCAGGCTCAATACGCTTCCCCAAACCCGACAGCACGCGACCTGGCCCCATTTCTACGAAGGTCATAGCCCCTTGTCGGGCAAGATGACGAATCGTGTCTGTCCAGCGTACCGGCGAATACAACTGCTTAGCAAGGGCCGCGCGAATGGCCTCAGGCGTGTTGTGGCTTTGCACATCGGCGTTATGCACCACCATCGTCTTAGGGCTGCGGAACTGCACCGATTCCAGAGTGCTCTGAAAACGTTCGGCAGCCAGCATCATCAGACTACAATGACTGGGCACACTGACCGGAAGCGCGACAACGCGCTTCGCGCCTGCTGCACGCGCCGACTCCACCAGGCGTTCAATGGCGGCCTGATTACCTGCGGCCACCACCTGTCCTGGCGCATTAAAATTAGCCGCTGCGAGCACTTCACCTCGTGCTTCCTGAGCGCAAAGTTGTTTCACCTCATCATCGCCGAGACCAATGATGGCAGCCATGGCACCCATACCTTCCGGCACCGCTTCCTGCATCAGACGACCGCGTTCAGCGACCAAACGTACTGCATCCGGGAAGTCCATCGCATCTGCGACCACCAAGGCCGTGTATTCACCCAGAGAGTGTCCGGCGACAAAGTCGGGGAAGCCCCCCCCCTCTTCTTCCCAGACTCGATAAACGGCGTACCCCGCAGCCAGCATCACCGGCTGCGTCCAGCGCGTCTGATTCAGTTTTTCGACAGGGCCATCCTGAGTAAGCGACCATAGGTCCTCGCCCAACTGGGCCGAAGCTTCTGCAAAAACCGTCTTGACCGACGGATGACTGGTGGCCAATTCAGCCAACATGTGCAAGGATTGCGAACCCTGACCGGGGAAAACAAAGGCGATAGAGCCGTGCAAGCGAACCTCCTCTCAGTACAAATTGGTATACAGGGCGTTCAGCCCCAACGCAGGAGGGCAGATCCCCAAGTGAACCCCCCCCCGAAGGCCTCCAGCAGGAGACGCTGCCCCGGCTGGAAACAACGACGTCGGGCTGCTTCATCCAGCGCTAAAGGTACCGACGCTGCGGAAGTATTACCATGATGCTCCACAGTCGTCACGACCCGCTCCATAGGCAGGCCTAACTTATCGGCCGTCGCCTGGATAATTCGGATATTGGCTTGGTGTGGCACCAGCCAGTCGATGTCCTCTGGTGTCAGGGCATTTGCTGCGAGTGTTTCCTGTACAATCTCACCCAGGGTACGCACGGCCATGCGAAACACCGCGTTTCCCTGCATGGTCATCCGTGTCTCGCCACCCGGCACCTGTAGCAAATCGGCATAGGCGCCGTCAGCATGAATGTGCGTGGAGATGATACCGGGCTCGTCGCTGGAACTGAGGATTACAGCACCGGCACCGTCACCAAAAAGAATACAGGTGCCACGATCTGTCCAGTCGACGATGCGGGACATACTCTCCACGCCGACAACTAACGCGTGCCGCGCCCCGCCGCTCCTGATAAAACGATCGGCGGTCGCCAGCGCATAGATAAAGCCGGTACAAACCGCCTGAATATCAAAGGCAGGCGCACCATGGTTTCGCAAGCGGGCCTGCAGCAGACAGGCGGTGCTGGGGAATATCTGGTCCGGAGTGGTTGTCGCGACAATAATAAGGTCCAAATCCTCCGCCCGGAGATCCGCATCCGCCAGCGCCTGGCGTGCGGCCACTTCCGCCATGTCTACTGTTTTCTCGTCGGGAGCGGCGATATGCCGGGAGCGGATGCCGGTGCGCGCAAAGATCCAGGCATCACTGGTATCCACCATCTGTTCCAGGTCATGATTGCTGAGGATACGATCTGGCAGATAGCCACCAGTGGCGACAATACGGCTAAATATGGGTTTCACGCGCTGTTTCGCACCGTTGAAGCGAGATTTTCCTGAATCACCTCGGCAATATGCAGGGTCAGGCGATGCCTGGCTTCAGCAATAGCCACCTCCACGGCACAGGCAAAGGCAAAGCGGTCGGCGTTGCCATGACTTTTGATGACAATGCCATTCAGCCCCAATAGGGTGGCACCATTGTACTGGCGAGAGTCGAGGCGACGCCGCAAACGTTGCAAGATCGGACGATTGACCAAATACGCAATACGCCCATACCAACCATGAGTATAGCTGGCACGCAGTTCCTGGCTAATCATCCCCGCCAGTCCTTCAGAGGTCTTGAGCGCGACATTACCCACAAAGCCGTCACAAACCACCACATCAGCAACGCCCCGATAAATATCGGAACCTTCCACATTACCAATAAAATTCAGCTTGGCAGCGCGCAGGAGCAATGCGGCTTCTTTGACCTGCTCATTGCCCTTGATATCTTCAGAGCCGATATTGAGCAAACCCACCCGCGGCTTGGCAAGGCCCATGACGCGCTCAGCGAGTATCGAGCCCATGACTGCGAACTGCAGGAGATGTTCCGGATGACAATCGACATTGGCACCCAAATCCAGGGCGAGCAAACGTCCTGTCGTCGTCGGCAGAAAAGCGGCAATAGCCGGTCGGTCTATGCCGGGAATGGTGCGAAGAAACACTTTACCAAGCGCCATCAGCGCACCGGTGTTACCCGCACTGACCACCGCATCGACATGTCCTTCCCGCAACAGGCTGATGGCGACATGCATAGACGAGTCCCGTTTGCCGCGTAAGGCCTGTGATGGTGCCTCGTCCATCGCCACCACCTGACTGGCGTGATGTACAACAATCTGCGCCGAGCCTTGCAGGTGTGACCGCGCAAGCTCCGCCTGGAGGATATTCGTGTCGCCGACCATGTGAAAAATGACATCAGGGTAATCCCTGAGCAGATCACGGATGGCGAGAACCACCGTCGACGGCCCGGAATCACCACTCATGGCATCTACCGCAATATGCGGCATCGCGAAGCCCCCAGAACGCTCTGATGCAATGGCGTGGTCAGGCTTCGACCGCCTTCTTCACGATCTCGCGACCTTTATAGAAACCACATTCCGGGCACACATGATGGGGCAGTTTGGCTGCACCGCAATGGTCACATACGGAACGGTTTACTGTTACCAAAAAATCGTGGGCGCGTCGCATATCGCGACGTGAACGGGAAGTTTTACTTTGTGGAACGGCCATGACTCACTTTCTCCCAATCTGTATCAAGATGTACTGCACTTCATTTACCAACTGTTAACGGTTCAAGCCCCGAAACCGGACATACGCCTGACCTCCACTCCGCACAGCGAGGAATCATGGGGAGGGCCAGTAGCACTTCATCCTCTAGCCAACTTTGCTGAGCGACAACGCCATTTTCGGCAAGAACCACCTCCAACTCAGGATCCAGCGCGGTCACCGTGGGTTCCTGTTCTACTAACCCGCTGTGCACGGTCACCGAAAGCTGTAACGGCATAGCGCCCATACAGCGTTCGCAGCGAATCTCTCCAAGCACCTCTATACGGCCATCGGCAGCAATCACCTGCCCCCTGCGAATCAGATCAAGGTATACACTCACCGTCTGTACGCTGACCAGCGCCTCACCTAAGCGCGACCACGAATGCGGATCAATGACACCCTCCAGCCTGTCACCATGGACAGACACCCGGGCAAGTGGCAGGCTGGACGCTTTGGCGGAAAACATAAGCGCGGCATATTAGCGATCGCGGCGCTGCAAGTAAAGCGTTTGTCGGTGATTTTTCCTCCCCATTCGGCATAGTAATGCGCAGAGAGAAATATCCCTAATGATTATCACGGACTATCACAGCCACGGCCATCTCCGCACCGAACAAAACAATCGCCCAGGCCATATATAGCCAGAGAAGAAAAATAGGAAGGGCGCCCAAAGCGCCATATATGGTTTCGAAGGTTGAAAATCGCAGATAACCAGCCAGCGCAACCTTGGCAGCTTCAAACAGGATGGCGGCGGATATCCCGCCAACGATGACATCCCGCCAGCGCGTAACCGCCGAGGGCAGTATTTTGTAGAGCACGGCCATCATCACGGTGACCACCAGAAGGGTAAGCAGATGACTCAAAACGGGGGGCAAGACCGGGATATATGCCAAGTAGGCCAGCAGGGGTTGCAGGGGTTGCAGGGGACCCAGCAGAGGTAGGATGAATGCAAAGCTGAGCGGGCCTAATACAAGCATAGCCACATAGCGTAAAACGCGACACCACAGACAAGTCGGAGTGACACCCCAGATGGCGTTGAAATGTCGCTCTACCTCATGAAGCAGAAAAATCGCGGTAACACCCAGTCCTGATACGCCAAACAAACCCAATTGCGCTCCGCGCGCTGCGAGGCTGTTTACCTGACGCAAAATCGCATCCCCTGTTCGCGGGACAAAACTATGCAAAATCAGATGATCCACCTGGGCACGGTGGAACAGGCTGAACCCCACCAGATTCCACAGACTGAAGACCAGTACCGCCAGCGGCACCAAACCAAAAAGCGTGGTATAAGCAAGCAGCCCCGCACGGTCGGTACAGTCGTCACGCCAAAAGCCATCCCACGCAAGATATACTCGGTGGACTAGGCGTTGCCAGCAGTTCGCATGTTCTTTGGGACTGGGTTCTAGCACCTTGTCTTTCTGACGAAAGCATTGCCGCGGCGGTATTTTTATGGTCATCACGAGTTCTCCGCAGCCAGACAAAGACGTATGAAAGGGATGGTCACTTCTCGTTGCTGCTCCCAACTCCGGGCATCCAGCACACTCAACAATTGATCCAGTGCACCAAGATCACGCGGATAATGCCGTAACAGATAATGAGCGGCGTCTACGCCCATCTGTAGACCACGGCGCAGCGCCATTTCCTGCAAAATGACCATTTTCTCCGCATCACTGGGGAAACGCAAAGCGTACTGCAAACCCGCGCTCACTCGGCTTGCCCAGTCCGGGAGCACCCAGTCAGTGAGCTGCGGTGATCGTCGACTGGCAAGGAGCATCGGTTGCCCGCGACCCATGCGTTCATTATAGAGATCAAAGAAAAAAATTTCCTTATCGCGCTGACCCGCCCAGCTTTCAACATTGTCCAGACACAACAGAGGCGCTTCTATCAGACTGGAGAACGTCCCTGGAGCCATTATTGCCTTAAACGGATTGGTGACATCACTGCAGTCTATATAAGGTACCCACCCGGCAACCGCGGCGGCGGCCCCCAGCAGTACATGGCTTTTACCCACCCCACCTGGCCCATAAAGATAAAGACAGATGTTCTGCGGTTCAGCCACCAGGTTTAGCACCGCACGCAGCGCCTCCGCATTCGGATAGGGATAATATCCTCCCAGCGTTGCTGGTGACTTTACCCCCAATGGGAGAACCAGTTGTCGCGCTCCCCTCATGATTCGTCCGCAGCCCCCTCCTGAGCAATCGCCTTGCGGCTCCATATCCAGACATACTGCCCCCCGGACACAACGGCCATCAGGAACACCAGGACAAAAATTGACATCAACGGGGCATGCCAATGGCATGCTGCCTGTAATAGCACCAGCACAATGACAATGAATTGTAGCGCCGTGTTCCATTTCGATAGCAGCGTCGGGCGAACACTGAATTTTCCGATCAGCAGCAGGTAAAGCAAGCCGCCACCGACAATCAGCAGATCCCGGGAGAGAACGGCAACAGTCATCCACAAAGGAATACGCTGCATCCAGGTCAGCGTGATGACCGTCGTCACAACCAGTAATTTATCCGCTAACGGATCAAGAACTGCGCCCAAACGGGTCTGAAGATGATAATAACGGGCTATCCAACCATCCAGTGCATCGGTAATCGCCGCAGCCAAAAAAGTGATCAAGGCCACGGCAAAAAACCCCTTCGCCAGTGCGTAGAAGATCACCGGCACCAGAAAGAGTCGTAACAAGGTCAACCGATTCGGCAGATTCATCGCAGTGAAGCTAGGCAAGGGTGCGATGACTGTCAAGAAAAATCGAGGACATCTCACCACTCAAACGACTGGAAGGTCGTTTGCAGACAGCTCTGCCACTGACTACAATCTACCGAAGTTGGTTCAGTTCTAAACTTGAAATCAGGAGAATAGCGAATGTCCGAATATAGCGTGCGCGAAGAATTAAAGCCCAGCAATCTGGATGGCATTTCCGATGCCCAGATTAATGATCACTGGGGGCTTTATGTTGGTTACGTCAATCAAAGCAATGCATTGCGCAAAGAGCTTGCGGAAATGCGCGCTGCTGGAAAAACGGGATCACTCACCTATGCAGACCGTCGTCGGCGCTTTGGTTTTGAGTATAACGGCATGGTTTTACACGAGTACTACTTTGCCCAGTTGAAGCCCGGCAGCAATATCGATCAGGCACCTGGTTTTAAGGCAGCGGTCACTGAGCAGTTTGGCAGCACCGAAGTATGGCATGAGGATCTGATGTCTGCCGCAAAGAGCCGTAGCGTGGGCTGGGCTATCGCCTACTACGATGGCACCACCGGTCAGATAAACAATCACTTTGTCCAGCTTCATGAAGACGGTAATGTGGGCGGTTTTGTACCGCTGGTCATCGTCGATGTCTTTGAGCATGCCTACATGGTAGATTGGAAGGCGCTCGGCCGTGCGGATTATCTAGCCGCCATTCACAAAAACATGCACTGGGGCGTGGTAGAAGCACGCTTCCAGTCAGCCAAAAGTGGGCAGATTTTCAAGCGGTTCTGATCATCTGCCGGGGATTGACGCTTAACAGAGCGGTCCGCCGCTCTTTTTTATTGGACGACGATCACCACACGATACCGCTGGTTACCCCCTTTGACAGGCGCCAGAGGCCCTCATACCATGACCAAAACCCCATTGAGGAAGTCGCCGTGGATACCCCGAAACCTTTAACCTATCGCAGTGCCGGAGTAAACATCGATGCTGGCAATGCGTTGGTGGACCGTATCAAGCCCCTTGCCCAAAGTACTTACCGCCCCGGCGTGCTCGGCGGCATTGGCGGTTTCGGCGGACTGTTCGCCCTACCCGGTGGTTATCGCGAGCCGGTGCTGGTGTCAGGCACCGATGGGGTGGGCACCAAGCTGTTACTCGCCCTGGAAGCCAACCAACATGACAGCATCGGCATTGATCTGGTCGCTATGTGTGTCAACGACATTCTCGTCTCCGGCGCTGAGCCTCTCTGGTTCCTCGACTACTATGCCTGCGGGAAGCTGGATAATGCCATAGCCGAAGCGGTTATCACCGGGGTAGCCGAAGGTTGCCGGCAGGCTGGCTGTGCTTTGCTTGGAGGGGAAACTGCAGAAATGCCCGGCATGTACACGGCTGGACATTATGATCTTGCGGGCTTTGCGGTGGGTATCGTCGAGAAGTCCGATATCCTGACGGGTGCGGCCTGCCGGGAGGGAGACGCGGTGATTGGCATTGCCTCGTCCGGGCCGCACAGTAATGGTTACTCCCTGATTCGGGAAATTCTCGTACGCAGCGGTGCCCACGCCCATGTCCAGATCAACGGTGAACCGCTGGTGGATCTGCTGCTACAACCGACCCGGATTTATGTGAATACCATTCAAGCCCTGCGCAACGCGGTTACGGTACACGCCCTTTCTCACATTACCGGCGGCGGATTGGTAGAAAACTTGCCCCGTTCACTGCCCGCAACGCTGGCCGCTCGCATTGATCCCCAAACCTGGCAAATACCTGCTATTTTCCAATGGTTACAGGAACAGGGACAGGTCTCCATGGAGGAAATGCGGCGGGTTTTCAACATGGGTATCGGCATGATTGCAGTGGTTCCCTGGGAGTCCAGACAGGCTGCCGTGCAATCTATAACAGAGCGCGGCGAGCAGGCCTTCGTTGTCGGGCAGTTGGTGCCACGTCAGGACGATGCGGGAGTATGTTTTCTTGACTAAAAGGCTGGTGATTCTGGTTTCTGGCCGGGGAAGCAACCTGCAAAGCATCCTTGCCGCTTGCCATAGCGGGCAGATACCGGACACGCAAGTCGTTGCAGTCATCAGTAACCGCCCAGGCGCCAGAGCGCTGGAACTGGCGATGACGGCAGGCATTCCTGCCCTTACTGTCGATCATCGGGGCTACGGGACCAGGGCAGACTTCGATGCCGCACTGCAAAAGCAGATTGACGACTACGCCCCGAATGTCGTGGCGCTGGCAGGGTTCATGCGTCAGCTCACTCCCGCTTTCGTTCGGCACTATGAAGGCAGAATGCTGAACGTCCACCCTTCCCTTCTTCCCGCCTTTCCCGGTTTGCATACCCATGCCCAGGCGCTGGAGCAGGGTGTGTGCTGGCATGGTGCCAGCGTCCATTTTGTGACAGCGGAGTTGGATGCTGGCCCGATAATCATCCAGGCCGCCGTGGCAGTTCTGCCAGCGGATGACGAGCAATCTCTTGCCGCGCGCGTGCTCGCCACCGAACATCGTATTTATCCGCAAGCGCTGGCGTGGCTGCTGGCTGGCCGAGTGGCTCTCGTCGCCGGGCGCACCCTGTGGCGAGAGCCACCACAGACGGCCACGCGCGAGGCCATTGCCCCGTCTCTGGAGAGTTCCTCATGAGCGAAGAGGTTGGCCTGGTGATCGTCGGCACCGAGATACTTTCCGGCAAACGGGAAGACCGCCATGTTCTCCGCAGCCGCCAGCAATTGGCGCGACGCGGTTATGGTGTCGCCTGGTGCGTGATCGTACCCGATACCCGGGAGACCCTGTTGACTCAGCTGCACTGGGCCATGGCGCAATCCGTGCCTTTTTTCTCCTTTGGTGGTTTAGGCGCGACACCCGACGACCTGACCCGCGATTGCGCCGCAGCGGCTGCTGGCGTTGCCTTGTCCCGGCACTCTGACGCGGAGGCGTTGATTCGCCAACAATTCGGCGACGAGGCGGAACCGGTGCGGGTACGAATGGCCGATCTGCCCGCCGGAGCAAGGCTGATTCCTAATCCTGTCAATAATGTGCCTGGATTTTCCATAGCGAATGGATACTTCTTCCCGGGATTTCCGCAAATGGCGGAGCCCATGAGTGACTGGGTGCTGGAGCAGTATTTTCCGCCCTTGGTGGCAGACATAGAGGCACGGGTTCTTTTGCCCAATGCGCGGGAGGGCAACCTGGTCCCTCTCATGGAAAGCTTTTGTGCTGCCCATCCAGATATACGCTTCTCCAGCCTGCCCAGCTTCACGGCGACTGGCCCGCAAATCGAACTGGGTGTGGCCGGGCAAGAGGCGCCCGTTCAGGTCGCCATCCGCGACCTGAAAGTCCGTCTGAACCTGATGGGGCTCGAAGTTCAGGATATTAGCCTCCTCGAATCGTAATCAGGCCAGCAATGGCCTTCCAGCGAGTTTGCCCGGCAAGCAATCGCAAGCCGAGAGTATACGCTGCCATGACACACTGGACTTGCCCATACGGAGGGTGCAGTGGCCATTCAACACGTTGACTGGTTGACCATCCGCGCTGGAGTGGGCGCTTATCCCACCGCTTTTCGACTGGCTATAAGCGGGACGTTCTGTGGTCAGATGATGGCGACGTTGTTCTGAAACACCTACGATCTGGCCCGTATGCGGCACGCAGCCCGTATTAAGCACCACATTATCCGTCGGTAAAAAGGAGGCATCATGACCAGGCACGAAGAAGATAACGCTCTGGAAAAACGGCATTATAAAGAAGAGTTGCATCAACTCCAGATCGAGCTAGTCAAACTGCAACGCCACATTATCCGCAAGAATGACAAAATCCTGGTCATTCTGGAAGGACGTGATGCCGCAGGTAAGGACGGCAGCATCAAACGTATCATCCAGCACCTCAGTCCCCGCGAAACGCGGGTCGTGGCTTTAGGTAAGCCCTCGGATCGCGAAGAAAGTCAGTGGTATTTCCAGCGCTATACTCCTTATTTGCCCGCCGCCGCAGAAATCGTCTTTTTTAACCGGAGCTGGTATAACCGTGCCGGCGTGGAAAAAGTCATGGGTTTTTGCACTGATGCGCAATATGAAGAATTTTTTGCCGAGGTCACGGATTTTGAGGGCATGCTGGTTCGCTCGGGTATTCATTTCATCAAGGTGTATCTGGATATTTCCAAAAGTGAGCAAAAAAACCGACTGGCAGCGCGTAAAGATGACCCACTCAAACAATGGAAAACCAGCCCCATTGATGAGCAGGCAATCAAGCATTGGAAGGACTACAGTAGCGCGCGAAACACCATGTTTGCGCGTACCCACACCAGCTTTACGCCGTGGACCATTGTCAACGCAGACGATAAAAAAGTGGCGCGCATCCAATTAATAAAAGGATTATTGAGTCGTTTGGATTATGCCAACAAAGATGTCAGCCTGATACTATCCGATCAGACCATTATCTTCGACTATGATCCGCTTTATCTGGAAAATGGTATGATTAAGGAATAAGTACAGAACCCCGTCGGCGCCCCTCAGGGGAGCGGCGCCAGCGGCACTTCTCTAGTCTTTCCTGCTCCGCCGACTCCGGCGACTTTTCGCGGCGCCACCACTCTGGCCCGCAGGCATGACCCGCTCGAAATCGATCTTACGATCATCTAAATTAACATTCATGACCTTAATCTCGATTGCATCCCCTAGTTGGAAGGTTTCTTTGCTGCGATCACCAATGATGCGGTAGTGTTGTGCATCAAAGTGAAAGTAGTCTTCTCCGAGGGTGCTGATATGGATAAGACCCTCCACATAAATTTCCCGCAACGCCACAAAGAGACCAAATCCGGTGACGCCGGTAATAATGCCGGTATACGTCTCTCCTACTTTATCCATCATAAATTCGCACTTGAGCCAATTCACCGCCTCGCGACTGGCTTCGTCGGCCCGCCGCTCGGTCATGGAACAATGTTGACCGAGTTCTTGCAGTTCCTTCTTCGGAAACCACTGCGGTTCGGCACCCGCAGCATCTAGCAAGGCCTGAATACCACGATGCACCACGAGATCCGGATAACGGCGGATCGGCGAGGTAAAGTGTGTATAAGCCGGGAAGGCTAACCCAAAATGCATACCCGTATCCACGGTATAATAGGCCTGCGCGAGGCTGCGCAGAATGACCGTCTGGATCAGACTGGAATCACTGCGCTCACGGGTGTCCTCAATGATTTTGGCCAGATCAGCACTGCGCGGGTGGGTAGGCAGACGCACCGGCACACCGAGCTCCCCGAGAAAGCGACGCAAATCTTCCAGCTTGTCGCTGGACGGCTCCGGATGCACCCGGTATAGCATGGGCAGCTCGTGGATACGGAAATATTGCGCCGCACACACATTCGCTGCGAGCATACATTCTTCAATGATCCGATGCGCCACATTGCGGGTGACGGCCACAATCTTTTCAATACGCAACTGATCGTTGTAGATAATGCGACTTTCTTGGGAGTCGAACTCAATAGTGCCACGCCGCTCACGGGCCTTGGCAAGGCTTTCATAGAGGCAGTGCAGGGCCTCCAAGTGCGGGACCATAGCCACGTCCGGCGCCCTTACGGCCTCGTCACCCGCCAAGATCGCTGCCACTTCATCGTAGGTAAAACGGCGCTGAGAGCGCATGACGCCCCGGTCAAAGCGGAAACGCTGTACCTCGCCCGTCGTATCCATCTCCATCTCACAGAGCATGCAGAGGCGATCCACATGGGGATTGAGGGAGCAGAGCCCGTTGGACAGTATCTCGGGCAACATGGGAATCACCCGCCGCGGGAAATAGACTGAATTGCCGCGGATCACCGCCTCTTTGTCCAGCGCCGAGTCCGGGCGCACATAAGTGGCGACATCAGCGATCGCGACAATCAACCGGAAGCCATTTTCGATTTGTTCTGCATAGACGGCGTCGTCAAAGTCCTTGGCGTCGGCACCGTCGATGGTGACCAGCGGCAAATCTCTCAGATCGCGGCGACCTTCCTTCATCGCCTCGGGTACTGTCTCCGAGAAATGGGTGATCTCGGCAAGTACTTCTCCTGACCACTGATGGGGCAAACCATAGTTACGGACGGCAATTTCGACTTCCATACCTGGGGCCATGTGCTCACCGAGAATCTCGACGATGCTTCCTTGAGGCATATTGCGCCCATCGGGGTATTGAGTAATTTGCAGCGTGACAATCTGCCCGTGTACCGGCGCCAATTCACCACCCTCTACCACCGCGAACTCCTGGGGAATGCGGCGGTCTTCGGGAACCACGTAGTGCATACCACCATCCGCATAGTAACGGCCCACAATCTCTTTGAGCGCACGCTCCAGAATGCGCACGACCGCACCTTCAATACGTCCGCGTCGATCCTCCCCTACCGCCCGTCCCAGAACCGTATCACCATGGAACACCTTGCGCATTTCCCGCGGAGAAAGGAAAAGATCCTTTCCGCCTCCCTCGGGGATCAGAAAACCAAAACCATCGGGGTGCGCGCTGACCGTACCACGCACCAGTTCCATCGCCTCCACGATTCCGTATGCGCCGCGACGGTTGCGAACCAGTTGACCATCCCGTTCCATCGCCCGCAGACGACGCCGCAAGGCTTCCTGATCATCTTCCGCCACCTCGAGTTCAGCGATAATATCTTCCAGAGTCAGCGGCTGGCCAGCACCCTCCAGATAGCTGAGGATGTATTCCCGGCTGACAATAGGTCGTTCATATTTTTCTTTTTCCCGCTCGAACATGGGATCGCGCTCGCTCAACGATGCGGGTTCTTGTGTTTCCGGCATTGACAAATGCTCCTTAATAAATGATTATTCCGCTCACGCCGAGGTGGCGGAATTGGTAGACGCGCTAGGTTCAGGTCCTAGTGAGCGAAAGCTTGTGCTGGTTCGAATCCAGTCCCCGGTACCACAAACAGAGCAGGCAGGGAATCTACGGGTTTCCTGCCTGTTTTTTTTATACTGACGCGGGAACGCAGTCTCTGCCACACTCTGTTGCCACATTGTTTATTCATGCTCTGCAATCCGAAACACTCTCCAAAAAAAGCGAATGGGCGTGAACCCGCGTATGGGCCGTATCTTGCGGGATGATCCTTTACTTGTCCAACGGAGACAGGCCACAGTCCCTATATCAGATGATCTTGGGGACTCTTGGCCCCGTCCTGTTCTATGCGATAAACCCATGCCAGAACTTCCGCGACGGCCTGATAGAGTTGCGGCGGAATCTGCCGGTCGAGATCAACCTGCATCAGCAGACTCACCAGTTCCTTGGATTCATGCACGAAAACCCCTGCTTCATGGGCTATCGCGATAATTTGTTCCGCGACTAATCCTCGCCCCTTCGCCACGACAATAGGCACCGGATCTTTGCCATTATACCGCAAGGCCACGGCGTTGTGTGGGTTTTCTGGTTTGTTATCCATCAAAAGCGCGGATCTCGTGCTGCGTTACACGCAGGCCCAGCGCCCGCAAAGCCGCCTTCAAATCCCCCCAATGATTTTTTAACGCTGCCGCCTGATCCGCAGTGATAGCCAGGCTCAGCGTGTCGCGGTGCAAATGCAGCTTCGCCTGAATGTTCCCCAAATGGGGCATGTGCAGTGTCAATGTGCTATCCCAATGCGGTCCTGTCTCCGACGTCGTCATCGGTGATCTGGCCTCCTCTCCTGCACGCTCCTCGCATCGGCTGGCCATCCATTGCACGAACTGACCCGGCCAAACCGCGCCGCTCCAGGTGATCTGCTGCTGGTTCAGCACCTGAATCTGGCGGGCCACAAGGCCGGCAAGATCTCCGGTCATCGATGCTATGGGTGGCTTTCCAAAATCGGCAATCTGCGTGTACGTCATCGCTCCCGCGACACGATCGGGTAAAACACGTTTCTGGATCTGGCTGGCTGCCGGAGCAGGCACCTCCGCTCGAGGACGTTGAGTCACCGGTATCGCCTGCGGTAACAGGCCTTCAGGTACCGGCAATAAGGACGCATTCTGTGGCTCTGCGCGCAGGCTTTGCAGCGACCGAGGACGTTGAGTCACCGGTATCGCCTGCGGTAACAGGCCTTCAGGTACCGGCAATAAGGACGCATTCTGTGGCTCTGCGCGCAGGCTTTGCAGCGACCACTGGCCTTGCGCCCAAGCCGCCAGATGGCTTTCATAAAAGAGCCCGCTCTGCGTTATAGACTGCTGCAACAGCTGCGCGAGCGGGGCACTTTCTGAGGGTGGCTGCGGCAGCAACGGCTGTAAGCTGCGGAGCCCGCTACCACTTTCGGCTGGAGGCAAGCCCAGAAGAGACTGCGCTGTACTCGACAAACCCACACGATCAGGCAACGACGTTCCTGCCGAGGTCGTAAGCAAAAAGGCGGGACGGGAACTGCCTCCCAGATAGAGCAACTGCAAGTGGTCCCCAGCTGCCCACTGGCCGGGCAGCTGAAAGGCCAGCCTTTTCCCGGCAACTGCTATGAGCGTCTGGTTATTGGCGCTTTGCAGTACCCGTCCCTCCAGGAGGGTGCCGGGTATGACGGTTTTCGCAAGCGCTGTAGCCGCATTTGGAATAAGTACCGCGCCAGAAACACGCAGAGGCGCCAGGGCGCTGGCGGAAGGCGTCATTTTTGCGACGGCCGGTTGTTCAGGCGGATCAGAAGTTCCGCCTCTTCTTCACCGATCTGGCAGGCGCTCGCAATATAGCAGGCGTCGCGCCCCGACTCGGCTAACACGCGGGCACGCCGATAACGGTTTTCTTTCTCCTCGCTCTCCTCCGTCGGTCGTGACAGGATCTTGAGACCTCCGCCATCGGTGTCGTGCACAGCGTGGGAGGCATCCGTCTTTTTTGTCGTCTGGCCGACGGTAATGCGCCTCACGGTCTCCTCCAGCGCTTGCACACGCGCTTGAGACACCTGCAGATTCGTCAGCAAGAGACGCTGCAAACGCCACAACATCGCTTGGGCAGCAATAATAATCAGCGCAAGAACCAGCATAAGAAACCACATCAACATTCATCCTTGGTGATCATGTTTTCCACCAGCGCTTGATCCGGCCTTTCCAGGACACAGGCTCTGCCTTGGCAGAACTGCGTAAACCAATGCTCAACAAACTTAAGATTTCCCGGTCACGGGCCTGCACATATTGCGCGACTTTTTCCTGATCTGCGGCGCCCGGATCCAGAAACGCGAGCCCCAGAATAACACTGGAGCCATCCGTCGCAGAAGTATCCACAAAGCGTACGATCGCTGGCATACGCAGCGGCGCACTGTCACGAATACCGAAGATGAGTTGCGGTATCCGCTCTCCCGGCTGAAAGGGAAAATCTTTTGGACGACGGCTAAGCATGCGCAAGCCGCCCGCACTGATATCCTGCATCCGTCCTGTAATCATCTGCGCGCCCTGCCGATATGCCTCTACCTGATCTGGATCCTGCACGGTCGGCGGGACCCGGTATAACTGACGACGCTGCAATTGATAAAGGGCATCCGGGTAGCGGATCACGATGGCCTCCCTTTCCACCCGAACTATGCTGCTGCGGAACCCGCTAACCAGACCATCAACGCTGGCGATAATCGTAACGGGACATTCCGGGCGCACGTTCTGCGGAAAATTGCGCGGAACATCCACCCAGAGAAGCTCCTCCTGCATATCGAGCAGTAGCGTATTGAAACTCTCAGGTTGATCATCCAGCCACAAGGTACAAAAAATGTGATCCCGATGGAGTCTCGCCAAGACATTGGTCGCATGCAGCCAAGAGCTGACCCGATAGCGATCAGCAAAGAGGTACTGGCGGACCTCATGAATCTGTTCCGTCATCGTTTCCCCTCTACCTCCCGGCCGGACTCTCATTGGTCCCGCATGTCACGACAGCCCCCTGTTTTGCGTCATCTTAGCAGTACTCGGTCGACCTGTCCCGTCAGGCATTCTCCTGTTGCAACTGCTGCCACAAAGCCGCCATATCCTGTAAGGCGATGGCGCGGGTGGGCCGCAGAATCGCAGGCAGCAACCAGTTTTGCCAAGTGAAGAAAGCATTCTCAGGGAGCGGCGGAGCCAGCAGATACCCCTGTATGTAGCGCCCGCCAAGCAGTAGCCACAAATGCAGTTCATCAGGAGTGGCAACCCCCTCGGCTACCAGATCGCATTGCGCAATCTGGCTGAGCAACCGGCTGGCTCCAGCAACACCGAAACTGGCCAAGTCCTTGCGGAAAGCACGAATAAAGCCTTGGTCCAGCTTAAGTTCATTAAAGCGCAGGCGTGCCACCGACAGCAACGAAGAATATCCGGTACCAAAATCGTCCATAGACAGGGCGAAACCACGACTCTGGCACCATTCCATGACGGGTTGGGCAGATTTCCTGCCCGTAACCGAAGCGGTTTCCGTAATTTCGAGCGTAATCCCCCGACCATCCGGGCAATGTGTCTCTAAATCACCAGTAAAAGCGGGATTCAAAAAATGCTTGGCACCAATATTGATGGAAATTTGCAAGGGCAAGTGCTCGTCGTGCATGCGCTCACGCAGACGCACCGCCTCCTGCAAAACCCGAATACCCAACAAACGAATCAAATGCGCGTTTTCTTCGACATACGGCATAAATTTACCCGGCCAAATCCAACGCCCTTCCACAGAGCGCCAACGGGCAAGCATTTCGACACCGGTAAGTCGGACGGCAAGCATATCGGCTTTGGGCTGCAGAAAAAAATGGACGTCTCCGCGCTCAATGGCCCCCGGGAAAGAACGATGCACCCAAAGCCGCTGTACAGCGCGCTGTGCCACGGCACCGCTATAAACCCGGTATTCATTTCCGCCGGATTTCTTTGCCTCGGCCATAGCCTCGTCGGCCTGGGCCAGGAGGGTATGAATATTCTGCCCGTCCTGAGGAAAAAAGGACCACCCGATAGAAGTGGACAGCGGCGCATCCAGTATCTGCCGCGCTGCCGCAGTTACCGCGAGCAAAAGCTGCGAACTGATGTCAGCAATGATCCCGCCATCCGCGACCGGTATCATGATACCGAATTCATCACCACCGATGCGGGCCAGGAGCGTATCTTTCTCTGTCAATACCCCCCCGAGATTGTGCGCAATCATCCTCAAACAGTTATCGGCCTGATGAGGGCCATAGGAGGTGTTGATTTCATTAAAGAGATCCAGATCCAATACAGCGATACCCCAAGATACGGGCCCGTACTCCGCCACACGCAACAAGCATTCAGCCTGTTCGGAAAAACGGGCCCGATTAGGCAGACCGGTAAGTGTATCCGTCTGCATCAGCCGTTCCTGCTCACTACGCGCCTCTAATCGTTCGAGGTAACGTTCTACGTCATGCAACAGCGACTCCCAGTGGGCAATCAGGCTTTTTCCAAAAAGCCAACGGTTAATCCGAGTGACTTTCAGCATAAAGATTGCGCACGGATTTTTTTCACCAGACAGCAGAATCGGCCAGGCAATCATCTCGCGATAATGATGCCATTCGGGGCACTGCTGAATGACCTGCGTCATCACTCTGGAAAACTGGGAAGAACATGGATTCACCGGTTGCTTGCGATGATATGCCAGACAGGGCGACATCTGGCCCCAGGGAAACCCATCGGGGTCTAACGACAGCGGCAGACTGCCCAGAACTTCCTGCAACCGGGGGTCTTGAGCGTGGGCAGCATGTACCGGCAACTGTCCACTGGCATGATCCGGCACCGCAACAGAGGCTGCTAAGGCGCCCGTCGCCAATACACTGATCTGTACCAGCTTCTCGTAGAAATCTTGAGCACCGGGGCTCTCCAACATTAATGCCTGTAATGCCTGATGCATACGCTGATAACGGGCATCCATAAAACGTCGATACCTCCAGATCAGCGTGATCATGGCCAGAATCGCTTCCGCGACCATCAACAGCACCGTCCACGTGCCAATACGCTCCAACTGACTCTGTAAGCCGCTCGCCAAGGCGGGATTCCATCGCGCGCTGATCATCCAGGGGGTTCCAGCAACTGGAATATCTATGTGCGCAGGTAACCCTCTTGAGAATGAACTGTCCGGCAGTGACCAGTGCCCTTGGCGCCAGACGGCGAGTACCCGGTGGAGGTTATCCAGCAGTAGCACGATATGATCCGTCTTGGGGGACACCATGACTTGCTGCTTTCCAAACAATAAATCAGCGGAGCAGATGGCGTTACCAGACCCATGGAAGGATTCTGGATGGTGCGCAGTCACGCTCATGGGTATGTGTAAAACTCCGTCTGCGGAAATGCCCGGTACGCCAATGCTTCCGTGGTAGGCGCTTACCATGCCGGAGGCCGCATCATCGCGTCGCTTCAAGGGACGTTTATCTGAAGGATTCTGCGCTCTGGGCTTTTCTGCGTTACACGATACTTTGGCAAGCCAGGTGTGCACCTTGTCAAAGTGCGTCACCAAGTCCGTGGTCAGTTCTTTTTCCGGAAGCCCTGCCAAAAGTCTTAGGTCTCTGAGGTGCATCTGCAACATCGTGGCCAAATTTATGGCCACACTGTCAGCCAACTTCTGACCGGCCTGTTGTTCACTGAACGCCGCCCGTTGTATGAGCCGATGCTGCCAGCCTTGGCTATTCGAGTAGGTAAGCCCCGCCACTATCATAAAAATCAAAGCAATTCCCAACATATATAGGGGTTGGCGCCTTTGGGCCAGGCGCCCGGCCAAAATCATTGCCGCCATCTTTTGCTGAGTGAGATCCACCGGCGGAGTATCCGGAATCGTCATCTTGCTGCTCACACTTTGCCTCCGCCTGCCGGTATGGAGTGCTGCAGGCGCATTGCAATACTCTGCAACGGCAGAATCTCATCCACCCCACCTAAGCGAATGGCTTCCTTAGGCATCCCGAAAACCACACAACTCGCCTCGTCCTGGGCAATGGTATGCGCGCCCGCGCAGTGCATCTCGGCGAGCCCCTGCGCGCCATCATCGCCCATGCCGGTCATGATGACCCCCCAGGCATTCCGTCCCGCCACCTGCGCCACGGAGCGGAAAAGCACATCGACGGAAGGACGATGGTGCTTCACCAGGGGACCATCAAACACCTGCACCATAAACTGGGCACCATTACGCCTCAAACGCATGTGTTTACCACCTGGCGCGATGAGGGCGCAGCCGGGTAAAACCCGGTCACCATCACACGCTTCACGCACTTCCAGGGCGCTGATCGTATTGAGGCGGGCAGCAAAGGCGGCGGTAAATTTTTCCGGCATGTGCTGGACCACCACCACCCCCGGAACCGTTACCGGGAGCGCACGGAGCAGCACTTCCAGTGCCTGTGTGCCGCCGGTACTGGTGCCGATGGCAATCACTTTTTCCGTGCTTTTCTGTAGCAATACATCGGGAACAACAGCAGTAGTAGAAGCAAAACTGGCGGCAGGCGCAGGACGAATATTACGCAGGTTGGCACGCGCCGCAGCCTTGACCGCGTGAATGATCTCCGGTGCATCTTTTTGCAAAAAATCGCGCAGACCCGAATGGGGTTTCTGGATAACCTGCACGGCACCGGCAGACAGGGCATTCAAGGTAATCTGCGCCCCAGATTCCGCCAGACTGGAACAGATGATGACCGGTAAGGGATGTTCCGCCATGATTTTGCGCAGAAAGGTCACGCCGTCCATGCGCGGCATTTCGATGTCGAGTATGACCACATCGGGCCACTGCCGCTGCATGCGATCCCAAGCAAAAATCGGGTCATGGGCAGTCGCTAGTACGGCGATATCCGGGTCTTGCGTCAGGGCCGTTTGCAGCACTTGGCGCACGACCGCGGAGTCGTCGACAACGAATACCTGTATTTTTTTCACAAGACGCTTAGCTCAATAGTTATCTGGTTATTAACCCGCATGGATAGCGGCGCCTCGCCCACTGAATTTCAAATACACCGCACCCGACCATACTTCAAAATAAAGATTGCGGTGACCTTGCCCCCCAAGGTGCGAGGCAGTAATACCGAAACCTGCCTGCCCGATCAATTGCTTTGCTGCCCGCACATTTTTACAGGGGACATCAACGCAGGTTTCTCGCGTATGGCGGTGAAAGCGCTCGCCGTGGGCGACGGTACCTATCGCCTTGTCGTCGTCCATAATGGTTCTGCCGGGCTGCTGGCGAAACATATTACCGCCACCAAATATCTTGCACACATAGTCACTGGGATGAGTGCGTTGCTGGCGCAACTCCTGCATCAGCGCGGCCACCGCCTCATCGCCGTACCGACCGTCCAGAGACGCCGCTGCCGGGCGCGGACTGCCTCGACTAGGGAGCATGAAGTGGCACATCCCGCCCAACTGCAGGCGGGGATGCCAGAGGGTAATGGCGACACAGGAACCGAGCAGGGTGCTGATACGCGTATCCCGATCTCCGAAATACCATTCTCCCGGTTGCAGAAATATCTCCATGATACCCATGCGTCAATCCCTCCGATAGACCGCGGGTTGAACAAGGCGCAGACCATCGACGATACCATTGAGACTTTCGGAGTGTCCCACCAAAAAATATCCGCCGGGACGCAGGTGCGCGAGCAGGCGTAAACAAATGGCCTCCTTAGCGGGCGGATCAAAGTAAATCAGCACATTACGCAAAAAAATCACATCAAAATCCCCCACGGCAGGCAGCGGGTGATCCAAGTTGATTTGCGAAAATTTTACCGACTTGCGTAGCTCCGGCACGATACTGAATGACCCCTCTTGTCGTCCCACTCCACGCAGACAAAAGCGCTTCAAATAGGTTTTAGGAATTTTTTCAGCACGCTCCATGGGGTAAATACCCTGCGCAGCCGAAGCCAGCATACGAGTACTCAAATCGGAGGCTAGAATTTCCCAACCGCGGCCGCGGCGTTCCGCCAGCACCATAGCGATACTGTAAGGCTCCTCGCCGGAAGAACAGGCGGCGCTCCAGACACGAAGCGCCGACTGGTTAGCCCGCTGTGGGATAATCTGTTCACTCAAAAAGGCGAAGTGCTTGGTCTCCCGAAAGAAGTAGGTCTCATTGGTCGTGAGTAGATCCACGGCCTGCTGCCGCTCAGTCGCGTCGCTGTCGAGCAGACGCAAATAGGCATCATAACTACGGCAATCGCGTGCCCGCAGGCGCTTTCCCAACCGCCCCATCACCAGCGGCTTTTTGGCCGGACCGAGAGTAATTCCAGCCTCCTTCCGCAAAAAAGCCTGAATACCTCGATAGTCGGCATCACTCAAGGCGGATAGGGGAGTGGTCACCGACATGGACTATGATGCACCAGCCGCAATCGCGGCGAGTTCGGCCATCTCGTCCATGGAGAGCACCCGGGCCATTTCCAGCAGGACAATGAATTGATTAGCCACCTTGCCCATACCTCGGATAAATTCGGTACGCAAACCGGCACCAAATTGTGGCGCTGGCTCTATCTGGTCCGCAGGAAACTCCAGCACCTCGTTGACCGCGTCGACGATGACGCCGAGGCGCTGTCGTGACTCCCCCTCCTGCAGGTCCACGATAATAATGCAACTCCGTTTATGAATGGCCGTCGCCGGACGTTCAAAACGTCGTGCTATGTCGATCACGGGCACCACTTGCCCGCGCAGGTTGATCACCCCCACCACGAAAGCTGGCATCATGGGGATCTGGGTAGGGACGACATAGGCGATGATCTCTCGCACCGCCGAAATATCCACACCAAAGGATTCCGCCTGTAACTGGACAATCAGATATTGCCCTCCCCAACGCTCAACCTGCGCGGCGCCGTCTCCTGCTGGCAGCATGTTCATGGGCGCCTCCTCAGAAGCGGACGAAATCGTGGCTGTCAGTACTGACTGGCGCAACGTCTTGCCCACGTCCCTGGCGGTGTACTCCTGCCGCAGAGCCCTTATGCGCACCCGCATTGGCAGAAGATCCGCCCCCCTTCGTGCGTAGCCGGAACGTTGCCATCAGTTGCTGCAGTTGTTCGGCCTGCCCGCTCATCTCCTCTGCCGTCGCCGCCAGCTCTTCCGAGGCGGATGCATTTTGCTGGGTGACCTGATTGAGTTGCCCCACCGCCAGATTGATCTGATCAATGCCGGCCGCCTGTTCATTAGAAGCGGCGTTGATTTCTTGCACCAGATCAGAGGTTTTGCCGATCGCCGGAACCAGGGCGGTCAGAGCGCTTCCGGCCTGTTCCGCCACCTGCACACTGCTGCTGGCCAGTGCGCCAATTTCCTGTGCCGCCACCTGACTGCGCTCCGCCAGTTTACGGACCTCAGCGGCGACCACGGCAAAGCCCTTACCATGTTCACCAGCACGGGCGGCCTCGATCGCAGCATTGAGTGCCAGCATATTGGTCTGATAGGCGATGTCGTCGATGATTCCAATCTTGTCGGCAATATTCTTCATAGCCTGCACCGTCTGGGTAACGGCGTCGCCACCCATACGCGCCTCTTTGGCGGCACCGGTGGCGATATCGTCGGTCACCCGCGCATTCTCCGCGTTTTGCTTGATGGACGCCGCGGCCTCTTCCAGAGTGGCGGAAGTCTCCTCGACACTGGCGGCCTGCTCCGAGGCGGCCTGAGAGAGCGACTGAGAAGTTGCGCTCACCTGCTCGGAGGCACTGGAGAGATTGTCTGCCGCACTACGCACCTCGCCAATGGTCTGGGTCAGACGCTCCACCATAGTGGCCATCGCCGCCATCAAACGGCCCGTTTCATCGCGAGTCCGTGACACCACCTGCATGGAGAGATCACCATCGGCGACCAGTTCGGCCACACCGACCGCCTCGTTCAAGGGGCGAATGATAGAGCGGGTCAGAAAAAAGCCCATCAGAATCGCCACGAGAATGGCGGCAAAACCGATTCCGGCACCCAGGTCACGGGCCCTGACATAATCTGCATTGCTTTGCTGCGTCGCTGTGCCAAAACTGTCGGCTATATGTTTATCGAGTTGAGTCAGTTCAGCGCGAAGCCGGTCTTCCTGGGGGACCGCCTGCTGCTGAAACTGGGTGATGGCGGCACTATTGGTCGCCGCACTGGCGGTTCCCGCGGTGACGGCATTCACGTCTTGAAAACAGACCGTTAGCGCGGAATCGTATTCTTTCAGGTGGCCCTGGATTTTTTCCACCAGCAATTTGCCCTGGGCAGGGCGGATATTTTCATGAAGCGCCATCACGAGGTCCTGACTCCGCGATTGCAGATTCCGGACATTCTTTTGACCCTGGGCACGTTGCCCAGGAGTCTGGCTTAATAACACGTCGCGGCAGTCACTGGCCATGGCCAGGACGGCAACGTGGAGTTCATTGGCGCGATGCGCATTGGGCCATACTACGCCGGTAACGTTATCGGTATCGCCCTTGATTTTCTGCAGTTGCACCATCAGCGTCGCCGCAACGAGGATCAGCAGGATGATAATCACGCCATAACTGGCGCCCAAGCGCAGACCGATACGCATATTCCCAAACATAGTGAACTCCTCTGGTGTAAATCAAAAATCAATGAATGTGTTTTGCGGAAGCGTGTTGGTAAATCAGTGCAGGAATATCCAGAATGGGGGCGACGTCGCCATTACCGAGGATGGTCGCTGCGGATATCCCCGGTACCTGATCGAACAACTTGCCGAGCGGTTTGATGACCGTCTGCTGATTGCCGAGGATAGCCCCGACTACCATGCCAACCCGATCTTGACCGTGACGCACGACAATGACATTACGACGTTTTTCGGGTTGGGCATCAAACCGGAAAACTCTCGTCAAATGTAGTAGCGGCAGAGCCTGGTCGCGCAATACCATATACCCAACAGTGCCTTGCTGTTCCGGATATTCCAGGCATTCCTCCACGGACTCCGCAGGGATGACGAAGGTATCCGTCGCCAACTTGACGAGAAAGCCGTCAATGATAGACAAGGTGAGTGGCAGACGGATGCGCATGGTGCTGCCTACATCGGGAGTGGAGTGGATTTCGATACTGCCACGGATAGCCTCGATGTTTTGACGCACCACGTCCATCCCTACCCCTCGCCCGGAAATGTCGCTCACCTGGTCGGCTGTGGAAAAGCCGGGGGCGAATATCAGTGCATAGATTTCCTGGTCACTGAGTTGTTGCTCTGGAGTGGCCAGCCCCTTTTCTATCGCTTTGCCCAGAATTTTCTCGCGATTGAGTCCGCCGCCGTCATCACGCACTTCGATAAGAATGCCGCTGGCATCATGACACGCATGCAAACGGATACAGCCTTGCGCCGGTTTGCCGAGCGTGTGACGACGCTCCACACTCTCAATGCCATGGTCCATGGCATTGCGCACCAAATGCATGAGCGGATCGGTGATTTTTTCCGCCATGCTCTTGTCGAGTTCCGTCCCTTCGCCGCTGATTTCCAGACGAATATCCTTGCCTAAAGTCCGTGCAGTATCCCGCACCACACGCGGAAAACGCTGAAATACCTCAGCGACATCGATCATGCGCAAGTGGAGAGCACCATCGCGGATATCCTCCACCAGGCGCGCCACCTGCGCGGCGGATTCGATGCGATCCTCGGCGTTATTCTGCGCCGCATAAAGACTGTTGGCGGCACTAGCGATGACCAGTTCCCCGACCAGGTTCACCAGTTGATCCAGATCGGCAGCGCGTACCCGCAACATCTGGCGCTCGACTACCTGATGTTCGCGCTGTTGTTGCTGTTTCTCCAGAGCGCCCTGTACCACAGGCTCCTGCACCATTTTCTGGGCCACCAGAATCTCACCGAGTGGTTGATGCTGACCGACCTGGCTCGCCGAATCCTGTAAGGCAAGCGCTCTTTTCAACTCCTCTGGCGTCAGCGAGCCTACAGCGACGAGAATCTCGCCCAAATGCTTATCGGCTTCCGGCAATTGCTGAATCAACTGGAGATAGGAGGTAATCTGGCTATGCGCAGGGAGGACGTGAATCGTGCTGGATTCTTTGACGAAGTCAAACACATCGGCAATTTTTGCCTTGTCGGCGGAACTCTTGAAACTGATTTCAAAACCCAGATAGCAGCTTTCTGCGTCCATCTGGGACAGTAGCGGCAGGCTATCGGTCAGGGTAACGATCCCGACAATTTCGCCGATCTGCTCCAGATAGCGCAAAAAAGAAAGCGGATCCATGCCGTCACGAAACGTGTCGAGCCCGAAACGCAGGGAAATATGCCAGTTGCCCGTTTGCACCGAATCGAGCGAATTGCTGCACTCTGGTTCGGTGAAAGGGGATACGGTTGGTGCCAACGTTGTCGGGGCGAGCGCAGGTGCTGTGGCAGGCATTATGCTGGCCACCGGGCTAGAGCCCAATTGGGCCGCGAGATCTCCAAGCAGCCGCAAATCCTCCGCAAGAAAACTCTGATCCAATGACGACTCAGTGGCAATTCGGTCCAAGTAGCCCGCAATATGATCGCCACAGGAAAGTAGCAACGTGATGCGCACCGGCGTGAGCTCCGTAATTCCCGACCGGATTTGATCCAGCAGATTCTCCAGGCGATGGGTAAAACGCACCACCTCTTCCAGTCCGAACAAGCCAGCAGAACCCTTGATGGTATGCGCCGCCCGAAAGACTGCGTTTATACGTTCCGAATCAGCGCCCGCATCCTCCATGAACAACAGCGCATTTTCCATGTCCTGTAGCAATTCACGACTTTCTTCGAAAAAAGTCTGTAGTGCTGCTGCCATTTGTGGATCAAGGTCAATCATCCGGCCATCTCCCGCGTCAGAATAACAGGATCACCAAAATAGGCCGTCAGACGGCACAACTGCAACGCCCGAACCATAGCGACTGAATGTCCAGTGAGTCGCAGAATCACACCAAGGCGCATAGCCTCGGCTTTAGTCGCCAATAACATTTGCAAACCGGCCCCATCCACTTCAGCCACTTCGTTTAATACCAGTTCAATTTCATGATGCTGCTGGAGCACGCTCAGCAGATGGGTACGCATGGATGCCGCCGCGTAAATATCCAGATCGCCGGATAACCGGATTTGCAGATTGGCACCCTGCTGCTCCTGCTCAATGTCCATAGCCATCAAGGCAAAATCAGCTTGCCTACCGCGGCCAGCATCTGCTGAGGCTGGAATGGCTTGATCACCCAAGCTTTAGCGCCAGCCGCCTGTCCCTGGAGTTTTTTTTCTTCTTCCGCCTCAGTGGTAAGCATGATCACCGGCGTGAACTTGTATTCCGGCTTCTGTTTAACCTCCTTGACGAAAGTAATGCCATCCATGTTGGGCATATTCACATCACTGATAATGAGATGGACTTTGGCTGCTGCGCCCAGTTTTGCCAAACCATCTACACCGTCACAAGCCTCGATGACTTCATAACCTGCGCCTTTCAGCGCAATGCTGACGACTTGCCGCAAGGATGCGGAATCATCGACTACGAGAACTGTTTTTGCCATTTCGCGAACTCCTTGCGCGCTATTTTAGAAAAAAGTGATGTCTTGGCCGGCGTCCGGCGCCGCGGTGCTTTCACCATGATGAATGGCACGTTCTTCACGGGTCGTATATTTTCCGGTCAGCGCCTGCAACCACTCGTCTATCCCAGCTCCGGGATTTCCTTGTGCCAGGTGCGCCGGCAGATCACGCATCCCCTCTTCCACGTGCCCCAGCACTTGACTGACACGATCCTGAAATTGCAGGGCGATCAATAACTGGTCCATTTCCTCACCGATCTTTTGTGCCTCGCCTTGCAGAATATCCGCGGACTCCGACAAGCGGCCTGTCATCTCTTGCAGGCGATGCAATACGCTACGGATAGACAGCTCTGCGTTGGCCAAGAATTGCCTTTCCTGTTGAATAGCCGTCGCCGTTTGCGCGACCACACCACGAATGGCCGTGCTGATGACTTTAACGCTCTCGCTCATTTGCTGGCTGGTGTCCTTGGAGCGGGTGGATAATTTGCGCACTGCATCAGCGACCACGGCGAAACCGCGGCCATGCTCACCAGCGCGGGCCGCTTCGATGGCCGCGTTGAGCGCGAGCAACGTTGTCTGAGAGGCGATTTCTCCCACATCCTGCGCCATACGCTCCAACGTATTGATCTGGGACAAAAGTGCCGATATCACCTGTTGCTGCGCCTCATGCTGCTGGGTAGCCGTGCCGATATGTTGGAGTACGCCCAGAAGTTCCGCCTCACTGGTGCGGAACAAACCGCCCATATCCGGATCTCCCCTTTCGGCCTGCGCCGCGCCGCGTGAGGCTCGCACGGCATTACCCAGACGCTCATGGAGCCTGACGAAGCGGCTCATAATGTCAGAAACCGCCTGTTCCATCTGTGTCCGACCGGATTTGATCTGGGACGCCAGCACCTGAAACGCCTGCTCAAGCACCTGATCCAAAGGGAGATTGTCCGTCATTTTATTCTCTGTATGCATTGCGTAAGAAATTAGGTACATCAACCTTACGGCACGACTCCGCAAAACTTTAGCGACTCCGGATCAGGTTCGTTTCCCATCCCATCAATGAATCCTTTAGAAGACATACTGCAACATCATCCGATTGTAGATGAAGGATCTGCCTGCATACGCCTGTAAACCATTATCGATGGCGACCTGATCACGGACGGCAAATCCTTTGAGCACCTTGGGGACATAAGTCATATCTAGGTAAACGCCGTGGGTCGTACCCTCATAATTGGTATTAAAGTGGATATATCCGACCATTAAAATAATTTGCTTTTGACACAGTCGATAGCTTGCAGCAACGCGCCACGCATGTCCGGGACCAAAGGCCAGCAGGTTATCCGTTATGAACGACGAGTAAGTGGCCTTATAATTGCCATAGGGTGAGATAATGGCACCCCCACCAAAGGATCCAGCATGAGGAATAAGGGCATTATATGCCACAAACACTTTACCGCTAGGACTTTTCACACCCAGTTTGCCACCCCACAATGTCGCATTGACACCGCCAGATTGTCCGAAGAGTTTGGCGTCATATTTTTGGAAGACCGAATTTACCTGCCATTCTCGCATATACTGCACGGCAGCAAAGGGAAAGAACCCTGCGCCCGTTTTTAGGGTATAGGCGGCACTACCATAAAACATCTGCGCAAACTGGTAGAAGTTGTAATACCAGGCCTGAACCTCTGCACCCTTCGCTTTATATGTTGCGCCGAAGGCCAGCGTACCCTGGAACTTCCCAGCATTTTTCGGCAATACGGCGGTCACGTCATACAGCGGATCGTTGTAATAATTTGTGTCATAATACAGATTGTCTTTGTAGTAATCGCTGGAGGTTCGACTCTTCCAGCGGAAAATGCGCATGGCCTCTAGATTTAATCCAGAAACAGGGGTGATCCGGGCGAACATGCCCTGGAAGGTCTGAGGCAACATGCGTGAATCGCGGGGACCCATCCACGGCGTGTTGATTATCTGGTTGCCGATGCGAATCAGCAGGCGGCGAGGCATGACATACTGAATATAAGCTTGCCCCAGTGCATTAATGGAAGACGCAATGCCCATCAATGTAGTGTCAACATGCTTGGGATTATTACCGTGTGTGCCCAAATCGTTGGCAGTGAAGAAGCTAGCCCCCAAGATAAAGCCTCCGAAAACGGGCGCGGTTTTTACGTTGAGAATACCACCCAGGCCGTAAGCATCCATGTTGTTTTCGGCTGCGGCACCATAGAGTTTACTGAAGTAGCAAGAGCGTATAGTTCCGCTAATGCCACTCTTCTGGATGAAATTTTTTGGCGCTTCGGCCTGAGCGAAACTGGGTATGGCGAAAATGTAACAGGCACCCATTATAATTGAATATCTATTTTTCTGTAACATGGCTCAACTTTCAGTGTCCAGATTTATATCCACATATTCCGACATATTTAACACGACGCTTTCAATCAAGAGATTTTCTACTAGGCATATTGGGTTGGTGCAGCCTGGTACAGACCATTAAAGTCGTGGTGCCGCACCAAACCCTGCGCGCAAAAGCCGCGTCATGAAACGTCGATACGTATAGATCAGCGCGATCACGGGCAGAATCGCTTCCGCAACCATCAACGCCACCATCCATACGATCCAACCGACGTTGTAAGCCGCTCGCCGGGACGCGACTTCATCGCGCCCTAATCATCCAGGGGGTTCGACAACGGGAACATCACATCGACTCTACGACACAATTTCCCAAAACTTTAGCGTCCCCAATGGACCTCTGGCAATCTTGCCGATATCGTGTAATCTCAGCAGACCAGAGTAAAACATCAGCAGGATACCAGAGGGTAGAGCGTATGGATTTCTTAGAAATAGTGAACAAAGATCAGAACCTGGCGATTTTTGCGCAGATGGCCGGGCTGAAAGAGACGGATGTGCATCTCCTTCAGTCTGCTGCACCCCAGGCACTGGCGCTGCTGCCGGAGGTCGTTGCCCTTTTCCTTCAGCATCTGAAGAGCGTCCCCGAAGTGGAGCAGCGGCTCGCGACTGCACATCAGGATTTTCCGCAACACCTGACCCATTGGCTCGGCAATCTCTTCACCGGTCCGCACGACCAGCAGTTTCTGGAAGCCCAGCATCAAGAGGGCAGCAATAATGTGCAAAAACGCATTCCGCCGCTGTATACCGCCTTTGCCATGAGTTTTTTGCGGGCCGCTTTACCACAATTATTAGGGACCCACGGCGTTTCCCAACAATACGGCGAAGGCGCTTTAACAGCAGCCATCCTGCGCATGCTGGATCTCTGTCAGTATCTCACGGACCGCGCTTATACAGCACGCCTGCTGGAAGTAACGGGCATCTCGAAGACCTTGTTAGATCGCCTCATGACGGTATGAAATGAACTCAAAAATTGCAAACATGCCCACGCCAGACGCTGCCCAAGAACTTGTTGCCCGCCAAGCCATTCTGAGTCGTCATGGCGAGGTGATCGGCTATGAACTATTTGCGAGAGAAGAAGCCAGCGGACCACTGGAGGATCCGTTCCTCTGTTCGGCTAGGGTGCTGATAAAAACATTCAGCGTATTCAATATAGAACAGTTACTCGGCGGAAAACCAGCCTTTATCAACTTTACCAACAGCAATTTTGATGAAAAAAGTTTAGAACTTTTTCCAGCCACGCAAATAATCCCAGAATTTACCATTATCGAAGCGCCAACACGGGAGTTTATTGACAATATTCTCAATTTGCGAAAACGCGGCTTTCGCCTCGCTTTGGATCGTTTTGAAGCAGCGCCATGGCAGATCGGCTTACTCAAGGTCGTGGATTTCGTCAAAATAGATACGTATCTCAATGAACCCAGGGAATGGGAGGCATGGATACAACTAATTCGCAAAGCCGATATAACCAATATTCCAGCCATTATCGCTACCCGGGTTGAAACCCAAATCATGGCACGACGCTGCTTTGAAGCGGGGGTGGACTATAGCCAGGGTTACTATTTCATGCGTCCGGAAATTATCAGTGGGAGAAGTCTTGCTGCCAATCAACTTACCATATTCAACCTGTTAAACATGCTTGCCGAGGAAAATCCAGTCGGTGATATTGAAGAAACTTTTCGCCGTGATCCCGGCTTGTCTTTTCAGTTACTCCGCTATTTGAATTCTGCAGGGCTGACCCGAGGTCAGGAAATTGACAGTATTCGCCGCGCGCTCATATTACTGGGCAGGCAACCCTTGCAACGCTGGCTAACGTTGTTACTTTTTGCCAGCCAAGGGGCGCGCAAAACGCCATTGCTGACGATGGCCGCGACCCGCGCACGCCTTGCGGAGCTGCTTCGCGAGCGCTCTCCTAAACTGGATGCGCAACCAGTGGCACTGCATCGCTCATTTTTAGCGGGTATGCTCTCCCTGCTGGATGCCTGCCTCAATCAACCGCTGCCTGAACTGCTGGGTGAGTTGCGACTCTCACAGGAAATGCATGCCGCCATACTGCAGCATGAGGGGGAGGATGGCATGCTGCTTCTAATCGTCGAAGCGGCCGAGAGTGGTGATATCGAGGTGGTGCGAAATGCTGGTCACGCACTCGGCTTATCGGTAACAGACATCACCAACATGTCGCTGGAATCCATGGCTTGGGCAGCGGCTTTAAAATAAGGCACCTGCTTTTGTTAAGACATGCTCCGCGGCATCAGATGATGTCACATTATTTTCTGCCTGCTGATTATAAATAATACGTCTGGCTGCCTCCTGACTGAGCACGACAATACTTACTCGGCGATTCAGCGGAGAATTCGGCTCTTTGGGAACGTACAGCACCGCCGAGCCCATACCCACAACACGCAAGATCTTGCTCTCATCCAGCCCGCTTTGTACCAGGGTCTGCCGCACCGCGTTCGCCCTGCCTGCGGATAAATTGTAGTTACTATAGCCCTTCCCGTCATTGAGATAACGCAACGCGTCGGTATGGCCAGTTATACTGATCTCATTGGGCAACTCATTCAGAGTCGGCGCAATAGCCTGGAAAATAGCGTGGGCGTAGGGCTCCAGTATGGTACTCCCGTTGGGAAACATAGATCTTTTAGCACTATCCACGACCTGAATGCGCAACCCTTCCGGGGTGATGTTTATAAGCAGCTGTTTCCGGAATGCCGCCAGTGCCGGTTTACTGGCAATTTGCGCATCCAGCGCCTTCTGAAGCTGTTCGAGGTTGTGCTGATCAATACGCTCCGCGCGGTTGACCGGTGTTTCATTACTCGCCATGACCTGCCGTTTCTGACCCCGCTGCACCTCTCCGACCGTTTTATTCAAATTACTTCCACCACCCGGCAGGATCGAGTTGGATGATCCGCTACCCGGCCCGCCCATCAGCGACACTTGCTCAGGATTCTTAAACCACTGGGCAATACCCTGCAATTGCGCTTTTGTGGTAGATCCCAAGAGCCACATCAACAGAAAAAACGCCATCAACGCGGTAATAAAATCAGCGTAGGCAATTTTCCACGCACCACCGTGAGCGCCACCGCCTTTTTTGATACGCTTGATGACTATCGGTTTGGTTTTGTCGTCACCGGCCATAAATGCACTACTTGCCTTTCAAATCACGCAAATGTGAATCCAGCTCCTGGAAACTGGGACGCTCCGTCGAATAAAGCACCTTGCGTCCGAATTCGACAGCCACCTGAGGGGGGTAGGCATTCATCGTCGCCAGCAAGGCCACCTTGATACACTCAAACATTTTGCTGGCCTCAGCAGCGCGATCTTCAAGGCGCGCCGCCAAAGGCGATACCACAGCATAACCCAGCAGGATGCCGAGAAAAGTACCCACCAGTGCGGCGGCGATCAGTTCGCCCAATACGGACGGTGGCTTATCCACGGAGCCCATCGTATTTACCACGCCCATCACTGCCGCCACAATCCCGAACGCTGGCATACCATCCGCAGTGCGTGTCAATGCGTGGATGGGAATTTCCTGCTCACGATGATGCGTATCTATGTCCACATCCATGAGATTTTCCATCTCGAATGCTCCCAGATTTCCGCCCACCATAAGCCGCAAATAATCCGTAATAAACTCCAGAACATGATGATCAGCGAGAATGCGAGGGTATTTTTTAAAGAGCTCACTGGATTGCGGATCGTCCACATCGCCTTCAATAGACATCAATCCGCCCTGTCGGATTTTTGCAAACAGCTCATTGAGCAAACTGAGCAGCTCCATATAGACGGCTTTGGTATAGTTAGAACCTTTAAATGCCCGTGGCAACGCTTTGAATACTGATTTAAAAGTCCTCGGAAAAGTGGCGGCAAAAAACGCGCCGAATGCCCCGCCGCCAATCATGAGCAATTCATAGGGCTGGACAAGGGCGGCGAGTTGGCCACCCTCCAACGTGAATCCGCCAAAAATGGCGCCCAGTGCAATGACATAACCGATTAGTAAAAACATGATGTCATCATCTACTTACTGGACAACGAAACTGGCAAAGTAAACGGCGGCAATGGGCGGATTCTTCTCAGTCGGAGGCACTTTCTGCACCCCTCCGTCGGTCTCCAACGTCGTATTCACTTGCTGCTTTATCTCTTGCAGCAACTGATCACGCACTGCGGGCTCACTGACCTTGTCAGCATTCTGGGCACTGAGCAGCATCAAAATACCATTACGAATTTCGGGCATAAAAGATTTTACTGAAGTTTCGACGACAGTATTATAGGTTTTCAACTGTATCTGTACCTGAATATAATGCGTACTGCCGTCACTGCTCTGCAGATTGGTGACGAGAGAACCGAGATCAATAAACTTGGTGTCCCGCAACCTTTCCTTGGCGATTTGTGCAGGCGTGGGCGCGGTCGCTGGGCGCAGGACAAACCACCAAGTGCCCCCTGCCGCGATGATGAGCAACACGACAATCGCAATGATGAGGATGATCACCCGACTGCTTTTCCCCGGCTTCTTTTCTTCTGCCATGGCTTCCTTGACTGTCGATATCTGAGAGAACTGACCTTCTACCTAACGCTTATATACCCGATCCTTGTCGTTCAGCCAAGTAAAAATCTTGCCAGGTCGACTTGGCTCCGCCTGCACAAATCGTTTCTTTCGGAAGGATGGAAGATTGCTGACCATTCCAAACGCAGGTCGCCAAGGATCGTGGCGCATCCGGCAATCTCCTGTATATCATTGAATAAATTTATATACGCCAGTTTCAGCAAAAGGTACCGATAGAGACTATCGAGGCGCCGCAGGTGGGGGGATGGGAGATTGTCGTCCAGAGTGACCAACAGATGCTGAACGATCTGCTGAACCCGCTCCATCGCGCGCTGCTTTGCGGCGAAATCCCGACGCTCCAACGCCCGTCGAATCCGGCGTATGTATTTTTCAACACCCTCCAGTCCCAGCAAAACAAGGCCATCGGACGAAAAATACGGCACCGCTGTAGAGAAATCCTGTGCCGATTTTTTGGGTATATGCTGCATAACACTTTTCTCCCGCTTCTTCTCAGGAGGAATAACGACACGTCACAGGGAAAACTGAAATGGTAGACGGCGCAAGGCCAGCGGTACTACCCCCGCTCATGAAGGCATGATCAGAGATGCGGAAAAACGCGTGCGCTGTGCCTATCATGGCCTGCTTATTGCTTGTGAATATAAAACCGGAGGAACTTCCATGACAGCCCGATCGCAGAATGCCCCACGTTCCGGGAGTGAGACACGAGATATCGCCGACGAAAGCATATACCTCGATGATTTAATTCTTTTTTACAACTCTTGGAAAACATTCTGGCAAACTTGGTTGCAGGAACATCTACAAGGCAAAAAATTGCCGCGCCGCGCGGAACAAATGGTTTTACAGGCCTTGCATGGGCCTGAAGCGCGCATACCGCAAGCCCACAAAGCCTGCTGGCATAGTTTACAGGCTTCCTGCCATGAGATTTTGCATCAACTGCATATTCATTCTGAAGAAGCGTCAAAAAACTGTCCCATCCCGGAGTTCGTCCCCGTCATAGGCGCCGCCAGTGCTTTGGAACAGCAATGCTTTGAGGAGATCGTCGCTTTTAGTAAAAATCTGGGGGAGATAGACATACTCACCAACCTACCAAACCGGCGCCGGATGGAGCAGGACTTAGTACGTGAACAGGCGCTGGTCGATCGCGGCGCTAACGGTTTTATCGCGATGATAGATGTGGATCACTTCAAGACGCTCAATGACACCTACGGACATCCTGCTGGAGATGCGATTTTGCGGGAAATCGCGCGACGTCTGCGCGCTGCTTTGCGTCATTATGATGGCTTGTACCGCTATGGTGGTGAGGAGTTTCTGGCAATTTTCCCAGGGCTTGGCACGGAGTGCGCTTTGCTTGCGGCGCAGCGCCTATGTCGAACCGTCGCCGCCGACCCTTTTCAGACAGTCGATGGCCACCTGCTGACTATTACGTTATCCATAGGTATCACCGCCCTCGCCCACCACATGTCCCCCGCGGAAAGAATGGCGATTGCTGACGTTGCTCTGTATCGGGCGAAACAGGGTGGACGGAATCAGGTGCGCCTGATTCCGTAGCGCACGGGAAAATAACACCCCATTCATTGACTCACTGAAATAAATTGCCGGGCAGTCAGCCCTATGCAGTCGTTCAAACCAGTTCATCAATCTGATGCCCCTCTTCCGGCGCTTCTTCTTCGCGCCGAGGCGACAATCGGGGTCGCCGCGTATTGTTCTCCCGTCTTTTGTCGAAAATCGGGCACAAAGGCTCCACGGGCTGGGCACCACGCTCAATGGGTTTAAGCGGAAAATCGGCCATAAACGCTGTACTCCAGATATCATGTAAAACATATAGACCTTGCAGACTAGCGCAATAACTATTCGTGTTCCATGGGTTAGCATTCAGCGTGCGTAAAAGCTTTGCAGTCGCCCTTCAATGATTTTGGGATTTTCACCTTCCGCTATCCCAACCAGCCCCTCGATGATCATCTCACGTAGATAGGTTTGCTGATGTACGACACCTTTGATCTTGTTCGATATGGGGAGAAAAAGCAGGTTGGCAGACCCCACACCGTAGATGGTTGCAACGAAAGCCGTTGCTATGCCCGCTCCAAGTTTGGCCGGGTCTGCGAGATTTTCCATGACATGAATCAGGCCCAGCACGGCGCCAAGAATACCGATAGTCGGCGAGTACCCACCCGCCGATTCAAAAACTTTGGCCGCCTGCCGCTCCATCTCCGAGCGGGAATCCAGATCGACCTCCAGGGTAGCCCGGATTTTCCCCGGTTCCGCCCCATCGACCAGCATCTGTAAGCCTTTTTGTAAAAACGGGTCATTGACATCCTCGATCAGGCTTTCCAGCGCTAGTAGTCCGTTTTTACGGGCGGTATTGCTCCATTCCAGAATTTGCGCGATGACGGGCTGAGGATCGGTTTTGGGGGGCAGCACCGCCCAGGGCACCATCTTCAGAGAGCGAACGAACACGGGCATGGTGTATTGCACCATCACCGCACCCATGGTACCGCCGATAACGATGATGAAGGCAGTGAGCTGAAGGATGGAACTGAGCTTACCACCTTCCAGAAGCTGGCCAACAAAAATACCACCGAAAGCCACCACCAGACCAATCAGCGTCAAAAAATCCACGATTTTGCTCCCTTCTGGGGACCAGCGAATGAGCAGCCCTCAAAACCCGTCGTCATGCCAGTCTCCCAGAGTGGCACGCAAACGCAGGACCGCTTGCCGCATAATCTGGCTGACGCGGGATTCGCTGACCTCCAATACGCTGCCAATCTCTTTCAGCGTGAGTTCGTCCTGATAATAAAGCGCAAGGACCAGCTGCTCTTTCTCTGGTAAAGTGCGGATACCGCGCTGGAGATCGCGGGAAAATTCTTCAGATACCAGCACCGCCTGAATATCGTCCGCAGCGTCGCGGAGGTAGCGACCGACAAAAGCGTCATTGTCCGCTGCCAGATCTTCGAGATAAAGAATCTGACCGCCACTCTCACGCAACGCGGCCTGGTAAGCCGCCGTCGTCCAGCCCAGATCTTTGGCAATTTCCTCATCACTGGGCGGATGTCCGAGATGTTGTTCCAGACGGGCCATAGCCCTGCCGATAGATTGCTCCTTGGCACGCGCACGGCGGGGCAACCAGTCCTGGGCACGCAGCTCGTCAAGAATACTGCCACGAATCCGCATGCTGGCATAACTGATGAAGGCATCACTCTCGTCTCCCGACTGGCTATCGAGGGCATCCATCAATCCCAACAAACCTGCCTGCACAAGATCGGCTACATCGACATTGGCGGGCAGCCGGGCACGGATCCGCTGGGCAATACGCTGCACCAGGGGCACATAGCGTGCCACCTGCGCGCTGCGCTGTACCATTCGATCCACTGCCATTCCGGCACTCATAAGCTCTGCAGCGATTTTTCTGCCGATAACAGGCGTTCCATGAAAAACTCGATATGCCCAGCGGGACCCGTTGGCAAGGGCCAGCTACGCACTGTTGTCGCCAGATCACGCAGCGCTCGGGCGGCAGGACTGTCGGGGTAGAGTTCGACAATGGCCCGCTGCGAACGTACCGCACTACGCAGAGCAGGATCCAGGGGAATGCTGCCGATCAGATCAAGACTGACTTCGAGATAACGGTCCGCCACTGCGGCGACGCGCTGAAAGAGCATCTGACCTTCGCGCTGGTCACGCACCATATTGGGCAGCACCCGGAAACGCCGCACACCGTGATCACGGCTGAGCAACTTAATGAGGGCGTAGGCGTCGGTGATGGAAGCCGGCTCATTGGAAACCACAACAACGACATCCTGGGCGGCGCAGCTGAAGGTCAGTACATCACCCGCAATGCCAGCAGCAAGATCAATCAGCAGGTAATCAACGTCAATATCGAGGTTGCTCACAGCCTGAATCAGGCTCGCCTGAGCCAGGCCATCCAGAACCGCCATGCGCGCGATACCGCTGGCTGCAGGTAACACGCGAATGCCCTGAGGGCCATTGACGAGCACTTCTTCAATGGATTTTTCACCAGAAATCACATGAGAGAGGTTATAGCGAGGACTGAGGCCGAGCAGGATATCCACATTGCCGAGACCGAGGTCGGCGTCGAAAAGCAGGGGTTTCTCGCCCTTCTGGGCGAGAGCGATAGCCAGATTAACAGCGACATTGGTCTTGCCCACCCCGCCTTTACCGCTGGCGACGGCAATCACCTTGACTGGTTTACGCGCACGCATCCTTCGAAGCCCCTCCGCCTGATCCAGTCGGGTCTCAATCATTGAGGACCCCTGCATTTCAGGCGCCATGATAGCGATTATGGGCAGTGCTAGCCACCGCATCGCCTGCCGGAACCGATTGCAGTATATGAATCAGCGCGTCCCAACGGGCCTCATGGAGGTCTTCCGGCACCTTCTGACCGTCGCTGTAATAGGCAATGGGCAGATGATGTTGTGCCAACCACTCCAATGCGCCACCAAAAGCCGGCGCCTCATCTACTTTGGAGAGGATGGCTCCTGCCAGGGGAAGATCCGCATATGGTGCCAGAACCGTCGATAAACTCTTGTCGCTCAGTCCAGCCGATATGAGCAGAAAACGATGGGCTTGCGGTCCCAAAGCGGCGAGCCACTGCAACTGCTCTCCCAAGCGCTGGTCACGCGGGCTCATGCCGATGGTATCGATGAATATCCACGGTCTCTGGCAATGCTTCTCCAAGGCCTGGAAAAGGTCTTCCGGACCACGGATGACCTCCAGCGGTACGCCAAGAATGCGCGCATAGATCCCCAACTGCTCGACGCCCGCGATACGATAGGTATCGGTGGTCAGCAATGCGACGGAGTGCGGTCCATGGCGTAACACCTGGGCGGCAGCGAGTTTCGCTATGCTGGTGGTTTTGCCTGAGCCGGTAGGACCCAATACCGCGAAAATTCCACCTTTATCCAGAGGGTTTTCGCTCAAGCCCACCCGCTCCTCCAGCACCGCGCGCAGTGGCGCCTCCCAGGCCTCCTCTGCGGCCTGCTGCGCGATTTGCGCAGCCCAGCCCGCCGAGAAACCCATATCCGTCAGCACCTCGCGCGCCTGCTTGCTGGCGCGCAGACTGCCCCAGCGTTTTTCCACCAATTGCCGCAGGGCCTGAAGCTCGTTACGGAGCGGAGTAGCCCCCGTGGTGGCACTGCTGCTCACTGCCATGGGCGCCACACGTTCAGGGACAGCTAGTGGGGGCTTAGTGCTCATGGTGAGAACATTCTCCTCTGGCAATTTTGCCGGAACTCCGCGTAACGGTTCAGGCCAGCTTGGCGTTGGCGTGACCTCAGTCCACTGTTTTTCATCAAAATCGATGGCCGCAACGATCTCGACACCCCCATCCACATCCCGGTTGGAGAGAATGACTGCATCGGCACCCAAGGTGGTGCGAATCTGCTGCAGTACGTCGCGAGTGCTCGCCCCGTTAAATCGCCTGATCTTCATCTGTATCCTTCTCCCTGAGGGTGAGCGCCAGGCCATTTAAGCACCAAGCGTGGCCACCACCTTGATCCGTTTATTTTCGGGGATCTCCGCGTAAGAGAGCACCCGCATCCGCGGCGCAGCCCGGGCCAGGAAACGTGCCAGAAAGGCGCGCATGGGGGCCATGGCCAGCAGCACCGGCTGCATACCGCCAGCTTCCATCTGCTGCATCAACTCCCCCGCCCTTTCCAGCACCCGCTGCGCCAGCCCCGGCTCCAAAGCCTCGCCATTACTATTGCGCAAGCTCTCCTGCAATAAGTGTTCCAACTGTCCGTCCAGCACTGCGACTGGCAACTCCCCCTGTCCGGGAAAGAGTCCTTGCACAATGTAAGGGCCGAGTGCGGTACGAACGACCGCAGTGAGATCGTCAACATCCTGGCTCTGCGGTGCGTGCTCCGCCAAAGTTTCGACGATGGTGCGCATGTCGCGAATGGGCACGCCTTCATTCAGCAGGTTCTGCAAGACTTTCTTGAGTTTGTCGGGAGACAGCATCTTCGGGATGACGTCTTCTACCAGCTTGGGTGAGCGGCTGGCGAGATGGGACAGAATCCCCTCCACCTCCTCGCGGCCCAACAGTTCAGCACCGTGGGACTGCAATATCTGATGCAAATGGGTGGCGATCACCGTTGCCGGATCAACCACGGTGTAACCCAAAGCGACCGCTTTGTCGCGCTGATCGTGGTTCATCCACAAGGCCGGGAGACCGAAGGACGGGTCGGTAGTCGGGGTGCCTTCGAGCTTGCCGAGGACATTGCCTGGGTCTATGGCGAGCAGCAGATCCGGAAAGATTTCACCACCTGCCACTTCAACACCTTTGACGGTGATCCGGTACGCCGTCGGCCGTAATTCAAGATTATCGCGGACGTGCACAGCGGGCACCAGAAAGCCAAAGTCCTGCGCGAACTTTTTACGCACCCCGCGAATCCGTGCCAGCAGCTCACCGCCCTGCCCCTTGTCGACCAACGGAATCAGGCGGTAACCGACCTCCAGCCCAAGTGGATCAAGCGGCTCGACGCTGGCCCAGGTGACCTCCTCCGGCTCGGCGGGTGGTGAAGGCGTCGCGGCTTCGGCCTTTGGCTGCTGGCGTTTGCGATACCAAACAAGGCCGCCCAACAGCGCGCCTGCCCCCAGAAACGGCAGATGCGGCATCCCCGGAATGAGCCCGAGAACGGCGAGGATCATCGCGACGATAACCAGTACGTCCCGGTTCTGGAAAATCTGACTCACTAATTGTTTTCCCAAATCCTGACCGGTATTGACTGACGTCACCACAATGCCAGCGGCAATGGAAATGACCAGTGCCGGAATTTGTGCCACCAGCGCATCACCGATGCTGAGCAGGGTGTAGTCATGGGCGGCCGTGCCAAGACTGAGACCATGTTGCCAGATACCGATGATCAAACCACCGATCAGGTTGATGAATAGGATCATGATCGCCGCGACGGCGTCACCGCGCACAAACTTGCTGGCACCATCCATGGAACCAAAAAAATCGGCCTCTTGCGCTATCTCGCTGCGCCGCCGATGGGCTTCTTCCTGATCGATAATGCCGGCATTCATATCCGCATCAATAGCCATCTGTTTGCCCGGCATGGCGTCGAGAGTGAAACGGGCGCTGACTTCTGCAATGCGCCCGGCCCCCTTGGTGATAACCATAAAATTGATGATGACCAGAATCGCAAAGACGATGATTCCCACCGCATAGTCACCGCCTACGACAAACTCGCCGAAGGACTCAATCACCTGTCCGGCCGCACCGGGTCCATTCTGGCCGTGCAACAAAATGATCCTTGCCGCCGCCACATTGAGGGAAAGACGCAACAAAGTCGTTAACAATAGTGCTGTCGGAAAGGCGGCAAACTCCAGCGGTCGCACCATATAGAGACTGACCAGCAGGATAATCAGGCCCAGCGTAATATTGAAGGTAAAGAAAATATCCAGGAGAAAAGTCGGCAATGGAATAATGAGCATGGCGAGCACCATGATCACCAGGATCGGGGCCGCCAGGGTATGCCAGTTCACGCGTTGCAACATCCGGTTCAGGGCGTTCACAGTTTATCCTTTTTCATCCATTTCCGGGGGCACTGACCAGTGCGCGGGCACTTGTGGTTGCTGCTGCGGAGTCGCCAACCGGAGTTGGTATAGATAGGCGAGGAGTTCCGCTACGGCCCTATAGAGAGTGACGGGAATTTCCTGATCCAACTCCACATGATGATAGAGCGCCCGCGCCAGGGGTGGCGCTTCCACCACCGGTATGTAATGTTCTGCCGCGAGCTCACGGATACTGGCGGCCACCAGATCAGCGCCCTTGGCCAGCAGGACGGGTGCCCGTGTTTCTCCTTCGGCATAACGCAGCGCCACCGCATAATGGGTCGGGTTGGTGACAATGACATCGGCCTTGGGCACCGCCGCCATCATCCGCCGACGCGCCATCTCCCGTTGCATGGCGCGTACCTTGGCCTTGATTTCGGGATTGCCGTCCATCTCTTTCATTTCATCTTTCTGATCTTGGCGCGACATCTTCAGCTTTACGTTGATGGTCCATATCTGGAATGGCACATCAAAGAGCACAATCAGCAGGGTAGACGCCGCAAGCACGAGAAAAACCAAGCCACTCATGTGCATCAAATGTAGCATGGCTTGTTCCGGCGATTCCCGAACCAGACCGAAGAGGGCGTTGCGCTGGGCCCAGAGCAACGTCATACCGATACCGCCCACCACCACAGCCTTCAGGATCGCCTTCACCAACTCCAGTGCACCATGCTTGGAAACCATTTTTTGCAGACCACTGATGGGGTCCATACGCGAGAAGTCCGGTACCAGCGACTGGGTACTAAAGACCCAGCCACCCACCACCAATCCGGCAGCAATCACGGCCATCAGCAGCATGATAAAAAAGGGCACCACCAGCTCCGCCGCCGTTTCACACATCGTTGCAAAATGGCGGAGGAGGTCTTGAGGATCGGTCATGACGGCGGACGAGAGATGCAGGCCGGTGTAGAGAAATCCGGCGATGCTTTGATAAATATTGTCGGCGAACCCAAAAAACACGCTCGCCGAGACCATCAGCAAGGCGCTGGTGGACAATTCTCTGGAACGCGCGACCTGGCCCTTCTTGCGTGCGTCGTCGCGGCGCTTGGGTGTCGCCGCTTCGGTACGTTCCTGGGCATTTTCTTCGGCCATGCCGTCTTATATCCTGGGCGAAAGAGTCATGGCCGCGCCGCCGAGAGCATCGCTTGCCCTGCGGTTTCCATGGATAGATTGAGCAGATGCTGAACAATCATGGTCATGGCCGGCATAAACACATACAGCGCGAGGATACCCAGCGCCAGGAGCACCGGAAAACCGATCACAAAAATATTGAGCTGGGGCGCAGACTTGCCCAGCACGCCTAAAGCAATATTTACGAGTACCAGCGTGCCTAAAATCGGCGCAGAAATAGCCAAACCCAACGAGAAGATGATATCCCCCTCCTCCACGAGCAAATGCCAGGCCGAGGGATTGAGGCTGAGCGTCGCCGTCACCGGCAGCAAGGTAAAACTGCGCATAAGCGTCGCCAACACCAGCAACTGACCATTCATTGCCATGAACAGAAGTAAGACAAGCAGGTTAAGAAAATTAGAAAGGGTAGGGACCTGCACGCCCGTGACCGGGTCAAAAAAACTGCTGAATCCCAGCCCCATCTGTAGACTGATGACCGATCCTGCAAACTGCACCACACTAAAAACCACCGTCACCGCGAAGCCTAGCGCGCTGCCTATGAGGATTTGCTGGATGAGCAGCACGAAACCCGCTCCCGACATAAAATGTACGGCAGGCATCGCGGGCAGAGCGGGGGCGATAGCCACGCTGATCAGCAGCGCCAGCCCTACCCGCACCTGAATCGGTACCTGGGTGGCGCTAAATACCGGCGCCGTGGACAACAGCGCGAGGATACGAATAAAGGGCCACAAGACCAGGCCGATCCAGTGCTCCAGTTGCAGTGTGGTAAAGTGAATCATTGGTTGATCAGATGCGGAATGTCATGGAACAGGTGGATGGTGAAGTCCATGATCAGATGCAGCATCCACGGACCGGCAATCACCAGCACCAAGGCCATCGCCAGAATCTTGGGCACAAAGCTGAGTGTCATTTCGTTGAGCTGGGTGGCCGCTTGAAAGACACTCACCAGCAGACCGACAACCAACGCAATCCCCAGCAAGGGGGCCGACAATAAAAGGGTCGTCCACACCGCTTGCTGACCGACCGTGACGATACTCTCTGGAGTCATTCCCTCACCTCAATGGACAAAGCTCTGTACCAGCGAACCGATGACCAGATCCCAGCCGTTGACCAGGACGAAGAGCATGAGTTTGAAGGGAAAAGACACTGTCACCGGCGACAGCATCATCATGCCCATAGACATCAGAACGGCAGCCACCACCAGATCGATGATTACGAAGGGTATGAAGATCAGAAAGCCGATCTGAAACCCGGTTTTCAGCTCCGAAGTAACGAAGGCCGGGATCAGTAGCGTCATGGGCGTATCCGCCGGGGCCTGCAATTGCGGGTGTCCGGAGAGCTTGACGAAAAGGGCGAGATCATCAGGTCGCGTCTGCGAAAGCATGAAGGTGCGCAACGGCCCCTCGGCACGCGACATGGCCTGGGTGATGTTGATCTGGTTTTGAGTGAAGGGCTGCAGTACTTCCGTGTTGAGCTTCTGAAACACCGGCGCCATCACAAAAAAGGTAAGAAAGAGCGATAAGCCGACGATGATCTGGCTGGGCGGCATTTGGGTCGAACCCAGAGCCTGCTTCAGCAGGGAGAGGACGATGATGATCCGGGTGAATGCTGTCATCATCAGCAACATGGCGGGCAAAAAGACCAGTGCCGTCATGAAGATGAGCGCCTGAATACTAAGGCTGTACTCGGTGCCGCCGCCTGCTGCGGGACCTGTGGTAAAAGCGGGAAGGCCGCCGGCGATGGCTACTCCCGGAATACTGAGAGCAATTAGACCAAAGGTGGCGATCCTGGTCCGGAACGGGCCGGGGGTTCGGTCGGGTCCCTGGTGGGGGTCTCTATGTGCTGGTTCCATGGCCCTTGCTTGCGCCTCTCCATCGCGGTGCGCAACCAACCGGCAAAAGTGGCCGGCGCGTTGCTGGTGGTGTCTGGCAGCGCTGTCTCCAGGGTATGCAGCAGGGTAATCCCTGCCGGAGTCACACCGAGAAGCAACAGCTGCTCTCCCACTTGTACTAGCAAAAGGCGTTCCCGCGTTCCGAGGGAGAGTGACGACACCACCCGCATACCACCGACCTGCCCACCGACCAGACCGGGTTGCAGGCGCTTGAGAAGCCACACCACCCCGAAAAATATCAGGAGGACCAGCACCAGGGCAGAAAATAGCTGGAGAATAGCGGACCACGAAAAAGCGCTGTGCGCCCCCATACCGACGGAGGTATCCGCCCAAACCGACGGGCTCCACAAGGCGAAGACCATGCCTGCCAGTCGGATTCTTGACGCTCGCAGGGCAGCAATTTTGACGCTGAAGTCGGAACTGGGATTTTTTTTCAACGGAGTTTCTTGGCCCGTTCCGCCGGGCTGACGATGTCGGTGAGACGAATGCCAAACTTGTCATTCACCAGCACGACTTCACCCTGCGCGATAAGATAACCATTCACGAGCACATCCATCGGCTCGCCAGCGAGGCGTTCCAACTCGACCACCGAACCCTGCGCCAACTGCAGGAGATTCCGAATTTGAATCTTGGTACGTCCGAGCTCTACCGACAGCGTCACCGGAATATCGAGAATCATATCCAGATTCTGCGCCTGCGTACCGCTGCTGGCAGCGTGCAACTCGGGAATAGGAGCGGGAGTTGCCTCAGGGGCCTGCTTCAGTGGAGCATTCAGCTCTTTGTCCGGTTCAGCAGATGCGTCCGTATCGGGGCTGGCCCCGCCCTGCTCCGCCATAGCCGCTGCCCAGTCCGCCATAATATCATCGGCCGCACCGTTATCTGCCGCATCTGCCGCAGATTCCGCGCCAACCGGTATTTGCTCTTCAGCCATGGTTCAACTCTCCAATGCCGCCATGGCGGCTTGCCCTGCTGCGATTTCCGGACAGAGATGCTCCGTCACCTGAACGGCATATTTGCCATTAGACATTCCATAACGCCCGGAAAGCACCGGAATGCCATCGATTCGCGCGACAATCGTTTCTGGCATTTCAATGGGAATCACGTCGCCATCGCGTAGCGCCAGCAATTGCCGCAGAGTCAGGCGCGTTTGTACGAACTGCGCTTCCAGTTCCAGTTCGGCCTCCTGCATTTCATCCTGCAGAGACTGCACCCAGCGGCGGTCCACCTCAGAACGATCCGCCGTCGTGCCTGCCGTGAGTTGATCACGTACCGGTTCGACCATGCCATAAGGAAGGCAGACATGGAGAGTGCCCGTCCCCGACTCCAGCTCTACGGTGAACGTGGTGGTGATCACTACTTCTGTCGGCGTCGCGATATTGACGAACTGCGGGTTTACTTCCGAGCGCATCAACTCCGGGTTCAGGGCCGCCACCGGCGCCCAGGCCGACTTAAAGTCTTTAAATGCCATATCCAGAAGCCGCGTGATAATGCGCTGCTCCAACGGGGTGAAGTCTCGGCCCTCAATACGCGCATGAAAACGGCCATCACCACCAAAATAGTTGTCCACCACCGCAAAAATCAGGCGGGGATCAAAGACGAACAACCCGGTCCCGCGCAGAGGCTTGATCTGTACCATATTGATATTACTGGGCACCACCAGACTGCGGATAAACTCACTATATTTGATCAGCCGCACCTGACCGACGGAGATTTCTGCCGTGCGCCGCAAAAAGTTGAACAGACTGACCCGCCATAGACGAGCAAAACGCTCGTTGACCACCTCCAGGGTAGGCATACGTCCGCGCACGATACGATCCTGGTTGGCGAGATCATAAGGCCGCACACCACCCGGATCGGGCGCTGCATCAGTCTCGGTATCAACATCACCACCTGCCATCCCTTTGAAGAGGGCGTCTACTTCATCCTGAGAAAGAATATCCTGTGCCATGCGGTCACCGTATCGTTAGCGGTACTGCTTTGCAAGAATCATGCAAAGGTATTCACCAATCCCAACCGGGCACGGACCGATATCGGAAGTGCGGCAACGCCACCTGTCCCCTCTCTAACCGCGATAATACCGGAGACAGACGCCGATTTGTTGCGCGCAAAGGGCCGCCCGCCGCCATCCGTCCCTACACCCGCCTGCCCCAGGCTCATCCCGGCCGCAGCAAAACTCTCCTGCAGTTGCGGCATGGCCGTGGCAATGGCGCCTCGCACTTCCGGATGTGGTGAGATGAAAAAGGCATTGGTCTGACCATTTTGTTGAAGATCCAGATGCACCTCCAGCGGACCCAGGTGCGGCGGGTTGAGATGCAGGGTAGCCTGCTGTATCCCCTGGCCGAGCAAAAATTGCACCTGCTGCCCCAACGCCTGACCCCATTGCGGATGGCTATCCACCGGGGGCGCCACGACAGCCACCGCCTGGGCAGGGCCTGCGGTCGGCGCAACCCCGCTTAACACCGTCATATTCGGCAGATTGGCGCCGGGTTGACTGGCACCATTAGTCCCTTCCGAACGCTTGGTGGAGACCGTCGCCAACGCGGCTGCCGAAGGGCTGGCCGCGGTAACCACGCCAACATCCCGAGCCAGCGCGGGACGCGGCGCTTGCGTACCTGCCTCTTTGCCCTGCAGATTCTGAACATGGATTGTCTCCAATGCTCCGGCTGCATGGCTCGCACCTTTTTGGGACAGCGTCGCCACCACATTATGACCGGACTCGTCGGCACCCCCTAAAGGTGTCGGTTTCCCGGATACGTCTTGGTAATGGGGGAACGCGGCGGTGGCTGCCAAGGGAAGTGTCGGCGAAAAAAACATGGCTGTCGGCAGGGGAGCAACAGCCGTGTTTTTGGCCGCATGGGTTTTATCAGCAACCTTTTTGGGCGGCACCGCAGTGGCGCTGGTTGTCGCTGGAGCGGGAACCGTCGACGTCGCCTTGGTAGCCAGCGCCACCGGCAAAGTTTTGCCACTGCTTTCCCCCACCTGCTGGCGAAGCGCGTGCGACGAGACTTTTTGTGGCGCGTCTGATCCTTTTCCCGCGCTTTTTTCAGGCGTACCCACCTTACCCTGGGCGCTCGCCGGCGCCACCGCCCGTTGCCCCGCCATCACTTGGGCGAAAGCAGGCACCGGTCCGGTGCCTCCTGGGGTCTGTGCCGAAGCCGGAGCACCTGTCGACGCAGGCGTCGTTATGGGGCTGACGGTTGCGCTCGTGATTTCTGCAGCCATGGCCAGCACCTCCTCAGAAAGATATTTGCAGCATCATAAGCAAAAAACACGCCCGATCCGCAGCGTGGAGGAGCGCATGGCCCATTCATCCAGCTCTTTCTGCATTTTGCGCAACGCCTGGTCGCGCTGCTCATTTTCCAGACGCTGCGCGAGGGTGGCCAATCCTTTTCCCCGGCCCCGGGCCGCCACCCATTCGCCCTGCAGCCAACACACCTGCTGCTGTTGGTGCTGGAGATTTTCTCGCTGCAAATGAAGCACCTGTTCAAGCTGTGCGATGAAACGGCGCATCTCCATCGCTTGCGCGCTGAGGATACCAGCCTGCTCCGCGGCGACCGCCTGCTCGCGATACTGCGCCAGATAATTTTCCAGCAACTGTAGCTTATTCTGTATTTCATGCAGTAGCGCACGCTGCCGACCCAGTGTCTGGGCCAGCTCCTTTTGCCGGTTATCAGCGTCTTCACGGAGGTAGAGGATGGTATCTTGGCGGCTCATAATAGTTAAGCGGGCATAACGCCCGCGTGATCGTCCATGTAATGCGTCATAATTTCTGCCAGTTGCGCCTGGCTTGTGGCCAGCGATACGGATTCCCGCTGATCCTGACGCAGAAAGGCGAGAATTCCGGGATGGGCGCGCACCGCCTGGTCAAGTAGCGGCTCCATGCCAGGCGTATATGCACCGACCGCGATGAGATCCTGCTGGTCGCGATAGCGACTATAGAGGCGTTTGAGCAAATGCAAGCGACTCAACTGAAGTGGCGGCACAATATTCGGCATCACCCGGCTGATAGAGGCTTCCAGATCGATAGCTGGATACTGCCCTTGCTCAGCGAGGCTGCGGGACAATACCAGATGTCCGTCGAGCACGGCCCGCGCGCTATCGGCAATGGGGTCCTGCTGGTCATCGCCTTCCATAAGCACGGTATAAAAAGCCGTAATGCTGCCGCCCCCCTCGGGACCATTGCCCGCGCGCTCCACCAATGCGGGCAAGCGCGCGAATACCGAAGGCGGGTAACCCCGTACGGCTGGCGGCTCGCCCACGGCCAGGGCGATTTCGCGCTGCGCCATTGCATAACGGGTCAATGAATCCATCAGCAGCAACACATGCTGGCCCTGACTCCGATAATATTCGGCGATGGCGGTTGCCAGGTGCGCACCGCGAATGCGGGTCAGCGCTGGCACATCGGCAGGTGCCGCCACCACCACGGCACGGCGCAGACCGGACTCACCGAGAATATCCTCAATGAACTCCTTGACCTCGCGGCCACGCTCACCAATCAATCCGACAACAATGACATCCGCATCCGTATTGCGCGCCATCATCCCCAGGAGGACGCTCTTACCCACGCCACTACCGGCAAACAGACCCATGCGCGCGCCGCGACCGATGGTAAACAACGCATTGATGCTGCGCACCCCTACGTCGAGGGGCGCCCGCACCGGCGCGCGCCGCATGGGATTGATGGCTGTTCCCAGCAAAGGGACGCGTTCCTGACCAAGAATGGGCCCACCACCATCCAGTACCTGACCTTGCCCGTCCATAATCCGACCCAACATCTGCGGGCTTACCCCTGCCTGAGCCTCTCCCGCCAAAGGTTGCACCCGTGCACCAGGCGCCACTCCGTGCAAATCTCCCGCCGCCATGAGTTGTAGACGTCCGGCCTGAAAACCGACCACCTCGGCGTCGATACCGCGCTGATGCGCTGCGGCCACCCGGCAGCGCGTTCCGATACTCGCATCAAAACCTTCTGCCTCCAAAACCAGACCCACCATGCGCACCAGCCGCCCGCTGGGCAATAATGCGGGCGGCTGCCGTTGCATACGCGACTGTATACTCTGCAGATATTCGCCCCAATGTTGTTGGCGGTCGGCAAATATACCGGTCATGTGGAAATCTCGCCGAACAGCTGATCCAGGGTTTCCCGCCAGCGCGTCTCCAGACGAAGATCCAGTTGCGTAGCCGAATGATCGAATTCACGTCCCTGCCAGCGGCGGTCGGGGCGCACCACCTCGGCATCCAGGCTGGCGGCCACTAATACGCCGCCCCGTTCCAGTTCAGCATCGGCCTGCAACACCACACCTTGCTCCGTCAGATCCGGCATCAAACGTTCCACTAATGCCAGATCATCGGGATGCAGGCGGATACTCGGCTGCGCGCTCCGTACTGGCACCGCGCGCAATGCCTCCCGGAGCAACGGCAACAGCGACTCTGGCCGCAGCACCAGCTCGTGGCGAATCACCTGTCGGGCAATTTCCATGGCCAGCGCCAACAGTGACTGTTCAACACTCGCATCCAGCGCCCGTAACGGCGCACTGAAATCATGAAAAATCTGCTGCAAAGCCTGTCGATCCTGGGCCGCAGCGGCCATGCCTTCGGCATACCCCGCCGCGTAACCTTGCTGATGCCCCTGTTTCCGCCCTTCCCGCTCGGCCTGCCCATAAATGGCTTGCAATTCATCCGCCGTCGGCAAGACTACGGATTGCGCGGAAATGGATTCCCCCGGCGCCTCCGTCGGCTGGGCTCGCACCGCGACAACAGACATATCCGGCAACTGCCAGCGTTGCAGCTCGCCAATCGTGTCACGAGAAATCACTTCCTGGGGCAATTTCATAGGCGCTCTCCAACCCTCAAACCATGGCCTCACTGCTGCCGTTGCCCAGGTTAATCTGCCCGGCCGCGTCTAAACGGGTGGCAATCTGCAGGATGGCCTTCTGCGCGGTTTCCACCTCGCTGACCCGCACCGGCCCCTTGGCCTCCAGATCATCGCGCATCATCTCTGCAGCACGTTTTGACATATTCGTGAAGAATTTTTCGCGCAGCCCGGGACTGGCACCCTTCAACGCGGTGACAAATCCATCGGAAGGGATCTCCCGCAGCAACACCTGCAGACTGCGGTCATCCAGCTTGATCAGGTCATCAAAGACAAACATCTTCTCCTGCACCTTTTCCGCCAGTTCACTATCATTTTCCCGCATCTTCTCGAGAATGCTACCGGAGAGGCTGGTTTCCAGACGATTGAGCACTTCGGCTGCAGCTTTTGGGCCACCGAGACTGGCCACCTGCAGGCTTTGCGTCTCTCCCGATAACTGCTCTTCCAAGATATCATTCAACTCCCGTATCGCTGCGGGTTGCACCGTCTCCAGGCTGGCCAACCGCATCATGGCTTCGCTAACCAGCCGCTCGGGCAGATGATGAAGCACCTCACCCGCCTGTTCAGGCTCCATGTAGGCGAGGATCATGGCCAGCACTTGCGGATGCTCCAGCTTGATCAAATCGGCGATGGAACGGGCATCCATCCATTTGAGATTCTCTAACCCACTGGAATCACCGCCATGGAGAATACGATCAATGAGGGTGCTCGCCTTATCCGCGCCCAAAGCCTTATTCAGCATCCCCCGAATATATTGGTCACTCCCGACACCCAGGGAAGTCTGACGTTCCAGACGTGAGCGAAAATCCGACAACACCGTCTGCGCCTGATCGGTAGAAACATGGGACATACGCGCCATCGCGGCACCCAACTTCTGGACCTCGCGCGGCCCCAAATGACGCATCACCTCCGCAGCCTCGTCCTCCCCCAGGCTCAGCAGGAGAATCGCGCTGCGATCAATGCCGTTAAGATCCCGATTCACGGTCATTGGCTAACCATTCCTTCACTACCTGCGCGGCGCGCGCCGGGTCTTGCATGACCAGCTGGCGGGCGACATAGAGATCGGTTTCCAGCGGATTTTCTGGCAGCGCCACCGGTCCATGACCCGCTCCGGCAGGGGTGGCTGCGGGCACGCCGACCCCTGCTGTCGCCGAACCTTTATCCTCTGCTGAAATGGCTTCACCGGCGCCGTCTTCGGTGTTCATTACCGGTTCCTGCCGCATGCGACGGCGCAGCAATGGCCTGACTACCCCGACATAAAGCAGGAGGGCAAGAATCAATAGCACCAGATAACGCAAGCCACTGTTCATCAGCGTAAGGAACCAGGGTTGCTGCCACCACGGCAGGGCAGTCGCCGCCGACTGCGTAGTGAAGGGCATGTTGACTACTTTCACCGTATCGCCGCGCTGCGCATTGTAGCCGATGGCGTCTTCCACCAGTTGCTGTACCTGTGCCAGTTGCGCCGCCGTCAAGGGTTTGGCGTGGATGGCACCCAGGCCACTTTCCGTAACCCGGTCATCGACCAGCACCGCAACCGACAGGCGCTTGACACGGCCCACCGGTTGCACGGTATGCACGATGGTCTTATCGACATCGTAATTCGTGGTGCTATCGTTGCTACTCTCTGTGGGCGCCAGCATCTTGAGGGTGGGGGCGACCGCAATCAGCGCGGCCGGCGACATCGCCGAAACCACCGGCGCCACCAGAGGCGCGATGGCCACCCCTGGCGGTTGATTGGAAAGCGCGCCCGGCACGCCGTAGGGTCCGGTACCACCCGTACCGCTGCTGACATGCGTCTGTTCGCTCAGTATCTGTCCCTTGCCGTAACGCACCGAGCTGCTTTCACTCTTGGCAAAATCAATATCAGCGGAAACGGCGACCCGCACCCCATTGTGACCCACTATGGGCGTCAGCATTTCCTGAATGCGTTTTTGGTATTGCTGGTCTACCTCGCGCTGATAGGCTAGTTGCGACGGCTGCAGACCGCTGTCGGCATTGGCGTGAGAACTCAGCAAGTCACCGTGCTGATCGACCACGGTAACGTTCTTGTCCCGCAAACCGGGCACGCTGGCCGCCACCAGATGCACCACTCCCGCCACCTGCGCCGCGCTCAACACCCGCCCCGGATAGACTTCCAGCATCACTGATGCCGTGGGATTCTCCTGTTCACTGAGAAACACCGAAGGCTTGGGGATAGCGAGATGCACCTTGGCGTGTTCTACCGCTGAAAGGGAAGCTATCGTCCGCTCCAGAGAACCTTCCAGCGCCCGTTGATAATTGATGTGCTCGACAAACTCACTGGTACCCATGGGTTCCTGGTCAAGCAGTTCAAAGCCAACCCCGGCTCCTTTAGGCAGCCCCGCCGCCGCGAGCTTCATCCGGGTCCCGTAAACCTGACCTCCCGGCACCGAGATGACTCCACCACCGTCACTGATCCGATAGGGAATATTGAGCTTTTGCAGTTCGGCAATGACCTGACCGCCATCCCGATTCGAAAGATTGGTATAGAGCACTTTGTATGGCGGTTTACCACTCCATACGAAGGCAACGATCAGCACGGCCAGCACGGCGGCGAGAACCGCCAATACCGTAAAACGGCGATTGGGCGTCATTTCCTGCCAGCGCCGCTGAGCTTCCGCAGCACCGCCGGAGAGCGTGATAGGTCTTGCCGCTTCAGTGGCCATGCATCAGTCCTTGGTCGCCATGAATCGCACCGATCAGGCCTGAATATTCATGATATCCTGGTATGCAGATACCAGTTTATTGCGCACCTGAAGCATCGTCTGAAAAGAAAGACCCGCTTTTTGCGAGGCCACCATCACCTGGCTGAGGCTCACCGACTGATCCCCACTGGAAAATTGCGCTTGCAACGCGCTGGATTTGGCCTGCAGTTCGTTCACAGAGTTCACCATGCCTTTCAGGGTATTGGCAAAATCACCTTCACTGCCGGTGGACGGAGCTGGTGCCTTCATCCCCTGCGCCTGATCGGCAAGGGCTCGCAATTGCGTTAAAAGGGAATCCAGGGAATCTACACTGCTCATGGCTACACCTGCTCTATCCGTTGTTGCGTTTTAATAAGCAAAATCTGCACCACTTCTAGCCCAACGCATACCCGGCCTCACGAAAGCGCTGCAACTTGTGTCGCAAAGTACGCGGACTGATCCCCAGAAACTGCGCCGCCAGCGTCCGCGAACCCTGACTTTGGGCTAGCGCCAGGACGATGGCCTCCCGTTCGTGGTGGGCGCGCAGATCGTCCAGCGGTAAACATGCATCCATTACGGCCCCCGGCGCTTTTTCGCAGGATAGTCCCTCCAGGTCGGGAAGGGGGCGATCCGCAACGCCGTCCGCGACGGCGATTCCCAGGTCTGGCGCCTGGATTTCTTCTGTCATGGCCAGTATGGCCGCGCGTTGCAACGCATTCTCCAGCTCACGGACATTGCCCGGCCAAGGATAAGCCCAGAGCGTACGGCTGGCGGCAGCGTCCAGTCTCTTCGGCGGCAAACCCATCTGCTGGCAGTGTTGTGCCAAAAGATGCTCTGCCAAGGGCAGGATATCTGCCTGCCGCTCCCGTAAGGGTGGAATCCCTATGGGAAACACCTGTAGCCGGTAATACAGATCCGCACGAAAGTGCCCGGCGGCCACGGCCGCCTGGAGATCGCGATTACTGGTCGCGATCACCCGGATATTCAGCGCAATGGTCTGCTTGCCGCCCACCCGTTCCATCTCCCGCTCTTGCAGCACCCGCAGCAGCTTGGCCTGCAACGCCAGGGGCATTTCCGTGACCTCATCCAGGAGCAGCGTGCCCCCTTGGGCCTGTTCAAACTTCCCGGCACTGGCCTGACTGGCGCCGGTAAAAGCCCCTTTTTCGTGACCAAACAGCGTCGCCTCCAATAGCGTATCGGGTATCGCCGCGCAATTCACCGCAATAAAAGGCCCCTCTTGACGCTTGCTCTGCCGGTGCAGATAGCGGGCAAGCACTTCCTTGCCGACCCCGCTCTCGCCCGTCAGCAGGACCGTCGCATCGGTTACCGCTACCCGCCGTGCCATCTCCAGCGTGGACTGCATCGCGGCGGATTCCGCAATGGGACCACCTTCCACCTGACGCGCCCGGTGGGCATGGCGGCAGATTTTTTCCAACAGCACGTCCATCGTAAAAGGTTTGACGAGATAATCCACGGCTCCGTTCTGTAACGCCCGTACCGCCTCGGCGATGGTGCCCCAAGCCGTCATCATCAGTACCGGCGGGCTTTCGAGACGGCCCTCCAGAGCTTTGAGCAGGACATAGCCATCCATAGGGCGCATCTGGACGTCACTCAGAACCAGGTCAAAGGACGTCGCTGCCAGGGCTGCCAGGGCTGCCGTGCCGTCCCCTGCGCGCTGCACCCGATAATCATGATCCTCCAAACCCTCCTGGAGGGCTTCGGCAAGGTGATCATCGTCTTCTACCAGTAATATCTGGGGTCGGTAACGGCCCATCATGCTTTCTCCTGCGTCATCGCCCCACTGGGCAACGGTTGCGGCGGCTGCCAAAGCGGCAGGCGCAACATAAAGCATGCTCCCCCGCTCGCGGCAGCCTCAATCCCCACCGCCCCCCCCATGGCCACCACAAAATTGCGGGTGATGGCCAGACCAAGGCCGGTGCCATCGCTACGGCTGGTATAAAAAGGGGTAAACACTTTCTCCCAGTCGGCCTCTGCAATACCTGGACCTGCGTCGGCAATAGCCAGGATCAAATCCCCCTCCCCGAGCAACTGCAAGCTGAGCAGCACCGTGCTTGCCGGGGGGCTGTAGAACAACGCGTTATGCAGCAGATTGGCCAGTACACTTACCCAGGCAGCCTGACTTCCCGTCAAAAACCAGTCAGGTGATACTTGCGGCATTTGCAAAATGACATTTTTTTGACGGAAGAGCAGCTCGAACTCCTGCTGTAAACCTTCCAGAATCTCCACCACCGCCACAGCGCCCTCTTCCTGTTCGGTGCCGCGCAAGAAACGCAGCATGGCATCAGTAGTGGCCTCCAGATGCTGCAGACGCTCGAGGGCGCGCTGCTGCTGCTTGTGAAAACGCGCCTCGCCACGGTCATAGGATAATTGCGACACCGACAGGAGCGTGGTGGCCAGCGGGGTACGCAGTTGATGCGCCAGACCAGCCATGGTCTCCCCCATCGCCGCGAGGCGTTCGCGGCGTTGCGCCGCCTCCTCCTGTGCCCGTGCCACCGTCACATCCTGCAGCAGGATGATCTGTCCGCCATCCCCTGGTAACGCATTGACGGCCACCGTCACGCGCAACCCCGCCTCCCCTTCCCCCTGCAGGATCCATTCATTGGGGCCTGACTGCCGATGCAGCGTCTGTACCTCACGCCAATCGGCGCCACGCAGATCCGCTCCGAGAATCCGTCGCGCCTCGGGGTTCATTTCCATAATGACGGATGCATGGTCCACCACCAACACCGCACCCGGCAACAACTCCAGAAGCATGGCCAGACGTTCGCGCATGCGCTCTTTCGCCTCCAGTTCCTGACGCAGGCGGGTATTCACCTCGGCCAGTTCCGCACCCAGGCGCTGCACTTCCATCTGGAGGGTGCCGTAAGCTTCCGTTAAATCTCTGGACGCCTGATTAAAGAGCGAGAAGGCTTCCATAAGGCTCGCGGCATCCGGGATCTGCTTATCGCCAGGCACCATCAGCTACTACACTCCCGCGGATTGGCCAAGGCATATTTCTTGAGCTTCTCCACCAATGTGGTGCGACGCAGCCCGAGACGCAGGGCGGCATGCGCCACCACCTGATCGGAGGCAGCCATAGCCTGGAGCAGCAGGTCTTTTTCGATACCCTCCAGATGCTGTTTGAGATCAAAGGGTCCATCAGGCAAAAAGGTCACGGGCTCGGACCAGATGGCGGCAAGACTTTGCCGCTCTGCCTCCGCACTTTCTGTCACCGAAGCACGAAAGCGCGGAGGCAGATCAGCAACATCTAGCCGTTCTCCGCCATGCAGAATCGTCAGTCGCTCCGCGAGATTCTGCAATTCGCGTACGTTACCCGGCCAGGGATAGGCATCGAGCGCAGCCATGCTGCACTCTGACAGCATTACGGGACTATAGCCGCATTCTTCCAGACGCTGCAAAAAATGATGAAATAACAGGCGAACATCACCGCAGCGATCGCGCAATGGTGGTATTTCAACCGGGAATACATTGAGCCGATAGTAGAGATCTTCCCGAAAAGAACCATCGCGAATTCGTTCTTCCAGATTACGGTGGGTCGCCGCTAGTACCCGTACGTTGGCCGGAAAGCTCTGCGTACCACCCACCCGCTCGAACCGCCGTTCTTGCAGGACCCGCAGCAACTTCACCTGCATCTGCGGACTCATCTCGCCGATCTCATCCAGAAAAAGGGTGCCACCTTGGGCCAATTCAAAGCGTCCCTTACGGGTCGCCAACGCCCCCGTAAAAGCGCCCTTCTCATGGCCGAAGAGCTCACTTTCCATCAACTCCTCGGGGATGGCACCACAGTTAATCGCCACAAAAGGCCCATCGCACCGCGCCGAGTGCCGATGCAGACACTGCGCGATGACTTCTTTACCAGTCCCCGATTCACCGAGGATCAGGACCGTACTGTCGGTGTGCGCCACCTTTCCCAGCATGGCGGTGATACGCCGCAACACCGGGCTGTTGCCAATCAAGCCGCAACTCTGCCGAGACAGACTACGCCGGTCTGTTTCGGGGATGACATTTTGTATTTTTTCACTGCACATGAAGTGGCCTGTCATACATCTGGTGGATGGTGCTGATCCTTACGGCGCGCTACCGCACGCCGATGATGACGGAATATTAGCCGATCCAGTGATTCTTGCACACGGCTATCCAGATGAAAGTGCAGATGACAGCGGGTGCTTGCACCTGAAGCGCCGCCGGAAGGACCGGACAGAGGTTGCATAGAACCGGGAAGCAGCAAGGGCATGGCAATGCGCGGACGCAAAAAAAGCGCTATGCAGGTTTCATTCTGTGCACCCACAAACAGGGCAGGATCGGGACAATCCCAGTAGAGGTCCTCGGAGCCCAGGATGCAAAAGTAGCTCGGCGGCGTCGGCCCCAGCCCCTGGACGCCTGCGCTGACCAGCAACAACAAAAGGTCGACCTTCGTCTCCAGATTGCTGAGTCCTTCATGGCCCTCCTCATCATTGGTGACGATGTGCTCATCCATGACCAGCAACGCGCGTAACAAGGCGAGATTGTCTGCCATCAGGGTATTACGGGTGCCCGCATCGTGGGGCCATTCGCCCAGGGCCAGGGGCAAATGGCCCTGCAGCACTACAGCATGTTCGGTCATTATCCCTCCCGCGGCGGGAAGGACCATGCGTCAGGCGCGCTCCAGCAATCCTCGCCAAGCGTCGCGCAAATCCTCCACCACCGGACGGCAGGCATCCAGCGCCTGCAGATCATCAAAAATATTGGCTTGTGCCAGCTGATTTAACAGGAAACGGTAAAGACTGTCGAGGTTCTGCGCAATTTCGCCGCCATTCTCGAAATCGATGCTGGCCAGCAGGTGAGCGGTGGGCTGATAGGCCTTGTCCATGGATTGCGCCTTGGTCGCCAGGTTACCCTGCTCAATAGCCAGCCGCGCCCGCCGCAGGTATTCGAGAACACCGTCCAGGCCGAGCAGGACCAGCCGGTCGCTGGACAAGCCCTGATTTCCCACCTGCCGATAGGCCTGCATAGCCGCTGTTGCTACACTCATGACGTGATTCTCCTCGAATTAACCACTGGTAGAACTAGAGCTCGAACCGGTGGAGTAAAAGGCATTGAGATACTGACCAATGGACTGCAACTGTGAAAGCTGCGACTGCATCGCGGCAAATTGCTGGGTCAGCAGGGAAGTCTGGTTCGATGCCGATTGTTGCAGCGTCGTGATTTGCGCGCTGAGACCATTGATGGAGGAGGCGATGCCGTTCTGCGCCGCCGCCACAAAACCGTTTTGGCTGTTGAGCGCTTGGGTGAGCAGGCTGTTCATCTGCTGATAGAGGCCCTGGCTCACGGTCACCGTACCCAGATTGCCGGTCGTCGATCCCCTCACCTGCAGCTGCAGCCCCAAGGCGTTTCCGGGGCCGGTCACCGTCAGATTCTGACCGACGCCACTGGTGGTCTCGGCATTGACCGTACCTGCCACATCCGTCCCGGAGGCCGCCAGACTGCTGGTACCGATACCCGTCCCGCTGGCCCCCGCCGCCACGTTGGAAACCACGCTGAAAATCTGCGCACTGCCGTAGGTGTTGGACTGAATCTGCAGATAGCCATTCTGGTTGCTGGCGGTGAGTCCGGTGACCCCGGATTGCTGCAACGTGTCATTGATGGTGTTGACGATAGTGGCGAGGCTGCTTCCGGAAGCCAGCGACACCACCACCGAACTGGAGCCGGAGCTGATGGTCAGGCTCTCACTCTGGGCGATACCGCTCGTCGGTACTGCCGCGCTACCTGACACCGTAGCTTGGGTCGCCACCTGACTGACGTTGAGGGCGTAGGTGCCCGCCTGCGTACTGCTGCCAGCGCCGACATACTGCACGTTGGCATTGCTGGTGCTGCCGACCTGCCCGAATAGCCCGGCGACACCGTTGAAATCGCTGTTGAGCGCGGTGCTGAGGGTGCTGGTGTTGAGGCTGATGGTACCGCTGCTGGTCAGACCGAGCCCGACGCTCCCCAGGGAGTTATAAGCGCTGCCGGAAGCCACTCCGACCCCCTGCCCGGAGATCAGGTTCAGTAGCTGGGTGCGCAAGCCCTGCACCGAGGCATCGCCGAGCAGCGGCCCGCCGGAACCGGCTTGCACGTTGTACGCCGTCAGCTGATTGATGGTGCCCATGGTCTGGTTGAAGGCGGTGGTGAAACTTTGTACCGCGCCGACGAAAGCGGAATTGCTGGCGCTGACCTGCAGCGTGGTTGAACCACTGGCCTGCAGCAGATTCAGGGAAACCCCCGGAATGGCGCCGGAGATGGTATTGCTGGCGCTGGTCACCGCCAGCCCGTTGATGCTCACCCCGGCATTCTGTGCCGCCTGGCTGAGGGTCATACCCGAACTGCCCGAACTACTGGAACCGTAACTGAGATTCGCCAAGCTGCCCGTCGCCCCGCTGGTGGTGACACTGAAGGCGCTGCTGGCTCCGGTGCCGGTCCCGGTGAGGGTCAGTCGATAGCCGGTGCCATCATAGACCACCGCCGCGTTGACGCCGGTATTGGCCGTGTTGATAGCGCTCGCGATACCGTCCAGCGTATTATTGCTGGAGCCGATGGCCACATTCGTTATCGCCCCACTGCCCACCTGTATCCGCAGGGTCCCGGTACCCACCGCAGCGCTGCTGGCACTGCTGAAATCCTGGGAATAGATGCTCTGTGACTGCGCCAGCACTATATTGCTGAGGCTATAACTGCCCGTGGCGGCATTGGCGCTCACCGAGGCTGTTGCGACATTATTATTGGAAAGGCTGACACTACGGTTATTGGTACTGCCCAGGTTTTGCAAACTGCTCATGGAAGACTGCAGACTGGACAAACTGCTCCGCAACGTGCCCCAGGCGCTCAGCGTCGTCTGATAGGATTGCTGCTGACCCTCCAGCACCATGATCGGTTGCTGATACGCCGCGCTGAGGTTGCTGATCAGCTGCTGGACGTTAATTCCACTGACCAGACCCGACAATGACACTGACATGATCGTTGCTCCTTGCCTGCGTTAATTCGCTCAGGCCTTTTCACTCATCAAACTGCCCGGTGGTATGGTGCCCCCCGTTGCTGCGCTCTTTAATATTTGCTGCACGGGCACATAGTATTTAAAAAATATTTGCTTGGTCGCCTTATCACTGAGCATGATCAACACCTGACCGGGGTGATTACCATTCGGATCAAGACCCGCTTCCAAGGTGATCGAAGAACTTTTCGGTATGTTTTGTTGCAGTTTTTTAACCGCGGCATTCAACTGTTCTGACGTGATTTTCGGGATCGATGTGGTGGATGCCTGACCTTTTGGTGGCCTACCCACGGCGGTCAACCCCACGTTTTTTTGCGATTCTCCCGCAGCAATCGCAGCGCCGTTTCCAGACGCAGTCTGCGGATTAGGTGCATGACCATTACGGATATGCGTTGCATCCATGAGACACCTCCGCCGGGCGAAAACCCCTCCCGGCGTTTGCCGGGAGGAAAATCACCAAGCCCTTTAACTTTTACGGTATGAGCTTGAGAAAGCTCTGCTGCAAAGAGTTTTCCTGCGCCAGGGTAGAAATACCGGCCTGTTGCAGAATCTGGTACTTGGTCATCTGCGACGTCGCCTGCGCGATATTCGCATCCTGCACCACCGACTGCGCCGACTGCAGATTGGTCGCCGTGGTCTGATCGTTGGCGACCGAGGCCTGAATCCGGTTTTGGGTGGCACCGAGAGCACCGTTTTGCTGATTCAGATAGTTGATCGCCTGGTCCATGATGCTGATAGCTTGCTGCGCTCCAGCCGCCGTACTGACATTGACCGAGGCAACCGACGAATTGGTGATTCCCGTAGCTGCGGTGTCGAATCCAATATTCCCACCATTCCCGATGGCGTAGGAACTGGAGGAGTTAAACTGCACCGCACCCTGGATCAGGACATTGGCCGAGCCGCTGGTGATCGCCTTGCCAACATTAGATATAGTGCTGCTGCCGCTCACCGCCTGCAAACTGCCCGTGGAACCCGAAGTCAAGCCCGCCCCAGACAAGGCTCCGCCCGCTGTCACACCCGCGGAGATGTTGATGTTGTTACCATTGGCGTTGGTAAGCACCAACTCCTGTGTTCCATTTACCGTCTGGGTAGTGGCAGAGGTACCCGTGATCGCTGCTTGATTATTGATGGCCGTAACCAGCGAACTCAAATTCGCCTGGCCATTAGAGCCGTTGGTCACCGATGCGGAAATATTTACCGCATTGGTGGGGCTGCCACTGCTACCATTACTCAGGGTGAAGGTATACGTACCGGAACTCGCCGTGAATGCAACGCTCGTGGTCGCCTGTGCCGACACTCCCGTCTGTGAAGAGACCGCGTTCACCGCAGAGGCCAAATTCGCCGCCGACTCCGTGGTGGAACTCACTCCGACGTAGGCATTTCCGGCTGAGCCCTGCACATCGATGCCGCTGGTACCCGTCCCACTGGCAAAGTTACCGACCCCACTCGCACTCAAGGTAAAGGCACCTCCGACCGCGTACCCACCCGTCTGGAAAGAACCCTCACTAGCGTAAACAGCACCAGACGTTGCCGTCGTGTAATTCCCCATCGCATTGGTTTGCGTGTTGCCGACCGACACATTGATGATCTGGTTGGCATTCGCCCCGACCTGAAAAGTCGAACCAGAAAAAGTGCCATCCAAAATATTCTGCCCATTAAATTGGGTCTGCGTCGCAATGGTCTGGACCTGGGCCAGCAACTGACTGACCACGCCCTGCAGAGCGGCACGGTCCTGAGTGGTATTAGAACCGTTCGCGGCCTGCACCGCCGTGGTACGGATTTGCTGCAGGAGGCTCGTCTGGTTCTGAATGGCACCGGTGGCCGTCTGCACCAGGGAGACGCCCTGATTACCATTGGACACCGCCTGATTCAGACCATTGATCTGCGTCTGAAAACGCTGGGCGATAGCGTAGCCGGCGGGGTTGTCGGCGGGGTTGTTGATGCTCTTACCGGTGGAGAGTTGCTGCAGATAGGTGTTCAAACTGCCTTGGGTACCATTCAAGGCATTGATCGTGTTCAAGGCTGCGGTATTGGTATTGATAATTCCTGAAATTGCCATGGTAATGCTCCTTTCTTAGGGATTAGGTGGCATCCTTGCCGTTCATGCGGGTGAATCCCACATGTCATTCATAACGGCACATGGCATAAAAACTTGAGCCGCTCAAGGCAACCACGCCTGCAACCAATCGTCGAGGCGATCTTCCAGCATCCAGCGTGCCCGCACCTGATCGCGCAGAGCATCACCGGCGGCGGCAAGCGCTGCCCGGTCCGAGATAGCCTCCCGGATTGCCTTCATCCAGTCGCGATACCGGTTGGCCACCCGCCAGACCGGAAAATCTCCCTGATAAGGCGTGATATTCGAGCAGACCACGGGAAAGCCCAGCACGCCGTATTCCAGTATTCGCAGATGGCTCTTGGCATCGTTAAAGGGGTTTTCTTCCAGCGGCGCGATAGCCAAATCCAGATCGAGGCTGGCCAGTTTGGCGGGATACTGCGGCAACGGTACACCGGGATGAAATTCATGCACATAAGGACGCAGGGCTTCGGGACAGAGTCCGAAAAACACCCACTCCACCGCGTTGGCGAGGTCACGCACCACGTCGGCCACCAACTCCAAATCGCCCGTATGCCCTACCCCGCCGGCCCAACCGACACGCGGCTTGGCGCCACCACGGCGACGCGGTAGCAGATCACCCCAGACCGCCCGCTCGACGCAGTTGGGCTGTACGCGCACTTCATCGCTGAAACCCTTGTAGGCCTGCGCCAGCGGTTCGGTAGCCACCACCAGACGATCACAAAAACCCGCCGCCTTGCGGAAACGCTTGGCGATGTCCTTGTGAATCTGTCCCTTGTGTACGCTTTTTACGGGCAGATTGGTGATGAGGTCGTCAATCTCGAAGACGCGGAAGGCCGTATGGAGACGCTTGTGGCGCTCCAGCGCTTCGATTTGCGGCCATTCCATCTGCCGCTGGAGGACAATACTGTCGGGGGAAAATCGCTCCATCTCGGCGGGCTCAAAAATCCGCATGGTCTCCCAGCCCTGCACTCTTCCGGCCGCTCGCAGCGCCCGCATGGGCGAGATGATGCGGTATTCACCGCAACCCTCCCGGTCGGCGGGATGCACCAGGATGCGCGGGCGTGGCCGCCATTCCGGGTCCCAAGTCAGAGCCGCCTCTCCCTCGATAAGAAAGTCGGTGCTCGCCAAACTGAGTTGCCGGTTATAGGCCGGATCGAAGGCCAGTTGCGGCAACCACTTGCGATAAAAGGCCATTTTTTCGCCGACAAAGCGTTTTTCTTTTTCCGGGCTGGGTTTCTGCTCTACTGCACCGCGCTGGCTGGCCGACCCTTCATGCAGCAGTATCGCCCAAGGGGTGAAGATGATTTTTTTGCCTTGCTCGCGCACCTTCAGACAGAGATCGACATCGTTATAGGAGACCTGAAATGCCTGCTCGTCTAGGGCACCCACCTGCTCATACAGGTTTTTACTGATCAGCAAACAGGCTCCAGTCACCGCCGAGAGATCTTGGGTCAACATCGCCCGCCCGAAGTACCCCCGAGAGTCCGCTGGCTGCCCGATAAAGGGATGTTCTGCCGGACCACGCATCCCGAGAATCACCCCGGCATGCTGAATGCGACTATCAGGAAAAAGCAGTTTTGCACCAACAATACCGACCTCCTGGCGCAGGGCGTGGCTCATCATTTCTTCCAGCCAATCTTCGTGCAGCACCGCCGTGTCATTGTTCAACAACAAGATAAATTCGCCGCGCGCCTGCTTTACCGCCGCGTTGTTCATCGCCGAAAAATTGAAGGGACCAGGGTAGGCAATTACCTGCAGCCGATCACTGAGGATTGCTTCTTGCTGACGCAGCAAATCGAGATAGGTGCGCGCCTCGGCCTCGTCACTATCGTTATCGATAATGAGAATTTCATAGTGCGGATAGTGCGTTTTTTCGATAATTGATTCCACACAACGCTGCAACATCTCCACCTGATTGCGGGTCGGGATCAGGATCGAGACTAGCGGTTGCCGTGGCAAAGGATAGCGCACCCGCGTAGAGGGCGGAAACGGCCCTGACTCCACACTGGCGGCGATACCCAGGCGCGCGAGATGGCGCTCCAACGCCGCCTTGCTGGCGGCAAGGATTTCTACAATGGATTTATCGCAATGCCCACTGCCTTGTAAGCGATGATAGAGTACCTGCGGAATGTGGCCGATGCCGACGTCTCCCAACAACTCCCAGGCGCGCAGAACAAAATCATAATCCTCCGCACCATCTGCCTGCGGATCAAAACCGCCCAATTGTTCAAAGAGCGATTTTTTGATTACCAACAAGCCACCCACATAAGGCAAGCTACGTAGATAATCGATATTCATGTCCGGCTTGCAATGCGGATTGACGTGTTGCCCGTCGGCAGTCAGAGAATCCTCATCGGTATAAATCAGTTGCCACTCGGGATGCCTGGCAATAGCCTGCTGAATGCGAAAGCTGGCATCGGGAGAAAGTTGATCACCGGCGTCGAGAAGAGAGATCCAGTCGGCATCGAGTGCTTTCAGCGCGATATTAAATGTCAGAAGGAGATCTCTCTTTTTTGGACACTCAACAACATCAGCAAAAGATGCCCACTGCGTAACCAGATACTCTTCAATGCATGCGCTCTTTTTATTTTTATCGCCAACAAGCACGCAACCAAGGCGCGTAGGTTGCGGATGCGAATCAAACCATGCTTGCGCCCATTGCTTTCCCTGTAGGAACCAGGGTTGATCATGCAGCCACGGTACGATAGCAGGTTCCGCATGGCACAGAACTCGGCCTGCCGTATCCTCAGCGGTGTACCCAGCCTGACCCGCGACCAAGGTAAAAACCCTCTCAAAGGCATGCGCTAACGTATGGTCAACCTGCCCACGCTCTTCCTCAAACGCAAGTGATTGCGGCGGTAAGTCGAACAATGCTCGGAGAGCATCACTTCTTGCCCAAAACATGCTCCCAGCAAAAAAACCGTCATCTCCTCTGTCCGCCAACGCAAGATCTGCTTTGAGCTTCTGAAAAGCAGGAAAAAGCGGCTGATTGGCCAACAGTAACCAGTACCCTGCAGGACCGACCAATCCAAGCTTGGGATCCTTATCAAACCGTGCGAGGATCTTCTCAACTGCTTCTGGATCTGCCAGCCTTTGCAATAAATCGAAGCGCCATTGATCACCATTGCGATGTTCGAGAATACATCCTCGCACTTGCTCTTCGGAAAGATCCTTTAAATGCGGAGATTTTTTGCTATGAAGAAAGAGAAGGTATTTTGCATCATTGGCTATTGCCGAACGCGCGAGCTCCAAGCGTGGAAGAATATCTCTCCCAATATTTTTAAAAACAAAAATATGGGCCGAAGGGAAATCTTGTTTTATTTTATTTAAAAAGAATTCCCCCTCTCTTGTCAAGGAAACAAACAACTCAAACTCCACATCTATTCTTTTTAAATAAGCTAGAAATTCTGGCCACAAATCTACATAATAAAGGTGCAGGATGACAGAAAACGCCGCATGGCCTAACCCCTCAGAAAAAGATTCATCATAATTACAGTATTTAACATTCGAATTTAAGATACTAACCTGTCTTTTCTGGAGCGGATATGAACCTGCAAAAACTTTAGAACATAACCGCGAAAGTGTATTCTGTCTTTCCAATTCCACCTCAGGAGTAATATCAGAAAACTTTCGATATACCTTTTCGTATATCTCTGAAAAATTGGCAATCTTAGAAAGACTATTATCCGCCTCTACGCGATGGTGAACCTCAACAGTTATTTTTGGAACATGAGAAACCACAAATCTTTCTGATATACGCAGCAAAAACTCCCAGTCTTCATGATTACCTCCAAAGTCTTCGCAGAAGCCACCAGTATCGTCAAATATTTTCCTTGTGTGCCCCCAACAACAAATAGGAATAAAGTTCGCAACGAGCAGACGGTCTCGACTATATCCACAATTACCAAATTGCTTGGCCCTACTAATTTCTCTGAACTCTCCAGCTATTTCTTTCTCAATTACATAATCCGATTCAGTATAGCAAAAATCGTATTTCCCAGACCGCATATGCTGGATAATAATTTCTACATGCTCTCTCTGGTATACATCATCGTCATCCAGATAAACTATGATATCCCCATGCGAGGCCTGAATAGCCTGATTTCTTCTGAGCGCCTGCCCCCCGTTTTCAGAAAACGAAAGATAGGAAAATCTGACCTCATGAAGCGTATCTACCAAAACGCTTTCAACTGGTTCGCCCCCATCATTTAACACCATTACCTCTAGATTTCGATATGACTGAGCATAAACACTTCGCAACGCGCGCCGCAACATTTCAGGACGATTGAGCGTCAAAATAATTATTGAAACTAGCGGATTTGTTTCATACAAAGCATCTTCATCACAAAACTCAGTCGTTTTCTGAGCCTCATAAGGGGAGAACACTTCTTGCTTTTTTCTGGATCGTTCAAAAGAACCTCTAAAGAGAGGAATAGATTCAATTTCTTGTCTTGTAAGAAATCTTTTTCGCAGCGTTACAGTCATGGAATCTACTGCACGTGCTGTTCTTTTTATTTCCTCGAAATCTATACCAGCAGAAGACAATGACCTTCCAACGTCGCTTAAATGAAATTCCAACTCCACCACGTCAAAGCGGTAATCATTCCAACCTATGTACCAAAACCATTCTGTGTAATACAGCCAACTTCTCTCATTGAAAGCACGAACATGAGTAGGATCTTGCCAAGCACCCCAGGATAAATCGTAAGGAACATGTACTTGCAGGATCCCTCCACAAGTCAAAATTTCAATACAATTGGTCATCACCATGACGAGATCGTGAACATGCTCCAGCACATCATTGCACATGATTTGCTCAAACATATTCCTACCGAGAACAACAGGACCAAAACGCGATGTCGAAAACGTTTGTCCAACGATGCTCTCAGAAAAATCACATTTAATGTCTGGAAGAAATAGATCGTTTATATCAATATTTAGAAATTCATCACGCCAATCTTTTCCGCTACCAAGATTTATTATAGATGGAATATCAACAAATTTATCTAATTCTTTCGAATAGAAAGAAATGGCTTTTTCCAAAATTTTAGATTCACTTTTTCTTTTTATCAACTCATAACCATTGGAAGAAACACGGCATCTCATTTCATCATCCGAAAGGGCCTCCAGCGCTACATCAATTATCTGTTCATAGGAACAGAATCTTACACCCTCGGAAAATTCCGTCTCTATCGGATCAGAGCCACTTTCCGACAAGAGAAATAAGGCATTACTCAAAAGGTAACATGCCCTAACCTGCTCGAATATTTTCGCATCATAATAATGAATATTAACCACCACCTTAGATCTCTCTAATAACTTATCAAGTTCTACTCCATACACCCCGGTTACTGCAACAACCGCAACATTCATTCCTAAAAGTTCATCAATTATTTTTTTTCTTCTGGCATTTACAGCCCCATAAAACAGAATGTCTATGTCTTTATTATTTTTCTTCTCTACTCTTTCCAAGCATCTATGATAGCCAAGAGGAACATGCACAATATTATCTATTCCGTGAGCTTCTAGGTTTTTTATATTTACTTGACTATAATCCCAAACAATATATTTCTTTAATAAATCCATATACCCAGTATCAAACCATTGGGAATTTCCATCGACCTGCTCAAAGTTATATATAACTATATTATCTTCCGAGAAATCAAAGCGTTCCAGAAGATGTGCACACAAAACGATATTTAGAAAGCAGCCTTTCCGGATGTGACTTCCCGTCAAGATATGAAACCCAAGGTCCTGCAAAGCAGCCGACAGCAACTCCACCACGTCCCCAAAACTTTTTTGCTCTTCCCCGCCACCAACAACAATGCTTATAACAGGAGTCATAATAGTCACCCTCAGAAAAACGCGGTCAGCTGATGTAATTAAACAAACTCAACCCCTGCACCTGCGCAAAGGCCTTTTGCGCCGCCTGCAGAGCAGTGGTGCTTTGCTGAAATTGCGTGATTACCTGTGGGTAGCTGATATCAGCCAGGCTGCCCTGCGTGGTCTGAAATTGCTGGGTAAGATTGGCGCTCATGGTCTGCACACTCTGGGCCTGTTGCAGTTGTGATCCGATCTGGCTCTGCGTGCTGAGCAGAGTGGTTTGCGCCTGACTGAGATTGGCGAGAACGTTGCTGATATCCTGGGCGCGTTGCGTGTTGGCGCCCGGCGATCCTCCGCCCGCCTGAAAGGCCGTGATAAGGTGATTAAAGGTCTGAAACAAGCTCTGCGGCTGAGCGGCGGCAAGGGTAAACGAAGCGCTCTGCCCGACGCCCGGTTGCCCGTTGGTGGGCACACTGATAAAGGGGCTGCTGCCTGGTGTGCTGGGTATGGCTATGCTCTGGCCCGGCGTGTAGCTGCCGGATACCACCGTCCCGGAACTGCCGCTCCAGCCTGATGAACCCACCTGCCCCGTGCCGCTGCTCACGCTATAGGTCAGGCCGCTGGAACCGTTATTGCTGATCGTCACCTGATACTGTGCGCCATTCACCACGAACTGGTCATTAGCGGCGGCCTGATTCAAAACGCTTCCCGGTCCCAAAGTGGTGGTCCCCACATCGGTGGCGGTACCACTCACCGTAAAACTGCCATTTCCCGCCGGGATATTCATAAAAACCGAATTCCCTGCCTGCGACACCGGCGCCGTCAGCCCCGGTCCAATCTCGAGGGTTTTTTGGCCGGAATCACCCAGATACTGCACCTGGTTATTACTCTGCAATTGAAATGGCGTCACACCCGACTGCGAACCCGCAAAGACATAGGTGCCATTGGCATCCTGGGTATTCGCCATCTGTACCAGTTGCTGCAAGTTACCTTGCATGGTAGTCACCGCATTCTGCAGATCGCTGGGGCTGACGGTGGCGTTGTTCATCTGCACCGCCAGTTGCTGCACCTGATCGATCAGGGTCCCAACGCCCTGCAGGGCACTGGAACTTAGTTGCAGGTTCTGCTGGGCATACTGATTACTCTGCTGGTAGCCGCTGAGGTTGGCGATCTGACTGTTGAGGTTGAGCACCTGGGCATTAGCCACCGGGTTGCTCGCCGGGTTGATCAACGCATTGCCAGTGGAAAGCTGCTGACTGAGGGTGTTCAACGTGCTCTGCTGATTCAGCATGCCGCTTAAGCTGCTTTGAAAGAATTCAGAAGTGCTGACACGCATGTTGAATCTCCTTATAGGGCCTGAATGAGGGACGTGAACAGCGTGTTTCCCACCGAAATGGCCTTGGCGGCGGCCTGATAGGCCTGTTGATAGAGGATCAGGTTGGCGGCCTCCTGATTGAGATTGACTCCAGACACCGACTGCTGGGAGGCCTGTGCCTGCTGCAGGACCGTCGCCTGGGCTTGCGCTCTGGTCTGCGCCTGCCCGGCCTGGGACGCCACTTGGGTGATCAATTGCGCCGCGCTGCCATTGAAGGTCGCGCTGCCATTACTCATGACCTTGCCGGTAGCCAGCGCGGCCATGGCCTGCGCATTGCCATTACTACCCACGCCGCCCGGACTGAGGGTAAAGGCGTCGCCCGATGCCGCCAGACTGCCGCTGAGATTCACCTGCCAGTAGCCGCCGGGCGGGTTGGGATTCTGGATAGCGATGCTGGTACCCGACCCGCCCAGAGACACGCGGCCACTGGTGATCACCCCGGCGCCCCCACTCCCCGAGCTGATCTGGAAACTGACGGCTGCACTGCCCGACCCTCCCTGCGTGAAGGTGACCTGCAATGGCGTCGGGAAACTGGCCAGCCCGGAGACCAGCCTGGCACCGGCGCTCTTGCTACTCACATACTGACCCGCAGACAGGGTCATATTGCCGAGATTGGTGTTGACCAGGCTGCCGCTGACCACCTGCCCCGGACTACTGACATAGGGGCTGGCGGCGGCGATGCCCGAGGGATCGGTCATTACGGTCTGCATATTGCTGGCGCCCAAACGGGTGGGCTCGATGAGAAAGCTATTGCCGGAGACCGCGCCCGAGACACTGACGCTGAAGCCCAAACTCCCGAAGTTCAAGGTAGTCACACCGCTGCTGACGCTGGTGGTGGCCACTACCTGTCCACTGCCGCGATCCGCCAGCGTCCAGTTACCGCCGCCCGCATTTGTCAGAATATAATCGGAGGCGGTCAGCGCGCCGCCATGGGTAATACTGCCGCTGATGATTGCACTACCCGCATTCGCCTGATTGGCAAAAATCTGCACACCGCCCGTGGCAAAGAGCGCCGTGCCGCTGCTGCCGTTGAGATTCAGCCCCTGCGCCTGCTGCGCGTTGAGGGCCGCCGCTAAGCCGTCGGCCAATTGCCCCAAGCCATTCTGGGCAGGGTGGAGGGACTGGCTGCGGAACTGCAGCAGGCCACCGAGGGTACCGCCGCTGAGGTTATGGCTGATGTTCGCGCCATTGCCGGCGTAGGCGACGTCCATGGTCTGCTGGTTGTAGGCGCTGGGCTGGGTTTTGAGTTCGAAGGATTTGCTGCCCGCCACCAGCACCTGCCCGTTGCTGAGATAGACGTTGATCTGACTGTTGTTCTGATGCAGCACTTGCACGCCCACCTGGCCGTTCAACTGGGTGAGGAGCTGGTCACGCTGGTCGAGGAGGTCGTTGGCCGCACCATTACCCGCGCCCTGCAAGGTGGATATCTGCGTATTCAATTGGGCGATCTGCTGGCTGAGATCATTGATCTGGGTGACCGACTGACCGATTTGCTGGTTGACGCCGGCACCGATGCTGCTTAATTGCTGACCGAGGGACTGAAAAGTCTGGCTGAGGTTCTGGGCATTGCTGAGCATGCTCTGACGCGCGGGCATATCGCTGGGACTGGCGGCCACCTGCGCCACCCCGGAAAAAAACTGGCTGACCTGTGAACTGACGCCGCCGTTATTGAGTATGCCGAGAACCTGCTGCAACGAACTGGAAAGCGTGGCCTGGCCACTCGCGCTGGCGGTCGCCGACCATACCTGCCCTTGCAGAAAACTGCTGTAACTCCGCTGCACCGTCGTGATCTGGGTGCCGTTGCCATAGTACTGCCCCCCGATGAAAGTGGGCGTGGTGGTAGACTGCACTACGTTTTCCTGGCTATAGCCGGGGGTGTTGACGTTGGCGATGTTATTGCCGGTTACCTGCAGCGCATTTTGCGCGGCCTGCAGTCCCGTAAGCGCTGTATTGACGATTCCGCTGATTCCCGACATCTTACGCACTCCCCAAGGAACGACCCGGACCAGCATGATCACCATATACGGCGGTCTTCTGCCCCTGCAGAAGCGCCAGCGCATCCCGCAACGCGGCACTGGCAAGGCGCACCGCATGATCCAGTTCGCTATATGCTTCCTGCAGGCCTAGCACCGCCTGATTCAGATCCGGAGCGGGTGCCGCATTACCAACCATTTCCGCACGCAATTGCAATAAACGCCGGGCCAGAAAATTTCTCCGCTCCGAATCGGGTAAACCCTGTCCCCAGTCAGCGCGCGCCAAGCATGCCTTCTGTAGCTGCAGTAAGCTGGTCAACGCCTGCACCGTTTCCAGCTCATATTGCCCTGGGGTCATCTCGCCCATGCCGCCTTCTTTCTCCCGATCGCAGAAAACCCTGCTTTCCATCATTAACGACACAAAAACTGCCGGAGTTTAGCCACCGGCAGCGCCTTGCGGAAGCCCGGCCATCACCTGTTCCATCAATGGGCTATCGGCCACTGCCACCAGTTTGCCGGCATATTGTGGATCGCTGGCATACCCGCCCTGCTGCAGGGCCTCTGCGAAAGCCGCAACATTATTCCCCTGCCCCAGCGCGGACTGGTAACGCGGATTATCGAGCAGCAGTTGGGCGTAGTTCTGCACACTGGCGCGGAAACTGCCATAGGCGCGAAAAGCAGCCGTTTCCACCTGATTCACGCCATTCTCAAATTCGTGAGTCAGACTGCTCACCGATGGTCCCTGCCAGCTACCAGACCCCTTTATACCGAAGAGGTTATTTCCGGCCACATGGCTGCCCCAACCGGTTTCCAGAGCGGCCTGAGCGATGATGGCCTTGGGCGCGACACCCAGTTTCCGCGCTACGGACTGTACGGCCGGCAGGATGGCGGCGACAAAGGCGGTGGCCTGCCGGACCAGCGCCCGCGATGGTTTGACCCAGGACGGCGATGCCGCTGCGGGAGATGGCAGGGCGGCATTGCGCCCTGGAACCGGCATGTTCCCTTCGGCCAGCGCAGGTTTGCCATGTTCACCCCAGTGCAAGTGGTAACGACTGGCGATCTCCCTGGCGAGGGTCTGCGCGACACCCATCCCCTGACCCTGACTGACGGTTTGCGCGATCTGCTGGTTGAACATCGACTTGAACATCGGCCCGGCATTTTTCCCAGTAAGGTCGGAACCAAATGAAGTGGCAGACATCGCCGAAAGCATTTCCTGCATCAGCACCGCCTCAAACTGTTTAGCGACCGCCATAATAGACTGTGGGTTGTGCGCCTGCGCATCACTGCGCAGTTGCGCCAGACCCGAGAAATTCAGGGCATCGCTGGCCGCCGCGGATGCCGCTTTCGGGTTGATATTCACCGCCTGGGTGCTGGCGCTGAGACTTACGGGGCCACTCATACTACCTCCAGTTGCGCATGCAGTGCGCCTGCAGCCTTCATGGCCTGCAGTATGGCGATCAGGTCGGTGGGCGTCGCACCCACCGCATTCAAGGCACGCACGACGGCCTCCAGACTCACGCCCGGCTTAAACATCAGCAGCTTGGCGTTGGACTGGTTAATGTTCACATTGGCTTGCGGAATTGCCACGGTCTGGCCGGCTCCCAGCGGATTCGGCTGACTGACGAGATACTTCTGAGAGATGGTTACCGAGAGGTTACCGTGGGCGACGGCACAGGAACCCAAGGTCACATTCTGGCCCAGCACCACGGTCCCGCTGCGCGCGTCAATAATCACCTTGGCGAGCGGGGTTTCCGGGGTGACGTCCAGATTCTCGATCTCGGAAAGGAAGGTCACCCGCGCCCCCGGTGATGTCGGGGCCTGCACTGTGACCTCCCCTGCGTTCATCGCCTCGGCAATGCCAGAGCCCAGTTGCTGATTGATGACGTCCGCAATCCGCGCGGCGGTGGTAAAGCTCGGGGTATGCAGTTCCAGGGTCATGGGTCCGGCCTGATCGAATCCATTGGAGACGGTGCGCTCCACATTCGCCCCATTGGGGATGGTACCGGCCGTCGTCACGTTGACCTGTGCCGAGGCGCCGTTACTACTGGCCCCAAAACCGCTGACGATCAGATTGCCCTGAGCGACGGCATAGGTCTGCCCATCCGCACCTTTCAACGGCGTCATCAGCAAGGTGCCCCCCATCAGGCTGCTGGCATTGCCGACTGCCGACACCGTGACATTAATGGTCTGCCCAGGTTGCGCAAAGGGCGGCAGATGGGCCGTCACGATCACTGCGGCCACATCTTTGGGCTGCAGATTGGTGGCTACGGAAGCCGGAAGGTTGATACCGAGGCGCTGAAACATATTCAGCAGGGACTGTGTGGTATAGGGCACCTGAGTAGCTTGGTCGCCTGTTCCGTTCAGCCCCACCACCAGTCCGTAGCCCACCAACTGGTTGCTGCGCACACCGCCGACCGTAGCCAGATTGCGCACGGTTTCCGCATGCGCTCCGACCAGATACCCGAGCGCTGGTGTCATGGTTATCAGTATCAGCAGAAGTCCTTTCCAACGAAGCGTTCTCATGATCGGACCTTATCGGTTAAAACGGCCACAGCGACAGGAAAAAGCGCGCCAGCCAGGGCATCCGCGCCGCCGAATAAATACTGCCGTCGCCGCTATATTCCACCCGTGCATCTGCAATCTGGGTCGAGAGGATAGTGTTTTGCGGCGTCACGTCAGCGGGCCGCACGATCCCGGCCACCCGAATGTATTCATGCCCGCCATTCAGCAACACCTCTTTGGATCCCTCAATCACCAGATTGCCATTCCCCTGCACCCGCACCACCGTCACTTCCAGCATCGCCGTAAAGGTATTGCTCTGGGTCGTGGCACCGGTACCACCATATTTCTGGCCGCTGGTAGCTCCCATACTGGGGCTGAAAGGGCTGCCCGCCACGCTGCCAAAGGCGGGGGTGATACCGAAGAAATTGGTCAGCGCCGCATTCAGCGAATCCGAGGTGTTGATGGCGGTGTTGGTATTATTGGAAGCGCTGGAGTTCTCCTGAATCAGCACCGTGATGAGATCTCCGATGCGATTGGCCCGGTTGTCATTAAACAGGGAAACATTGGTCCCCGTCTGCCAGATAGCCCCGTTGGCGGGGTGCGCGGCAAGAGATTCCGGCTTTGCCGGGATGGGCAGAGGCGTCAGCGGCTTCAGGTCGCGGTGGCCCTTCAACGTAGCGCAGGCGCCAAGACTGAACAGGCATCCGACGACCATGACGACACGGGCAAAGCCGCGCCAACCATTAGAAAGGAGGCCATTCAGGCCGCCCAGGATCATCATTTCGCCTCCCCGCGCGCGCATCAACTGTCCTCAAAGATTCTGGGTGAGATACTGCAGCATGGAATCGGATGTGGACACCGCCTTGCTGTTAATCTCGTAGGCACGCTGGGTGGAGATCATATTTACCAGTTCTGATACCACATTGACGTTGGAAGATTCCAGGTAACCCTGCTGCACGGAACCGAGACCATTCAGGGTCGGCTGGCCGGTCTGGGGCGCACCGGAAGAGCCCGTCTGCAAGTAGAGATTGTCACCGATACTCTGCAGACCCGTGGGATTGATAAAATTGGCGAGCTGGATGGTACCCACCTGCTGCGGCTGCGCCTGTCCGGGCAACACCACCGATACCGTCCCATCGCTACCGATGGTGATGGATTGCGAGTTGGGCGGGATGGTGACTGGCGGCTGCAAAAGATAACCGTTGGACGTGACCAACTGTCCCTGATTATTCATCTGAAAGGTGCCATCCCGAGAATAAGCTATCGTGCCGTTGGGCTGCATGACCTGGAAAAAACCTTGCCCATTGACGCCCACGTCCAGGGAATTACCCGTCTGAGTAAGATTACCCTGGGTCATAAGACGCTCTGTGGACACTATCCGCACCCCGGTACCCAGTTGCAGACCGGAAGGATACTGCGTCGTCTGGGAAGACTGCGCACCGGGCTGACGCAAATTTTGATACAGCAAGTCCTGAAAGACCGCCCGGGATTGTTTGAAACCGGTGGTATTCACGTTCGCCAGATTATTGGCGATGACGTCCATCTTGGTTTGCTCGCCTTCCAGACCGGTAGCGGCCACATAGAGGGATCGCATCATTGGGCATTGCTCCTGTTTATCATGGCACCACGAGCAGTTGAGTGGCGCTTTGCTGGTCTTGCGAAACGGTCTGCATCAGCTTGGTCTGAATTTCAAACTGACGACTGTCCTGCAGCATCTGGATCATGCTATTCACCGGATTGACATTACTGCCTTCCAGCGCGCCCGGCTCCAGCACGACGTTGGCATTCTCCGGCGCGGATTTGCCGCCGCTGGTCTGAAAGAGGCCATCGGCGCCTTTCTGCAAAGTCTTTTCCGGCGGATTCACCAGCTTGATCTGGTTAATGGCCATGACCGCGTCGGGCTGGCTCCCCACGGGGACGCCGGAGACTACCCCGTCGGCACCGATCACCAGAGATTGCATAGGGGGCAGAGAAATGGGCGCGCCGTTAACGCCCAGCACGGGATGACCTGTGGCCGTCGTCAGAATACCTTGTCCGCTGATCTGCAGATTGCCGTCACGCGTATACGCTTCCTGTCCGCTGGGACCCTGCACCGCGAGCCAGCCCTGGCCATTGACCGCCACATCCAATGGCCGCCCCGTATGCACCACCGGCCCGGACTGGAAATCCACACTCTGGTTCACTGTCGCTGTATAGGCGCGGGTTGGCAGGCCCTGACCGTACACCGGCAAGGCGCTGAACTGGGCCTCGTCAGCGCGAAAACCGGTGGTGTTGGCATTGGCCAGATTGTTGGCGGTTACCGTCTGCCGCTGCAGAATCGCGCGGGCTCCAGTCATGGCAATGTAGAGGGTATCCATAGTCCGTTATCTCACAGGCTTAACAGCGTCTGAACCACGGCATTCTGGGTCTTGATGGTCTGGGCGTTAGCCTGATAGGCCTGCTGCGCGACAATCAGATTCACCAGAGACTGCGACAAATTCACATTCGACTGCTCCACCGCACCCGACTGCAACACCCCCAGATTGCTACTGCCCGGCGATCCCGACAGGGGTTGCCCGGAAACATAGGTCGGCGCCAAGTAGTTGTTACCGAGATTCTGCAAACCGTTATTGTTGGCGAAGCGGGTGAGCGTAATCTGCCCCATGACCTGCGACTGGCCGTTGCTGTAGCGGGCGAAAATATTGCCGCTGGGATCGATGGAGAGGCCGGAGAGCTGGCCGGTGCCGTAGCCATTGCTGCTGGCATTGATGACCGCATTGGCGGAGTTGTAGTTAGTACTGCCGCTGAAATTGACGGCGAGGGTACTGGGGGCGGCCCCATCTGCCCACTGGAGGCTGACAGTTCCACTACTGGGTGGCTGAACTTGCCCGCTTGAATTGAATTGAAGGGGGGTTGCAAGCGTCCCGCTGGCTGCCGTACCACTGGCCGTTCCCGTCGCGGAGTAACCCACATTCCACGTCTGGCCGCTGGTGGAGCTGGCCGAAGACAATTGATAATACGTGGTTAACAATTGTGGGGTGCCCAGGCTGTCGTATACCGTCGTCGTCGTAGAGTAGTTGTACGTACTGGGATTATTGGGATTGATGGCCGTTCCGGTGATCGGCGTATTGGTCGAATCCAGGTTCAACCCGATACTCAGCCCGGAAGAGGCCTGCGGCGGCAACGCATTCTGGCTGATAGTCAGCGGCCCACTGGCCCCCGTCAGCTTTCCGTTCTGCGCCTGAATGCCGACCAGTTCGCCACCATTGCCATCCACCATTACCCCGTTCTGGTTCAATTGCAGTTGGCCGTTGCGACCATAGACCGTGGCGCCGTTGTAATTGAACTGAAAGAAACCATTGCCGTTAATCGCGACGTCCAGCGGATTACTGGTAGTCTGGATATTGCCCTGAGTAAATTGCTGGGCGATGGTCTGCACCTGGGTACCAATACCCACCTGCCCCTGAGTCGGCGCGGCGTTGGCCATGGCCGCCGCATAGGCATCGGCAAACTGGGCATTGGAGCCCTTGAAACCTACGGTATTAGCGTTGGAGATGTTATTGCCGAGCACCTGCAGATTGGTGCTCGCCGCTTGCAGACCACTCAACGCTGTATTGAAAGTTCCCATATCACCACCTCTTAAATGATATTCTGAACGGCACTGAAGGGTACTGAACCTTGCCGACCTTGCAGTTCCAGGTTTGGCCCTGCAGCGCCTAAAGTCACGCCGTTGACGACCCCCGCCATATAGGGCGTACTGCTGACAGTCTGGCCGTTGGCTCCACTCGCCTGCACCGAAAATTGATACGTTCCACTCGGCAAGACGTTGCCGCTGACATCGGCACCATTCCAGCTAAAACTCTGCATCCCCGCCGCCTGCGCTCCCTGGGGCAACACCGCCAGGGTTTGCCCAGCGCTGTTCTGTACTAACACGTCGACAGCGCTGGCACCGCTGCTGAGGTCGTAGGCGCCCATTGACGTGCCACCATTCAGAGTCAGTTGATTGCCGGAGGTCGTGACCGACTTGCCGATCAGGGAGGCCGCCTGCAAACCCTGATTCTGGTTGATCTGCCCCATCAACGAACTCAGCGACCCCTGAATAGCCTGCACCCCGTTGGCGACACTGAACTGCGCCAGCTGTGACGAAAGCTGCGAATTACTCATCGGATTGAGCGGATCCTGATTAGTCAACTGGGTGACCAGCAGATTATAAAAGGTATTCTCGCTGGCGAGCCCGCTGGCGCCGCTGCTTGCACTACCCGAGCTTGCCGCCGAACTACTCTGCAGCGAGGCGTAAAAGGGATTGACGCTGGATGTCAGAGAATTGACGCTCATGATCAGGCTCCTATAGGGTAAGTGTTTTTTGCAGCAGGATTTTGGCGGTGTTCATGACATTGACATTGGCCTGGTAGGCACGGGATGCCGAGATCATATTCACCATCTCATCCACTGGATTGACGTTAGGCATTTTCACATAGCCCGCCTTATCCGCAAGGGGATTGCCTGGTTGATATACCATTTTGAAAGGCCCGGGCTTGGTCACCACCCCCGCCACCTGCACACCGCTGACACCGGCAGGCGCAGTGTTACCGGAGAGTGGCTGAGCAGCAAATACCACCTCCCGGGCGCGATAGGGCTGCCCGTTCGAACTCGTCGCAGAATTGGCGTTGGCCAGATTACTCGCCACCACGTTCAAGCGATAACTCTGCGCGGTAAGCGCCGAGCTGGCCACATCGAGCACTGAAAACATGGACATATCGAAACTCCCCTTACTTTAAATCACGTTGCCGGTGATAACTGAGTTCAAGGTTTTGATTGTACCGGTCAGAAAGGTCAAATCGGCCTGATATACGACACTATTCTGCAAAAAACTGGCCTGTTCGCGGTTCATGTCCACAGAATTGCCGTCCAGGCCCACCTGACTACCGCGCTGGTAATGCACAAAGGCAGCCAAGCCCACGCTGGCAGGCGATCCCGCCAGTTGTCGCGCATTATTCGTCTGCAGGGCCAGCCCCCCCCGATCGCCCGCCTGAACCGCTTTCAAGGTTTTGCTAAATGGAATATCCACCGCCTTGTAGTTCGGTGTGTCGGCGTTAGCAATATTGGCCGACAGCAGTTGCTGCCGGTAACCACTGACCCGTAAGGCATCCGCAAGGGGATTGAGTGCCTGATCCAGAAAACCACCCATACCAGCCTCCTCCTCCACCCAAATCATCATGTGACATTGCTAGCAAAACACATGCCTAGATAGTGCACCCGAACCAACCAGTGAGTTTTGTGGGACTTTTTACGTCAGGCTCAGCTTAAAAAAACCAACGGGCGCCAAAACCGGCACAACCATACCGGGGACAGCGCTGCACACCATAGGAGCGGCATGATTTTGCCGACACCGCCAAAACCAGCCCCCCCGCTTCCCATTCCAAAGCACTTCTGGCATGGCCCGTTATTTGCTTTTCGTGACTATGGCATGGGCAATTGCCGGGCAGACGTGGGCGCGATGATGAAGAAGAGCAAACTGGCAAAACTTTTGGGGAGCAACGCGGCGGCATCCTGCACCGTTCTGTTCCTGCTTGCTGCCTCGCTACCAGTGAACGCCGCGACGGAAAGCGCCGAAACCATCCGTGCTACCGTTAGGCATTTTGTGCGCAACCACCTTCCCGCCAATACCCGCAACGCCCAGATTCATATAGACGGCCCGGCACCGGGCTTGCGCTTTCCCGCCTGCGGCCACTTGCAACTCGGTTTCTTCGGCTATAGCAATCCCTATGGCAGCCAAACCGTAGCGGTAAGCTGCTCAAGCCCTTCGCCCTGGAAGCTCTATTTACCGGTACAGCTCGCCATCAACCAAAACGTCGTAGTCGCGGCTCGGCCGCTGAGCGCCGATCGGGTGCTCAGCGCCACGGATCTCACTGTGGTTCAACGCGACACGAATGGTCTTGGTGGTTATGCGCTGACCAATCCGCAGCAAGCGATTGGCCAGGTTCTGCGTTTTGGCACACTGGCAGGACAACCCATTACCACATCCATGCTCAATGCGCCGGAGGTTGTTCGTGCGGGCGAACAGGTTACCTTGTACGCCGAGGGGGATGGCATTCGCATCGCCACCATCGCCAACGCCATCGAAAATGGCCGCCCCGGACAGGCTATTTTGGTGCGCAACGTGCAATCCGGCAGAGTGATCCGCGGTACCGTTACGGCCAGGGGCACTGTGGTGGTACCGTTCTAACTAACGATCTGTTTTCCGAAATTTTTTTGTATTGCCCTTCAATTCCTGCTTCAATGTGCCGTATTACAAATTTAGACGTAAAGAGGAGAATCATGCCGTCATGAACCCGATCAACCAGTATTCCGGCTTACCCGGCACGAAGATGCAGACGAACACCGATCCGTTGGTCACGGCGAATCAGCCGACCTCCGGGGTCGGTACCACGCGGACCGCCAAAGGTCCGGTCGTGGCGCAGGACCATGTCACGCTGTCTCCCGCGGCGCGCAGCCTGCTCGCCGCGCAGACCTCCGCAAACACCGAGCGCCTGCAGGGCATCAAAACAGCCATCGCCAACGGCACTTACCAGATCTCGCCGCAGCGCATCGGACAAGGGCTCACCCAGGACGCGCAGCAGTTCCTGCCCTTGGCCACCAACAACAAGGCCTGATGAGTGGATAGCCAGATGGATACGGCACTGCAACTCCAAATCGGCGCGCTGGAGGCCTTGCTCCAGTTGCTGCGTCACGAAGGGCATTGTCTGCAGTCTGGGATCATGACAGAACTGGAACCCATTGCTGCAGAAAAAGAGCGGCTCTACCAGACCATCAGCGCCCTCGAATCCCAGCGCCGTACGCCGCCATCTGCTGTCACCCACATGGGTCTGCAAGCGCAACGCCGAGATTTGCTGGAGAAGATCGTTCAGTACAACCAGCAGAATGGTCAGATCATCGGCGCCCTGGAGCGTTTTAACCAAGGCGCCTGGAAAATCCTCTTCGGGATCAATGAGTCACTCTACACCGATGGCGGAACTACTCAGAACACTCCCCAGCGGCACCTGATCGGGAGCGCCTGAGATGCTCGTGCTCACCCGACGCCGCGGCCAGGCCATCTGCATCGGCGACGATATCCGTATCGTTGTTACCCGTATTGAAGACGGTCAGGTGCGGCTGGGGATAGAGAGTGCCCACGACGTGATCATCCTCCGTGAAGAATTACTAGAATCCGTTCGGCAGGCCAACCAGTCTGCCCAAGCCGTAGCCCCTGCCCAATTCGACCAGTGGTTACAGTCTCATCGCCCGTCTATCCAAGACGCGGCCAGCTTTCAGGAGGAATAAAAATGACCGACTACTCCACCCGCTTTGGCCTTCTGCCTATCTCTGATGCGCAGGTGTGGCATTGTGTCGCCCCCCTGCCGGGCTTTGCGGAGTTGCAGCGATTTACGCTTCTTCACGTTCAGGAACAAGGCCCCTTCGTCTGGCTGCAATCTCTGGATGAGCCGCTGATCGCCTTTTTGCTGGTTGCACCGGAACATTTCGGCCTGCACTACCCGCAACGCCCACAGTTTGCGGCGCAAGACCCGAATGGAATCAGCATGGTCATGGTCATCCTGCCACAAATAACCAATGATTCTTTACAGGCCAATGCCCTGGCTCCGCTGTATTTCTTACCCCACACCCGCCAATTCGGTCAGTGGATTGTCGAGCATGCCGAACCCAGCCTGACAAACATTTCCGAAGCGCAGACGCCTCCGGCAACCCTCGGTGTACCCATCATCCAACTCGGACTCGCCCGCTGCGATTCCGCTACCGCCAGCCCCTTAGCGATGGGTGCTGCGTAAACGTTCGCGATCACAGCGCAAGGCGTATTGGATAATCTGCTCCTGCAAGGCGCCAGGGGCTTGCACGAAGCTCAAGCCAATGTATTGTGAGTCGGTACCACGGGAGTGACCTGCCGGTTCCACATAACGAACCAGCGCCCCCACCCGGTACGCTTTGCCCTGGAAACTGAACTGCACGCTTGCCAGCACCTCGCCGGCAGTCATCGGATAGTCACTGGGCGCATGAATTCGTGCGCGCACGCCACCGGCACCCAGATCCACACAGCGTCCCTCGCAACTGCGCGCACCGTGGCGCTGAAGTGACAGCGGCAACCCACTGGCCTCAGCAGGCGCCGCGCGCAGTGCAGCGCGGCGCTGCAACTGGTAAAGTGCATCCGGCCACTGGATGCGCACCGCCCCGTAACGCTGCCACAGTAATCTCTCGACCACCGTGCTCTGAAACCCCAAGGGCAACGTCGACGTGCTCCACAGGAGCAAATCCTCTCCGCGCAGCAAGCGGCTATTTTCTGCTTCTGGCATCAGTTCATCGAGGATCAGGGTCGCGATGTCTGTTTCAGCATGAAGAAGCGTCGCCTGGGCCAAAATGCCGCCATTACGCCCAACCATCACCGCCAGCGTTTCACTGCTCGCGATCAGTTCGGCAAGGGCTCGCTCTATCTGCCCTTTCCCCGTTTGCCGATTTTTGTCAGTGAACAGTTGATCCAGGAATCTCTGGTTTGAAAACATCGTGTCCTCGTGCTTTGCCATTTTAGTCGTCAAGCTTTTGACGATCCTGACGGAAGACCGTCAGATCCGGGCGATCGTAACGGTGCATTTCTGCGGATAACATCTCAAAAGCATGATTCATGCCGTATCACTGCGGGCTTTTTCGCGGCACGGTTTTCGCTTTGCCAAGGTAATCGCTGCAGGATCAGAAAAATCGTCTATGTTCCCCGATTGGTTTAGTAACAGGAGATCGCCATGGCGCGCCGCAAAAAAGAAGAGGAATGGGAAAATCATGAACGTTGGCTGGTGTCTTATGCCGACTTCATTACTCTGCTCTTCGCCTTTTTTGTGGTGATGTATGCCATTTCTTCGGTGAACGAAGGCAAATACAGAGTCCTGTCGAGAACTTTGGTATCGGCCTTCAGCGGACAACCCTGGTCACCGGTACCCATCCGTTCTGACGCAGGGCCGTCCCTCAGCCAGACGCCTGTAGATCTGCCCGCCCTGCCTAAAGTCGCCGACATAGCACCCGTTCCTCATGTGCAAAAAGGCCAGGTTTCGCCCCAGGCAAGGAACGACCCACAAACACCACCGTATCCCGCCACCGCCATGCGGCGAATTGAAAAACAAATGGAGACACTGCTTAAGCCTCTGATCGCGCAGGGTAGCGTCGCCATTCATCGGAGCAACCTGGGCGTCGTCATCGATCTGAACGCCAAAATCCTGTTTCACTCGGCACAGACGCGGCTCAGCCCCAGTGCCACCGCCACTCTCGGGGCTATTGCACAGGTCTTGCGTCAGGTGCCTTACCAAGTTCAGGTAAACGGTTTTACCAACGATCTACCCATTCGCACCGCCCAATTTGCATCCAACTGGGCACTGTCCGCCGCACGTGCAGTTTCCGTAGTCGAGCTCTTCATCCAGCGTGGCGTAAATCCGCAGAATCTGGTCGCGGCGGGCTACGGCAAGTATCATCCGGTAGCACCCAACGATACGGCGAAGGGCCTCATCATGAATCGACGAGTAAGCATCGTGGTAGTCGCCCCACAGAATCCGAGCAAGGCCGGAACCGATCCGATCATGGCGGGCGCCATTGATCAGCGCGGTTAGATATCAGGAAAAATTCGATCAATGACACCCGACGAGATCAACAAAACGCAAGAGCAGCAGAAGCGCCTCAATCGCGTCATCCTCATCGCTTTCCTTCTGCTGGTCGTCGTCGCCACGGGGGTATACCGGGATCACTCCGAACGACACGGCGAAAGCGCTCCCAAAGCCCTTCAACCCAGTGGGGCCACCGTTTTTTTGAGCCTGCCGCAACCCACCGCAGCAGATATTACCCCGACGATCTCGACTCAGTCAGCAACCGCCATCAACACCAGTGCGAACCCACTTGTTTCATCCACGTTTGTTGCCGAAGGATCCAAGCAGTCTCCAGTTCGCCAAAAAATTGTTGCGGCCAACCCGCGCCCGACACTCGTCCCAATGCCCGACTTGACTCACCCCACCCTGACGCAGAAATCTGCTCCACCCACCCATAAAGCACCAACAGCTCCCGCCCCAACCGTTGACAATAGCTGCAGCAACGCTGGGTGGTATGTGCAACTGGGAGCTTTCGGACGCCCCGGCATGGCAACTGATCTGGCAAAACTGCTCAAAAGCACGGGCTTCAGCGCGTGCATCGGCACCTTGCCACAAAACCATCTTTACCGCGTGTTAGTGGGCCCCGTGCCCAACCGGATTGCCGCCGATACCGTCACGCAACGCATCGCCAACCTCACCAAACATCAGGGCTATCCCCAATACTGGTCACCCGTCCGCTGATGATCCGGGCGGCAGAGCCCCTTCAGTTTCCACGCTTTCGTGCCGTATACCTCGACAAGGGCGCAACTCACCAGCAGGACATTCTTGCTGGTATAGAGTTTGCTTAAAACCATCACCAATGAGGGAGGCCTCCGTTGTGCGGGCGGCGAGTTCTCGGCAAGCGATCAGAGAGGCTGCCACTCAGGGAGGAGAAAAGGGGTATATGGGAATAGATCAGGTCGACAAAAGCATGCACATCCTCGTAGTGGACGACTTTTCCACCATGCGCCGGATTGTGCGCAATCTGTTGCGGGAGTTGGGTTTCAGCAATTTTGATGAAGCCGAAGACGGGGTACAGGCACTGCAAAAGCTGCGCAACCGACCCTTCGATTTTGTGGTCTCTGACTGGAACATGCCCAACATGCAGGGCATCGACCTGCTCCGTGCTATTCGTGCAGACGCCCAACTCAAGCACATACCGGTCCTCATGGTCACGGCAGAGGCCAAACGCGAGAACATCCTTGAAGCGGCTCAAGCCGGGGTGAACGGCTATATCGTCAAACCCTTCACCGCCGACACACTCAAGGAAAAGCTCGATGCCGTTTTCAAACGCCTGCAAGCCGCTCAGGGGGCTCAGTCATGAATAACCATGTGCTGAACCCGGGGCGCCTGCTGAGTGAGGCCGAACTGCTTCTCCGTGAAGGCCTGAAACGCATTGCCAATACGGCAGAAGAAAGCCTCTCGGGCGCGCAAAATCCGCTGGAGGAAGCTTTGCGCCTCACTGAAGAGCAGACCATGGTCACGCTGTCGGCCGTTGAACGTGCCCAGGATGCCGTAAATGACATTCGTAGCGCCCATAACCGCTTTATCGACGAATCGCTCCACCACATCGACAACGCCTTACTCACCATTTTGACCAGCCAGCAAGGGCAGGATCTTGCCGGTCAGCGGCTGAAAAAGGCCATCACCCTCCTGCAGGCGGTCGAGGAACGTATCCGTCTGACCCTCGCCGAAATCGGGATGCAGACCAGCCCGGACTACGCGCCCCAAGCGGATGACGTTGCGAGTTCCAATCCCAGCGTCAATCAAGACGAAGTAGACGCCCTGCTCGCCGAACTGGGGATTTGATCATGGACATGGAGATTTTGCAGGACTACCTTCCCGAAGCCCGCGAGCTCCTCGAAAAAGCCCAGGAGGACACCCTTCGCCTGGAATCTGAACCCGGCAGTGACGAAATTTTGGCATCAGTATTTCGCGCCTTTCACACCTTGAAAGGGGGCGCGGGATTCCTGGAAGCAGACCACCTCGTCAGCTGGACGCATCATCTGGAAGACCTTCTGGACAAGCTGCGCTCCCATACCCTGACCATCTCCGCCAGCATGATCGACGCCATCCTCAAGGGCCTGGACGTCATCGATGACATGCTGCAGCAGTTGGCCCACGGCGAAAGTCCGGCAGCTGGACCTGAGGATCTGGGCCAGGTCATTCAGCAACTCGCCGCTGGTCAAACGCTCTATCTGCGGACCCCCACCGCAGAAACGGATACGTCCAGCACGGACGCAACCTGCTGTCCGGCGACAGATGCCACTCTGTTGGCCAGTCAGCGGATCACTGTGGACGGTCACAGCGGCATTTACATTGAGCGTGCCGATACAAGCAGCCAATTCACGCCAAGCGGCAGCGACGAAATCAGTGAGGCCGAGTTTGAAGCCACCCTCGACGCCCTATACGGCAATAAGGCGCCCGGTCTGGTCGACCCGCCGGAACCATTCTGCCCCGTTGGAGACGAGATTAGCCCAGAAGAGTTTGAGCGGGTGCTGGATCAACTCCATGGCGGCCAGGCGCCGGGTTATGACGTCCTGGAGCGCGCCACACAGACGCAACCGGCGAGTGTTGCACTTGAGCTTGACCCGCCCGCATCGCGCATCAGTCTTCCAGTCCAGAACCCTCAGGCGCAACCGCTGTCCGCAACGCCAGCGCCCATAGCAAGCCCCAGTGCGCGCGCTCAGCACATGCCGGAAGCCGCCGACACCACTCTCCGCGTTGACGCGCTGCGCCTCGACGCCGTCATGAATCAGGTCGGCGAACTGGTCCTTCTGCGCAACCGTTTGGCTTCGGCGGTCAGCAGCCTGGGCGAAGAAAACGAGGATATGGCGCGCATTGCCCGTGAGGTGGACCTCACCGTCAACGACATTCAGAGCACGGTCATGCGCCTGCGGATGCAGCCCTGCAAGCGCCTCTTCCAGCAGTTGCCCCGCGTGGTACGCGACGCCTCCCGGCAGCTCGCCAAGGAAGTCAAACTCGACATCATCGGCGAGGAAGTCGAAATCGACAAAGCTGTCGTCGACGCCCTCTCCGGCCCCATGACACATTTGATTCGCAACAGCCTCGACCATGGCATCGAGCCCCCCGAATTACGGCAGACGGCGGGTAAACCGCGCAGCGCAACGATCCGGGTAGCCGCAGTACACCTCGGCGACAAAGTACGCATCGAAGTATCTGACGACGGCCGCGGCATAGACCGCCAGTTTGTCACCCAGAAGGCCATAGACAAAGGGGTGATTACGACGGATCAGGCCGCCCGGCTCTCGGAACAGGAAGCGCTAGAACTGATCTTCCGTGCCGGTTTTTCCACCAAGGATCAGGCTACTGATCTCTCCGGTCGTGGGGTCGGTATGGATGTGGTCAAGGAAACCGTGCGCAAACTGCGCGGGCATCTGGACATTCAGACGCGCCTCGGGCTCGGCACCACGATTGCCATGGAATTTCCGCTGACCATGGCGGTACTGCCCGTACTCTACCTGCGCCTGCGTCGGGAAATCTACGCCCTGCCCATCTCCAGTATCGAAAGTCTGCTGGACATCCAGGAAAGTCGTATTCATCGTATGGGCGGCCGCAGCGTTTACCGCCTGGATGGCACTCAGGTCACCCCCATGGTAGACCTCGGGGCCCTGCTCAATGATCGCCCCTTGCGTCTGGGTTCCGAACCCATCGAAGGGGTCCTCACCGAACGTGGCCTTTTCATGGTTTCGGAGGTGCTCGGCAATGAGGACTCAGTGGTCAAACCCATTGATTTTCTCGCCGAGCAAACCTGGTATCAGGGGGCGACCATTTCCGGCAAGGGCAATGTCGTCCTCATCCTTGATCCGGGCGCCCTGATCGGTCACGCCTTGGATTACCCCAGCTCCGGCAGGACGACCCCCAACCAACGGGGTGCCGCCTGATGGATATCCAACGCATCATGCAGGTCGTCGACGCCTCCTTTGCCGCCCGCCAGAGCATCGAAAAATCCCTGCACGAGATAGATCGCCGGGCCCTGAATGCGATGGTGCTCGTCAAACGTCATGGCAACGCATTGGCCGGATATGGCATCGTCGCCCAGGCTTTCCGCGAACGTGCCGCCACCCTCAAAGAATCCGCATCACATCTGCAGGAGACTATTGCCCCCCTGATTCAGGCGCACATGCGTATTCTCCAGCATCAGCGCTTCGCGGCATCATTTAGCGCCATGGTCCAGGCCATGGCGCGGCATGGTCAGGATTGCGCCCTTCTCAAGAACACCCAGGCGCAGTCGCAAAAGATCATCACCCAGGAAGAGACTGAGGCGCGAAAAATATTGCTTCGTCTCCTCGCCACTGTGGATACCCTGCAAGAAGGCATTGAGGAACAGGAGTACGTGGTGACCAATGGCCGTATCGAAGCGGCTTTAGCAGAAGATACGGGCGCCCCCCTCATGCGTGTGTCACGCGATATGGGTGAGGCAGTGCGCACCGTATCCAACGCCATCCGCACTTATCGCCATCAACTGGAGAGCCTAGAGCATGAAAGCAGCACCCATATTTGAAGCAGGCAACCATCGCTGGTGGATTCTCTATGATCAGGATGAGCATCGCGTTATCGACGCCAATGTCTACGTGATGGAATCGAATGGGCAAAGCCTTATCCTCGATCCCGGTGGATTTGAAGTTTTTCCGCAGGTTTTCGCTGCCCTCGTCGAGGTGGTCCCGCCAAGTAGCCTGAAGGCGGCCTTTGTTTCCCATCAGGATCCAGATACGGCCTCCAGCCTGCCGCTTTGGCATGCCTGCAATGAACAGATTCAGTGGCATATCCCCAAGCTCTGGGACGGTTTCATCCGCCATTATGGCGCTTTGGACGCCCCCCTGCAGGACATTCCGGATGAAGGCGGAGATATGCTGATTGGCGGCCATCGCCTGGAGCTCATTCCTGCTCATTACCTGCATTCTTCAGGAAACTTCCATGTGTATGATCCGGAGGCCAAGGTGCTGTTTTCTGGTGATGTCGGCGCTGCTCTCTTACCTCCGGGACATGGCGCTTGGGTGGATCGTCGCGATAAAAGCGGCCGCGCTTTCGCAGAGCACATTATCCAAGCCAAATACTTTCATGAGCGCTGGATGCCATCCAATGCGGCCAAAAAAGACTGGATCAACCGTGTGCGCAAGCTGGAAATTGATTACCTTTGCCCACAACATGGCGCCATTTATAGTGGGGATAACGTGCAGCGTTTTCTCGACTGGTTTGATGGCCTGAATGTCGGCATCGCCATTAACGAATAAGCATGAGAATGAGGGAGCCATAAATTGAACAGAACAGCATTGGCGGAATATGCTCGCGGCCTGCTGGATCCTCTCTCGAGCCTGGAGATGCTCTGTGAGGCAGATCCCGCTATGGAAAACGCCATATTTTATATGAACCCGGCCGCATTGCGGGCCATGCAGCACCATCACCAGCAACTGAATCCGCTCCTCCGCGGCGCGGATGTGCGTCAGGCACTTGGTCGCTCTATCCATCAGTTTCATAGAGAACCGGAACGTATTCGTCAGATATTCCGCGACCTGGCTGCCGGCAGCATTTCTGAGCACAGTGCTGAACTGGAATTGGGTGAAATAACACTTGCCCTGCATTTTACCGTGATCCGAGACAACTCCGACAGCCCGATCGCCTATCACGCCTCCTGGCGGGATTTAACCGTCAGTCGCCGTGTGGACGAGATTTCTGTATCCGTCTCCGAAAGCACAGTCGCACACGCCAACACGCTGACCCGGACATCCGCAGAAGCGCAAAAAGCAATGGAAACGGTGGGCAGAACATTGCAGCATCTAGTCAAAACGATCAAGGAAAATCACCAGGCCTCCGAATCGCTCATTCAGCAAGTGGCGGCCATCAGCCTGATTGCCCAGACCATCCGCGAAATTGCCTACCAGACCAATCTGCTGGCGCTCAATGCGGCTATCGAGGCGGCGCGTGCCGGTGAGCATGGACGCGGCTTTGCGGTGGTCGCCGACGAGGTACGCAATCTCTCCAGACGGGTGCAGGAGGCCACTGGCGAAGTGCAAGCCAATATCTCCGCCATCACTAACACCGCAAAAACAATTGATACCGCTTCCCAGAGAAACCAGACGCAGGCGCAGCAGTCTATCGAAGTAACCAGCAGTCTCAACCGCGAGATCAGTAATCTCAGCAGGATCGCCGCGTCTATGACCATGGAGAGCGCGCGCCAGAATCATGAAATATTTGTACGTCGACTTCAGAATGAAATTACGGAAGGTAGTCATCAGGTACGTCTCGAAGACCTCAAAGATCACCATACCTGCAGCTTGGGGCACTGGTACGATAGCTTTGGCAGGGAAAATTTCGCGGCACTGCCGGAATTCGTCGCATTATCAGAGCCACATCGCGAGTTCCACCAGACCGCCAGGGAGTTAATTTCCGCCTATAGCCGCGGAGATCAAGCAAACACCGAGAAACTTCTGGAACGTATTTTGGCGCTGCGTGATGTGATTTTCCAGAATTTAGACGCACTGTCTGTCGCCACCCAGAAAAGTCACCAAGGACCAAACCTATGAGCCAGGTATTACGTGAAGTGGATGAAAGAGCCCAGCTTGCCGGCACTAACAAATTTGAACTTCTGGTCTTTCGCCTCGGCAAAGATCAGCAGAACAACAGTCGTGAGCTTTTCGGCATCAATGTCTTCAAGGTCCGCGAAGCGCTGGTGATGCCAAAAATCACCCCCATGCCCGGTGCGCCCGAGCATGTGATGGGTGTCGCCAACATCCGTGGCCAGATCATCCCCGTGATTGACCTTCCCACCGTGGTCGGTTGCCGCGCCGACGGGCTCAACATCCTGTTGGTTACAGAGTATGAGCGGTCTATTCAGGGCTTTGCCGTAGAAGAAGTTGAAGAAATCGTTCGTTTGGAGTGGAGCCGGGTTCTCTCCGCCGAAGGCGCTGCCGTCGGCGGTTTGATCACGAGTCTCGCGCGTCTCGACGAGGATGAAGAAACTGCCCGCTTGGCGCTCGTCCTTGATGTCGAGCACATCCTGCGCCAAGTGCTCCCCTCCCGCTTCAAGACTGGCGACGAACTGGTCCAGCAGCATATAGTCAACATTCCCCACGGCGCCGTCATTCTCTATGCAGACGACTCCGGCGTCGCCCGCAACCAGATCGAAAAGACACTACGCAGCCTTGGTCTTCCCTTCATCGGTACCAAGACGGGTCAGGAGGCCTGGGACCGCCTGCAACAACTAGCGCATGATGCCAAGGCGGCAGGCATTCCTTTACGCGATAAAGTAGCCATGGTACTCACCGACCTTGAAATGCCGGAGATGGATGGCTTCACCCTAACCCGCCGAATCAAAGAGCATGAAGCCTTGCGTGAAATCCCGGTAGTCATCCACTCCTCATTATCCGGCACGGCCAACGAGTCCCACGCCCACAGCGTCGGGGCCGATGGCTACGTCGCCAAATTCCTGCCAGACGATCTGGCCCGCGCCGTCGCTAAAGCCATTCAGCCCAATTAAGAGGACAGCCTCATGCCTGCTGATACTAACTCTTTGATTTCTCTTCTTTCTTCCTGCATGGATGGTGATGCGGATGCCGCGCGCTTGATCGCCGATGATGAAGAACTGCAAACCACCGTCGCCCCCATCTGCAATTGGCAGAAAGACCGCCTGCGGCAGAGTTGTCTTGTCCTCGACCACCAAGTCACGGCGCTGGAACACGCTGCCGAGAGCCATCTGCTTGGCATCGACTTCCATCAAAATCTTGAAGTGGCTCAGATGGAGAGGCAGTCTCTCCAAGCCCAGGCGCACGCCGTCGTTGTCGCAGTCCGCAGCACTGCCGAGAGTATTGCCGAAAACCAGGACCTCTCCGAAAACACGCTGCGCGAGGTACAGATGGGCAATGAACGGCTATCTGAATTGATTGGCGAAATGGATCTCGTCGAGCAGACGGTTACCGCCATGGGCAAAACAGTACAGGCTTTTTTACAGCAGACCCGTAACATCACCAGCCTCGCCAGCAAAGTGCAGGAAATCGCCAAACAGACTAATCTGTTAGCCCTGAATGCCGCCATTGAGGCGGCTCGCGCGGGTGAGCACGGTCGCGGTTTCGCAGTCGTCGCCGATGAAGTCAAAAAGCTTGCCCAAAACTCCGCGGCAGCAGCTGCGGACATTCGCAGCTCGGCGGTCACCATCAACGAGGGCGCTGGTCAGGTCGAATCGGGAGTGGCAGCCAGCATCGTCCACCTCCGCCGCGGTGGCGACACACTGGAAACTGTTGCCGAAGTGCTCGGTATGGCCAACCAATCCGCCCAAAAATCACGGGGCAATCTGAGCGAGATCCTTAACGGCAGTACTCAGGGAGTCACAGCCGCTGACGCCATGGACAATCACATGAACGCCTTACAACTGTCTATGGATCGATTCGCTGCACAATTCGGTGAAATTCAGCGTTGTCTGGATAGCGTGCGCGGAGAACTCGCTGAGGCCAGCGACGCAGCGGTGCAGGGAGAAGCGGCACTAGCTACCCGCCTGACCATCGCCAAAGCGGATCACGTCCAATGGGTCTCCCACATTTTAGAGCGGATCCGTACCAACAATTCCGCCATCTCTCCGGCCGAGCTTTCCGATCACCACCAGTGTCCCCTCGGCAATTGGATGGACAGCATGGCACAAAGTGAATTGGCGCAGTTGCCGGAGTTTGTGGCCGTACAGCAAGTGCATCCCCAGCTCCACAAACTTGGCCTCGCCATCATGGCCGCTCTGAAAAAGGGAGATGAAGATACCGTTCGCAAGGGTGCCGGACAGATCAAAAGCCTCAGTACGATGGTACAACAGCAACTCGACAAACTGCGCGGCCGCATCCTGACCCGCTGACCCCGGTGGCCGGAGGAAGACTCACCTGATGGCGCGCAAAGCCAAAAAAAATGGCCGAATAAAACCCTGGGCAATTACGTGGGTTTTGGCCATTCTCGCTATGCGCGGCGACTTTCTCGCCAGCCCTGGATTATCTGGTACCGGCAACCCCTTCTGGGTCCCTATCGGCCTGGAGATCCTGCGTTTTTCGGTGCTCTGGGTTGCCGCCCACGTCATTGTTCATATCATTTTCGGCGCATGGAATATTTTTGCCGAAGGTCGTGAACTTTAGTCGCAGGCGTCAGCTTAAAGAATCTCCGTGCGTAAAATGGTGTCATCCCGATCCGGCCCTGTGGAGATAATAGCCAAAGGTCGCCCGGCGCGCTCGGCGATGGCCTCCAGGTAACGACGGGCCGCGTCGGGAAGATCGTCCCAGCGACGCACGCCTGCGGTGGACTCAGTCCATCCCGGGAAGCTTTCGTAGACTGGTTCGCAAGCGGCAAGCGCTTCGGCGCCACCCGGCAAATTCTCCTGAACCACTCCATTGACCCGGTAGCCGACGGCAACGCGAATCTCCGCGAGGCCGTCCAGTACATCCAGTTTAGTGATGCACAAGCCCGTCACCCCATTGACCCGGCAAGCGGCACGCAGGGCCACCGCATCAAACCAGCCGCAGCGCCTCGCCCGGCCGGTGGTTGCGCCCACCTCCGCACCACGTTCAGCGAGGAAGGCCCCCGTCTCATCGAAGAGCTCGGTAGGAAACGGTCCCGCCCCGACACGTGTGGTATAGGCTTTGGTAATACCCAGCACATAGCCCAGATCCGCCGGTCCTACTCCGCTTCCGGCGGAAGCGCCTCCCGCCACGGTGTTAGAGGAGGTCACATAAGGATACGTACCATGATCCACATCCAGCAGGGTACCCTGGGCCCCCTCGAAAAGAATCCGTGCGCCCTCCGCCTGCAAGCGCGCCAGCCGCACCGAAACATCTACCACCATCGGTGCCAGACGCTCCGCAAGCCCCAGATATTGCTCCAGGATGGCATGAAAGTCTTCCGGTTCCTGCTTGAAGTAATGTTGGAGCACAAAGTTATGGTAATCCAGGGCCTCACCAAGCTTGGCGGCAAAACGTTCGCGATGAAACAAGTCGGCGACACGCAAAGCACGTCGCGCCACCTTATCTTCATAAGCGGGCCCAATGCCCCGGCCGGTAGTGCCGATTTTGGCCGCACCCATCGCCCGCTCCCGCGCCAGGTCGAGACTCTTGTGGTAGGGCAGAATCAGTGGGCAGGCGTCGGAAATGAACAGGCGCTCATGGACATCAGACACCACTGGCCGCAACTCATCCAGTTCGGAAAACAAGGCCAGTGGATCCAGCACCACACCGTTACCGATAAAGCAGGACACCCCTGCATGAAGAATACCCGAGGGAATCAGATGTAGAACGGTTTTCCGCGCGCCAATCACCAAGGTATGCCCAGCATTGTGCCCGCCCTGAAAGCGTACCACCGCCTGGCAGCGTTCTGTCAACCAGTCGACAATTTTACCTTTACCTTCATCGCCCCACTGGGTACCGATGATTACAACGTTTGTATTCATAGCCACGAACGACTCCGCAAATGGGTCACTGGAAAATAAAAAGTCACGAATCAAGCGGCCGCATCTTCCAGCCCGTCTGTTCTTTGATCAAAACAGCATCAAATCCCTGTGCCTGCAATGTCTGTTGGCTAGGCACCTCCTGGCACAGCAAGTCCTGTAAAACCGCATAACCGGCCCGGCGATGTTCCTGTATCGACTGCCACAAAAGATCATCGGTACCCGCCGGAGCCCAAATCTGCCGCGCTCTCTCCGCCTCCGGGAATTCGCGCAGCAACGGCTTGAGATCCAAACTGAAGCCCGTCGCTGCCCGCCGTCGGCCAAAAGCGGCGCCAATATCATCGTAGCGACCACCACTGGACAGCGCCTCACCACGCTGCGGACCAAACAGCGAAAACAGCAAGCCGGTATGATACCGATGCCCGTGAATCTCCGAAAGGTCACATTGAATTGCCAGATCAGGATAACGCCCACGCAATGCCCCCCAGACAAAACGCAGTTCATCCAGGGCTGTACAAACCACCGGGTGATGTCCGAGACGCTGACGAGCCTGCTCCAACACGTCGAATTCACCCTGTAAATGCGACAGCGCATCAAAATCTGCGCTCAGTTCCGTGCCGCAATGGTGCTCTCGCAGCCACGCCCGCACATCCGGCCAAGCCTTGCGCTCGACATGCTGCAGCAGCTCCGCACGTAGCGTGCCCTCCAGACCTGCCGCGTTCGCGAGTGCCTGAGAAATACCTACATGACCAATATCCAGCAACAGGTTTGGTACCGCGCAATGAATGAGGCTCTCTACCATCAGGGAAAGGACCTCCAGATCTCCCTCCGGCCCATCCACTCCGAAAAGCTCGCCCCCTATCTGAAAAGGGGCACGGCTCCCACCGAGCAGATCAGGCCGGGCGCGCAGCACAGTACCGGCATAGGCCAGGCGCCGAACCTCCCGCGCAGAGGAGGTTTGTGCGTCTATCCGGGCCATCTGCGGAGTCATATCCGAACGCAGACCCACCAGCCGACCACTGTCCTGATCCAATAGTTTCCAGGTCTGTAAATCGAGGTCGGCCGCACTTCCGGTCAGCAAACTCTCGAGATGCTCCACCAGCGGTGGAATGACCTGGCGATAACCCCATTGTGCGTAAAGATCGAGCAGAGTACGGCGACAGTGCTCCAGCGCGTCTGTACGTGCGGGGAGAACGTCCTCAAAACCGCTGGGTAGGAGCCAGGCTGGCTGTGTTTCGGGATGCGTCATTTGCCTGCCGACCCCAGCGAATGCCGAAAATATTTGAAGAATGGCGAATCCGAACTGAGCACGAGAATATCCTTGCCACTCAGACTGTGACGATAAACTTCCAGGCTGCGATAAAAAGAAAAAAATGCCGGATCTTTGCCATATGCCGCACCATAGATGGCAGCCGCGTCAGCATCCCCCTGCCCTTTCAGCTCTTCTTGTTGCCGATAAGCATCTGCCATGATCTGGGTCTTTTCCTTGTCCGCGCTAGCGCGGATTTTGGCGGCATCCGCGGCACCTTGGGAGCGGTATGCATTGGCCTCCTGCTTACGCTCAGCCTCCATCCGTTTGTAGACTGCCTGTAGCACCTCAGGGGGCAGCCCCACCTGCAGAATGTGCATATCCACTAGTCGCACACCAAGAGACTGTAGACGCTGGTTGGCTTCCTCCAGCACTGGATCAACCATCTCCTTACGGTTACCCTGTATCACTGACTCCAGGGTCATCTTACCGACTTTACCCCGCAAAGAAGAACGCACAATGTCACCGATGCGGCTCTGTGCGCTGACATCGTTATGCAGGCGGGTGTAAAAAACCAGAGGATTGACCACTTGCCATTCGGCAAAAAAGTTGATGAGCACCGGCCTTTTTTCGGCGGTCAAAAACGATTCTGGCTGCGTACTATAGCTTGACAAACGCTTGTCGATGAAAGCCACATTTTGTATCAGAGGCCACTTCATATAGAGCCCCGGAGTTTCCACCACCTGTACCGCTTTACCAAACTGCAACACTACTGCAGTCTGGGTCATACGCACCGAAAAAAAGCTCGCGGAAGCCAGTAACAACAAGGTGAGTGCCACAATAACCAAACTCCAGGCCCGGTTCTTCATGAGCGAGCTCCCGACACAGCGATCGGCAAAGCCGCAGGGCTGGTCGTCGCGGCTACCGGCGGGGTGACGGACGCGCCGGATGCAGTGACCGCCGCCGAATTCGTCGGGCTATTGACCGCCACCGGAGTTTTGGCGGGCATGTGGAGATAAATCACGGGCTGCCCCTTGCTTTCAATAATCACTTTCTGGGTATGGCTCAGAATATCCTGCATGGTGTGCAAGTACATACGCTCACTCACTACCTTGGGATTTTTCTGATAGGCCTGGAGGATGTCGGTAAAGCGCACGCTATCCCCCTTGGCACGATCCACTACCTGCTGCTTATAGGCCTCGGCTTTCGTCACCATGGCCGCGGCTTCACCCTTGGCTTTGGGAATCACCGAGCTCGCATAGGCCTGCGCCTCGTTACGCGCCCGTTTCATGTCCTCACGCGCACTCGTCACCTCCGTAAACGCTGGCTGGACCGCCTTGGGGGGGCCGACCTCCAGCAGTTGAACAGCCTCAACGGTAACACCCGCATGGTAACGACTCAGCAAGTTTTGGGTGATTTGCTGCGCCTGTCGCTCCATCGTGCCTCTACCGGATGTAAGCAGATCGTCCATTTTGCTGCGCCCCACCAGCTCGCGCATGGCGGATTCCGCACAATACGAAATCAATTGATCCGGATTTGTGGTGGCAAACAGATAATTGTTGGCGTTAGTTATGCGATACTGCACAGTAAATTGGACATCCACCACGTTCCCGTCTGCAGTCAGCATCATGCCGGGGTTCAGTGAATCAGCGGCGCCACTATAGCCCAAAACCAGACGTCGGCTCTGCGCTACTTTGGGTAGATACACACGCTCAAAAGGGAAAGGGAGCCGATAGTGTAAACCGGGCTGGCTGATGCCAACCTCTTTGCCAAAACGTAGCACCACACCCTCTTCATCTGGTCCCACGACATAAATGCCAGAGGCAATCCAGAACAGGAGCAGCACCGCAATCACCAGAAGCGGTAGCAAGCGCAACCACTTGCGATCCATCTTCGGCCCGCCGCCACGGCCACCGCCAAAAATACCACCCATTTTTTTCAACTCCTGGGTGATTTTCTGGATATCAAAAACCGGCTTTTGCGCATTGGGACGGCGTCCCCAAGGGTTGTTATCGTTTTTGTTTCCGTTTCCGCCCGGATCACTCCACGGCATACCGCTCTCCTTCCTTAGCCATCAGCCGGTATTGTAGGGGGCGCATCCATCGCCTGACAACCGCTATTGCGCATTTGCGCACGCAAGCGTCGCCAAGTGAGATCATCAATATCAAAAATCAGATGCGTCATACCCTGATCATCAAAACTTTCCTCAACAATACTGGCCATCCGGTGCAAGCTTGCACGCAAGGCACCCTCTTCAGGTGTCAATGTTAATTCAGCACGCAGCATGGATCTCCCTACCCGCTGCGTCATAGCCTGAAGCAACTCGGCTATACCCGCACCTGAGTGGGCGCTGACGCGCACCGCCGCCAGACTGCCAGAGCCTTCATAAACATTCCCCGGTGCGTCGCCCGTCAGATCCACCTTGTTCAGCACCAGCAGGCGCGGGATGTCATCGGCACCAATTTCTTTCAAAACCGCGTCTACCGCGGCAATCTGGGCATCGCGATCGGGAGCGCTCCCGTCTACTACGTGAAGGAGTAGCTGCGCCTGATTCACCTCTTCCAAAGTGGCACGGAAGGCGGCAATCAAATCCGTTGGCAAGTCACGCAGAAACCCGACAGTATCGGCCAAGAGAATGGCGTCGTGCCCCGCGACTTGCAAACGTCGTATGGCCGGATCGAGGGTAGCAAAAAGGCGATCCGCGGCATAACTGGAACTTTCCGTGAGGGCGTTGAAGAGAGAAGATTTGCCAGCGTTCGTATAACCGACCAAGGCAACTGTTGGCAGTGGGGCCCGCTGCCGCGCCCGCCGCTGGGTCGCCCGATGCGAAGCCACCTTGACCAGACGTCCGCGCAGAGAGCGAATACGCTCGCCAATGAGACGGCGATCTGTTTCCAGCTGGGTTTCGCCCGGGCCTCTCAGCCCGATACCGCCGCGCTGCCGTTCAAGATGGGTCCAGCCACGGATGAGGCGTGTCCGCAAACGCGTCAGCTGTGCCAACTCCACTTGCAGTTTACCTTCATGGGTACGCGCTCGTCGCGCAAAAATATCGAGGATAAGACCCACTCGGTCAACGACCCGACATTGGAGGGCTCGCTCCAGATTGCGCTCCTGCACGGGGCTCAAAACCCGATCGAAAAGAACGAGATCCACAGACAATTCAGAAACCCGCTCCGCAAGCTCCACCACCTTGCCACGCCCCAGAAAAGTCGCTGGATCGGGACGGTCGCGCTGAACAGAAAGTGATTCTAATACATCTGCACCACTGTCCGTGGCCAAATGAAAAAATTCCGCCCCATTGTCGGGATCGGCCTCACCATGTAACACTACATGGACGAGCAAAATCCTCTCCTGGGGCGCGGCTACAGCAACCACGGCATTCGCCAGAATCAGGCCTCTGCTTCAGCACTGCCCTCGCCTTCACCTTCCGGCAAGGGCAAACGCACATCGCGACCAGGAACAACCGTAGAAATGGCGTGCTTGTAAATCATCTGACTCACATTATTGCGAAGCAATACGACGAACTGGTCAAACGACTCCACAAAGCCTTGCAGCTTGATGCCATTCACCAGATAAACGGCGACAGGAACGTGTTCTTTACGCAACAGATTGAGAAAAGGATCCTGAAGGATCTGTCCTTTTTGTTGTCCGGCCATTTTTTATCTCCTTGACTATGCTTCATGGCGCTTCTAGGTAGTGAAAAAGCCTGCGGGACTCCTTACACTGCGTGGCAATTAGACTAACTCAAAAACAAATCGAATGCCATGCTTGTGCAGCATCGACACGCTGCATCTGCTGGGGGTTGTGCAGAGATCAACTGCTGTTATGAATTGACCTGTAGCACGCTTCCCATTACGTTAGAAGCAAAGCCAGCCGACAAAAGCGATTTCTCGCCGCCATTCCGCTCCATCAGCCTGAGCAGAAGGCCGCAGCGGGAACCTTTCCCAGGCGGCCCCAAGACACCCCCAGTTTCAGTGGACGACCCGATGGTCATCGCCCCTGAATGTGGCATTCATAGGAGACGGAACCGTGGAAAAGACGACCATCGACGACAAGGCGCTCCGTGCCCGTGTCAAACTGCTCGGCAATTTGCTGGGCGAGGTCCTGCGCGAACAGGCCGGAACCCGAGTGTTCAATGCCGTAGAGCAGCTTCGCCAGGGATATATCCGTTTGCACAAAAGAGAAGACCTTCGCCTGCGCGGTCGTCTTGCGCGCTTCATCGACGCGCTGCCCCAAGATGATCTCGTGCTGGTGATACGCGCATTCAACACCTATTTTAGCTTGGTCAACATTGCGGAAGAAGAGTTCCAGCATCTGCATCGTCTCCGTCTGCTGCAAAAGAGGGATGGGCTGTGGATCGGTTCTTTTGAAGAAACCTTCCGCGAACTGCAAAATCAGGGCATCAACTCCGGACAAATACAATTTCTTTTGGATCAGACGCGCTACCTACCGGTGTTCACCGCACACCCCACCGAGTCCAAGCGACGGACGGTACTTCACGGTTTACGCCGCATCTTCGTGGCCAGTAAAATGCTCGACGACCCATCTCTCAATGATGAAGAAGAACGAGAAATTATCGACAATCTAAAGGCGCAAATCCAGATTCTCTGGGAAACCGAAGAAGTACGTACCAACCGACCACAGGTACAGGACGAGGTCGAGAATGGCCTTTTCTACTTTCGCGACAGCCTCTTTGAGGCGGTGCCGCGCACCTATCAGGCGGCACGACGTGCAGCGCGACGGGTCTTTGGCAATGACGATATCGATATCCCGGCTTTTATCCGCTTCGGCTCCTGGATCGGTGGTGACCGCGATGGTAACCCCAATGTGACAGCGGCCATTACCGGTTGGGCCTTGCGCACCCAGAGCATCGAAGTGTTGCGAGAATATCAGCGACGACTCAGCGATCTCTATCAACTGCTCGGGCATTCCAGTCGCTTCTGCGCTATTTCTCCCGTCTTGCTGGCCTCGCTGGAGCGGGATGCCGATGACTTCCCGGAACTCGCCGAATGGGTGGATCAACGTTTTCCCAGCGAGCCTTATCGGCGCAAGCTGCGCTACATAATGACTCGACTTGATCTGCGTCTCCGGCAACTAGAAAACGGCCAGGTCCTCAACGAGTCCTCTGGTCCGGCTTATGCGGTCGCGGAGGATTTCCTTGATGATCTTTTGCTGGTGCGTGACTCCCTGCGGGGCCACAACGACGACTACATCGCCGACCACGACGTGCAGGACCTTATCTGGCTGGTGCAGACCTTCGGTTTTCATCTGGCCCACCTGGATATCCGTCAGGAATCCAGCGTACATACCCGCACTATCGCTGAGCTTTTCGCGGCAGTGCCTGGCTTTGCCAACTACCTGGAACTACCGGAAGAGACGCGTCTGCTGACGCTCTCCGAAGCGCTGCGCCGACCCGGCCCGTTGGTGGAAATTCAGCCCGAGCTGTCACCAATGGCCGGCGAGACCTGCGCCATGTTCCGCTGCATCGCCCAATTGCGTCGTGAAGTGAGCGCATCCGGTTTTGGCAACTACGTGATCTCCATGACACACGAGGCCAGCCACATCATGGAGGTGCTGGTACTCGCCAAAGAGTTCGGCCTGGCCGGTTGGTCACGGCAGGGGCTCTACAGTGAGATTGCCGTCACCCCACTCTTTGAGACCATCCACGATCTCGAACGCATGGATAAGGTGATGTCCACTCTGCTGGACAATCCGGTTTATACCGAAATCCTCCGCAGCCAGGATGATACCCAGGAGGTCATGTTGGGGTACTCGGACTCCTGCAAGGATGGCGGCATTCTCTCTTCCAGTTGGTCCCTGTATCAGGCGCAAATGCGGCTGGCTGCCCTGGCAGACAAGCGACGGATTCAGGTGCGCGTCTTCCACGGCCGCGGCGGCAGCGTGGGACGTGGCGGCGGTCCCACCTACGAGGCCATTCTGGCCCAACCGCCGGATACCGTACGTGGGCAAATCAAAATTACAGAACAGGGTGAGGTGCTCTCCTTTAAGTATGCCAATCTGGAGACAGCACTTTATGAACTAACGGTGGGCACGGCCGGCCTCATCAAGGCGAGTATGGGTCTGGTCCGGTCCGTATCGAGCGACAACCCGGACTACCTGCGGATTATGGCCGAACTGACTCGCACCGGAGAGGCTGTTTACCGCGACCTAACCGAAAATACGCCGGGTTTTATGGATTATTTCTACGAGGCCACTCCTCTTAACGAAATTGCCCACATGAACATCGGGTCGCGGCCCTCCCATCGCCAGCGGGGAGACCGTTCCATGTCTTCTATCCGCGCTATCCCATGGATTTTCGCCTGGGCGCAATCGCGGCATATTCTGCCAGCCTGGTACGGACTAGGTTCGGCGCTCGCCCAGTGGCGGAAGGACAAGCCGGAGCGCTTGCAGGCTTTGCGGGACATGTACCAACAGTGGCCATTCTTTCGGGCGCTCATGAGCAATATCGCCATGGCCATGGCCAAAACGGATATGGCTATTGCCGGCGAATATGCCAGTTTACCCAAAGATCGGGAAATTGCCGCCGGCATATATCAGAAAATTCGCTCGGAATTTGAGCGCAGCCTAGCCGAGATGCTCGCCATGGCAGGATTAGAGCAACTGCTCGCCGACAATCCGACTTTGGCGTTTTCCCTGCAACGACGCAACGTCTACATGGAGCCACTCAACCATATTCAGCTCGCCTTGCTGCGTCGTTATCGCAACGATGACGCACCGCCCGAGTTCCGCGAGATATGGCTGGACCCTCTGTTGCGCACCATCAATGCTATTTCTGCCGGCCAGCGCAATACCGGATAAGGAGGAAGGTGCGTGCCGCTGCCAGAATTAATCCTCGCGTCCACCAGCCCTTACCGCCGGGAATTGTTGCAACATCTGCAAATTCCGTTCCGCGTTGAAGGTTCGGCGGTCGATGAAACCCCTCTGCCGGACGAGACGCCGGAAGCCCTCGTCTGTCGGCTGGCAAAGGCCAAGGCACAGGTCGTGGCATGCCGCAACCCCCAGGCAGTGGTCATCGGCGCCGACCAGGTAGCGGTCTGCGGCACCCGCATTCTCGGCAAACCGGGGAATACCCAACGGGCCGTGGAACAACTGGGCTGGATGCAGGGCCAAGCCGTCGAATTTCTCAACGGCATGGCCATCATCGCCGCATCCGGCACGGAAATATTCCTGGTACCCTATCGGATCGTCCTACGCACTCTAACGAGCATGGAAATTGAGCACTATGTGACGCGAGATCAGCCACTGGATTGCGCCGGGAGTTTCCGCTCCGAGGGGCTAGGCATCAGCCTGGTGCAGCGTATGGAAGGAGAGGACCCTCATGCGTTGATGGGATTGCCACTGATCGCCCTCTGCCGGGGGTTGCGCAAGCTCGGTTACCCGCTACCATAACCTCCTGAAAGAATAAAAAAAGGGGCATCGCAGTGATGCCCCTCCGATTGCGCAAGCCAACTGGTTAGCCCCAACTATCTCCGCCGTCATCCAGTCCGAAGTCATCATTAGACGCCAATGGGTCGTTGCCCCAGGAATCGTCTGTCAACCCCAGATCATTATTGTTGTTATCACTGGCGGTATTGTCCGATTCGTTGCCGTGTCCAAACAGACTTCCGGCCAGTGCCTGCCCGGCTGCCAGTCCTGCGCCAACACCCACACCAGTGGCAATACCAGAGGCCAGACTGGATCCCAGCCCACCACCCTGCTGCGGCATACCGCCCATGGCTCCGCCGGGATTCATCGGACCATAACCGTTCACCCCCCCCCCGAAAGGCTGCCCGCGGTATATCATGTTCGCCCGCTGACGGCGGCGCAAAAGCATGGATATCAGCGCGATAAGCGCGACAAGCCCCAGGAAAAAAGCCAGCACTGTACCCCAGCGACTTTCTTTGCTGATTTTACCGACCGGGTTGTTCATATGACCTTGCACTGACTTTTTAAAAGCGGTCAGCACCTGCGGTTTTACAAAGGGCATGCCGGGTGCAAGTTGCTCGGATTTCTGCAGGGCCGCTGCCGCTGCTGCCCAGTTACCCTGCCGAGCCGAAATACGCGCTTCTAGATACTGTGCTTCTGCAGATTGCGGATGAGCAACCAATACTTCCTGCATCATGCTCTGTGCCTGGTCCAAACGTCCCGCCTGCACAGCCTGCGTGACTTGCGCTACACTGGGTTCAGCCCACGCTGCCGGCGCCGCAAACATCAGGGCAATGGCGATGGCTCCAAAAATTTTTAACTGCATACGCTCCTCCAACTAAGACGTTGTAGTTTGAATATGCGGTGAAACCCCGTCTAAATCAAGCGGCTTCACACACAGCGTTCATCAGGAAACTTTGACCGCATTACCGTGCCGCTGGTTCCCTGCAGTTGTATAAGAAAAATACCGTTACGTTTGACAGCAGGCGGGTTTGTCGCCATTATACTGACCGGTCGGTATAGGCTCGTGAGAGGTATTGTTGTGCAAAAACCATTGCCAAGACCCATTGCTGCGGCGCTGGCGACTGTGCTGGCGGGAGGCCTGGCGGCCTGTAGCTTTGAGCCGCCACTGCGTGTACCCCAGGCACCGCCGAACAAAACATCCTATACCGCTGGTGCAAGTGTCAAACAAACTGTGGCGCCCGGCGGCCCTGCTGGCCACGCTCAGGAGATTGAGTATGGCAAAGAACTGCATGAAGACTGGTGGAAACTCTTTCACTCCACAGCCCTTGACGAGTTAATCGCCACGGGCCTGAAAAACAGTCCGACCATCGCTCAGGCTCAGGCGCAGTTAAAACAGGCTCAGGCCACAGCGCGCGTGAACTCCAGTATTTTCTACCCGCAGATAACGGGCAATCTCCAGGCCAATCGTAGCAAGTCCAGTTCAGCGGCCTTTGGTGGAAGCGGCGGCTTTCACTATTCCCTGATCACTGGCAGTGTCGGCGTTTCCTACTACCCGGATATATTCGGTGTTAATCGTCTGGTCTACCGCAACAGTGAAGCCTTGGTGAAGTATCAACAGTGGGAGTTGGAAGCGGCACGACTGACCCTAACCGGCAATATCGTCACCACCGCTATCAGTGAGGCGGCGACGGAAGGTCAGGTTCGTGCCACCATGGCCATCGTTGCGCAGGAGAAGAAGCTTCTGGAGCTTACGGAGAACCAGTACCAGGCAGGGGCTATCGGCTATGTCAATGTGGTCAATCAGCGCAGTCAACTGGCCACCGAAATGGCGACCCTTCCAACGCTGGAGCAACAACTCGCCGTCTATCGTCATGAACTCGCCATTCTGGTGGGAGACTTTCCTGCGAACGCCAGACGCCAACTCTTTACCCTCGAAGCGTTGCAACTCCCGGAGAAATTGCCGGTAAGCCTCCCCTCGCAATTATTGAAGCAGCGTCCGGATATTCGCGCCGCTCTCGCGCAGATGCGGGCGGCGAATGCGGTCATCGGTGAGGCACGGGCGCAGTTTTATCCTACCGTCCAACTCAGCGCCGCATTCGGTTCCACAGCGAGTCATCCGGGGCTGTTTTTTAACCCTGCCAGCAGCATTTGGAGCTTGGTCGGCGCCATGTCGCAACCGATCTTTGAGGGCGGCAAACTGGAGGCGCAGAAGGCCGAAGCGCACGCTGCTTATGACGTAGTGTATGCCGCTTACAGAAGCACGGTGCTCAACGCCTTTGATCAAGTAGCGAATGCTCTGCGCGCGGTGGAGCATGATGCGCAGACCCTCGCGGCTCAACGAGAGGCTCTCCAGGCAGCCGCGCAGGCGTTGCAGTTGGCCCAGGCGAGTTATCGGGCAGGCGCCGCTGATTATCTCACCCTGCTGACTTCTGAAGTGCAGTATGACAATGCCAGGATTGCTGAAATCAAGGCAGAATCACAGCGCTATCAGGATACCGCGGCTCTGCTCGTCGCTCTGGGTGGTGGCTGGTGGAACAAAAAGGAATCCCATTCAGATGCCGGCTCATTGCCGGTGACGCAGGCTAACCCATGAGCCATTATGCATTCAGCACAGCCATCCGCAGTGGAGACTGGTCATGAAAAAAGCGTTCATTATTGTAACCATCATATTGATCATTGTTTTTGGTGGTATTTTTGGCTTTAAGGCTTTCGTTAACAAGAAGATTTCCGAGGCCATGGCGCATCTGCCAAAACCCGTCGTGACCGTCAGCGCCACAACGGCCAAGATAGAACTTTGGCATCCCCACCTGCAGGCCATAGCTTCTCTGGCAGCTGTGCAAGGGGTGGATATCACCCCGCAGATAGCCGGTAATGTGACCGCCATTCATTTTCATTCTGGTCAGTATGTCCGGGCAGGCACCGTACTGGTGCAGATTGACGACAGCAATCAGCTTGCTCAGTTGGCGAGCGATGAAGCACAACTTCATCTGGCACAGATCAACCTACGCCGGACCCGCGAACTGATCGTCACCAAAGCTGCCAGCCAATCGCAACTGGATACCGCTGTGGCCACGTATCAAAGTAGTGTGGCTACGCTTAAAGACATTCACGCGACGCTGAACAAGCTGGCCATCCGTGCGCCCTTCAGCGGTTATCTGGGTATCCGCCAAGTAAATATCGGGCAATATCTCACCCCCGGTACCAAGATTGTCGACCTGCAATCCTGGGATCCACTGCATGCAAATTTCACTTTGCCGCAGGGTGCGCTACAGGACATTCATGTGGACACACCGGTGCAAATGGAGACAGATGCGCTCCCTGGTCAGATTTTTAGCGGAAAAGTCACCGCGCTGGGGGCTTCCGTGAACAGTACGACGCGACAAATTGATGTGCAGGCCACCATTGCCAATCCGAAAAGTGTGTTGCGCCCCGGACTTTTTGGCGAACTCACGGTAGTCCGCGACGTCGAGGAAAAGGTGTTGACGGTGCCCGTCTCCGCTCTTTCATATAACACCTTCGGCGATTATGTGTATGTGATCGAAAAGAATACGCAGGATGGCAAGACAGTGGAAGTCGCCCATCAACAAGTCATCAAGCCTGGCCCGGAGCGCAACGGACAGGTAAGCATCGTCTCCGGCCTTAAAGCGGGTGATATGGTCATCACTGCGGGGCAGGTAAAACTGGTGGATGGTAGTCTCGTCAAAGTCAGCGACGAGAAAGAATCGTGAGGCGCAGAACATGACTTTTACCGATATTTTTGTTCGCCGCCCGGTACTGGCCACAGCCCTTAGCCTCATCATTTTTCTACTGGGTTTGCATGCCTATTCGATGATGACTGTCCGCGAGTATCCGGCTCTCGTCAACACCGTTGTCACCGTAACCACCGCGTATCCCGGAGCCAGCCCGAATATCGTACAAGGCTTCATCACCTCGCGCCTGGAAAAGGTGATTGCCAGCGCACCGGATATAAATTACATGACCTCCAACAGCTCGGAGGGCAACTCGACCATTACCGTGTACATGAAGCTGAATTACAGCCCCAGTGCGGCGGTCGCCAACATTCAATCGAAAGTGCAACAGGTGACGGATCAGTTGCCGACAGGTAGTCAGTTACCGGTTATCAACGTAACAGTCGGTGACACGACGGACCTGATGTATGTCGCCTTCTACAGTAAAGAACTCAATCAGCAGCAAATTACCGACTACCTGCTGCGCGTAGCACAGCCGCGACTGGCCTCGGTACATGGCGTAGGCCAAGCGCAAATACTGCCGCCGGGGGCTGGCAACGGGAATACCTATGCGATGCGGGTGTGGTTGAATCCACAGAAAATGGCGGCATTGAGCATTACCGCCGCGCAGGTCTCACAAGCGTTAATCGCGAACAACTTCATCTCCGCAGTCGGACAAACGCGGGGGAAGACGGTACAAAACACCATTGTCGCGACCACTAACCTGCATAATGTAGATGAATTCCGCAATCTGGTTCTGCGTCAGTCTGGTAACACCCTCATCCGGCTCAAAGATGTGGCAAAAATAGAACTCGGTGCACAGGATTACACCTCACAGGCCTTTTTTGATGGTAAGCCGGCAGCATTCATCGGTATTCAGGAGTCGCCTTCGGCCAACTCTCTGGATGTAGCTTCCGGGGTAAAAGCATCGCTGGCTCAGTTGTCAAAAAGCCTGCCGCCTGGTGTGCACATGGCGATTCCTTACGACGCCAGCACCTTCATCAAGGCCTCTATCGATGAAGTCGTCCTCACCATAGCAATTACCCTTGCCGTAGTGGTGCTGGTAATTTTCCTCTTCATGGGTTCATTCCGTGCGGTGCTCATACCCGCGATCGCTATCCCGCTGTCCATCGTGGGCGCCGGTCTGATTACTTGGTCCATGGGCTTCACCATCAACCTGCTGACCCTGTTGGCAGTGGTTTTGGCCATCGGGCTAGTGGTAGACGATGCCATTATCGTTGTTGAAAATGTGCTCCGGCATATGGATGAAGGAAAATCGCCTTTTGAAGCGGCTTTAATGACCGGACGAGAGCTAGGAGGGCCGATCATTGTCATGTCCACTACGCTCGTCGCCGTATTCGCCCCCATCGGATTTATGGGGGGACTGACGGGGAGTCTGTTTGGTGAATTCGCGTTTACGCTAGTAGCTGCGGTTTTAATGTCCATGATCGTAGCGTTGACGTTATCGCCGATGCTTTCCAGCAAGATATTGCGCCCGACAAAGGAACATGGCTTTGAACACTTTATCGAGCAGCGATTCACTACGCTGCGTAATTCTTACGACCATGTCTTAAGTAGCACACTAAATTATGTGCCAGTCACCATGCTCTTTGCCGCGGTGGTGTTTGGGAGTATCTACTTTCTGTATAGCACCTCGAAATCAGAATTGGCGCCAGCGGAAGATCAGGGCATTATTTTTAATGCCGGCACGGGCAGCCCAACCATTACACCTGATCAACTGGCCCATTATGGAAAACAGATTCTGAAGGTGTTGGATAAATATCCGGAGAAAAAGGCAACCTTCATGGTCACCGGCATTTCGGTCGGTAGCGGCGGCGGCTCCAACAGTCTGTTCGCCGGAATGCGCATGACAAATTGGGACAAACGCTCCACCACGGCGATGCAATTGCAACCGCAAATCCAGCAGGCCCTGCAGAGCGTCCCGGGACTCCAGGTAGCCTCATTTTTACGGCCGTCCCTGCCCGGTTCGGCGGGCGGTCTACCGGTGCAATTTGTGCTTCAAAGCCCGGGCAGCTATGGCAAAATCGATCAAGTGGCTGACCAGGTGATCGCAGCAGCCTATAAAAGTGGATTGTTTTTCTATGTGACCAAGGATTTGCGCATTGATAATCCTGAGGTCGTGTTGAAGATCAATCGTAATATGGCCGCCAATCTTGGCCTGACCATGGCGGAAATCGCCGAGGACTTGCAGCCCCTCTTAGGTGGCAACTACGTCAATCGCTTCGATATGGGAGGCCGCAGCTATAAGGTCATTCCCCAGGTACCGGACCACTTCCGCCTCGATCCGGCAGCCTTGAAGCAATATTACATCGCGACCGGCAGCGGTCAGATGGTGCCCCTATCTACCGTGGTTTCTATTGAGACCAAGGTGGAACCGCAATTCTTGCCGCAGTTCCAGCAACTCAACTCGACAACCATCGAGGCGGTGCCCAAACCCGGCGTTACCATGGGTGAGTCTTTGAGCTTCTTGAAGACTGCGGCAGAAAAGGTCATGCCCAAGGATTTTTCTCTGAACTATGCGAGCCAATCCCGTCAATACATACAAGAGACGGGTGGGTTGCTGACCACCTTTGCGTTGGCCATCATCCTGATTTACTTGCTACTGGCCGCACAATTCGAGAGTTTCCGCGATCCGCTGATCGTGCTGATTACCGTACCCATGTCCATTAGTGGGGCGCTGATTTTCATCAGCCTGGGGCTGGCTTCTATCAATATCTATACGGAAGTCGGGTTGATCACGTTGATTGGTCTGATTGCCAAGCAGGGTATTCTTATCGTGCAGTTCGCCAACGAGATCCAGAAAAAAGAAGGACTCAACAAGCGTGAAGCAGTGCAGAAGGCGTCGAGCATTCGTTTGCGCCCCATCCTCATGACTACGGGGGCAATGGTACTGGGGGTTCTGCCCCTGCTGGTAGCGGGCGGACCTGGCGCGGTCAGTCGCTTCCAGATGGGTCTGGTGATATTTTCTGGCTTAAGTATTGGCGCTTTCTTCTCGCTTTTCGTCGTGCCGGCCATGTATATGATACTCGCTAAGGATTTACGCGAACCCCGCAACACTCAGGATGCCTGACGGGAGATTGCTGCTCTGCTCGACGGATCTGGCCGGGACACCTATTAGGGTTCCGGCTTTTTTAGCTTGACAAGACGGAAGGTGGTCAGAAGAATACCAGCAAACATTCTCGCGGAGCTTTTTTGAGAAGCACCCCGATTCGCTGCCCGCTGCTGGGTTTGCTCGTTCGCTGTTCGCACACAGGTAAATTTTTCATGGGTCATGAATTCTTCCCGAGCATTGAGACCTTGGCAAAGAGGTCCTGGTGACCGCACAACGCATTGATGGCAAAGCCATAGCAAAAAAAATACAGGCGGATGTCACCCGTCGCAGCCAGGCATTTCTCCAGCGTTATGGACGCTCCCCCGGTCTTGCGGTAGTGCTGGTCGGGGCCGATCCTGCGTCTCAGGTCTATGTGAAAAAAAAGCGGGATACCTGTGCTTCTGTAGGTATTAGCTCTTTTTCTGCCAATCTTCCTGTAGACAGCACGCCACAACAGCTCTTGGCCCATATAACCGAACTAAACGCTAATAATGCCGTGGATGGCATTCTGGTACAGTTGCCGCTTCCGTCGCATTTTGATCCTGAAGAAATCATTGAGGCCATTGCCGTCGAAAAAGATGTCGATGGTTTTCACCCCTATAATGTGGGCCGCCTTGCGCTGCGTGCGCCTTTGCTGCGCTCCTGTACGCCCGCCGGCATCATGACTTTGCTCCAGGAAACAGGCATAGAGTTCAGGGGGAAAGAAGCTGTGATTGTCGGCGCATCCAACATTGTCGGGCGCCCTATGGCACTGGAGCTCCTCTTGGCCGGGGCGACGGTAACCGTCTGCCACCGCTTCACCCGCGATCTCGCAGCCCATGTGGGACGCGCCGAACTGCTCGTCGCGGCAGCTGGCAAACCTGGACTGATACCCGGTGAGTGGATTCGTGAGGGAGCCGTGGTCATCGATGTAGGAATTAATCGACTGCCGGACGGGCGTCTTACCGGCGACGTGGACTTTGCTGGTGCGGAACAACGTGCGGCGTGGATCACTCCGGTCCCCGGTGGGGTCGGCCCCATGACAGTAGCCACACTCTTGCAGAACACCCTGATTGCGGCAGAGCAACGCATGGGAACAAGCTCATGAATGAGACCTCTGCCCCGCAAAAAGCGGATGCGGCGCCCTCTCTGGATAATCCCGACCTCTATTTCAACCGTGATCTCAGCGTCCTTGAATTTAACCGGCGGGTATTGGCCCTCGCAGATGATCCGCACGTGCCCCTGCTGGAGCGTTTACGGTATCTGACTATCGTTTCCAACAATCTGGACGAATTTTTTGAAGTACGCATGGCCGGGCTTCTCCAGCGACGCAAGTTCGGCGCCGGCCCTTCGGGGCCGGATATGCTCGGACCTAATCGCGAAATTGAAGCCATAGCCAAAATGGCTCACGAAATCATCTCTGCGCAGTATCGCTGCCTGAATCAACGACTGCTACCCGCCCTGGCCAAAGAAGGTATCCGCCTACTGCGTCGATGCGAATGGCGGGCCGCCCAAAAACGTTGGATCAGCAATTATTTCCAGACCGAGGTGATGCCCCTGCTCACCCCGCTGAGTCTCGACCCGGCTCATCCTTTTCCCAAGGTACAGAATAAGGGGCTGAATTTCGCCATCGTTCTAGAGGGGCAGGATGCTTATGGCCGACGCAGCCCTATCGCCATTGTACAGGCGCCGCGCGTTCTCCCGCGCATCATCCAGATTCCGGAACATCTGGCGGGCCCCAATGATTTCGTGTTTCTCTCCTCTATCATTCATGAACATGTGCAAACGCTCTTCCCGGGCCTGACCATTCAGGGTTTTTATCAGTTCCGAGTCACTCGCAACAGTGAACTCTTTGTGGATGAGGAGGAGGTGGACAATCTCCTCAATGCGTTGGCCGATGAATTACCGATGCGCCCTTTTGGCGAGGCCGTACGACTGGAAGTCGCCAATAACTGTCCGCGCGCGGTGGTCGACTATCTTCTGACACATTTTGAGCTTGGTGAGGATAATCTTTATTCGCTGCTGGGACCCGTGAATCTGTCACGGCTGGCAGCCATCATCGACATGGTCCCCCGCCCAGACCTGCTTTTCCCACCTTTCGTACCAGGGCTACCATCAGCTTGTTCCCGCCCGGAGGATATATTCGCGCAACTGCGCGAGGCACCTATTCTTCTCCACCACCCATACCAGAGCTTCAATCCAGTTCTGGATTTCCTCCGCCAAGCGGCCAACGATCCGCAGGTCATCGGTATCAAGCAGACGTTGTACCGCACCACCCCGGACTCTCCCATTATAGATACGCTGATAGAAGCGGCCATGACGGGCAAACAGGTCACGGTCGTGGTCGAGCTCAAGGCGCGTTTTGACGAAGCCAATAACATCCGCATGGCGGAGCGCTTGGAAGAGGTGGGTGTGCAGGTGGTATACGGCGTGGTCAACCACAAGGTCCATGCCAAGATGATATTGATCTTGCGCCGTGAAGAGGAGGGGATTCGCCTTTACGGCCATCTGGGTACTGGCAATTATCATCCCCGCAATGCGCGGATTTATACCGATCTCAGCCTGCTCACCGCGAATCCTGACATCACGGCGGACATGAATGACCTGTTCATGCACATCACCGGCATGGGCAAAGCGCCGCAACTGCGTTGCCTGCTGCAAAGTCCTTTTACAATGTTCAGCGGGATACGTGATGCCATTGTGGCGGAGACCGAGCACGGCGTGAAAGGCCGCATCATCGCGCGGGTGAATGCGCTGGTCGAGCCAGACCTGATCCGCGCCCTGTACCTGGCCTCCCAGGCTGGAGTAGAAATTGACCTAGTGGTACGCGGTGCCTGTGCCTTACGTCCCGGCATACCGGGCATTTCTGAGCATATCCGGGTACGTTCCATTGTCGGTCGTTTTCTCGAACACAGCCGCGTCTATTACTTCGGGAATGGCGGACATCCCAAGCTTTGGATATCCAGTGCTGACTGGATGGGACGCAATTTCTTTCGCCGCCTGGAAGTGGCGATACCCATTTTAGATCCCGACTTGCGCGCACGCGTGCTCAGGGAAACCCTTCAGCTATACTTGGAGGATGACTGTAATGCTTGGGCCATGCGTGCCGATGGTGCTTATGATTTTCTGCGTAAGACCCCAGATACCGCTTGTAAATCCGCTCAGGACCGCTTACTGGAACACTATGACAGGAGTAGTCACCATGCCTGACAGGGTTTCGTCGTGATCCGGGTTCTGGTGCTCAACAGTAAGGGCGGTACTGGAAAAACGACAGTCGCCACAAACCTCGCCAGTTTGCTGGCGCTGCGCAGCTCGGTACTTCTCGCCGACCTGGATCCGCAGCGCTCGTCTAGCACCTGGGCGGAGCGGCGGTCGGCGCACTTACCAAAGCTATCTGTCATTGCCGATGCTGATCGGGATTTTCGCGATTATCCGCCAAGTGATTTCGTCGTCTTTGATGCCCCTGCTGGTCTCAAAAAAGGGCGCTTGGAAGACATGCTGGATAAGGTGGAAGCGCTGCTGGTACCCATCGGCCCCTCTTCTTTCGACATGGACGCCAGCCGTCTTTTCCTGGAAAAACTGGATGCGATTAAACGCTTTCGTAAGGGTAAAGTGCGCATGGGCATTATTGCGAACCGCGTGAATACGCGTACCAAGGGCGGACAGCAACTGCACATATTTTTGGCAGATTTGCAGTTGCCGGTGGTGGCCACCCTGCGCGAAAGCCAACTCTATGTGCGGGCCGCGCAGTTAGGCGCGGGCATAGCGGATTTACGGGCAGCAGAAACCCAAGCGGAGTTACCGCAATGGGCGCGGATCCTGCGCTTTGTAACGGAGGGAGAACGTGGAACAAGAGCTTAAACTGCAGATACTCACCCCCTCCCCTGCCGCCTGGGAAAAGATTTGCCGACATCCCCTGCTGGCGTTAGGCACCCTCCCCCCTTTATCACTTCACGCTTTCTACTATGATAGCCGTGATGGTGTCTTGCGGCGCGCCAAACTGGCCTATCGTGTGCGTCGGGAAGGGAAAGAGTGGGTAGCCACTCTCAAGGCCGAAGGTCAATCCGCTGGCGGACTGCATCAGCGTCCCGAATGGAACGTCACTGTTTCCTCCTCCGAAGCGGATCTTCGGGTGTTTACTGATACAGATGCGGCGGCATTACTAGCACCTTTTTTGGATTCCGCGTTGCACGTTATTCTCGAAACCCGTTTTGAACGGCTGGAAAGTCTGGTGGATCGCGCGGATGGCAGCCAGATAGCGGTCGCGCTGGATCGTGGAGAAATCGTTGCCAACAGCTTGCACGAACCGATCCTCGAAGTAGAGCTGGAACTGGTAACAGGAGAGGCTGCCGCGGTATTGGAGATGGGCGCGGAGCTGTGCCGTGATCTGCCACTGCTGCCCGACGGGGAGAGCAAGATGTTCCGGGGCTTGCGTCTCGCCGGATTAATACCGGTCGATACTAGTGCGATACAGGACAAAACACCGCTACGCCATCACGAAAATGCCGGAAAGGCACTCAGCCAACTGCTGATCCAGCAAACTCAGCAGGCACTCACCGCTGCCAGGCAGCATTGGACCGACGGCAGTCTGGATACCTTTCATCAGTTGCGCAAAACCGTCCGCAGCCTGCGCGCCCTGCTGCGTTTCTGCCGAGCCCTGGATCCTGACAAGCGTCTCGACTCTGCCCGTCAGGAATTGGCGGACTGGTTTCATCAGCAAAATATACGACGTGACCATGAAGTGCTCGCCACTTATTGGGAGACATTGGCCACCGAGACAGGTACCGAGATAGCCCCCCTGCGCAGTTGGCTAAGCGCGCAAGCCGAGACCACACCTGCACAGCTCGGCCAGTTTGCCGCCGCGATCCTAAAACTGTGGGCACTGCTGCTGCGTGCGGCGCTATATAGTGACCAATCCTTACAAAACTACGTGGAAATACATTTGCGACGTCAGGATCGCCGATTAATGGCTGCGGGAGCTACGGCCAAGACCGCCGCCAGTTTTCATGCCTTGCGCATTCGCATCAAGAACTGGCGCTATGTGATTCTGGCACTTGGCGACATGTGGTCCAGTAAAGACAGTAAAACACTACTCAAAGTACTTTCCGCCTTGCAGGAGATCTCTGGTGCTGTACATGACGCCGACATGGCAGGAGAGCATCTGGCGGGGCTGGCGACCAGCCGCAAACAGGGGCTCGCCTTTAGTGCGGGGATGCTGATGGGCTATCTCCATGCCCGTGAAAGCCGGCAACGCAAAAAATTCTCAAAGTATTGGGAACGGCTGGAGAACGCCCCACGGCCGTGGGGTTGATGCCTTCCGGTCAAGGCAATTCCGTGGGCCGGGCAAATTTGCCGTTCGGTCACGTTGACGATTTATGGCTATCTTTTCAGTCTCCCTGGGGTTATGGTCGATAAATTCAATCGTTACCTGGATAGGAACGCTGTATGACCTCTGCCAGATCACGGGAAAGCCTGGGCTTGCTAGCCAGCATTTTCAAGGCGGCGCCCATCGCCTGTTGACGAGGGGCATCATAGCGCTGCCAACGACTGAGAGGTGTCGCTAGGCGCGCCGCCGTCTGTGGGTTAAGGTCATCCAGACGGCGGATTTGCTCGGCATAGAAAGCATAACCGGAACCATCCGCTGCATGAAAAACCGTGGGATTAGCGGCAAAAGCACCAAGTACTGCACGCACCCGGTTGGGCACCCGCCAGTCGAAAGCGGGGTGTACCAGCAGATGTTCTGCCTGACGCAAAGTTTGAGGACGTGGCGCGGCAGCTTGTACGGCAAACCACTTATCAATTACCAGCGGGTATTTGTGCCACTTTCGGTAAAAGTCGAGCAGGATATCCTCGGCATCATGGTGCGGGTGTTGTACCAGCAACTGGAACGCCGCCAATCGGTCGGTCATGTTGTCGGTCTGCGCATATTGCTGGCGGGCATGCAGGGTCATCTCTTCGTGGCTGCCGCTCTCACTGGCGATGAGGTAACTCAGGGACAAATTGCGCAGACGTCGGCGGCCGATAGACAAACCGTCGCGCCGATAAACTGCGGCAAGATCGTGATACAGGCCCATCCATTCCTTTGCGAACAGCGTGCCGATGGCACGCATCAGCCCGTCACGGGCGCGATGGATGGCCTCAACAGCGATTATCGGCATCTGTTCGCCGATGTAATCCTCACTGGGGAGAGTTAGCAGCTCGGCACAAAAGGCAGGGTCCACCTGACGGTCAGCCAACGTCGACTCAATGGCATTCCGCAAGGCGCCGGGTAATGGGGTGGCTGTCGAATCCGCCACCGCAGTCAGTAAGGCTTTTACGGCGAGGTCCTGAGTGCTCTCCCAGCGATTGAAGGGGTCGTCATCGTGGCGCGCTAGAAAATTGCGGGCCTCGTCATCCAAGGGGCTTTCCAGACGCACCGGAGCGGAGAAACCGCGCAGAAGAGACGGGATCACCGGATCAGGCAAATTCGAAAAGACCCATGACTGCTCCGTCTGATCCAGCAATAACACGGTTTCGGAGCCACCCCCGACACTATCCAGCGGTACACGTTGCCCCAGCGTATTGAGCAGCGCCATACGTACCGGAATCGGCACCGGCTCCTTAACGGGCTGGCCGGGCGTTACCGGGGTTTTCTGATGCAGGGTGAGGGTATAACTGTGCCGGGCGGGATCGTAGCTGCCAATGGCCCGCAACTGCGGAGTGCCCGCCTGGCTATACCAGCGGCGAAAAGCAGAAAGGTCACGTTGGTTAGCGTCTTCCATGGCGGCAACAAAGTCTTCGATAGTAACCGCATGGCCGTCGTGACGATCGAAGTAGAGATCCATTCCCTTCCGAAACTGCACCTTGCCCAGTAGGGTATGAATCATCCGCACCAGTTCGGCGCCCTTTTCATAGACCGTGGCAGTGTAAAAATTGTTGATCTCGGAATAGGCATCGGGCCGCACCGGATGAGCGAGCGGACCAGCGTCTTCTGGAAACTGAGCAGCACGCAAGCGACGCACATCGCCAATGCGTTGGACACCGCGGGAGTTCTGATCGGCGCTGAACTCCTGATCGCGAAACACGGTCAGGCCTTCCTTTAGGCTCAACTGGAACCAGTCACGCAAAGTCACCCGGTTACCCGTCCAGTTGTGGAAATATTCGTGGGCAATGACCGACTCTATGCCTTGATAGTCGCTGTCCGTAGCGGTCTCCGGGCTGGCGAGCACATATTTAGCATTAAAAATGTTGAGGCCTTTGTTTTCCATCGCGCCCATATTGAAGCTGTCGGTAGCGACAATCATGTAGCGATCCAGATCGTATTCCCGGCCATAGGTTTCTTCGTCCCAGCGCATGGCGCGCTTGAGGCTGTCCATGGCCTGTGCACAAGCGCCGGTGTCGCGTTCAGCCACGTAGATTTCCAGTACCACGCCCCGTCCGGAAGCGGTACGGTACTGATCGCGGACCACCTCCAGATCACCAGCTACCATGGCGAAGAGATAGGCAGGCTTGGGATAGGGGTCTTCCCACCGGGCCCAGTGCCAGCCGCCCTCTTCATCACCCGTGGCCATACAGTTGCCATTGGCGAGTAGCACCGGGCAAATTTTTTGCGGAGCGTGCAGAGTGACCGTGAAGCGCGCGAGGCAGTCAGGACGATCCAGATAATAGGTGATGCGCCGAAAACCCTCCGCCTCACATTGGGTCAGGAACTGTCCGTCCGCATGATAGAGTCCAGAAAGAGCGGTGTTAGCTGTAGGATGAATGCGTACCCAGCTCTCCAGAATGAAGGCTTCCGGAGGATTCAGCAGCACTAAACCAGCGTCGGTCTGTCGGTACTCGCTTTCTGCCAGCACCTGGCCATCCCGTTGGAGATTCAACAACTCCAGAGACTCACCGTCCAGATGCAATTCGGCAACAGGCGCCGGTGCGGTACGGTGCAGATGGAGACGGGCATACACCTCGGTATTTTCCGGGTCCAGACGTACATTGAGAGCAACTTCAGAAATCCGATAGCTAGGTGCTTTGTAGTCACCACGCTGAATCACTGCCGCGTTTGTCCCGGACATAGTCACTTCTGGCATGCTCCATTTTGCAAATTACCAATGTGTGCAACAAAATCCTGAAGGCTTTCTTTGTCCAAACCATGTACCAATGTGGGCTCATCTTTTTGATCACAGTAGATCAAGGTGGGGGTAGCCATTTCACCGCTCTCACTGAGCAGCCTGGTGTTATTTTCTACTGCACTAATAATGGCGGCACCAGGATTTTGAGCCGGTTTGATACCCCCCTCTTCCGTCCCTTCATCAAAGCCCTTTTCGTTCTCCACCATGGCGATAGCGGGGTTCTTGGCACCGAGAATGGCGGCCGCCTTGGGGCCACTGCTCCTTTTGAGAAACGCTACCACCACATAACGCACCCTGAGCTTGCCAGCGTCAATCAGCGGTTTGGCTTCTTCATAGAACTTGTGGCAGAAAATGCAGTTAGGATCGATAAAAGCGGTTATCTCCGGTCCGGTCGTACCCAGAACAAAGCTATCAGCATGAGCAGCCTTCCGGGCCATGGTCGCCGCACTCGCCGACTTGGGAATCAGGCCGAGCTGCATCATCGCCGCGTGCGCTACATCTTCACCTTGCGTATTCAGAACCGGGCCAGCAACCAGATATTTGCCATCCGCAGTGGCAAAGGCAATAGTCGGATGTCCTTCCAGAGTCACTTCGATCCCAGTTAATCCGCCGGGGCCGGGAAACACCTTTTCGGCCTTGGCTTGCCCATGAGTCACGGATTCTAGCAAGCTCCCCACAGCGCTGAGACTGACTTCCCTTCCCATATGAGGCAGGACCGCGAAACGTTCCACAGCGGCGCCGGTGAGGCCTCCGATGATGAAAAGGCTTACGGCCAACACGATGGATTTTTTCTCCATGAATGAATACTGTCCTTATGTTTTGGTGAGATGTAATGACGACATACAGAGATTCTAAACCGGTGTCCGTGGTAAAAGCCAGACGCCCCATCAGTAAGGCCGCTCCGGCCTAAAGATAGCCTGTATCCAGGCACTGATTCCCGTCAGGAAAAATGACCACAGAGCATTCCCACTGATTACGGTAGCAGGACTAATGAAAATCCCGGGAACGTGTACTCAGTGTACCCAGCCAGAGACTGAGGTCCTCCATGGTGTCGGCGATAAAATGAAGACTGGCACCCTGGCGCTCCAGTCGGCCGCCGACACCCAGCAGGCGGCCCTGCAGCAGCGCCCGGCGCCAGCCCTCGACCCTTTGCGGCCAGATGATGACATTGACCATGCCGGACTCATCTTCTAGGGTCAGGAATACCGTACCGTGGGCTGTACCGGGACGCTGCCGGTGGGTGACCAGACCCGCGAGACGATCCTGGCGGCCGTGGCGCTGCATACGCACCTCGGCGATACTACGATAGCCACTTTGGCCGAGCCGCGTGCGCAGAAAATGCAGGGGATGGGGACCGAGACTCAGGCCCAGTTGCTGATAATCGGCGACACAGGCGGCGGCAGGCGTTTCGATGGGAAGGGCAGGCGCTTGTTCCGGCACCTCCGGCATTGGCAATACAGTGGGTTCAGGCAGACTGCCCTGCACCGCCCACAGGGCCTGATGACGGTCCCCGTGCAGGCTGGACAAAGCCCCTGCACGTGCCAGCTTGTCCAAAGTGGTGGCGGACAAGTCAAGGCCATGGCGGAGTACTTCGCAGTGCAATACACCGCCCTGCGCTCGCCAGTGCAGGAGTTTTTCAGCCTCTTTGGAGGACAGGCCTTTGATTAGACTAAGCCCCAGACGCAGCACGCCATCCTTCACCTTACAGTCCCAGTCGCTGTGGCAGATATCCACGGGCAATACCTCAACACCACGGCGGCGCGCCTCCTGCACAATCTGCGCAGGGGCATAAAAACCCATGGGCTGACTGTTCAACAACGCGGCGGTAAAAATCGCCGGGTAGTGGCACTTGATCCAGGCAGAGGCATAAACCAGCAGGGCAAAGCTCGCGGCGTGGGATTCGGGAAAACCATATTCAGCGAAGCCTTGAATCTGTCGGCAAAGACGCTGGGCAAAGGCCTCGGAATAACCATGCTGATGGAGGCCACCGATGAGGCGCTCGCTGTAAGGGCCAAGATGCCCTTTGCGTCGCCAGGCCGCCATGGCTCGGCGCAGGCCATCGGCTTCGTCGCCACTGAAACCGGCAGCCTCGATGGCAACCTGCATCACCTGCTCCTGAAAAATAGGGATTCCCAGGGTGCGCCCCAACACTTTTTTTACTTCCGGGCCGGGATAGCGCACCGGCTCCAGCCCCTGGCGGCGGCGCAGATAGGGATGCACCATATCGCCCTGGATAGGGCCGGGGCGGATGATGGCTACTTCGATTACCAGATCGTAAAAACAGCGGGGTTTGAGGCGTGGCAACATGCTCATCTGCGCCCGCGATTCCACCTGAAAAACGCCCAGACTCTCGCCGCGCTGGAGCATGGCATAGGTCGCCGGGTCTTCGGCTGGAATATCGGCCAGGGTCAGATGCAAAAGGCTCAGGGCGCGGCGAAGCACACTCAGCATCCCCAGCGCGAGCATATCGACCTTGAGGATACCGAGGACGTCGAGATCGTCCTTGTCCCACTGGATCACCGTACGCTCTGCCATGGCGGCTGGTTCGATAGGTACCAGGGCATTGAGGGGGGTAGCAGAGAGCACCATACCACCAACATGCTGGGAGAGATGGCGCGGGAAGCCGACCAGTGCATTGACTACGGTGATCAGGCGCTGGATGGTCGGGCTGGCGGGGTCGAAGCCCTGCTCCTGCAAACGCTCCGGGAGAATCTGACGACCATCCCACCAAGCCAGACCCTGGGTAAGGCGCTGAATCTCGACTGGCGCAAAACCGAGGGCACGGGCGGCATCGCGCATGGCACTGCGCGGTCGGTAGTGGATGATGGTGGCGGTCAGCGCGGCATGATCCCGTCCGTAGTGCTGAAACACATACTGGATGACTTCTTCGCGGCGCTCATGCTCGAAATCCACGTCAATATCCGGCGGCTCGCGGCGGTCGCGGGAAATGAAGCGCGCGAAGAGCAACTGCATCTGGCTGGGATCGACTTCCGTAACACCGAGGGCATAGCAAATGACTGAATTGGCCGCCGAGCCCCGGCCCTGACAGAGAATACCACGCTCTTTGGCGAACCGGACGATGTCATGAACGGTCAGGAAATAGCTGGCATAATCCAGTTCCCGCACCAGTGCCAGTTCCTCTTCCAGTTGTGCAGCGACCGCCGGGGTGATGCCTTCGGGATAACGCCGTTGCAGGCCTTGCCTAGCCAGCTCGGCGAGATAATCATCCCGCTGCTGGCCTGCGGGACAGGTGCCATCGGGGTAGCGATAAACGAGACTATCTAAAGAAAACTGACAACGCTCTGCCACCCGCAGGGTTTCGGCCAGCAACTCCGGAGGGTAAAGTTCTGCCAGTACGGGACGCTGGCGCAGGTGACGCTCACCATTGCGGGCCAGTGCCCAGCCCAGATCTGCCAGTGGACGACGCAGGCGGATGGCAGTGAGCACATCCTGCAAAAAACGACGGCTGCGCCGGTCCATGTGGACATCCCCGCAAGCCAGACAGGGAATATCCAGCGCACGGCCCTGCTCCAGCGCCTCCCGAAGTTGCGCCGTATCATCGCCGCTACGCAGGAGTTCGACGCCGAGCCAGACATTCCCCGCGCCAAGACAATCCCTTACGGCGATGGCGCTGGCAGTATCAAAACGCAGACCTTGCGGATCGGGGAGAATGATGGCCAGACAACCCGCAAGTCCCTGCAAGTCCGCCAGCAGGGCCTGATACCTGCCTTTTTCCGCCCGTCCCCGGGCGCGGGTGATGAAACGGGATAGCGCGGCGTAACCGTCACTATCCCGCACCAGCAAGACGATGCGAGGGCCATCGGCCAGAGCGATTTCACTGCCGAGTATCAACGGAAAGCCAATACTGCGGGCATGGCTATGGGCCCGCGCCGCACTGCTCATGGAGCATTCCTCGGTAATGGCGAGAGCGCGATATTCCAAAGATTGGGCACGGTCCAGCAGGTCTTCCACGACGCTGGCACCCCGCAAAAAACTCAGTGCGCTCAGACAGTGGAGTTCGGCATACTCAGGCAAAGTAGCCATGCAAATAGAAACTCGCCTGACGTCGGTCCCGATAGACCCAGCACTGGCCCCCGGCAGGATGCCGCCAGCGGAAGTAATCCCGGCTCTGATCTCGGCCATCCCACCAGCCGCCTTCAATGCGCTCCACCTGCGCAGGCAGATGTAACGATGGTGCAGTGAGTAGCCGTGCCTGCGCCAGCAACCAGAGGGGACGAATAGCGTTGACGTTGGCGTTGGCCTCCCCCTGCCCCGCCCCCGGCGGTACCCTCTGCCAGGCATAATCCGGACGATGATCAGCGACCCCGGCGATGGCATGCACCGCAACAGCACCCAGACGCTGGCGTAGTTGTTCCACCAACTGCCAGCACGCCGCCTCTGCTCCATCCTGCCACCAGGCTGCCTGACGCCCGGACCAGTGTTGCGGCGCCAGTGCCTGCAAGCGCAGGGTATGCACAGCAAAATCCAGAGGCTGTTGTTGCAGCCGCCATTGCCAGAGCGTCAACAGCATCTCCACATCCGTGGCGGGATCACGCACCTCCAGTGTGGAGGACCATTGTCGTCCCCGGCCCTGCAACTGCAGTAGCCAGAAGCGGCTGGCCTGCGCCTGCGTTCTGAGCAGGAGATGAATGTCCTGCAAAGCGCGGTGCAAGGCGAAGCGCAGACCCTCCCAGTGACTGATTTCACTGTGCAGGGGGATAGAAGCTTCCAGATCCGCCGGAAAGGACAGTGCGGAACGCGGATCGCTTACCCTGCCGCTCAGACGATCCAGCACACGAAAAGGTTCGGGACCAAGGCGTCTGGCCAGGTCCGCGCGGTCCAGGGCCTGAAGCTGGGCGCAATGGCAAACACCCAAGGCCAGCAGGGCCGCACGGGTGGTGGTGGCACAAGGCAGCAAACTTATGGGGATTTGTGGCCAGAGCAGCGCCCAGTCGACAGCCCCAGGGCAAAAGCTGAAGCTGGGACCGGAACTAGCTCCTTGCCATTGCGCCAGTAAGGCGGCGCCCAGGGGGGTCGGAGCCACCCCGGCATTAACACTCAGCCGCGTCGCAACAGCCCATGCCGCCACGTCCTCTAACAGAGCCCTGCCCTGCTGCAGGCGGGTGTTACCGGTGATCTCCACCGCCAGTGCGGGTGAAATTTCTTCCAGTAGCACCACCTGTGGCGCCAGACTATAAAGCAGCCGGGCCCAGTGGCTGAGCGCCTGTGCCTCTAAAGCCGGGTCACGGGTGCAGAGCTGCAGTTCCGGGAGCATGGCCAGGGCCCGCGCCGTCGTCATGCCAGCCCGCAAGCCAGCCTGAAGCGCTATCGCGTTGACCTGCAACAAGGTCCCAGCACTGCCCTGCGCGTCCACCAGCGCCAGCGCGACCGCTTCTGCCTGCGCCCGTTCCCGAAGCTCCACACCCAAATGCGGGAATTGTATCGCCAGCCAGGGCATGTGATCTCAGAGCGCCAGCGTCAGTTGATCGCTGAGCGCCACCATACCCCGTGCTGGCATGGCACCACGGCGTTTACGGACGTCTACGTCGACTCCCTGCCGGGCGGGATGTAGCTCCAGACGTAAGGCGACGGGCACGGTAGCGATGCTGCCTTGACGGAAAAAGAAGAAGGCCAGACTGTTGCCCGCCTCGGCCGCCAGTTGCAAGCGACGCCACTGGGTATCCTGCAAAGCCGGTGGCCAGGCCAGCACCGCGCTGCAACTGCCAGAACGCAGGGCCAGTTCCAGTGCCCAGAGCGTATCCTGATCTTTGCGTGGATGCAGCACGAGCATCCGTGAAAGATCGACGCCTGCAGCCGCCAGCGCTGCCGGATACGGGATATGCGGAGGCGCGACCCAGAGTATCCAGCGTGCCTCGCGCTGACTGAGTTCCGCCACGGCGGGCAGCACCAGACGCAATTCGCCGATACCGTCCTGAGCGCTCACCACTTCAGTGATGGCGCCCCGTGGCCAGTCACCTACCAACAGCTCCAGCTCCGGCCAATGGACCGCCACACCCGGCGTCCGCGGATTATTCAGCCCCTGCCACAAGCGCTGGGGATGCTTGGTCAACAGGGTGTTGACGACAGCCTTATGTGCAGATGGGGTCATAATTTGCCTCCAATACGCAAGAGCCCGACCACCACACCTTCAATCGTCAAACTATCGCGCTGCAAATCCACAGAAATAGGTGAAAAGTCGGGGTTTTCCGGCAAGAGCCAGACCTGATTGCCGTCCCGCTTCCAGCGTTTGACCGTCACTTCACCGTTAACCCGGACCACTACCATCTGCCCGTCCTGGGGAGTGAGCGAGGCTTCGTGGCGAACGGCGAGGATATCGCCATCGAGAATGCCGGCATCACGCATACTCATGCCCTGCACCCGTAACAGATAATCGGCCCCTGGCGAAAAGAGCTTTGGATCGACAGGCAACTGCCCCTCCCGAAACTCTTCGGCCAGCATGGGTTGCCCGGCGGCCACCCGTCCGATCAGCGGCAAACCGATTTCCTCTTCTTCGTCCGCACAGAGGCGGATACCCCTGGCCGTACCACTCTGCAGCAGGATATGTCCCTTACGCGCCAGTACCCGCAAGTGACTTTCAGCGGCATTAGGTGAACGGAAGGCAAAGGCCCGCATCAACTCCGCACGGGTGGGTGGCAGACTGTCTTCCGCCATGCGGGCGCGAATCCAGGCGAGAATTTCGGACTGTCGGGGGGTGAGTTCGTCCATGCAATATCTCCTGAGAGCCAGCGGGTTATCATCGTTGGCGATAGGTATATTTTTATACAGTACCACGGCAGAATGCAAGAGGGTGGTTCAGTGCAGCGTCGCTACCCCGTCCCGGCGCTGCACTTTGATTATGACTTGGCAGCTAGCGGTTTTCGGCATCACCGCTTCTTTGATTAACAACTCTTACTTTGTTAAAATTTTACAACAATCATGTGCAGCAAGAATGCACAGCTGGAGAGGCCAGAAAAATGAAGCATCTTTTAACTCGTTACTTCGCCCTCGTCGGACTGCTTCTTGGGAGCACTAGTATCGCTTCCGCAAGTACGAGCAGTGGGGACATTATTGGCCTATGGCAAACTGCAAGTGGCAACGCTTATATCCGTATTTATGAAAAAAATGGCGCACTATTTGGGCAAAGCGTGGGACAATCGCAAGATACGGTGCAGCAGGCGCGTGCCAAGGGCCAGCCACAAATTCTGGCCGACTTCGTACCCAAGCGCCCAGGAGAATGGGCACATGGCCGCATTTACGACCCGAACAACAAAACCTATTTTCATGGTACGCTGACGGCCTTAGATCCCCATGAACTTAAAGTATACGGCTATATCGGTTTTTCCTGGCTCGGTGGCGACACTATCTGGACCCGGGTTTCGACCAATTAAAACCAGCGCGACGAACTCCGAACCCCATTGATCAGTGAGAAATCTGGGCCAACTGCGCGTCGTTGATCTTCACCTTAGCATGCTCCCGCAAGTCCTTCAGATAAGCTGTCGACAGCAAACGACCTCTTTGCTCCTCCAGAGATGCACGGATTTGCGTCGCTACTTTGGGGTTTATTGCCGCTGCCGAGGGTGCGATTACGCGGGTGACGGCAAAAATCTGATAGCCTGACGACGTCTTCACCATATCCATGGAGGGGACTCCGTCTACTGGTGCGGGTGTCGTAAAAGCAGCCACTAACGCCGCATTATCCAGCCCTTGCCCGTTACGCCGGGTTACATCGAGATATGCGTGCAGCGGGTAGGCGCCACGATCTGTCAACACATCCATATTCTTCGCTAGCCGTGCCGCCGCCAGCAGTGCCTGCGCTTTGTTTTTAGCCAATCGCGACGTATTTTCCGAGGTCAATTTTGCGGCAATGGTTCCCGCAACGGTATTCAAGGGTTGCACGCTACCCGGCTTATAGTGGAGCAAATGCACAGCCAGCAAATTCCCATTCGCCAATGTGAGCGCTGTACTATTTTTACCGGCAAGCACAGCCTTGCTAAAGGCAAGGTCAAGTGCTTTGGCGTCGGCAAAAGGCCCCTGGGCTAGTAACTTCCCGGCAGTGAGTATCCCACTCTCCTGGACCTCCAGACCATAGGCTTTGGCAACCGTACCTAAACCGTCAGGGCTGCTGAATAGACGATCCTTAAAGTTTTCCACCTGGGCTTGGAAGGCATTCTCGGCCTGGCTATTAAAAGGTGTAGCGCGTTGTCCCACCGCCACTGCGGAAGAACTGATGGCCGAACTCGTCTGTGCCGTACTCTTATCGACAAAATTCTTCGGCCCCAGCACGACATATTGCACTTGCACCTGCGCTGGCAACTGAAATTGCTCGATATTGGCGTGATAGTAATCAGCCACTTCGGCACTTGTTGGCTTGGCCGCTGGCGCAAAGTCTGCATCCTGGATGTCCACCGCACTGATATCCCGATATTCCTGTGACCAGGCCCAAACCTCGGTTGCGTCGGTGTTCGAGGCTGTGGCTATAACCTGAGGAATGACTTGTAACTGCTCCAGGCGCATACTTTCTCGCAACATACCTTCAAACTGTGCTGGTGTCATTCCGTTAGCGACCAGCAATTTCTGATAATGACTTTTAGAAAAAACACCCTTTTCTTGAAAGGACGGAATGGATTCGATTTTTTTCGCTAACGCCGCATCGGGCACCAGTAATCCCAGACGTCCCGCCTCTGCGCCTAAGAGCATGTTGTCAATCAAACCATTCAGTACATCTCGCCCAAAGTTCTTATCCGCTACCATCTTCGCTGCGGTTGCTGCACCGAAAATATGACTATAACGCGCCTGAGCATCCTTCATACGTGTCTGAAATACGGCATCGCTAATCTTCTGGCCATCCACCGTCGCTATGGCCGACGAACTTGAACCCCCCGAGAATAAATACCCACTTACTCCCCAAAGCACGAAAGATAATGCGATTAAGATCATGAGTACTTTTGCTACCCAGGACTGACCAAAATTCCGAAATGCATCCATCATAAGTACATCTCCACAAAGCCAGAGCACCAATGTAACGGGGTGTGTATATTAGCGCTCTACCATCAAGGATTAATATCCCTCAGAAAGCCATAATGGCCGCCACAGTGCCTCGTTATACAAAAATCAGGCATAAAAAAAGGCGCCCCACAAGGGTCGCCTTACTCGCATTGGCGGGGCGGACGGGGCTCGAACCCGCGACCTCCGGCGTGACAGGCCGGCATTCTAACCAACTGAACTACCACCCCAATAAATTTTGTGGTGGGCGGTGAGGGGCTCGAACCCCCGACATTCGGCGTGTAAAGCCGACGCTCTACCAACTGAGCTAACCGCCCAAACCAGACGCACTAGTTTACTGCATCACGCAGTGCTTTACCAGCCTTAAATTTAGGTGTACGGCTCGCGGCGATCATGATTTCTGCGCCAGTAGCGGGGTTGCGGCCTTTACGCGCCTCACGACTGGAAACAAGGAACGAACCGAAACCGACCAGAGTTACCTGATCACCAGCCTTCAGTGCCTCTGTAATCACCTTGACTGCCGCATCCAGAGTATGGCCAGCGGCGGCACGGGTCACGCCGGCTTCTTCTGCGATCTTCTCGATCAACTCCGATTTATTCATATTTCTTTCTCCTGTTATGGACTCGGTTACTAGGTATAACTGCGCATCAACTCTATCCAGAAAACGTTATAGCAGGGTAAAAAAAGACTTGTCAAGAAAGTACAAAAAATAGCCTGGATCACGAATCATAGGCTGGCCTTCGCGAATGAATCATCACTACCGGGAGCACGACGACACAAATGTCGTCGTATTCTTACACCTATTCTACATAACTAAAAAACTATAGCGACAGTTGTCGCACCACATCCTTTAATGTGCCATTGCCTTGTCCTCAGAAGGCTCATTAACCGCTACTACGCCAACCATCGGCTCTCCGCTGTCAGGCAGAGGCATCGGTGAAGACTCCAGCGCGATAGCCAGAACTTCGTCAATCCACCGGACCGGTTTGATGGTCAGCGCGTCACGCACATTTTTTGGAATTTCCTGCAGATCTTTTTCATTCTCCGCCGGAATCAAGACTGTGCTGATCCCACCGCGATGCGCCGCAAGTAGCTTCTCTTTGAGCCCACCAATGGGCAACACCTCACCTCGCAGCGTAATCTCCCCGGTCATGGCGACCGTGGCATGCACCGGAATATTGGTCAGCGCCGATACCAAGGCAGTGGCCATGCCAATACCAGCACTTGGCCCATCTTTAGGCGTGGCGCCTTCCGGCACATGGATATGCACGTCACGATTCTGGTAAAAATCTGCGGGTATACCCAGAGCTCGTGAGCGGGCACGAACCACGCTCATGGCAGCCTGGATAGACTCCTGCATCACATCTCCCAGCTTACCGGTGATCAGCAGTTTGCCGCGACCCGGAACGACGACAGCCTCAATACTAAGCAATTCACCGCCCACCTCGGTCCAGGCCAGACCAGTAACCTCACCAATACGGTTTTCCTTCTCCGCCTTGCCGAAGTCGAAGCGACGCACCCCGAGATATTTGTCCAAATTGCGATCAGAGACTTGCACCCGCGTGCGTTTTTTGTCGAGCAGAAGTTCTTTCACTACCTTGCGACAGATACGTGCGAGCTCCCGCTCCAGATTACGCACACCGGCCTCCCGGGTGTAGTAACGAATGATGTCCCGGATGACCGTCTGTGAAACCTGCATTTCCCCATCCAAAAGCCCCGCCTTTTCTATCTGTTTGGGCAGAAGATACTTGGTGGCGATGTGGATCTTTTCGTCCTCGGTGTAGCCGGAAATCCGGATCACTTCCATACGGTCCATCAACGGTGCCGGGATATTGAGCGTGTTCGCCGTGGTGACAAACATCACCTCGGAGAGATTGAAATCCACTTCCAGGTAGTGGTCGTTAAATGTCGCGTTCTGCTCGGGATCCAGCACTTCCAGAAGGGCAGAAGCCGGGTCACCGCGGAAATCCATCGCCATTTTATCCACTTCATCCAGTAGCATCAGCGGGTTGCGCGTAGCAATTTTTGCCAGACTCTGGACGATTTTACCCGGCAGGGCACCGATATACGTACGCCGATGCCCGCGAATTTCCGCTTCGTCGCGCACGCCACCCAGGGACATCCGCACGAATTTACGTCCGGTCGCCGCCGCGATAGATCGTCCCAGACTAGTCTTACCCACGCCAGGCGGACCTACCAGACACAGGATGGGGCCGCGGCTGTTGCCAACCCGTTCCTGTACGGCGAGATATTCGAGAATACGCTCCTTGACGTCCTCCAGACCGTAATGGTCGGCGTCGAGAATGGCCTTAGCCCGCTTAAGATCCTTGGTGATTTTGCTGCGTTTGCGCCATGGCACCCCCACCAGCCAGTCGATGTAGTTACGTACGACCGTCGCCTCTGCGGACATGGGACTCATCATCCGTAGCTTTTTCAGCTCCGCGTCAGCCTTGGCCCGCACATCTTTGGGCATTCCGGATTTGCCGATTTTACGCGTCAACTCATCCAGCTCACTACCGCCCTCTTCCGACAGATCACCGAGCTCTTTCTGAATAGCCTTCATCTGCTCATTCAAATAATACTCGCGCTGACTCTTCTCCATCTGCCGTTTGACCCGGCCACGGATGCGCTTTTCCACCTGCAGCAGGTCAATCTCGGACTCCATCATGCCCAGCAGATGCTCCAGCCGGGCGCGGGTGTCCGCCTTCTCCAGAATTTCCTGCTTTTCTTCGAGTTTGAGGCTAAGATGGGCGGCTACCGTGTCGGCCAGTCGTGCAGGATCATCCATGCTTGCCAGGGTAGACAGAATCTCGGGGGGAATCTTTTTGTTCAGCTTGACGTAGGCCTCAAACTGGGCACTGACCGAACGCATGAGCGCCTCCAGCTCACGATCGTTTGCCGCACCACTGGCCACGATCTGCACCTGGGCGCGCAAGGACTCCTCCGCAGGCAGAAAGGAGACAATTCTAGCCCGGTCCGTACCTTCAACCAGCACCTTGACCGTACCATCAGGTAGTTTGAGTAACTGTAGAATCGTTGCCAGTGTGCCGATCCGATAAATATTTTCCGGTTGTGGATCATCGTCCGCGGCATTTCTTTGGGATACCAGCAGAATCTGCTTTTCGCCAGACATCGCCTCTTCCAGTGCGCGAATCGACTTCATTCGCCCCACGAAAAGAGGGATAACCATGAACGGAAATACCACAACATCGCGCAGAGGTAGCACCGGTACCATCTGCGCTTCCTCTTCCACCAGGAGACTTTTATCGATTTGGGCCACGGAGTCTACTCCAAAAGTAGGTGATTACTACCAATAACAGTGCAGATGGGGTCGTCGACAGTGCTTTTCAATGACGACCACGCTCTACGTCATGCGGGATGAGACATATCCACCTTGGCAGCATCATCATAAACCAGCAGCGGCTTGGTGCCGCTTTCCACGACGGCGGCATCCACCACCACCTTTTTTACGCCACTTATAGAGGGCAATTCGTACATCGTATCCAACAGAATTTGCTCAAGAATAGAGCGCAAGCCGCGTGCACCGGTCTTGCGGATCAGTGCCTTTTTAGCAATGGCCCGCAATGCCTCGGTGCGGAACTCCAGGGTCACACCTTCGAGTGCGAAAAGTTTCTGGTATTGCTTCACCAAAGCATTCTTTGGATCGGTAAGAATGGAAATCAGTGCTTCTTCATCCAGTTCTTCCAGCAACGCCAGAATGGGCAACCGTCCGACAAACTCGGGAATCAAACCATACCGAACCAGATCTTCCGGCTCCAGATTCTGCATCAGCATGGCTGCGGTCGCTTCTCTATCGCGGCGCTTGAGGGGCGCATTGAAGCCCATACCGCCCTTCTCCAGACGCGCAGAGACGGATTTCTCTAAACCCGCAAAGGCACCCCCACAGATGAAGAGGATATGCCGCGTGTCCACCTGCAGGAACTCTTGCTGCGGGTGCTTGCGGCCGCCTTGTGGCGGAACCGAGGCCACGGTCCCTTCAATCAGCTTGAGTAACGCCTGCTGCACGCCTTCACCGGAAACATCGCGGGTGATGGAGGGGTTCTCGGACTTACGAGTGATCTTGTCGATCTCATCGATATAAACGATGCCGGTCTGCGCCTTTTCCACATCGTAATCACATTTCTGCAGCAGTTTCTGAATGATGTTCTCGACATCCTCACCCACATAGCCAGCTTCTGTGAGTGTCGTGGCGTCGGCCATGGCAAATGGCACATTCAGGAGCCGCGCAAGAGTCTGCGCCAGCAGGGTCTTGCCCGAACCGGTGGGGCCGATGAGCAGGATATTACTCTTGTCCAGCTCCACCTCATTATCCTTGCCGCCATGTTCCAGTCGCTTGTAATGATTGTAAACGGCCACGGACAAGACTTTTTTGGCAATGTCCTGACCAATGACGTACTCATCCAGCGTTTTGCGGATCTCCATAGGCTTGGGCAGATTGTTCTGGCCCTCGTTGTGGTCGTCCAGTATCTCGTCCTTGACGATGTCGTTGCACAATTCGATGCATTCGTCACAGATGAATACCGAAGGACCGGCAATCAGCTTGCGCACTTCATGCTGGCTTTTGCCGCAGAACGAACAATAGAGCGTCTTTTCACCACTCCCCTCATGCTTTCCAGCCATAGCTGTTCTCCTGCCCTGTTCAGGCGGTCTCGTTTTCACCGCGATGACTAATCACAGCGTCCACAAGATGGTAGGTTTGGGCCTCTTCGGCCGACATGAAAAAGTCTCTGTCGAGATCCTGCTCAATGCGCTCACGGTCCTGCCCGGTATGATGGACCAGAATATCATTGAGCCGCTCACGGATACGCAGAATCTCTTTGGTATGGATTTCGATATCATGCGCCTGCCCCTGAAAACCACCAGAGGGCTGATGCAGCATAATCCGTGCGTTAGGTAACGCATAACGCTTGCCTTCGGCACCGGCTGCCAGCAATACCGCGCCCATGCTCGCCGCCTGGCCGATACAGACCGTGCTGACCTTCGGACGGATGAATTGCATCGTGTCATAAATCGCCATGCCAGCCGTGACAGAACCACCGGGACTATTGATATACAGCGCAATATCCTTATCAGGATTCTCTGCTTCCAGAAAAAGTAGCTGAGCGACCACCAGGTTGGCCATCATATCTTCCACCTGGCCCACCATGAAGATCACCCGCTCCTTGAGCAGACGGGAGTAAATATCATAGGATCGCTCACCGCGTCCGGTTTGTTCAACCACGATGGGCACATACCCCAAGCCCTGTACGGCGGGTGCCAACTGGTCTCCTGCCTGTTTCCACATAATCCATGCTCCTGTCTGTTGACACGGTCCCGTGTCAGACATCGGTTATACCGCGTTTGCTTCGGCTACCGGCGCCCGGCCGATGAGCTGGTTAAAGCTGACCGCCTCGTCGGTCACTTTAACACGCTCCAGAAGCCACGCCACCACTTTGTCTTCCAGCACCATAGCCTCGGCCTGCTCCATCTGCTCGGGATTACTGCGGTACCAGCGCATGAACTGCTCAGGGTCCTCATATTGCTCGGACATATCCTGAATAACCTGAGTGATTTCCACCGGGGATGCCCGCAGCTTTTCGCGCCGGACAATTTCCGACAATACCAAGCCAAGTACCACACGCCGCCTGGCCAGCGCGTCCAGATCACCACCGCCAGCGGCTGCATTGGCATCTTTTTGCAAACGCTCCAATTCCTGTCCGATCATTTGCTTGGGCAAATCGGGATGGTTGCTTTCCGCTACCAGTTCCAGAATCTGCGCTTTCACCTGACCTCGGCTCATCCGCTGTGCTTCACGTTCTAGATTTTCCCGTACTTCCTGCCGCAATATGGCTACATCTCCATCCTCAATGCCGAGCGCCAAGGCGAAAGCCGCGTCCACTTCGGGCAATTGAGGGGCCGCCACTTCCTTGACCTGAAGATGGAACTGGGCGGCCTGACCAGCGAGTTCCGGAACATGATATTCCGCCGGAAATTGTACTGGCACAGTCCGGTCTTCCCCCGCAGACATTCCCAGCAGTCCCTGCTCAATGTCCGGCAGCAGACGACCGGAGCCGAGCACCACGGGGTAGTCGGTCACATCGCCGCCCGCCATGGGGACACCATCAATGGTCCCCTGAAAATCCACGGTGACCCGGTCTTCGTCCTGGGCAGGACGCTCGGCAGACACATAAAAACGCCGCTGCCGCCGCATAATGTCTATCGTGGCATCCACGTCCGCATCCGTTACTTCAGCCGTCTTGCGGATAACGGTGGCGTCCGGCACCTGCGGATCAAATTCGGGATATACCTCTACCACGGCCGTAAACACGAGGTCCTCACCGCGCCCCCCTTTCTCAACCTGCACTTCCGGTCTTCCCACCGGACGTAAGGATTCGTCACGCACGACCTGAGAATAACGTTCATTGATGAGATGGTCGAAGGTCTCCATGAGGGCATCCGAACCATAATGGCGTTCAATGAGAGCCATGGGCGCCTTGCCGGGCCGAAATCCGGGGAAACGTGCGGAGCGCGCCTTGTTACGCAGACGCTGGGATACCCCACTCTCCACCTCACTGGCGGGAATGGTCACATGGATGTGTCTTTCCAAAGGCGTGGCCTCTGGCGTCGAAATTTGCATGAACTGATCCTTCTTTTTCATTTTGTCTAAGCCTAAACGTTAATAATAAACACAAGCCACCTGCCCCTCAAGGTCAACGCAGACCGCGACTCCCGGGTTTAACGGGCGTCCCGCCAACTGCACAGAGCGGACAATCAACAGCTTCCCAGGTACGTACCGTGAGCGTCAACAGCGGAAAAAATGGTACACCGTCAAAATCGCTGAATCCTGAGCTGCGATCAATAATCGCCGATGCCGCCAATACTTGCCCGCCTGCTGCGGTAATGGCCGCTATACATTCCCGCGTCGAGCCGCCCGTCGTCGTAATATCTTCAACCACTAACACGCCTTCACCCGGTGCCAGCGCGAAGCCACGGCGCAACACCATCTGCCCGGCTTCCCGCTCGGTAAACAGGCTGCGTACTCCAAGCGCGCGGCCGCATTCGTAGGATACCAGAACCGCACCCATAGCTGGTCCCACGACACAGGAGATACGCTGCCGCAGACCTTCAGGAATACCTGCCACCATCGCCGCACACAGTCGCGCTGCGTGCTCGGGATGTTGCAGCACCCTGGCCGACTGCAGGTAGGTATCACTATGCAATCCCGAGGATAGCAGAAAGTGCCCCTGGAGCAGCGCTCCATCTTCTTTGTACAACGTCACCACTTCATCTGTAGTCACAGCAGGTTTCTTCTCCATGATCAGTGTTACGCGGAGCACAGTCCTTGCCCCCTTTATTAAAGGGGCATATTAGTCGGGTTTCTGAGAACCTGCGGCGCTCCCTGGCAACTCACTCAATATCTGCCTAAGGGCCTGTGCCGGGTCCTCGGCAGCCGTAATAGGTCTGCCTACCACAAGAAAGTTTGATCCCGCCGCCAGTGCCGCTGCCGGCGCCATAATACGTTTCTGGTCATCCTCCGCATACTGCGCCGGACGAATCCCCGGAGTCACACGCAAGAGTTCCGGCACGGTCTCCCGTAGATGATTCGCCTCCAGTGCGGAACAGACGATACCGTCCAAGGCACATGCCGCTGCAAGCGTCGCCAAACGTCCAACTTGATCCTGTACCGAGCTGTTGACGCCAACTTCGCGTAAAGCGACGTCGTTCATACTCGTGAGTACCGTCACCGCAACCAGGAGAGTCCGCCGTGTCCCATCAGCATCGTTCACCGCTTCGTGTGCAGCGCGCAGCATGGCGCTACCACCACTCGCATGTACATTGAGCATCCATACGCCGAGACGCGCCGCCGCCCGGCAAGCTTTGGCGACGGTCTGCGGAATATCGTGAAACTTGAGGTCAAGAAATACGTCAAATCCGCGCTCCTGCAGACGCTCCACAATGGCGGGGCCACAGGCGGTAAAAAGTTCCTTGCCTACCTTAACCCGACACGCGGTAGGATCAAGCTGATCTGCCAAAACCAGGGCGTCGCGTTCGTTCGCATAATCCAGCGCAACGATGAGCGGTGAAATCACAAACTATACCCTCCGGAAAAGGTGCCCCACTGACGGCAGCTAGGGCAGCGCCAATAATACTGGGGACTTTGATAACCACAAGACTGACAGTGAAAAACCGCTGGTTCCACCGACAACCCCCTCACTGCTAGCGCCATAACGGGATACAACGCGGGATCGGGTGCATCAGGATCCAGTTCCAGCAAAACCTGCATCACCCGCATATCTGGCTGCCGCAACAGAACACGTCTTAAATATGCCGTCGCCGCAGGGGTTCCTTCAACCGCCTGCAAGGCATGCGCCAAAAGCTTGACGGCCAACGGCGAATTACACATCTTCAACAGGCGTTCTCGTGCGTCCTGCACATCCGTGCGGTTCGCAGCGTATCGTAAAACGCTCAGAAAGGGTTCCAAAATAAGCAGAACTACAGATTCCACTGGAGAGTCAAGAAGTCTTTCCCAAAGGTTTAATGCACCACCCCAGTCCTGCCGATCGAAGGCGATGCGTCCGCCAATCACCAAGGCCCGCGGATTTTCTGGATCCTCCCTCTGGGCCAACTCCAAAAAAACTCTCGCTTGCCCTGCATCTCCTAAGAGGAGCGATTGCTCGGCCAGTTCACCATATAGCATGGCAATCACCGGACGCTGGCCGCGCTTACCCGCTTTATGTAAGCGCTGACGTATCGCAATAGACTGCGCCCACTCACTGCCCAGTTCATACAGCTCGGCAAGCGTAGCAAGGCCCTCTAGATGATCGGGTTGACAATCCAATAATTCCTTGAGGATGGATTCCGCCCGATCGAGAATCCCTGCCTTGAGGTAATCCTGCGCGATCTCGAAAAGCACACTTTGCCGCAGGTCAAGCGCCAGTGCCGGTTGATCCAGAAGATGCTGATGTACCCGCAACGCACGTTCCAACTCTCCGCGCCGCCGGAAGAGGCGTCCCAGGGCGAGCAAGATGTCAATGCTCTCTGGATGTTGCCGCAGCGCATCGAGAAAAACCTCTACCGCTTCATCATTGCGCTCACTGAGGAGATGGTTGAGCCCCTGAATATAAATTTCGGGAATCGTGTCGGAGGCATTCGGCGCAGGTTTTCGCGGAGAGGTAACCCGGCCAATCCAGACACCCAGCGCGATCGTCAACAGCAGGACGAGGACAACTACGGTATCCACGCCGGGAACCGTCAATTAAGCCTTGCCACCCACAACCGCTCCAGGGTAATCAACCTGTTCACGGAGCTCCTTACCCGGTTTAAAATGCGGGACCCGCTTTTCAGGCACCAGCACCGGCTCTCCCGTTTTCGGATTACGTCCCTGCTTGGCAGGCCGTACATGCATGGAAAAGCTTCCAAAACCACGAATTTCAATACGCTCACCCTCGGCCAGTGCGTCGCTTAGATAATCGAGCATCTGACGGGTGGCCATTTCGATATCGCGCACACTCAAATGCGGATATTGTGCGCTGATGTTTTTGATCAATTCCGATTTAGTCATAGTTTATTAGCTTCTTACAAAGAATGGTGAACTGGCGGGACATCCTAAAATTAAAAAGATAAGCGGCAGGTCGACGATTCAAAAAAGGCCTTTACCTGACGCCGTCTCATTCACCTCTCCTCCCGATCAGCACACGACCAGGAAGGAGAGGGGTCACGCTTAGCTTTCTTCTTCCTGCTTACGCTTGAGCTGTTCCTTGATCAGATCACCCAGACTGGTGGTGCCCGTCGCCGCGCTACGCGCATATTGCTGCACCGCTGCCGTCGTCTGTTCTTCCTGAGAAGCAGTCACTTCCCGAGCCTTGGTGCTGAGGGTCAGGGTGCGGTTCTTGCGATCTACCATCGCAATGCTGACCTCAATTTTCTCCCCGGCTGACAAGGTCAGACCACGGCCCAATTCACGTTGAGGCAGGAACCCTTCCACCCCCTCGCCAAGCCGAATCTCGGCACCACGGCTGTCCACCGAGATGACTTCACCTTCGACCAGGGCGCCCTTTTCATTGGCCACCACAAACTGGATGAACGGATCAGTTTCCATCTGCTTGATGCCGAGACTGATACGCTCCCGCTCTGGATCAATGCTCAGGACAACAGCATCCAGAGTATCTCCCTTCTTGAAGTCCCGCACCGCTTCTTCGCCGCTGCGATCCCAGGCCAGATCGGATAGGTGAATCAACCCGTCGATACCGCCATCCAGACCGACGAATACACCAAAGTCGGTAATACTCTTGATTTGACCGGAGACGCGATCGCCCTTCTGGAAGTTCTGCGCAAAGTCATCCCACGGGTTGGGCAAGCACTGCTTGATGCCCAGCGAAATGCGGCGACGCTCTTCGTCGATATCGAGGATCATCACTTCGACTTCCTGACCGACATGCAGGGCTTTGGCCGGATTAATGTTCTTGTTGGTCCAGTCGATTTCGGAGACATGTACCAGACCCTCGACGCCTTCTTCGATCTCAACGAACGCGCCGTAATCCGTAACGTTGGTAACCTTACCGAAAATACGGGTGGCCTCGGGATAACGGCGGGCGATATCGCGCCAGGGGTCTTCGCCGAGTTGCTTCATGCCGAGAGAAATACGGCCGCGTTCGCGGTCGAACTTAAGGACCAGAACACGCACTTCGCCACCCACCGTGACCACTTCGCTGGGATGTTTGACCCGGCGCCAGCCCATATCGGTGATATGCAGCAGGCCGTCGATACCACCCAGGTCGATGAACGCACCGTAATCGGTGAGATTCTTGACCACACCCTCGAGAATGGCCCCTTCCTGGATGCTTTCCAGCAGCACCCCACGCTCCGCGCTCTGTTCCTGCTCGACCACCGCACGGCGGGAAACCACCACGTTGTTGCGCTTGCGGTCCAGCTTGATGATCTTCATCTCTAGGTCTTTACCTTCGAGATAAGCCACATCCCGTACCGGGCGCACATCGACTAGAGAGCCAGGCAGGAAGGCACGCACACCGTCGATGCTGACCGTGAAACCACCCTTCACCTTGCCGGTGAGGAAGCCATGCACCACGGCATTGTCATTGAAAGACTTTTCCAGATCGACCCAGGTCTTGGCGCGGCGGGCTTTTTCACGGGAGAGGCGGGTTTCGCCCATGCCGTCTTCCACCAGTTCCAGACAGACCTCTACAGAGTCACCAACCTTCACCTCTATTTCGCCTTCCGCATTACGGAACTGCTCGGCGGGAATCGGTCCTTCAGACTTGAGACCTACATCGACGATGACAAAGTCGTTATCGACGCGGGTCACGATGCCGGTGAGCAACTCACCAGGCTTGAGGCCCTGGGTGCTCTGGCTTTCTTCAAACATCTCGGCAAAACTGGGTTCAATAAGCATTTCAGCGTTAGGGGTGGTCATAAATTTCAGTAGGCCTCATTTACCGGGTACGCCATGGGCGCCCCTTGAATCACTGCTCGATGCCATAAATGGCGGTTTCAATTTTCCTGCAAAACAGCTTGAACCCAGCTTTGCAGAACCCTGTATGTGTCGGAAACGCTTTGTTCGCTGGTATCCAGGAGGCGCGCATCGGACGCGGGCCGGAGCGGTGCCACGCTGCGCTGCTGATCCCGGGCATCGCGTTCCGCAATTTCCGCCACAACTGTGGCGAGATTAGCACTACTACCCTGTTCCATCAACTGATTCAGACGCCGCTTGCCACGGACTTCGGCGCTCGCAGTCAGAAACACCTTGAGTGTTGCGTCCGGAAAAACCACGGTCCCCATATCGCGGCCGTCGGCCACCAGTCCTGGCGCCTGACGAAAATCCCTCTGCCGCTGCAATAATGCGGCGCGAACCGTGGGAAGCGCGGCAATTTGTGAGGTCAACGCACTGATTTCGGGGCTGCGAATTGCCGCATCCACGACCTCCGCCCCGAGTAGTACGTGGGTTTGGTCCACCGCACCACGAAAGCTCAGCGGTAAGGCGCGGGCAAGATCGGACAGTGCCGCTTCGTCATCTGCATGAAGCCCGGCCCGCCGAGCCGCCAGCGCCAGCGCCCGATAAATAGCGCCGCTATCCAGCAAATGCCAACCCAGATCATGGGCCAAGAGGCGGCCCAGCGTGCCCTTACCGACCCCGCCGGGGCCATCCAAGGTGATGACGGGGATGATATTCATGCGCCCGCCACCTCCAGCAACAGCCCGGCCTGCTGCGCTAGAACGGGGAAACTCGGAAAAGACGTGGCCACGTTGGCGCAGTCGAGAATTTCGATAGCGCCTTGCGCCACGAGTGCCGCCATAGCGAAGGCCATCGCGATACGATGATCCCCGTGACTGTTTACCCGACCACCCAACAACGGTGATCCGCTAATAACGGCTCCATCCGTGCGCTCTTCTATGGTGGCACCCAGTGCCTGCAGCCCCCCAGCCATCACCGCGATACGGTCACTTTCCTTGACACGGAGTTCTTCGGCGCCGGTAATCACCGTCTGCCCCGTCGCACACGCCGCCGCTATGAATAGCGCGGGAAACTCATCAATAGCCAGAGGTACCAAATGGGGAGGGATAACGATGCCTTGCAACGGTGCATAGCGGACGCGGATATCGGCGACCGGCTCACCGCCCACTTCGCGCAAGGCGGTCAGGTCAATCCGGGCACCCATACGGGTAAGGATTTCGATGACGCCGGTTCGGGTCGGATTGATACCAACACCTTCCAGGATGAGATCGGAGCCCGGCGCGATAGTGGCACCCAGTAGGAAGAACGTCGCCGAAGAAATGTCACCCGGCACCTGCAACGACTGCCCGCGCAACTGGCCCCCGCTATGCAGACAGGCGCGTAGAGCCTGACGCTCCACTGGGTAGCCAAAACCCTGCAGCATCCGCTCGCTGTGGTCGCGGGTGGGGGCGGGCTCGGCCACGCAGGTTTCCCCGTCGGCATACAGTCCGGCCAACAGCACGGCAGATTTGACCTGGGCGCTAGCCACCGGTAGCGCATACTCGATACCATGCAGGGGCCGTCCATGAATATGTAAGGGTGCCCTACCCTCCTGCGCGGTGATTTCCGCACCCATGGTACGCAACGGGTTCAGCACGCGGCCCATCGGTCGCTTCTGCAAACTGGTGTCGCCAATCAGCGTGCTGGGAAAAACCTGCCCGGCCAGCACTCCCGCCAGCAGACGCATGGCCGTGCCGGAGTTTCCACAATCCAACGGGACAGCGGGCGCACGCAACCCATGCAGGCCCACACCGTGTATACGCAAACGCCCGTTATCCGGCCCTTCCATTTCGACGCCCATCGCGCGAAATGCAGCGATGGTGGCGAGCACGTCCGCACCCTCCAGCAATCCCACTATTTCGGTCACACCTTCCGCAAGCGCACCAAGAATAACGGCACGATGGGAAATGGATTTGTCGCCAGGGACCGGAAAACGACCTTTGAGTTGACCACCTGGATGTACAAGATATCTGGACATAATTCAGGAATGCACCGGAGGAAATTGAAATTGTCGTCGGCAACTCTGGCCGCGCCCCAGCAGATCGTTCAGTGCCTGGGCGTCGTTACCCGCCAGCATCCGCTCGGCGGCGCCAAGAGTTCTTTGCACCGTGCTCAAATGCTGGCGGACAGCGGCACGATTCTCCCAGAGGATATCGGCCCAAAGTCGGGGATCCGAGGCGGCGATACGGGAAAAGTCGCGCAGACCACCACCCGCTAATTGCTGCAGCGCAGCGGCCTGTCCCTCCAAACCAGCCATGTAGGCAAAGGCCAGCAGATGCGGCACATGACTGGTGGCCGCCAGAGCATAATCGTGGGCTTCCGGCGTCATTTGGACGATCGTGGCTCCAAGCATTTGCCAGAATGTGCGCATAACCTCCAGGGACCCACCCGCCTGACCCGGCGACGGTGTCAAAACCACTCGTGCGCCCTGATAGAGTCGCTTCCGAGCTGCACTGAAGCCCGTTTTTTCACCACCCACCAAGGGATGGGCCGCCACAAAACGATCGCCTAAAAGCTCGGCACCGAGTTGCGCCACCGGCACCTTGATGCTCCCGACATCACTAACCACTGCCGTTGGAGACACCAGACGCGCCACCTCTGGCAACTGCGCCATGAGCATCTGTGGAGGCGTGGCCAAAATGACCAGGTCAGCGTCCTGCAGTGCCGGGGCAAGGACATGACTCAGCGTGATCTGCCACTTACCTGCTGCCCTACGAATCCGCCTTGCTTCTTCCTTATCCGCAACCACGCCCCGGATTGTTCCACTGAAATCCGTCGCGCGCAGGGCTTTGGCGACACTCCCACCTATCAGGCCAAGGCCGACAATGGCGACCCGATGGAATGGAACGTCTGTCATGCTAAAGCTCGCGGCCAATGGCCTCAGCGATCTTGCGCAGATCACCCATCAGCGCCATGAGTTGCTCTGGGCTCAGGGCCTGATCGGCATCGCACCAGGCTTCTTCTGGACAGGGATGCGACTCCACCAGCAAACCATCCGCACCAGCCGCAATCGCTGCCTTGGACAACTGCGGCACCAGCCAAGCCTTGCCACCCGCGTGGCTGGGGTCGACGATAACCGGCAGATGCGTCTCCCGCTTGAGGACCGGAATAGCGGTGACGTCAAGGACATTACGATAGGCCGTTTCAAAAGTGCGGATACCACGCTCGGCGAAAATAATCCGGTGATTGCCGTGAGCAGCTATATACTCTGCCGCCATGAGCCATTCCTTGATGGTGGCACTCAGTCCACGTTTAAGAATAACCGGCACATCCAGACGACCGACCTCTTTGAGGAGATCAAAATTCTGCATGTTGCGCGTGCCGATCTGAATGATGTCCACCCCTTTTTCGAGAAAAAGATCAATCTTGCGGACATCCATCAGCTCAGTGACGATGGGCAAACCGCAGGCATCCGCAGCCGTCCGAAAATAATCCAGACCTTCATCGCCCACGCCCTGAAAAGTATAGGGGCTGGTACGGGGTTTGAAAGCGCCGCCGCGCATCAGGCGACAGCCCGCCGCTTTAACGGCCTCCGCGGAGCTGCGCATCTGCTCAGGTGTTTCGACCGAGCAGGGGCCAGCGATCACTTGAATCTGCCTGCCGCCGATGGGAATACCACGCACCTCAATCACGGTGTCGGTGGATTTGAACTCGCGACTAACGAGCTTGTAAGGCTTCAGAATGGGCATAACTTGTTCCACAGCGGGCAATGATTCCAAGGCTCCCTCGGGCAACAACCGTTCATCTCCTAGCAGGCCCACCACCGTGCGCTCCGAACCGGTACTAACCATAGGCTGCAGGCCAAACTGGCGGATACGCTCCAGCAACTGCTCCATCTGCTCTGCGGTGGCTTGTGGTTTAACAATGACGATCATGAAATTACAGGACCTCGCCCAGCATTTTTAGAAAACGTTGATTTTCCACCGGCAGACCAACACTGACCCGCAGATGATCCGGCATGCCATAAGGGGTAAGCGGTCGTATGATCACGCCCCGATGCAACAGCGCGTCGTAGACACGCTGACCACCCCCCGGTACGGCAAAGGCGATAAAGTTGCCTGCAGGCGGCAGGATTGTCAATCCAAGATTATGTAATCCGTCACGGAGGGCCACGATTCCTTGGCGATTGTTGGCCAAGGTGGCCTGTAAATGGGCGCGATCGGTGAGCGCAGCGTGCGCCGCCACCTGCGCTAACGTATTCACATTAAAGGGCTGACGAACCCGCTCCAGCACCGCTATCAGGTCAGGGTGGCCGATGCCGTAACCGCAACGCAGGCCTGCCAGCCCATAGGCCTTAGAAAAGGTGCGAGTAACCATCAGATTGCTGAAGCGCCGCAACCACAGCTTACCGTCAGGATAATCCGCACTTTCCATCAATTCCAGGTAAGCCTCATCCAGCACCACCAGGGCATGCGCGGGCACGCTGTCGATAAAGGTCTCCAGTGCATCAACTGCAAGGTGGGTGCCGGTGGGATTGTTGGGGTTGGCGATAAACACCAGCCGGGTGTTTGCGTTGAGCAAACCCGCCATGGCATCCAGGTCATGACCGTAATCCCTCGCGGGGGCAACCCGCACGGTCGCTCCACTCGCCTGCGCGGCAATGGCATAAGCAGCAAAGGCATACTGGGAAACGATCACCTCGGTACCCGGCCCAGCAAAAGCACGTACCGCAAACTCCACCACCTGATCAGAACCATTGCCGAAGATAAATTGCCGCGGGTCCAGATCCAACTGTTGTGTCAGCAGTGCGCGCAATTCCGGCGCTGATCCCTCGGGATACAGGGCCAGGGAGGGCAGCGCATCGCGGATAGCCTCCAGCGCCGCGGGGCTCGGTCCCAGTGGATTTTCATTGGAGGCCAGCTTGATGGCATCGCGGATGCCCAGTTCCCGTTCCAGTTCCGCCAAGGGCTTACCCGGCTGATAAGGACGCAAGTCAGACACCCCCGCTGCCGCATATTCCAGATATTTATTGCGCATCAAAATACCGCCCTGGGATAACTACCAAGACAACGATAGAAAGACGCCTGTTGCGCGAGGGCATCCAGTACCGGTGCAATGGCGGCATCTTGACGATGACCGAGCAGATCGAGATAAAAGACATACTCCCAAACAGCGGAGCGCGTCGGTCGCGACTCAATGCGCGTGAGGCTGATCCCCGCATCGGCCAAGGGCGACAACAGCGCATGCAGGCTCCCTGGGCGATTGGCTGCGGCCACTACCAGACTGGTCTTGTCGTTCCCTGTGGAGCGGGTATTGATCTTACCGATCACTATAAAGCGCGTGGTGTTCTCGGGATTGTCTTCAATACCGGCGGCCAGAATCTCGAGGTCGTAAGCCTCCGCAGCCACCGTAGTGGAAATAGCACCACCCTCGGCATCTGCCGAGGCGCGCTCAGCAGCCACGGCATTACTGGGGACGTCTACTAATTGCACCTGCGGCAGATGTGCGGCAAGCCATTGGCGACACTGGGCACGGGTCTGGTAGTGCACATAGACCCGCTGGATCACATCCATAGAGCATTTAGCCACCAGATTATGGACGATGCGTAATTGCACCTCACCGCAAATATGCAGCGGATAATCCAGTAGCAGATCAAGACTGAGATTGACAGAGCCCTCGGTACTGTTTTCCACCGGAACCACGCCGAACTGTGTCTGCCCCCTGTCCACCAAGCGGAAAATCTCGGCAATGCCAGTGGTGGGTTGCAACACCGCAGCCCGCCCGAAATGCCTTTGCGCAGCCATTTGCGTGAAGGTGCCTGCCGGACCGAGATAAGCCACCTGTAACGGCTCTTCCAGGGCCAAGCCAGCAGAAATGATTTCGCGAAAAATAGTGGCGATTTGCTCCGCAGAAAAGGGCCCGGGATTCTCGGCCATCAATCGACGGAGAATTTCGGATTCCCGATCGGGATGGTAGAAATTTGTCTCATCAGCCGCGCGTTTGACTTCACCCACCTCGGCCGCCAAGCGGCCTCTCTCTGCCAGCAAATGGAGAATTTCTCCATCTACGGCATCAATAGCGGTGCGCAATTCAGGCAGCGTTCGTACAGTTGCGGACAAGCTGCCTCCCTAACCCTGACGGCGGGCAAAATCCCGCATGAAGTCGACCAGCGCCCGTACCCCGGACTCTGGCATGGCGTTGTAGACAGAAGCGCGCATGCCACCCAGCAGGCGGTGCCCCTTGAGCTGGAGCAGCCCTTGCTCATCCGCCTCTTTCAGAAACATCGCGTCCAACGCCGCGTCATGCAGGGTAAAGGGCACGTTCATCTGCGAGCGGTTGCGGTGCTCTATGGCATTGTTATAAAAACCGCCGGAGCCATCAATCGCCGCATACAGCAATGCGGCCTTACGCGCATTGACCTCCGCCATTGCACCCAGCCCACCCAATTGTTTCAACCACTTGAACACCAAACCGGCGACATAAATAGCAAAGGTAGGAGGCGTATTGTGCATGGAACCCTCTTTGGCATGCACGGCATAGTCCAGCATGGTTGCAGTACCGGCCGGTGCATGACCGATGAGGTCTTCACGAACAATAACCAGAGTCAGACCGGCCGGCCCGATATTCTTCTGGGCACCGGCATAAATGAGGCCGAAACGGCTGACATCTATTGGCTTCGAGAGAATATGGGAAGAGGCATCGCTCACCAGCGGAATATCACCCAGTTCCGGGACAAAATCGAACTCCAGACCACCGATGGTTTCATTACCGGCAATGTGTACATAGGCGGTGTCGGCGCTGACTTGCCACTCCGATTGCGGAGGCACCACACGGGCCTGACGATCCGCATTGCTGGCCGCCACCTCGACGATCGCAAAACGCCTGGCCTCGGTCATGGCCTTGGCAGACCAGATACCAGTCTGCACATAACTCGCCCGCGCATGACCACGCAGCAGGTTGATGGGAACCATGGCAAACTGCAAGGTCGCCCCACCCTGCAAAAACAGCACCCTGTAATGGGCGGGAATCTGCAGGAGGTCACGGAGGTCCTGTTCGGCCCCGGCGATAATCTGCATGTAGTCGGCACCGCGATGGCTCATTTCCATGACCGAAATACCGCGGCCATGCCAATCGAGCAGTTCCGCCTGCACCTGCTCCAGTACCGCATGGGGGAGCATCGCCGGACCTGCGCCAAAATTATAAACAGGATAGTTCATTATGTGTTACTGGGGCAGATCAGTCTGCTCCCCCTCCTCTTCTTCTGTATCGGCAATCAATGCCAGTCCTGCCAGTTGCTCGCCCTCGCCCAGGTTAATCAGGCGCACCCCCTGCGCATTCCGACCGGTGCGACGAATGCTGTTAATCGCCATACGAATCAGCGTGCCATGATCAGAGACCAGCATCAGTTCGTCCCGCTCCGTTACCGCCAGGGCGCCGACCACATCACCATTACGCTCGTTGGTCTGGATGGCAATAACGCCCTTCCCACCCCGGTTGGTGCGGCGGTATTCATCCACTTTCGTCAATTTACCATAACCATTGGCGGTAGTGGTGAGGATCACCTGACTGGAGTCCACCCACTGTGCCGAGATCACCCGATCATTCTCTTCCAGACTGATACCGCGTACGCCACGGGCGTTGCGACCCATGGCCCGAGCCTTCGCCTCGGGGAAGCGCACCGCCATGCCATGCCGAGTAAAGAGCATGAACTCGCGCTGCCCATCGGAGAGGCCAACAGCCACTAGACGATCACCCGGGTCGAGGTGGATGGCGTTGATCCCCTGACTGCGCGGCCGGGAATACTCCATGACCGGCGTCTTTTTGACGACGCCAAGGGAGGTAACCATGCAGACAAACTGGCCCTCGGTAAAGTCACGAACCGGCAATACGGCGGTGATGCGCTCCGTGGGGGCCAGCGACAGCATGTTAACAATGGGCTTGCCCTTGGCGCCACGACCTGCCTGCGGCAACTGATACACTTTTTGCCAGAAGACTTTACCGAGATTGCTAAAGAACAAACAATACGCATGGGTCGAAGCGCAGAACATGCGTTCGACAAAGTCTTCTTCTTTGGTGGTAGTGGCCATCTTGCCTTTGCCGCCCCGTCTCTGGGCATTGAAGGCCGTCACCGGCTGAGCCTTGATATAACCGGCGTGGGTGAAGGTCACCACCATTTCCTCTTCGGTAATCAGATCTTCCGTCGAGATATCACCCGTGTCCGCCACGATCTCGCTGCGTCGGGCATCCCCGTACTGATCGCGGATGGCCACCAGCTCTTCGCGGATGACCTCCATCAGCCGAGCCTTTGAGCCGAGAATCTCCAGCAACTCACGGATGCGATCCAGCAAGGCCAGGTATTCATCGCGGATTTTGTCCTGCTCCAGCCCGGTCAGACGGTGCAAACGCAAATCGAGAATGGCTTGGGCCTGCGGCTCGGACAAATGATATCCGTCCGTTTGCATCCCCTCCGAGGGTTCGCCACGCTCGACCAGCAGCGCCGCGACCATGCCCGGCTCCCAAGACTTCGCCAACATTTGCGCCTTGGCTTCTGCCGGGTTGGCCGCCGCCCGAATCAGGCTGATGAGCGGATCCAGATTGACCAACGCCACCGCCAGGCCCTCGAGGATATGGGCGCGGTCGCGTGCCTTCTTTAGCTCGAAGACGGTACGCCGGGTGACCACTTCGCGGCGGTGCTGGATGAAGGCCTGCAGCAGATCGCGCAGACCGAGGGTCCGCGGTGCCCCGTCCAGCAGCGCCACCATATTGATATTGAACACGCTCTGCATAACCGTGTGCTGGTAGAGATTATTCAGCACCACATCGCCGTTGGCGTCCCGCTTGAGTTCAATGGCGATACGCATACCCGATTTGTCGGACTCGTCGCGCAGGTCACTGATGCCTTCCAGACGCTTTTCCTTGACCATCTCGGCGATGCGCTCAATGAGTCTGGCCTTATTCACCTGATAGGGCAGCTCGGTGACAATGATGCTCTGCCGGTTGGATTTTTTGTCCGTCTCGAACTCGCAGCGCGCGCGCATGACCACCCGGCCCCGCCCGGTGCGGTAGGCTTCGATACTGCCGGCACGGCCATGAATAAAGCCTGCCGTCGGAAAATCTGGCGCCGGGACCAAGATAAACAATTCTTCATCCGGGGTTTCGGGATCATCCACCAGCGCCAGACAGGCACTGATCACTTCCGTCAGATTGTGGGGCGGGATATTGGTCGCCATGCCGACGGCAATGCCGGCGGAACCGTTGATCAGCAGGTTGGGGATACGCGCCGGCATGACCAGCGGTTCCATCTCCTTCTCATCGTAGTTGGGGCCGAAATCAACGGTCTCCTTTTCCAGATCCGCCAGCATCTCATGGGCAATGCGGGACATGCGCACTTCGGTGTAGCGCATGGCGGCGGGGCTGTCGCCATCCACCGAACCAAAGTTACCCTGCCCGTCGATGAGCGGGTAGCGCATGGAAAAGTCCTGCGCCATCCGCACCATCGTGTCATAGACGGCGGTGTCACCGTGGGGATGGTATTTACCGATGACATCACCGACGACACGCGCCGACTTCTTATAGGGCTTATTCCAGTCGTTGCTCATCTCGTGCATGGCGAAGAGCACACGACGATGCACTGGCTTGAGACCGTCGCGGGCGTCGGGAAGGGCGCGGCCGACGATCACGCTCATGGCGTAATCGAGGTAGGACTGGCGCATCTCCTTTTCGAGACTGACAGGAATGGTTTCTTTGGCGAATTCGATCATGTGGAGACTGAGTACCCCTGATTATTTTTTCAACACGGCATTATGCCACAGCGGGGCTAAGCCTGCATGTGGCCCGCGGCCAGCGCCTGGAGCGCCGCCTGAAACCCCGGGCGCGCCACGCCACGCTCGGTGATAATGGCGGTGATCAGACTGGCGGGGGTGACATCAAAAGCCGGATTACGCACTTCGACACCTTCTGGCGCCACCGCATGGCCCGCACACTGCTGCACCTCTACGGCGGGGCGCTCTTCGATGATGATGCCGCCGCCATCGGGCATGGCGAAATCCACCGTACTCAACGGCGCCGCGACGTAGAAGGGAATCTGATGATATTGCGCCAGCACGGCGAGGCTGTAAGTGCCGATCTTATTGGCCGCGTCGCCATTAGCGGCGATACGATCGGCGCCAACTATCACCGCATGGATCAGACCCTGTTGCATCAGATAGGCGGCGGCACTGTCGGCATTGAGATGAAAGGGAATACCATCCTTCTGCAACTCCCAGGCGGTGAGGCGCGCGCCCTGCAGCCAGGGCCTGGTTTCATCAGCATAGATATGGAGCTGCTTACCCGCAGAAATCCCCGCACGAATCACGCCCAGTGCCGTGCCGTATCCACCGGTCGCGAGGCTGCCGGTGTTGCAATGGGTCAGAATGCCACCCTTCGTCGGCAAGAGCTCCGCGCCATAACGGCCCATACGCTGGTTATCGGCGATATCATCGCGGAGCAAGTCATGGGCGGCCTGTAAAAGTGCGGCGACGGCCTGCCCTGCGGTAGACGCCGATTGCGCCAACGCCAGTTGCCGATCCGTCGCCCAGGCAAGATTCACCGCCGTCGGTCGCGCCGCCTTGATCTCGTCGGCGGCACTCAGCAGGCGCGCCTCCCAGTCCGCATGCGTGCTCACCTCGCTCACGGCAAGCGCCATGGCATAAGCGGCGGCAATGCCGATTGCCGGGGCACCACGTACTACCATCTGCCGAATCGCCACCGCCACCGCGCGATAATCACTGAGCTTTAACCAGGTTTCCTGCTGCGGCAACAGTCTTTGATCGAGAAGGCAGAGCTGACCCTCCTCCCAACGGATGGCACGAATTTGGTCGGCACTGGACACATATCCTCCTCGGCAAGATACCGGGTCAATCGGGAGCGGAACACCGCACGTATGGTGTGCTCAATATACGGGCAGTTGAAAAGACTGTAAAATGCGCCGGGACGTCCAGACCCCATGCTTCCGGGGCACTCCCGCTTTCATTATCAGGTCCACTCATGTCCTCTGCCAGCCCATACCCGGTTCTCCGCCTGCGTCCCAAGGAAGATCGCCGCCTCCGCGCCGGTCACCTCTGGGTCTACAGCAACGAAATCCATGTCCAGAAAACCCCCCTCACCGCTGTTGCTCCAGGTAGCGTCTGCCGGATGGAAGACGCCCAAGGCAAGGCCCTGGGGCTCGCCCATGTCAATCCCCATACCCTGCTCTGTGCGCGTTTGTTGAGCCGTGACCCGCATATCAGCATTGATGAGGGCTTTTATCGCACCCGCTTACAACAGGCTTTGCTGATGCGAGAGCGCCTGTTCAGCGCGCCTTTTTACCGCCTGGTGCATGGTGAAGGCGATGGCTTGCCGGGCCTGATTATCGACCGCTATGAGGACCATCTGGTGCTGCAGGCAGGTAGTCTCGGCATGGATCGCGATCTGCCCCTGATCACGGCGGCTTTGCATGGTCTGCTGCGCCCGGCGGGCATTTTGCTGAAGGCCAGCGGCGCGGCACGGCGACTGGAAGGATTGGAAGACCGCGTCGAAGTCCTCTTCGGGCATATCCCGGAGCGGCTGGAGGTTTGGGAAAACGACTGCCTGTTCCAGGTTGACCCGCGCGGCGGGCAGAAAACCGGCTGGTTTTATGACCATCGCGCCAATCGTCGCCGCTTGCGGGACTTTGCCCAAGGGCGCCGGGTGCTGGACTGCTTCGCCTATCTCGGCGGCTTTTCCATCCCCCTGGCAAAGGCCGGAGCAACCGCCGTCACCGCTGTGGACAGTTCGGCACCAGCCCTGGCGATCCTTGAAGAAAACGCTCTGCGCAACGAGGTTGAAGGCTTGCGCAGCATTCATGGCGATGCCATGGAGACGCTGCACAATCTGCGCGACCGCGGTGAGCAGTTTGACCTCATCGTCCTGGACCCCCCGGCCCTGATTAAATCGAAGAAGGACTTCAAGGAAGGCAGCATCGCCTATCGCCGTTTTAACGATATGGCCATGCGTTTGCTGAGCCCCGGCGGCATCCTGTTCTCGGCGTCCTGCTCGCATCACCTGAACCGGGAAACGCTGCTCAGCCAGATCGCTTTTGGCGCCCAGCGTGGGGACTACCAGATCATCGGTGAAGGCAGTCAGGATATGGATCACCCCGTTCACCCGGCGGTGCCCGAAAGCAACTACCTCAAGGGCTTTTTCATCCACCGTCGGGAAGAATTACCCGAAGAGGCAGAAAAGACCGCCTGATCACCCAGCGCAATGGATTCTTGTCGCCATGCCCGGTGACAGGTACAATCGCGCCCACGCCGGCGTAGCTCAGTTGGTAGAGCAACCGATTCGTAATCGGTAGGTCAGAGGTTCGACTCCCCTCGCCGGCACCAATTAGAACAAGGGTTTAGGCTTCGGCCTAAGCCCTTTTTCTTTGCCTCTTTGAAGTTTCGCTCAATAAATGCCCAAATGGAACGCAAGGCGATTGAGCAAAGAACGGCGACCATGGCATCAGTTGGCAACCCGCTACGACAAAGAACAGAACCTTATCGGCTGGCAAGCGCGGGTTATCTGGAAGGGATTCCCTACACGATCAAAAACTTTTCGAGCGAAGAAAGAAGCGGAAGCCATCAGGCCGTTTTCCTGAAGCATGGCGTGATGCGCTTTCGTGCAATACTGCCTGCTGCGGTGTCATCATGCCGATGGCCGTCATGTAAAAACGCACAGCCAGCCAGATCGCAGTGCGCCGCACGGGTACGCGGGACGGCTATGAAGGCGGCGTTACCGGCCAGCGCCCATTCGGGGCGCAATTCTTGAACTTGACCAGGCGGCTCACCTGGATATCAGAAACGAACATTACCCCCTGATGCTTCTCGAAGAAGGGGGTGAAACCCTCGAGGATGGGCGAAACGAGTTCCTCGGGCACGGCGACAATTATCATGATGAGAACATCGTCCTCATTGAACATCAAATGACTCTCGTAGATGCCGTGGCTGCCTTTGCCAGACAGGTTGCCCACGATCGAATAGCCCTTCACCCCCGCTCGATCGAGGAGATCGGTGGCAAAGTCACGATGGGCACCTTCAAGAATGATTTCGACCTTCTTCAAGGGATGGAGATTGAGGGTATTCATGCACTGGCCTCCAAAAGGGTTAGTCTCTGCTGCCGACCCGAATCCGGGTGGACCTGAAATTCGCCATCTTCCAACACCAGGGCGCGGTAGCCATCCTCAGGGTCGAGGACTATGACCCGCAGCCAGCCACCCATGATTAGCGCCTTGACCTTGGGCAGGCGACCTACGGCGGCCAAGACGAAAGGTGCCGGGGCCTCGACCAGGGCGATGAGCCGCACGGGCTCGTGATAGGGCTTACCATCCTTGTATATGGACTGGATAGGCAGACCGGTACGCAGATCGCTCTGATTGCCGGTCATTACCCCAAAGCGCCCAGCCACATTGTGGTATGCCTTACTCCCACTACCAAAGTGATGGACATCGACCGTCGAAAAATAGTGCTCGAGGTTGATCCACTCGCCCACCACCACTGGTGCCGACAGGATGTTTTCGAGAAAGCGCCCCTTAGGGTCAAGGCGATAATCGTAGGATTGCAGGAAGGATCGGCCCTGTAGGTCTACCCCCTCGGTCAGATGTCGGCCACCGATGATGCCGTAGAGATTGCGGGAGAGGCCCCACTCCGGTCGCACCTGCGACCAATCGTGGGCACGGCGGCGTGCCATGGCCGCCGCGGCGTAGGGGTCCTCGGCAAGTTTACTTGTCGCTCCCAAGGTGGGCATCCGCTCTGCCGCCGTTCGTCGGGTTGCTGCCGCAAGACCATTGCGCAAACGCTCCAGATAGAGCAGGTGCCGAGCGGGCAGGAGATCGAGATCGTAGAGATCAATCTGGTCCGTGGTGGTGTTATGGGTGGCTGGCAGGAACCAGGTATCATCGGGGATGACGACGCCATTCTCCGCCAAGCGCCGCCGTACCTCAGGCTTGTTGGCCATGGCACAGATCACCCGGGCATTGGGCAGCCCTTTACCACCACCGCAGGCGCCACAGTCGAGAGCCGACTCGTAGGGGTTGTTCTGGGTCTGACTCTCATGGGCCACCATCAGAACGAAGCGCGAGAAATTGCGATTGAGTCCAGTCGAGAGCAGGGCCTGGGAGACATAGCGCACCTGCTCGTCGATACTGAAACCGAGGCGCCCAATGCGTTCCATCTGCAGGCTGGTTTCCTGCCGATCCACCCGATATACCGTGCGCAGCTTTTCGATGAACTCCGCTTCTGCCGCGGCCGCAAGCCCCAGACGTCTAGCCAAGGAATTCTGGCCCGCCTGGTGACCCAAAACTATCTCACGTAACTCCCGGACCTCGTCATCGGTAACGCGATCTCGGCTCACGCCCAGCTCCTTACCCAAGGCCCGCACGATCATCGCCCGCTGCACCGCACGTATGATGGAGTCAGCCTGCTCGGCATTGAGCTTGTCCACCAGCAGGCGGGTGGGAGGCTTTTCAGCATGCAGGTGCCGGTAGATCTCGTGATAAGTGACCGGCGCCACGGTCTTGCCGATCAGCCCCAGACTGAAGAGTAAACCCACCGCCTCTACCGCCACGAAGGGCGAGAGCACAGAAGATTTGAGGTCGTGCAGCACATGCTCCAGAGCCCCATACAGGGGTTCTTCCTCGAGATTCAGATCGACGGTAATTTCGACGACGAGATTCCGCGGAGTCTGCACCGCTGGACAGAGGTGGACTTCGCTGCCCTTGCCGTATTCCAGATAGCCAATGGGCACTCCAAAGAATCCGGCAATGCCGAAGGTCTGGTAATCCCCCAGGGCCTCCAGATGGCGGCGCATAGGTTCGGAACGAACGTCGATGCAGAAGAAGGCCTGAGCGAAGGGACGCTTCTTCGGCTTGGACTCCGGCAAGTGCACCTTGCGCACCAGATCGGTGATGTAGTGGGACTCCATCGCCTTCAGCCAGTTAAAGCCTTCGCGCTTTTCCCAATTGCGCAAGAGTTGCAGGAACTGCTCAATTTGGGTTTTATCCAAGGTCCTCAGGGCCTCTTCGGCCGTGGGAGAAACTCGCCGCGCCAGTTTCCGCAGGGCCTGGGCCTGCTGTCGCGCTTCATGGACCAGCTTGGCCTGAATGTAGTCCAGAGCCAGACCTCCGTAGCCCCGTCGCGAACGGCGGGCGAGCGCATCATCCACCCGCTGCGCCCAGCCGGGCAGGATGGTCCCGCCATATAGTTCGAGCCGAAGATAGGCTGCGAAAGGGTCCTGCTCGACGAAGTCCTGGACGGCCTCGGCATCGCCCGGGCAAGCATGGTGTCGGGCCGCCTCCTGTAAGAGGGCCAGACCCAGCACCATACGCACCGCCAGGAAATCCGTGAGGTCTGCCGGATAGCGCGTGGCCCAGTAGTGGTGCTTGGCCATGCTGCGAAAGCGGATGAAGCCAGCCCAGCCATGCAAGCGAGTGAGCTGGCGAGTGATGTATTTCTGCCAGGATTCCTCGGGGATCTTGAGGAGCACGAGGATTTGGGCGATCACTCCTTCGGGGCTCTCAGAAGATGCGAGCAACTCACGCAGATGCAGTCCGCGCAGGAAGAAGCGAACATTTCGCCATGCCACTTTCTTCCAAGCAAAGTAAAAGCCCTGCTCACGCCCCGGGGCCTGCCACGCCGACTGCCCCTCGTCAAAAAAGTCGAGGCAGCTTTTTACCAATAGGTCATTGAGGGTACTGCCGATGTCCGTACCGAAGAGACGATCCACATTGGCGTAAACTGGCCCGTCATGAGCGATCTTGCGGGCCAGAAGGGTATGGAGCCGCTCGATTACTACTCTGCTGCTGTCGAGCTTCGCTGAGCGCCCCCGCAGGGCGGCCGCCAGGGCCTCGCCATCGAGCCAGTCGTGACTGGCTATCAGTCGTTCTGTCGAACACTCTGTGATCAGTGTCCAGAGCCAGGCTTCGACATCGATGCCTGGCAGATCCAACGTCTGATCTTCAACGAAGCGGCGCACATAGCGACGCAGAGCAGAGTCATCCACTTTTCCTTCTCGACGGTAGCCCTGATAGTGCTGACGAGGTAGGTAGCCGCGCCCATTAAAAAGGCGACATCCCTCCTCTACAGCCTCCTCGAAGGGCAAATGCTCCAGACCGAAAAGGGGATTGTGGTGAATGAAGGTGCGCATGGGCCAGAAACGCGGGATCGGCTCGCTGGCCACATAGATCATCGACCGGACCTTGAGCCGGTCACCCAAAGTCAGATTCCTGTCCATGCTCCACTCCAAATCAGTCCAGACAATGCGAAGAAAAACAGGACCGCGGCCCCGATCCAGGTGATTCCCAGACTTAGGTCGACCATGGGCTCACCCCGATAGGTACCAAAGAGCAGGTCCTGCAGGAAACGGCCAACAGACCAGCCCCAAATCAGGAGCAACAGGAGTAAAGGCCAGAGCCAAGCAAGATCAAGCCGGTGAAATACCTGCAAAAGTCCGAAAAAACTCGGAAAGATCGGAGTGGCCACAAGAGCCAGGGCACTGAGGGTGATGAGTGCCGAAAGACGTGGCAGAACCGTAGCCAACCCACCTTGCAGACCCAGATAAGCACCTCCCATGCGGTCACTAAGCATTCCGGCCCAGACCATGAGCAGGGCCGCGGGCAAAGACAAGGCCAAGACAAAAAGCGCGACACTGTGCACCTGGGCGCCACTGACCACCAGCAACCAACTCAGGGTCAGGCCAGAGCTCGCCATGAGCCGCGACCAAATACTGATTTCCCGAGCGCTGACGGCACGAAAGGCGTAAAACACGCTGGTAGAGAGCACCAGCATCAGCCAGATCCGCTGCAGCGACAGGGGTAGCAAGAGCAAGGCCAAGGGACCTGTATGGTAGAGCAGTAAAACTCCCAACTGCGGGAGCACCAGGATGGCGAGGGCTCGCCCCCACGGGCCGGGGGCTGAACCTATCAGACGATTGAATATCCAGCTCAGGGGGAAGACCGGGAGCAGGACGGCGGCAAGCAACAAAACGATCCACTCCATGACCTCAGCTCCAGCGTAGCCAGACGTTGAGACGACGAGAAGCACTAAGCAAGAGCTGCGTCACTCGCACGTAGAGATCGTTGATGTAGAGTTCCCGGGACAGCAGGGCGTAAATGGCCAGATAGCCACCATGCCAGCGCTGGCTAATGCGCTCTCCCAAATTCTGCGCATCTCCAAAGAAGGTCAAGGCCCAGCCACCCACGAAGAGCAGAGCGAGGATGATCATCAGAACTTCGTAGGAAAGTATCCCGATGCTTGCCGAAGCATAGAGCCGAAGACTGGCCTCATGCGAATAAAGGAATCTGGCAAAATAATGGCTGATCAGCGTGTAACCAATCACCACCAGCACGAAAGAGCCCAAAATCCCCCCCATGAGCTGCCATGGGTTGGTATGGGTCATCTTGTGGGCGGCAAAGAGAGCCTGCGCACCTGTGACCCAGGCAAAGAAGAGCAGCACGATCACGCCCTGCTCGAAGAAGAGGTGGTTGGCCACAAAGAAGTGCGAAAGACTCAGCACCAGCACCGGCACCAGGATGGTCAGTGCGGCGGCGGTGAGCCAAGGCAGGCGTAAAGGCTTAGTCGGGCGCCGTTCGACGATGTAGACATAGATTGGGTCCGGCGGCACCCCGTCATTGGCACGGGCATCACCAATGGCATTACCCGCTCCGAGGAAGAGCGAGGCCTTGAAGAAGCCATGGGCAATGAGGTGGAAAACCGCCAAAGGAAAGGCCCCAAGGCCACATTCCATGACCATGAAACCCATCTGCCCCATGGTGGAATAGCCCAGGGACCGCTTGACGTCATTCTGGATGAGCATCAGGGCCGAACCGACTACGGCGGTGATCAATCCCACCACGAAAGCAACGTGCAGGGCAAGGCCTGCGTACTCGAAGATCGGTGCGAAGCGGTTGAAGAGAAAACCACCGGCATTGACGATACCGGCGTGCATCAGGGCCGAGACCGGGGTCGGCCCATCCATGGTGTAGGGCAACCAGCCGTGCAGCAAAAACTGCGCCGAGCGAGCAAAGGCAGCCAGCGCCACGAGAATCCCTGTCCAGGCCGGCACCGTCATCCCCCAAATCTGGACAGCGTTGGGCGCCGCGGCGATTTGGGCGAAGATCACTGGCAAGGCGAGACTGTGATAGCTCTTGTAGAGGATGAAGGCAGCCAACCAAAGGGGAAGATCGCCAACCCGATAGGTGATCTGTGTCCAGAAGGCATAGCGTCCAGAAGCGGGCCGGTCGGTATCGTGACCGAGCAGGAAATAGAGGAGCACTCCGACCAAGAACCAGGCCACGAGCAAGGTGACGAGATCAGCAGCAGAAACCATGAAGAGGATAGTTGCCGTCATCAAGTCGAGCATGGCAAAGAAACGTGGATAATTGGGCTCCTCAATCATGTAGCGTACCGAGTACATATGCACCAGCAGACTAATGCCAGAGACGAAGGCCCACATGACCAGGGTCAAAGGATCAAGCCAGATGCTCCCCCATATCTGGCCGATATACTCCACCCGGGGCAGCCCAACTGCGACATAATTGCCAAGCAGAATCAGAGACAGCAAAAAGGTAATCAGGGTGGCCAGCACACTGAGCCGGGCTGCGCCCGTCTTGCTATGCCGCAGGACGGCAAAGATCAGCAATGCCGCGAGGGCAGGCACGAAAGGTACGATGATCGCTAGAGGGTCCATCGCCAACTCCTCACCAGTTACGCTCCTTTCCAGCCAGCCGGAATACTGATTCATAAGATGCCCGGACATAACGTCGGCCGGATGCCCCGCCCTTGAACGCGCTGGACTGAAACCACTTTAACCGTCCATTTTAATTAAGTTAAGTTAAGTATAGTGAATATTATCTTATAGTATCATATAAACATAATATTACATTATGCTTCTGCACCGGCTAAAGATTTCTACAGCGCTGGCACCCTACCCGGCTCGCCGATGGGAAAGGTCGGGACTGGCACCATGCAAGGGTGGCATGGGGTTTCATGGACGCGACCTTGCAAAGAGCACTTTCGCGTTTCCCGTATCGTTGAATGCCCTGGAAGCCTCCGTTTCAGCGGGCTTGCGGTCTAAACCCGGCACCGCAGGAGTCCAAGTGCGGCACTGGGTCAGGATCTCAGCCGCACGACCGCCGCAGCCCCATATCCTGATACAGCGCTCTGCTTCGATACAAATCGCTTCCCGGACGCCCTCCACCAGACCGGCATATCCTCCCTCCGGGGCCAGCGTGTTTTCCCGAATACGTCGTGCAGCAACCTCGAACAGCGGTTCACAGTAATTGACCTTAGCTGCGCCGGATCGGATCAAACGTCGGAATTGATCATCGGTGAAACCCGCACTGCCGTGAATCGCCAGGGGGATGCCAACCGCTTGGTTAATTTTCGAGAGGCGGGGAAAATCATGTTTGGAGCCTCCGCCGTTCATTCTGCTCACGGACACCGCCAAGCAGCCTACCCCGCTTCGCTCGACGTAATGCTTGGCTTCGAGCGGAGAAGTCGGGCAACCCGCCGCAGATTCTGCCGCATCATCGGGCTGCACGCTCTCCAAATGACCCAATTGGCCCACGACCAGTACGCCGCTTGGAGCAGCCAGATTGACCACTTTTTTGGTTAGCGCAACGTTTTCCGGCAGCAGGCGGGACGATGCGTTGAACACCACTCCGCCGCACCCTGTGGTAATCGCACCTTCTGCCAATTGGGGGTCGTTGTCCACTTCGACCTGAAACGACACGGGAATGGTGGCGCGCTGACCCATTTCGATTACGGCCTTGGCCAAGGATTCAATGCCACCTGCTCCGGGATACGATTTGGATAAACTCAGAATGATGGGCGCGCGCAGATGCTCAGCAGCCTCGATCACCCCCTCCAGGATATCCCAGCCGGCCACGCCGAAGGCTCCTACCGCGTAGCCGTGGCAATAAGCGTGGTGCAACATGTCCGTCATATCGACCAAAGGCATCCTGTTCTCCTCAAAGTTCGCAAACATGGGCACGTTCCGTAGACATGGCTTCCGAAGCCTGTTCCGCTGACGACTCCCCATGTCCAAATCAAAAGTGTGCGGTGACCTGACCGAGATTTCGATGAGGCTTCCGACTTCATCGAGTCAAACCCAGATAGAGCAGCGGAAGTTTCTCCGGCAACCGCTGCACGTGGTCCACCACCATATAGTTCTTGGCACCAAAAATACGCGACACATACTGGTCTGCCCGGGGATCGAGGCTCAGGCAATAAGTGGCGATGCCGTTGCGCGTCAAATCTTCCACCGCTTTCTTGGCGTCGTAACGCAGGTACTGCGGGTCGCGCACGTCGTTGTCGGCGGGTTCGCCATCGGTGAGCACAAGCAGCAGCTTTTTGTTGCTGGACTGACGTTTCACTATCGAGCCAGCGTGGCGCATCGCTGCCCCCATGCGCGTGGACAGCTGGCCGGTCATGCCCGCCAAGTGCGCCTTTGCCTTATCGTTGTATGGCGCGTCAAAATCCTTGAAGCGAAAATACTCCACGTCATGGCGGCCATTGGAATCGAATCCGTGGATGGCGAAGGGGTCGCCGATCTTATCCATGGCATCGGCGAGCAGCACCGTGGCCTCGCGCGCCAGCTGCAACACGGTATTTTCCGAGCCCAGCACCGGGTCGTTGGTGGATTCGGACAAGTCGATCAGGAGCAACACCGACAGATCGCGCACCTTGCGGATATTGCGCATCATGATGCGCGGGTCGGGCTGCTCGCCCATGCGCATCTCGATCATGGCGCGGATTGCCGCGTTCAGGTCAATCTCGTCGCCGTCCTCCTGCTTGCGCAGACGCTGCACACCCTGGGGCTGCATGGCCTCGATCAGGAACTTGAGCCGCCCGATGATCGGTTTGTGCTTGGTCACGATCTGTTCAATCATCTCCAGGCCACCGCTTTTGGCGTGCTTTTCCAACACCGTGCACCAGTCCTGGCGATCCAGTTGCATCTGGTAGTCCCACTCCGCGTAGTGGTAGGGCTGGGGCGGTGGTGCCTTGCCTTCCAGCTCGTTGTAGCTCTTGCCGAGGTCTTCGTAGGGGAACAGCTCGCTGGAGAGCACCCAGATTTCTTGCGCGTCGTCGCCGGCGGTCTCGACCTCGAGCTCGTTGACGAATTCCATGAGACTAACCTGCTTGCGCACCTGCTTGTCCTGCCACGGCACCGCGTGCTCAAAGTCCGATACTTCGGCGGAATCCCACAGATGGCGGTTGTCGTCGCGATAGGGCGCGCTGAGCACGTCGGTATGCGGGCTGTATACCAGCCGCAACTGCACCAGATCGTGGGCAAGCGTCACCCCCAAGTCCCACGCAAACTGATTGCTCGCAAGCTGATTCGCCCGTTCGGCAAACATCAGCCTGGCCTTCGCAATCAACGGGTCGGGATCGGCGTAGTCAGGGTCCAGCAGCGCACGTGCGATACGGTTAAGATAATCGCCGACGCTCGCGTTCTGGTCGGGCGTGACAAAATGGAGTTTTTGCCACAAAGGTGCGAGGCCGGGGAAAGCACTAATCGCCAGTTGTTCCACACGCGCGTCTTCCATGGCGCCGATGACCACCATTTGCAGGGGTGTAAGCGCCTCGGCGGAAAGCGCTTCCCGGGTATACATCTGGTGCGCCGCGGCGTGAGCGCAGGCTGCACGATAAAGTTCCACGCCGCCGATCTTGCCGGAAGGAAGCTCCAAGTCATCATAGGCGTCGGGCAAGTGGATGATGTAGCCCTCAATATAGGGCTGATAGCCCTCGCGTTGCTCGAAATCGCCGCTGGTGGGGCGCATGAAGAAATCGCGCCCCCACAAGGCGCGTAGATACATGCCGATGCGCCGCTGCACATCGATGAACAGGGTGCCTTTACGCTCCTGTTGTAATACACCGATGGATTCCGGACTTTCTAAGGAGAAATACTTCGTTTGGGCTTCGAAATCCGTCTTGTGCGCCTGCGCACCCCACAACGCCCAGCGCCGCAGGCCACCCAGCGTCAGTTGGCCGAGCAGGATACCAAGGTGATCCAGCATCGGGCGCACACCACGCGGGGCCTGTGCCAGCAGCATGTCGATCAGGTGCAGATAGCCCCGGAACAGATCCAGGTCGCCCAGCCGCGCCGCAGCGACGGGGCTAGAGGAAAACAGCAGGGAGATCACTGCGGCGCTGGTTTTGGAATACATCTTGATGGCAGCCGCCAGCAAATCGCTCACGGCGTCTTCACCCAGTTCGCGCGCCACGGCTGGCGCACTCTGGATATAGGACACCACAAGGTCGGTGCCGCGCCCTAGCGACTTTAGGCTGGCCGCGCCGCGCAGATAGGTCTCTAGGCCACGCGGGCTAAATATCCGCAAGGCCTCCCCCCAAGACGCGCGCAGCACCTCGCCAGCGTGATCTCCGAGCTCGTCCAATATGTTCTGATACTTTTCGAGTTCGACCGCCATCATTATGCTCCGTCAAGCTCTGTAATACCGCTATACATACTGGGTTAAAAGAAAGTCGTCACTGCCGCATCCAGTGCATCACGCATGTCTGAGTCGTCGGTGATCGGGCGCACCAGGGTCACGCGGCAGGCGGCCATGGGATCCACACCTTTAGCGATTAGGTTGCCAGCGTAGATCAGCATACGCGTGGAGATACCCTCGTCGAGCCCATGGCCCTTGAGGTTGCGCGCCCGCTCGGCGATGGACACCAGCTTGTCGGCTGTGTCGCTAGACACACCACTTTCGTGAGAAACGATCTCGACCTCAATAGCGTGCTCAGGGTAGTTGAAATCCAGAGCGCCGAAACGCTGCTTGGTAGACTGTTTCAAGTCCTTCATCAGGCTCTGGTAGCCTGGGTTGTAGGAGATTACCAACTGGAAATCAGGGTGCGCCTGCACCAGTTCGCCCTTCTTCTCCAACGGCAGCACACGGCGGCTGTCGGTCAGCGGGTGGATCACCACGGTGGTGTCCTGGCGCGCCTCCACTACTTCATCGAGGTAGCAGATAGCCCCCAAGCGCGCGGCAAGGGTTAAAGGGCCATCCTGCCAGCGAGTGCCGGAAGCATCGAGCAGGAAGCGGCCGACCAGATCGGATGCGGTCATGTCTTCGTTGCACGCCACGGTAATCAGTGGTTTGCCCAGCTTCCACGCCATATGTTCGATAAAGCGGGTCTTGCCGCAGCCTGTGGGACCCTTGAGCATCATGGGCATGCGCACCGAGTAGGCGGCCTCGTAGAGCTCGACTTCGTCGGCTACAGTACGGTAATAAGGCGCACTACGAATGAGGTACTGTTCGATGGCTGGTTGCATTTTTTAACTCCTCTATCAGCGGGAACGATGGGCCTAATCAGGCCAGACCCGACGCGGGTGCAGATTGCCACCGGCCTTGAGCGCCTGTTCGCCGCCAGATTGATCTGCCTGCTGTGCAGGTCGGGGTGCCGAAGGCTTAACCACTGGCACTCGGTCCGATTTATTGGCAACATCGCTGGCTGGCGCGGATGCTGGCAGTGCCTCAGGTTTGTCCGCTTCCGGCTGCCCGGGCTTGATCTGTTGCGATTTGACCTGACGCACACCATGCGCAAGTTTTGATCCTATCTTGTTCACAGACATAAGACCTCCTCAATAATCGCTTCTATGTCCGCCACGGCAGTTTGGGCGCGTTTGCCCAGTCCGTAGACGCTCGTCCCTTCCACCGCGGCGCTGCGATAAGCCGCACGCCGCTGCATGCAGGCTTGCAATACCGGCACGTCGAACTCCGCCACAGCCTCGCGCAGATCACGGGACAGGGCATTGCGCGATTCCATTTGATTCAGTACCAGGCAGGCACGCAAGCCGGGGTTGAGCTGCCTGGCCCCGCCCACCGCCGCCGCCATGGCTACGCTCGCCCACAGATCCATCGGCGAGGGAAGCACTGGAATCAACACCACATGAACCGAGCGCATCACCGCAGTAACCACCTCACCCTGCACGGCAGGTGGGCAGTCCACAACCACATAACGGTGGGTGCGCGCCAGTTGCACAATCGTGGCAATAGGGTCGCTGCCAAGCGACGCCACCGGCGGCAGGCTGGCACCGTCAGGTGCCATTTCAACCCACTGGCTGATGGAGCGCTGGGGATCGGCGTCCACCAAGTGAGTGGAAGCGCGTTGCGCCAAGCCCGCCGCCAGATTCAGCGCCAGGGTGGTCTTGCCAGTGCCACCCTTCTGGTTGATTACCGCGATGATCTTGTCATCCATGGTTGTCCGCTGCTGCCGGCCCATCGAGCCTACGCCTTGTCCACTGTGGCCAGCGCATCCATCTCGGAGAGAAAGGTGGATTTGCGTTCGCTCAGCACAGCCTGCCCTTCACCATCAATGCTGACGTTGACGTAGGTTTTACCGAAACTCACGTTCGGGTAGTATTCCTCACGCTTGGACAGGTCCGCCAGATGATCCAGAAAACACCGCATCTCGGTGTAGCTGCCGAAGTCAAAGCGCCGGTTCAGCGTAGACAGACGTTCCTGTGGCGCGGAAGGGTCCGCCTTCGGGTCAGTCGCATTGCTCATGGCGTCGCTCCTTGGTGACTTTCCGTTAGCATTCGATCCAACTCGCGCAAGTGACCAATCTCATCTTGCAGCAGACCTCCGAACAAAGTTTGCGTCTCGCCATCACGCATCCTGGCGCAGTAGTGGGCCGCTTCCTCGTACAAGCGAACCGCTTCGATCTCCAGATCGCGGTCAATCAACACCATCTCCTCCAGGGTGCGCCCCGGACGGATGGGCGGCAGTTGGATGCCATTGGAAGGAATACCCAATACCAACATGCGCGCCATCAGCCGTTCGGCATGCACGAGCTCCTCGTTCACATCCTCACGCAAACGCGCGCTGATATTCGACAAGCCCCACAGGCCAGCCAACGTGGCCTGCAACAGATATTGCTGCACCGCCGCCAGTTCGTGGCCGAGGGCGCGCGTCAGATATCCGGTCAAACGTGGATCTGCATGCATGGCAACTCCTTTGCCAAACCTCACCAACAGGCTTAGCTGACTTCACCATCGCGGCCACCTACGCCGACGTCGGGGCTACTGGGCAGGATATTTTCCACTTCGGAATGCACGCGGGCGATGATGTGCGCCGCCACCAAGCCGTCACCGACGCGCTCGCAGGCATCCGCCCCGGCGCGCACCGCTGCATTCACTGCCCCGGTCTCGCCACGCACCAGCACCGTGACGTAACCGCCGCCCACAAATTGGCGACCC